>Ga0307469_10000200_pt1 | contig 23252 bp, 23 predicted proteins | sample atmos_gasesAM2C__FD_203084 | JGI IMG/M metagenome (GOLD analysis project Ga0307469, IMG submission 203084) | Hardwood forest soil microbial communities from Morgan-Monroe State Forest, Indiana, United States - atmos_gasesAM2C_515 | ecosystem: Environmental > Terrestrial > Soil > Temperate... | reverse complement strand
CGACGGCATCGACGCAGCTCGCTCAGATCCTCTATCACAACGTCTACGCCGCACTTTCCAGGTTCAAGACGAAGTGGGTCCGAGCGTTGAAGATCGGACCACTGGGGCGCGTCGGCGATCACGGACACGACTACTACGCCGTCCTCCGTGAGTCGACGGTGCCGTCGGTGATCGTCGAGTCGCTGTACATCAGCAACAAGCCCGAGGAGCGCCTGCTGCGCAACTCGACGGTCCAGGATGCGATCGCGTCCGCCGCGGCCGCGAGCGCCAAGCAATTCGTGATGTCCGGCGACGCGGCCAAGGTCACGCCGTACCCGGTGAAGATGGACGGCTCGGGCGGACTCCCGTCGACCTGCCGAGACCCGTCCTAGCTCACCACGGCGGCCACGGCACGTGGTAGCGCCCCGCGGGTGGCGTCGGGAAGCGCTTCGTCCGGAGCAGCTTCGTGACGCGAGCGCAGAGCGCGTCGGTCTCGGCCCCCTCGAGGAGCCCGTCGAGTTCCTGCTTCCACGATCCGCCGCGAGCGAATGACTCGAGATCGGTGAGCAGCGCTTCCGGTATCGGCTCGGATTCGAAGGTCCAGATCACGGTTCGGAGCTTCGGTTCGTCGTGGAAGCACACGCCGTGGTCGACACCCCACAGCTTGCCTTCGGTGTCGGCGATGATGTGTCCGGCTTTGCGGTCGGCGTTGTTGATCACGACGTCGAGGACCGCCATGCGTCTCAGTTCGTCCGGGTGCGTCTGCACGACGTCGTGCACGTCGAAGTCCTCGTCCTCCTCGATGTAGAGCTGGACGACGCCGAGGCCGGCCGGCCCATCACGCAACACCGTGAGCGGGACGAGTCCCCATCCGAGCGCCCGGTCCACCAGGTAGGCCGCGTATTCGCGCGCGCAGAGCGTGCCGTCGGGGAAATCCCACAGCGGACGCTCGCCGCGCTGGGGCTTGTAGACGACGAGGGCTTCGTCCGGACCGTCCGTCACCTTCGCGAGAAGCGTGACGTTCGACGCGTACGGCAGGAGGCCGATGATCTGGAGCTCGCCGCCTCTCAGAAGGTCGGCGGGCCCTGGCGCCTCCGCTTCGCTCCGGCGTGGCACGTCAGCTCAGTCGGTCGATCTCACGATGACCGTTCGAACGTACGCAGAAGTGTCCGTCGGGATCCATCGCTTCGCCGCACATCGGGCAGATCGGACGACCCGACGACACCTCCCGCTCACCTCGGCGCGCGAGGCCGAACATCTGCTCGCGCGTCGCCCACAGCCGGACGCGACCCGGGTCGGGTTGGTCGGGAGGGATGATCTCTTCGGGTTCGTCCTCATCGGGTTCGGGGACGTACTCGTCGCACTGGAGCACGACGAGGTCGCGATCCTCCTCGTACGCGAGACCGATGGCGCCGATGCGGAACTCAGGCATCAGCGGTTCTTCCAGATCGAGATCGTCCGGGTCGGGTGCGCCGCCCTCGTCCGTCTCACCGATGCGTTCGAGGAGTTGATCGATGTGCATCGCGAGCAACGCGACCTGTTGCTTCTCGACGAGCATCGATACGAGCACATCGTCCTTGCGCGCCTGGAGATAGAACACGCGCTGCCCGGGCTCTCCGACGGATGCTGCCGTCACGCGCGTGACCGGATCGAGATCGATGTTCACCGTCATGTCGGCTTCTTCTTCGGTCGAGGCGGCGCTACGGGTGGTGCGAGGCTCGAGTAGTCGCCCGTGTCGCTCATCCGGACGATGCGCGGGAACGCGCCGGCAAACGCGATCGCGGTAACGGAGGCCGTCTCGATGTGGATGCGCTGGAACAGATCGAGATGGAGGCCGAGGTAGTGCGCGACCATCGCCTTGATCATGTCGGCGTGCGACACGATCGCGATCGTTCCCTGCTTGTGCTTCGTCCGGATCGCCTCGACGGCGGCAACGCCGCGTGACTGCATCGCGAGCAGGCTCTCACCGCCGGGGAATGTCGCCTGCGACGGAACCAGCTGCACCGTCCGCCAGAGCGGCGTCTTCACCAGTGACTTGAACGTCTTCCCCTGCCACGAGCCGTACTTCACCTCACCGAGCCCTTCGACGGTCTCGATCTTCAGGCGCCGGCCGGCAAGGATCGCCTCAGCCGTCTCCGAGCAGCGTTCGAGCGGCGACGCGTAGATCGCGTTCAGCTTCACGGGTTCGAGGCGTTCGGCGAGCCGCTTCACCTGATCGCGTCCCTCGGCGCTCAGATGCACGCCGGGCGTCCAGCCATAGAGGCGGCCGGGCTTGTAGTCGGCGAGGCCGTGGCGGATCAGCAGGACTAACTGCACGCCGTCAGCTTAGTGACTGGTGCGTTCGAGGAGATACGGACGCAGCGCGTAGAGATCGGTGGGGCGAGCCTTGACGTGCACCCGGACACCCCCTTCTTCGTGGGACGACGAAACGACTCGCCCGGCGTCGTGGAGTTTGTTGAGCAGGTGGCCCTCTGTGTATGGGATCAGCGCGTCGACCTCGACCATGCGCCGCTCGAGACGCTCCGCGATCTGTTCGAGCAACGTCTCCACGCCCTCCCCGTTCAGGGCCGATATCCCGATCGCCTCGGGGAACCGTTGCAGCAGCCGCTCGCGTTCCGCGTCGCTCACGGCGTCGAGCTTGTTGAGCGCGAGGAGCCTTGGCACCTCGGTCGCGCCGATCTCGGCCAGCACCTCGTCGACGGCGGCGATGTCGACGTCGGGTTCGGGGTGCGAGGCGTCGACGATGTGCAGCAGGAGATCGGCGCTGGCGACCTGCTCGAGCGTCGACTGGAAGGCTTCGACGAGCCCGTGCGGCAACTTGCGTATGAAGCCGACCGTGTCGGACATGACGATCGGGGTGTTGTTCGGGAGGCGCAGACGCCGCGCCGTCGGATCGAGCGTCGAGAACAACCGGTCCTCGACGAGCACGCCGGCCTTCGTCAGGTAGTTGAGGAGCGTCGACTTCCCCGCGTTCGTATAGCCGACGAGCGACACCGACGGCACACGTTCCTCGCGGTGCTGCCGGGAGCGCGCCCGGCGCTTGCCTTGTTCCTTCAGTTCGCGCTTCAGCTTCGTGATGCGGCGCTCGATGCGTCGGCGATCGACCTCGAGCTGTGTCTCACCGGGACCGCGTGTTCCGATCGGCGCCCGCCCGGCCCCGCCGCCGGTACCGCGTCCGCCGGACGCACCACCGATTCGCGTGAGCGCTTGACCCCACCCACGGAGTCGCGGAAGTCCGTACGTGAGTTGCGCGAGCTCGACCTGTTTCTTGCCTTCGGTCGACGTCGCGCGCTGCGCGAAGATGTCGAGGATGAGGATCGTCCGGTCGATGACCTTGGACGACATCGTCTCCTCCAGGTTGCGTAGCTGCGCCGGCGCGAGCTCCTCGTCGAAGATGACCGTGTCGGCCTCGGTGCCCCGCACCGCTTCGAGCACCTCGGCGACCTTGCCCTTTCCGATGAACGTCGCAGGGTCCGGACGCGCACGGCGCTGCACGACGCGGCCGACGACCTGTCCGCCCGCGGAGGCGACGAGCGACGTGAGCTCGTCGAGGCTCGCGTCGACATCGTGATCGTTGCCGCCGTCGAGCTCCACGCCGACGATGACGACGCGCTCCTTCGCGTCTGCGTCGGACGTGAGTTCGGGTATGTCGCGTTGTTGTGGCACGACCACAGTATGGGGTCTTTCGGACGCCTTGTTGCCACGACTACGATTGGCCGATGTACGGCGTGGCGATCCGCGACACCGGACTGCACCTCCGCGACCTCCTCGCCCTCGTCCGAGCGGCGGACGACGCCGGATACTCGAGCATCTGGGCCCCCGAGGTCGGCTCGCGCGACGCGATCGTCCTGAGCTCGCTCTACGGCTCGGTGACGAAGCACGCGACCGTTGGCACGGGCGTGGTTCCGATGTACTCGCGCAACGTCGCTGCGCTCAGCCTGTCGGCAGCGGCGGCGGCGGAGGCCGCCGATGGACGCTTCGTCCTCGGACTGGGGGCCGGACACCAGTTCACCGCGGAGTTCTGGTACGAAGCGAAGTGGGACCAACCACGCACACGGCTCCGCGAGATGATCGAAGCGCTGCGCGCGATCTTCTCCGGCGAACGCGTCACGCTCGACGGCTCAGTGAAGCTGACGGCGTTCCACCTCGGCTCGACACCGCCGGCGATCCCGATCTACATCGCGGCACTCTCACCGGCGACGCTTCGGCTCGCGGCTGAGATCGCCGACGGCGTGATCCTCAACTGGCTCCCACCGGAGGGCGTCGAGAAGGCCGCGATCCTCATCCGCGAAGCGGCCGCCGACGCCGGGCGCCGCGTCCGGATCATCTCCTACGTACGGACGGCGGTCGTCGAAGATGAACAACAGGTGCACACGGTGCGCGAAGCGATGCGCGAGCAGACGTACTCGTATCTGAGTCTCCCCGCGTACGCGAACTCCGTTCGACGCGTCGGCTACGGACGCGAGCTCGACGCGATGGCGTCGGGAGGCGAACGAGCCGTCGACACACTCGTGGATGCGCTGTGCGCGGTGGGCGACCGCGACGCTGTGAAGGCGAAGCTCGAAGCGTACGGCGACGCCGGGCTCGATTCGGTGATCGTCTATCCCGTCGCATACGGCGACGATCCCGCGACGAGCGTGCTGGAGACGATCCGAACGTCGATCTAGCCGAGGAGCTTGCGGATCCGTTCGATCCCCTGCTCGACCCGTTCGTCGGCGAGCGTGAGCGAGAACCGGACGTACCCCTCTCCGAACTCGCCGTACCCGTTGCCCGGGGCAACGACGATGGCCGCTTCGTCCAAGAGCTTCGTCGCGAACGAGGTGGACGATTCGCCGTCCGGAACGGGGACCCAGAGGTAGAAAGAGCCCTTCGGCGTCGGTGGATCGAGTCCCGCATCGCGCAATCCTTCGACGGCGATGTCACGACGCCGCGCGAACACCTGCAGCTGCTTCTCGAGAAAGTCCCGCGGTCCTGTGAGACCGGCGATCCCCGCGCGCTGGACCGCGTTGAACACACCCGAGTCGAGGTTCGTCTTCAGACGTCCGAGCGCTTCGACGACGTCCGGCGCGCCGGCGATCCAGCCGATGCGCCAGCCCGTCATGTTGAACGTCTTCGAGAACGAGTGCAGTTCGACCGCAACGTCCTTCGCGCCGGGGACCTCGAGCACGCTCGGCGCCCGATAGCCGTCGTAGGTGATCTCCGAGTACGCGTTGTCGTGCGCGAGGAGGATGTCGTGTCGCTTGCAGAACGCGACCGCTTCTTCGAACACCGAGACGTCGCATGTCGCGCCGGTCGGATTCCCGGGGTAGTTCAGCCAGAGCATCTTCGCCCGTGCCGCGACGTCGTCGCTCACCGCGCCGAAGTTGGGGACGAAGTCCGGTGCCGTGAGTGGAAGCGGATGCGGGACACCTCCAGCGAGCCGCGTCCCGACGTCGTACACGGGATAGCCGGGGTCGGCGCACAACACGATGTCGCCGTCGTCGACGACCGCCCACGGAAGATGGACGACGCCTTCCTTCGATCCCCACAGCGGCAGGATCTCCGTGTCGGGATCGAGGTCCGTCCCGAAGCGCCCGTGCATCCAGCGTGCGATCTCGGCTCGGAGCTCGGGCATCCCCGCGTACGACGGGTAGTGGTGCATGGACGGATCGTCGGCCGCTTCCTTCAGTGCGGCGATGATGTGCGGCGGCGTCGGGAAGTCGGGGTCGCCGATGCCGAACGAGATGACGTCCGCGCCTTCGGCGCGCTTCGCCGACACGCGGCGATCGAGTTCCGCGAAGAGGTACGGCGGGATGTCGATGATGCGCTGCGCGGGCTTGAAGGTCATCGCACGACCTCGAGGAGTCCGAGCCCTCGGGCGTCGAACCACTGCTGATCGACCTCACCGTCGAAGACCTTCTCCGCGGGGCCGGTGAGCCAGACGTGTCCCGCGTCGTCGATCTCCACCTCGAGCTCGCCGCCCGGCATCGTCACGGCGACGTGCGGCCCGGTGCGTTCGCGGCCGGACGACGCGACGACGGCCGCGCAGATCCCCGATCCGCACGCGAGCGTCTCGCCGCAACCGCGTTCCCATACGCGCATCTCGATCGAAGTTGCGCCCGTCACCTTCACGAATTCGACGTTGGTCTTGTGCGGGAAGTCGGGATGCACTTCCAACTCGGCGCCGAGTCCGTGCACGGTGTCGTCGTCCAGCGCACGACCGATCTCGTCGACGAAGAGCACGAAATGCGGATTGCCCATCGACACAGCCGTGCCCGCGAAGGACTCGACCGTCTTCGCTTCGGAGTAGTGCGGACGCCCCATGTCGACGGTGAATCGCCCGGCACCCGCGGGCTTCACGAGCACGTCGCCGGCGAGCGTCGAGATGACGACCTCGCCGGCGGGGATGCGTCCAGCGTGTTGTTCGTGCAGGACGAGACACCGGATGCCGTTGCCGCACATCTCGGCGACGCTTCCGTCGGCGTTGTAGTAGTCCATGTAACGCCCGACGACGCGGATCACGCCGTCGGCACCGATCCCCGTGTGGCGGTCGCACAATGCCGCAACGAGTTCGGCCGGAACCGAACCCGCTGGACCGAGTCGTCCCTCGACGTCGGTGAGCATCACGAAGTCGTTGCCCGCACCGTGGTACTTGCTGAAACGCATGGTCCCGTTAGGTTACCGGGCGTTCAGGTACCCGGTGACGCGAAGCTCGCGGCTGCGCGGATGCACCGCTTCGATGATCCCGTCCGGCTCGATCCCTACGGCACGCAGGATCTCCACGATGTTCCAGTCCCTCGCGCGTCCCGCGCGGAAGACGAGTTTCCCGTTCGTCGCGAGGAAGTCACGGCGGACGCGCTCGACAAGCTCGCGACGCCGTCGCGGTGGCACTTCGTCGATCCCGATCTGGACGATGTCGAACCGTCGCGGCGGATCCCAGTCGATGGCGTTTCCGACGAAGATGCGATCGCGCCAATGCGGCAAGCGATGCCGCGCGAGGGCGGCGATACGCCACGAGATATCGACGCCGTACGGCTCGACCTCGATGTCACGCTCCCGCCCCCAACGTTCGACCGACTCCATCAGGTAGCCGTTGGCGCAGCCGACGTCGAGGAACGTCGCGCGTCGCGGGAACACATCGAGGATCAATTCGCGCGCCCAGCGCCAGTCTGTCTCGTCGTCGCCGAACTTGCCCGACTGACCACGCGGGTCCCCGCTCGCCAGATAGGCGTCGATGAGCGCTTCCTCGATGCCGACGTGCCACTGCTGTTCGGTGATGTGTCCGGCGTCGAGCGCTTCGTCCAGCCCAGCGATCTCGTCGCGCGCGTAGGTCGCGTCCGGCGGCGGGAGGCCGAGCTCCCGGCACGCCCATGGCAGTGACATCCGAAGCTGACGCGCCTGGAACCGGCGGACGGTCGGTGCAGAGACCGGTGCGGGGAGCGCCGCATTCGCTGCGAAGAAGCCCGAGATCCCCGCGGCGTACGCCCCGAGCCCCAGTCCGATCTCCTCCGGCAGCGGCCCGCCCTCGAGGCGCAGCGCCGGAAGCCAGCACGCGAGATCGAGATCGCGCGGACCGCGCGACGCCCAGTTCCAATCGACGAGGACGACGCGATCGCCGTCGATGCACAGGTTGTCGCTCCGCACGTCGAGGTGCAGCAATTCCGTGCCGGCGAGGTTCGCCGCGCGTTCGGCATCGATCAGCGCCGGTAAGCACGCATCGAGCCAATCGGCCGAGGCCATACCGAGGGTCAGGAACGGCCCGCGATCCTCGGCAACGCGCTCCCAGCCCGAGAACATCTCGATGAAACGTGCCGTGTCCTGCAGGTGATCGGGCGGCGGCGTCGACCAGACACGTTCGAGCGTATGCAGGACGCGCTCGATCTCGCCGGGCTCCCACGGCGGCGGCCAGTGTGCACCGCTCAGATCCTCGAGGACGAGCATCGGACGATCGCCGTCGCGCCACCCGAGCACGTCGCAGCGGAAGTCCGCATCGATCGCCACCATGTTGCGCTGCTCGTCGCGGAGACGCCACGCGAGATCGTCCGTCGGCGCGAGCTTCGCGAACACACGGAGTCCGTTCTCGAGTTCGAGCGTCCAGCGCTCCGCCGCCGAGTACCCGCCGGTCGCTCGCTTCCAGTCGACCGGACGCGACCCGATCAGCTCCTCGACGCCTTCGAGCATGTCGTCAGGCGGACCCATAGATCCTCCGCACGACGTCCTCGATGTCGGGGTCCGAGATCGCGAGATCACGCACGGACGCCTTCGCCGCGACAGCCGCGATCAGTGCGGCCGCGCTCATCTGCTCGCGCCGGAAGCGCAGCCACTGCCGCGGCCCGTCGACGCGTTCCACCGTCGCACCGTCGACCTCGATGGGCGGCGCCGGCTCCTCCAGGTCGACGACGAGCACGCTGTCGGCGCCGTACCGCGCTTTCACCGTCGCGAGGTCGCCGTCGTAGATCACGCGTCCGTGATCGATGACGAGCATCCGCTTGCAGAGTCGCTCGATGTCGTCCATGTCGTGCGTGGTGAGGAGGATCGTCGTGCGGCGCTCTTGATTGATGCGCGCGAGGAACTCTCGGATGCGCGCCTTCGCGACGACGTCGAGCCCGATGGTGGGTTCGTCCAGGAAGAGGATCTCGGGAGCATGCAGGAGCGCGGCGGCAAGGTCGCCGCGCATGCGCTGCCCGAGCGAAAGCTGTCGGACCGGCGTATCGATGAACGGTTCGAGGTCGAGCACCTCGCCGAACTCCGCCAGGTTGCGGTCGTAGACGTCCGGCGGGATGCGGTAGATGTGACGCAGCAGCTCGAACGAATCACGCAGCGGCAGGTCCCACCAGAGCTGCGTCCGTTGCCCGAAGACGACGCCGATGCGGCGGGCGAGATCGACACGTTGACGCGTCGGTTCGAAGTCGAGGACCCGGACGAACCCCGAGGACGGAACGAGGATCCCGGTGAGCATCTTCACCGTCGTCGATTTCCCGGCGCCGTTCGGCCCCACGTAGCCGACCATCTCGCCGCGCTCGATCGTGAACGAGATCCCGGCGACGGCGTCGACCTGGGAACGTTCGCGCCGGATCCGTCCACGCCGGCGGTAGACGTTGAAGGTCTTGCGGATGTCCCGCAGCTCGACCACTCGGGGGGCACCCCCGAAGCCCCCGGGCGCGTTCACGATCCGGTGCTCCGGTAGTGGCGCACGGACACGCGCCAGATCGCACCGGCCACGGCCAGGACCGCGACGGCGACGACCGGTGACAGGAAGCGCAGGATCACCGGCGTGTGCGTCGGATCGCCCTTGCCGAGGATGTACAGCGATGGCAGGTAGTTCACGAAGGCGAGCGGTATGAGGTAGCCCATCAACCGTCGCATCCACACGCCGAAGATGTGCAGCGGATACTCCGTGAAGGCCTGGCCCCCGTAGGTGAACGAGTTCGCGACCTCGCGGGCGTCCGTCGTCCAGAACGCGATCGAATTCATCGCAACGAAGATGCCGCAGAAGATCGCAGCTGCACTCACGAGCATCGAGCCGAGGACGGCCACGCGCTCCGGCGTCCACTCGATGTGCACGTGGCCGAGCGCATACAGGAAAACGAGACACCCCTGCGTCATCGCGCCGATCTGGCGGAGGTCGACGTCGCCCGTCATCACTTGACCGAGCGTGCCGAGGGGACGCGTCAGCACCTGATCGAACGTTCCCATGCGGATGATCGTCGGAAGTCGGTCCATGTTCGTCATGAGCATGTCGGCGAACTTGAACATGAACGCGGACGATCCATACAGGAACGCGACCTCCGGAAGCGACCATCCGGCGAGGAACGAGATGTGATGGAAGATCACGAGCACCGCGATGAACTCGAGGAAGTTCAACAGGAACGCGCCGATGAACTGCAGCGCGAACGAGACGCGGTACTCGAAATGTGCACGCACGCGTGACATCGCGAGGCGACGGTAGACGCCGGCGCGACTAGCCACCTTGCAGCACCAACTTCCGCGTCGCGGCGCGCAACATCACACGGCCACATCCGAGTAACACGACGACCCAGAACAACTGCAGGGCGAGCGTGCTCACGACCCCGAACCCGTGGACGCGTTCAAGGAAGATGTTCAATGGCAACTCGAACATCGCACGGAATGGAAGGACATCGAGCGCACGCTTCGCGAGGAGCGGGAAGAACTGCAACGGGATCGTGAAACCGGAGAGGAGCGTCCAAGCCGCAGCGGCGACGCCGTGCACGCCGCGCACGTCGAGGAGCCAGAACGACGACAGGTTCACCATGAACCGCATCGCGAAACTGACGGCGACGGCGAGGTAGAAGCTCAGCGCGAAGAAGAGCCACGTCCACGGATCGTGCGGCACCCGCAAGGTGAAGAAGATCGCACCGATGATGAACGGCGGAACACCGCGGAAGATGCCGTGGTACGTCGCGCGTCCGAGATCCTGCGCGAGCCAGTACGACTGGTAGTCGAAGGGGCGGTAGAGGTCTGTCGCGATCTGGCCGGAGTACACCGTGTCCGCGATCTCTTGCCACCCCCACAGGTAGAGCGGCATGAGCATGCCTTGCGAGACGAACGTGTACGTGACGGCCTCGCTCACGTGAAAGCCCGCGATGTGCGGTGCGACGGCGAACAGCGCGATCAGGACGTAGGCGCGGATGAACCCGAACACCGTGTTCGTGAACACCCCGGCGAACGTCGCACCTCTATATGTCGCGTAGCGCCTGAACCCGCGGCGCGCGACCTCCCACCAAAGTCGCATCGATGGCTCCCCCGAAAGCCGAGCCGAGAAGTATACGGGGGCCCGCCGACGCTGGAGTGACTTGTCAACTCGTGTGGCTGGTGTGACTATGGATGACACCGTTGTAATTCGAGGGCAGGAGGTCCTGGGCGTGGCCATCTCCGAGCGGAGCGATATCTGGAAGCACGTGCAGCGGCGCGCGTGGGAAGACGCCGGTGCGGAGGCCGGAAACGTCCGGAGGCTGCCCTTCGGCACCGTCACCCCGACGGTCACGATCTGTGCCGACGAGCCCTCGTGGTTCAGCGACCGTTACCGTGAGCGCGGCGAGGCCGCGATCGCCGGGATGGAGAAGGCCCTCGCGGCCGGCCGCCAGAAGAAGGCGGACGCGCACCGCATGGCCTACGCATACAACGTCCATCTGGACCGCCTGGCGAAAGCCCGCTCGGCGGCCCGCGACAACGGCCTCCGCCTCGACCCGATGGGACGCGGCCCCCTGCCGGATCTCCCGGTCCTGCACTACCGCGACCGGCTCCCGTGGGGACTCATCCCCGTCGCCCGCTACGACCATGACGATCTTCCGGACCGCGCGTCCTCGGTGATCGACGCGTGGAACGGGCTCGGCGAGGTGTTCGACCGCTACATCGTCGCGCACGAACCCCCGGGCGTCGCGCCGTTCCCGACGCACTGCCTCATCGGCGCGGTCTCGTGCGACGGACGTACGGCCGACTGGTTCGTCCTCGACCGCTGGGCGACCTAGAGCGCAGCTCGGAACTTCGCCGCGACCATTTCCTTTGCACCCTCCCACCCGAGCGCGGACGCATCGAACCACTCCACCCGAGGATCGGCGCCGAACCACGACAGCTGACGCCGGATGAAGTTCTTCGTGTTCTTGACGAGCACGCGCCGCGCTTCATCGAGCGTCGACGTCTCCTCGATCACCGGCAGCATCTCCTTCACGCCGAGCGCTTGCGCCGCCGTGCGCGAGAACGCCGGGATCCGGCGCACCTCGTCGAGCAGGCCGGCGTCGAGCTCGCGGTCTACGCGTTCCTCGGCTCGAGCGAGGAGCGTCGCACGATCCCAGGTGAGCCCCGCGACGCGGAGGTCGTAGGGACCGCCGCCTCGCTCCCACGAGGTTCGGAGCTCACTGGCCGGCCGCTTCGTGAGCTCGAAGATCTCCACGGCCCGGACGAGGCGCCGCGTGTTGCGCGGATCGATCTCGGCTGCGCGTTCGGGATCGTCGCGCTCGAGCCGCGCGTAGAGCTCCGCGGCGTCGAGCGCCTCGAGCGAGGCCCGCAGCTCCGGCGACGTCGGCGCGAATCCGAGCTCGTCGACGACGGACCGGAAGTACAGCCCCGAGCCGCCGACGAGGATCGGTAGTCCCCCGCGCGACGCGATCTCCTCGATCGTCGATCTCGCGATCTGTCTGTACTCGACGGCCGTGAATGCTTCGTCCGGATCGACGAGATCGAACAGATGGTGTGGGACACCCCGCCGCTCCGCTTCGGACGGTTTGTCCGCCACGATGTCGAGACGCCGGTAGACGGCCATCGAGTCGCACGACACGATCTCCGGACGAAGCTCCGCGAGCTCCAGCGCGACCTCGACGGCCATCCGCGTCTTCCCGGCCGCGGTCGGCCCGACGAGACAACGGAGGAGCGCCCGATCAGAAGGGGCGCCTTCTCGGCGCACCCGATCAGAAGGAGCACCTTCTCGGCGCATCCGATCAGAAGGGGCACCTTCTCGGCGCATCCTAGCTGCGGCGGAAGAGGCTCCGTCGTTCGCGTACGCGGAGCGGCGCGGGTTCATCCGCCTCGGCGGCGGCTACGCTCGCGAGCGGGACCTGCTGCGTGTGATCCACCTCGACGTCGGCGACGAGATAGCCGATCCCGAACGGCGTCTCGTAGGACAGGATGCGTCCCCTCACGGCACGTCCGTCGAACGCGCCGCCGAGCACGAGCAGCGGCGAGAAGCCGCATTCGGACGCCTCACGGCAGAGGTCCTGCGGGATGTCGAGCAACTCGCGCAGCTGGCCGTGGATGAACGCGTCGCGCACCAGTTCGTCGAACTCGGCCCCCGCCGGGGAGTACCCGTGCGGCGCGTCGTTGGTGATGCGGTGCGACAGGTTGGACGACGCGATCAGCACCGTGTCGCCGTCGACCTGTTCCGCCGCCTTCGCGATGGCGGTGCCGAAGAGCCAATGCTCGTCCCACCCGAGCATCGAGATCGCGACGGGGACGACGTTCGTCTCGTCCGTCTTGATCATGAAGATGCACGGGACGGTCACGCCGCGGTCGAGCTCCCAGTCCTTGCGGAGGCGTCCGATCGGAAGCTCCATGCGACCCGCGACGTCGACGATCGCCTCGGCGAGCTCGGTCGAGACCTTCACCTCGAGCGTGATCTCGGGAGCCTGGAACCGTCCCATGGACCCCTTGAGCTTCTTGCCTTCCCACACGCCGAAGGCCTCCGGCAGGAACGGGCTGTGCGGCGAGACGACCACGACGTTCTTCGTCTGGCGTTCCTCGCAGATGATGATCCCGAGCTCGGTCATCGCCTCGCGTGTCCGAGCGCAGTATTCCGCCTTCTCCCCCCCGACCTCTGGGACGAGGTTCGGCGAATGAGGCACCACGCAGCCGTACGACAACCCCACGGCGCCTCCCGGGATCGGATGATTTCCTACAGAATACGCGTGTGACCAGCGTGGTCGGCGGCGACATCGACGGCGTCCTCGTCGCGCACCTGCGGGAGTTCCCCGACGACCGCGGACGATTCATCGAGACGTGGCGCGCCGAGTGGTTCCCGGACAAGCCCCCGATGGTCCAGAACAGCCGCTCGGACTCGAAGGCCGGCGTGATCCGCGCCCTGCATTTCCATCGCAAGCAGGCCGACTACTGGTACTGCCCGCGCGGCCGTCTGTTCGTCGCGCTCTACGACCTCCGCCGCACGTCGCCGACGAGCCGCAAACGTTGGCATCTCGAGATCGGCGAGGGGGCCGAGTTCGGCGTCTACATCCCCCCGGGCGTCGCGCACGGCTTCCAGGCCCTCACCGACGCGACACTCACCTACCTCGTCGACCAGCCCTACGACGCGTCGGACGAGTTCGGCGTCGCGTGGGACGACCCCGACATCGGCATGCCGTGGCCGATCGGCAACCCGATCCTTTCCGATCGGGACCGCACCAACCCGAAGGTCGCGGACCTCACCGACCTCCCCGGGTAGTGGACGTCAACGTCGTCGTCGAGATCCCGAACGTCAGCCGCAACAAGTACGAGCTGGGACGGGACGCGGCGGAAGCAGCGGTGCGCGCGTCTACGCGGGCGTGAGCTTCATCGTGTAGAGCTCCTCGCTGCCGTTCATCAGTGATGCAGCGAGACTTCCTTCCTCGAGCAGACGCTTGTACTCGTTGCTCATCCACTCCTCGGCAGCGTCCTGCGTGTCGAAGTCGTCGGACGAACCTGTGACCGAACGCGGCCCGTCACGAAGAAGCCATCGGTAGCTCACTTCGCCACCAGGTAATGCGCCGTTGCTTCCGTGATCTTCGGGTGCATCAGCCCTCCCGCTTGAACGTCGCCGCTCGCGACGTGGACCAACTTGTTGGTTCGAGTACGTCCCGTCGCCCTGTCCGTGTCACGCTTGGAGGCCGTTCGCTCGATCGTCACTTCAACAGTCTCCCCGATGAGCGCTCGGTTGTGCTCGAGCGAGATCTGGGTCTGAGTCGCGAGCAGGCGGTCGAAGCGCTGTTGCACCACAGGCTTCGCCAGTTGCTCCGGCATCGTGGCCGCCTCGGTCCCCGGACGCTTCGAGTACTGGAACATGTACGCCGCGTCGTAGCGCACGGCTTCGATCAGCGACATCGTCTCGTCGAACTCGTCGTCCGTTTCGCCGGGGAAGCCGACGATGACGTCGGTCGTGAGCGCGAGCCCGGGGATCGTCTCCCGCGCCATCGCCACCTTGTCGAGATAGGCGGCGCGTGAGTACGCCCGCTTCATCCGGCGCAGCACGGTGTCCGACCCGGACTGAACCGGGAAGTGCAGGTGCTCGCAGACCGCGTGGCACTCGGCCATCGCGTGCGCCGTGTCCTGCTTGAAGTCCTTCGGATGCGGCGATGTGTAGCGGATGCGTCGCACGCCGGGCACATCGTTCACCGCGCGGAGCAGCTCGGAGAAGATCGGACGCCCGGTCAGATCGCGCCCATAGCTGTTCACGTTCTGCCCGAGGAGCGAGATCTCACTCACACCGTCGTCCACGAGATGTCGTACCTCACCGAGGATCTCACCGAGCGGACGTGACACCTCGCGCCCGCGCACGGACGGAACGATGCAGAACGTGCAGGCGTTGTTGCACCCGTACTGGATCGCAACCCAAGCATGGAAGGACGACTCACGTCGCGCGGGAAGCGCCGACGGGTGAACCTCGAACTGCTCGGCGAACTCCACGAGCGGGACACCCGCGCCGTCCACCGCCCGGACGAGACGCGGCAACGCGTCGATGTTCCTCGTGCCGAAGACCACGTCGACCCACGGCGCGCGTGCGATGACGCCTTCGCGGTCCTTCTCTGCTTGACACCCGCCGACGGCGATCTTCAGTCCCGTGCGGCGCTTGACGGCTTTCAGCGCACCGAGGTGTCCATACAGCTTGTTGTCCGCGTTCTCGCGGATCGCGCACGTGTTGAGGATGGCGACGTCGGCTTCGTCCGGCGTGGCAACGCGACGGTATCCCGCGACCTCCATGAGCCCCGCCATGCGCTCGGAGTCGTGTTCGTTCATCTGACAGCCATGAGTCTCGAGGAAGAAGGTCTTCATCAGGACGTTCCCGCTCCGCTCTGCTCCGCGGAGGAGTGCGCGAGTTCGCTGATGATGTCCCACTCCTTGTCGGTCACACCCGTCACCGACAGGCGGCTCCACGTGATCAGCTGCATCTCCTGGAGACCCGGTGTCTGCCTGATCTCGCGCAGCGTCACGATGCGCGGGAATGTCTTCACGTACTCGACGTCGGGCATGAACCAGCGCGGTTTCGATTCCTTCGCCTTCGGGTCGAAGTACTTCGAGGTCGGATCGAACTGCGTGAAGTCGGGATAGAACTCGCGCACAACGCGCAACACACCGACCACACCGGGGACCTCGCAGCTCGAGTGATAGAAGAAGCCCTCTTCACCGAGCTTCATCGACATGAGGTTGTTACGCGCGCTGTAGTTGCGCACGCCGTCCCAATGTTCGACGCCCTTCTGCTTGAGGTGTTCGATCCCGAACGTTTCGGGTTCGGACTTCAGCAACCAGTGCGACATGCAGTGAATCGTACGAGAGAAAAAGACGAGGGACCCGCCGAAGCGGGTCCCTCGAGGCCATCTGACCGAGGTCAGGGTACCGCCAAAACCAAGCCCCCGTGGGGCCTTATCGGGCGTACTCCACGGACCTGAGCTCCCGCAGGACGACGACCTTGATCTGTCCCGGGTACTGGAGCTCCTCCTCCACCCGCTTGGCGATCTCCCGGGCCATGACCTGGGCCGCGACGTCGTCCACGTCGGCCGGCTCGACCATCACACGTACCTCGCGCCCGGCCTGCATCGCGTACACCTTCTCGACACCCTTGAAGGACTTGGCGATCTCCTCGAGCCGCTCCAGGCGCTTCACATAGGCCTCGAAGCTCTCGCGGCGGGCGCCCGGACGGGAGCCGGAGATCGCGTCCGAGGCCTGCGTGAGAACGGCCTCGAGCGTCCGCATCTCGACCTCGCCGTGGTGCGCCTCGATGGCGTGGACCACCGCGGGCGGCTCGCCGAGACGACGGGCGAGCTCGGCCCCCACGTGGGCGTGGGTGCCTTCGACCTCCTGGGCCACGGCCTTGCCGATGTCGTGGAAGACCGTGCAGCGCTTCGCGAGCGCGACGTCCGAGCCGAGCTCGGCCGCCATCATCGCCGCGATCTGCGCGGCCTCGACGGAGTGCCTGAGGACGTTCTGCCCGTAGCTGTAGCGGTACTTCAGGCGCCCGAGAGCCCGCACGAGCTCGGGGTTCACGTTCGTGATGCCGAGCTCATGGATCGCTTCCTCACCGGCGTTCTTGATCGACCGCTCGATCTCCGACCGCGCCTTCTCGTACTGCTCCTCGATGCGCGCCGGGTGGATTCGGCCGTCCGAGATGAGCGCGTCGAGGGTCATGCGCGCCACCTCACGCCGGACGGGGTCGAAGCAGGATAGGACGACGACCTCCGGTGATTCGTCCACGATGAGGTTCGCGCCCGTCACCTGCTCGAAATGACGGATGTTGCGGCCCTCGCGTCCGATGATGCGTCCCTTCATGTCCTCGCTCGGAAGCTGGACGACGGACGTGGACGACTCTTGGGCCTGCTCGGCCCCCAGGCGCTGGATCGCCGTGACGACGATCTTGCGGGCGCGCCGTTCGGCCTCCTCCCGGGCCTTCGCTTCGAAGTCTCGGACGAGCGCCAGCGCGTCGCGCTTCGCCTCTTCCTCGACGACCTTGATGAGCTGGTCCTTCGCTTCCTGCTGCGACATCCCCGCCACGCGCTCGAGCGCCTCCCGCGCGCGCTCGATCTGGACGCCGACCTCGTCGCGCGCCTTGGCCAGCTGCGCGGCCGTCTCCTCCCGGAGCTGGTCGACGTGCTTCTCGCGCTCGAGGATCTTCTGCTCTCGGCTCTCGAGCTTCCGTTCGCGATTGTCGAGGGCGTCGGAGCGCTGTTCGATCGTGGCCTCTCGGGCCGCGGTCGCCTTCTCGGCACGCCCCATCTCCGAACGGAGCGTGTTCGACTGCCGCTCGGCGTCGTTCCTGATCTCCTCCATCTTTCGCCGCGCTTCGTCTTCCGCAGCGGCGACGATCTCGCGAGCCCGCGCTTCGGCTGTGCCCGTCTCGGCGACGCGCTTGCGGCGATCGGCCGTGACGTACGCGAAGCCCGCTCCCCCGGCCAGGAGCAGACCGATGATGAGCCCGATGACGATCCCCATCGTGGCTCCCTCCTTCCTCTAGCTCTCTGCAACGCGCGCACGTGCGCGCGTGAAGCGAGGAAGGCTCGTGCGAGCCCGGAGGGCGAGAAAGGTTAGCTAGACGCTTCTACAGATCGTGGGCGCTGCGCCCCCCGAACGCCCCTGCGAGGAGCGTTTCAGGAGATCCCTTGTAGCCTGCGGTTTCGCGTTCCCGTTCAACTCGACCATCTCGATCGGCCTCGGTATGTTCACTTGATACTTCGGGCCGGTTCCGGTTTCGTTCGCACGAGCGCACCTGCGCTCACGTCCATTATCCGCCGGGTCCGAAGACCGGGCAAACACTCTCGAACTACTCCCGCCCGATCTGCTTCTCGACGTCCCGGAGGTGGTGCGAGGCGTCGTGCAGGGCGTGGAAGAGGAGCCAGACGGCGTCCCGCTCCTGGTCCCCGATCGTGGCCGTGCGCTCCCACTGCGCCGGACGAGACCCCTCGGCGACGTCCGCCAGGCGGTCGGCGTTGGCCGCCAGCTCCCCAAGGACCGTCTGGGGGTCGAGCGCGTTGTAGCCGTGGTCGAAGCCCGGCGGGTCGGGCTCCACGGCGGGATAGACCGGATGCTCCCCCGCCAGGACTGCCGGCGACCCCGCCGCGAACAGACCGAGGATGTCCCGGGTGTGTGCGGCGTACTCGAGGGGCGACCAGACCTCTGGAGCCGGACGCCGCCGCAGGGCTTCGTCATGTGCCTCCGCTTCGCTCCGGCGTGGCGGCACGTCCTCGAAGAGCTCGCGCCAGCGCCGACCCATCGACCGCAGGCCGGCGATGGCGTCGGGCACCGTCAGGTGGGTGCTATCGAAGCCGCACTCGGTGCAGCGCTCGGGCTCGGTCACGGCTCGACGCTACTGGACCGTGGGTGCGGAAGGCGCGCGCGGACGCGACTCCCGCACCCACGACCGCTACTTCTTCTTGGCGCCGGCCTTGATCGACGTCACCATCGCGGCCACAGTCTCGCCGACGGGTTGCAGATCGTCGTCCTTCTTCCCGTTGGAGTCGTTCGAGCCGTTCCCATTGGAACCACTCGAGCCGTTCCCATTGGAACCACTCGAGCCGTTCGCGGGGGCATCGCCGTTCGATCCCGACTCGACGGTCGGTCTCGCCCGCACGGCGTCGCCGTGCACGTTCAGCGCAGCCGCCGTCGTTTCCCGATCGCCGTCGAGCTCCTGGAGGATCAGCTTCTCGATCTCGATCGCGACGTCCGTGTGTTCCGTGAGGAACGACTTCGCGTTCTCGCGGCCTTGTCCGATCTGCTCCTCGTTGTAGGTGAACCACGCCCCGGACTTCTTCACCACGCCGCGCTCGACGGCCATGTCCAGCAGCGACCCTTCCTTCGAGATGCCGGTGCCGTACATGAGGTCGAACTCGGCCGTCTTGAACGGCGGCGCGACCTTGTTCTTCACCACCTTCGCACGCACGCGGTTCCCGACGAACTCCGCCCCGTCCTTGATGCCCTCCACGCGACGGACGTCGAGACGCACCGACGAGTAGAACTTGAGCGCGCGCCCGCCGGGGGTCGTCTCCGGTGAACCGAACATCACGCCGATCTTCTCGCGGAGCTGGTTGATGAAGATGGTGCACGTCTTCGACTTCGCCACGGTCGCCGTGAGCTTCCGCAAGGCCTGCGACATCAGCCGCGCCTGCAGACCGACGTGCGTGTCGCCCATCTCGCCCTCGAGCTCTGCCCGCGGGACGAGTGCCGCGACGGAGTCGACGCACAGCACGTCGATGGCGCCGGAACGGATCAGCATGTCGGCGATCTCGAGGGCCTGCTCACCCGTGTCGGGCTGCGAGACGAGGAGCTCGTCGATGTTCACGCCGAGGTTGCGCGCGTAGATGGGGTCGAGCGCATGCTCGGCGTCGATGAACGCGGCGACGCCACCCTGCTTCTGCGACTCCGCGATGACGTGGAGCGCGACGGTCGTCTTCCCGGAGCCCTCCGGCCCGAAGAGCTCGACGATGCGGCCGCGCGGGAGCCCGCCGACGCCGAGGGCGACATCCAGCGCGATCGAGCCGGTGGGGATCGCTTCGACGGTGAGGCGCGCTGTGTGGTCGCCGAGGCGCATGACGGCGCCCTTCCCGAACTGACGCTCGACCTGCGTCAGCGTCATCTCGAGTGCTTTCTCCTTTTCCATACCGCAAACCTCCGTTTGGTGTCCGTGGGGAAGCGTTCCGTCAACCTAGACGCCGCTAGTGACAGAACCTAGCGCGAACGTCTGTTCGTGTCACGGAACCTGGAGGTATGGCCCCCGGCTGCAGCGTTTCCAGGCGGTCGAACGACCCGGAAACGCTGCAGCGGGGACCGGACTACAGCTAGCCGACCGCCGTCTCCGACGCGGCGAGCAGCCCGATGAACTCGGACAACGTCTCCGCGTCCCTGGCGGTGGCCGACTCGACGTCGCTGTTCGACGACGCGTTCGCGAGGACCACCGAGGACGAACCCCCGGCGCCGGTGACCACGCCGATGATCTGGCCGGCGACGGGCTCACCGCTGATCGCGGAGGACGACTGCGACGACAGGCTCTTGTTGTCGCCCTCCTGCACGTTGAACGCCGTCGGCACGACGAGCGACGAGATCGCGTCGAGTCCGACGAAGGCGTCGAGCGAAGTGGACGCGTAGGTCACGCCGCCGGTCACGTCGTTGTGGTCCGAGCTGTTCGTGGCGTCCACCGATGTCGTTCCGGCGGACGTCACACCGGCCACCTGACCGGCGACGCCGACGACATCGACATCGTTCCAGGTCGACGAGTTCGCGAGGACGAGGTCCGCGGATCCACCGCTCGAGGTCACGTCGCCGATGACCTGGCCCGCGAGGCTGTCGTAGCTCGCTGCCGCGACCGGCGAGTTCTGCGTGGACGAGAGCGTGTTCTCACCGCGCTGGACGTTGGTCGACGTCGCGGACGTCGCGTTCGCGTTCAAGCCGACGAACGCCGTCGCGGAGTTCGTGGTCCCGGGTGCGTCCTGGTTGAACGACGCCTCGTTGTCGCCGCGCTGGACGTTCGCCGCGACACCCGTGCCCGTTGCCGTCGCGAGCAGACCCGTGAACGCGTCGACGGAGTTGGCGCCGAACGCAGCCACCGTGTTGACGTCGTTGTGCGCGGAGAGGTTCGTCCCGTCGACGGTGGTGGTGCCGTCGGAGCTCACGCCGATCACTTGTCCGGACTCGGCGTTCCCCGTCGTCGTCGGGTTCGTTTGGGTGACCGCCACCTTGTTGTCGCCACGCTGCACGTTCGTGGCGGAAGCCGTGGCGAACAGCGACGCGCTCAGTCCGGTGAACGTCGTCGAGTCGTTCGTCGACTTCGCCCGTCCCGAGTCGACGTCGTTGAAGCTCGAGGTGTTCGCTGCCACGACATCGGCCGTGCCGGCCCCCGACGTGACGATGCCGATGATCTGCCCATCGGACGCGTTGCCGCTCACGACTTCAGCGTCCTGGCTGATCCATGACTTGTTGTCGCCGCGCTGGGCGTTGACGGCGGTCGATGTCGACGCGTCGAGGCCCGTGAAGGTGGCGGCCGTGTTGGCGCTGCGGGCGTCGCCGGAGGAGACATCGGCGTGGTCGGTCGAGTTCGTGGCATCGGCCGAGGCGTGACCGCTCGACACGACGCCGGTGATCTGTCCGGCGTTGGCCGTGCCGGAGGTGTCGGATCCGCCCTGCTGGCTGTTGGTCTTGTTGTCGCCGGTCTGGCCGTTGGACGCCTCCGCGTGAAGCCCGAGGGGCACGAGGAGGAACGCGAGCAGCACAGCAGAGATCGCACGGGTAAGCGTTGTCATGGGTCGCACCTGCCCCTTGTCCGTTACTCGGTACTGCGCCAGATGGGCTGGATGGTAGTCGGTGCGATATTTCACACGAAGCTTCGCATGTAACGGTTGTGTCAACGAGCATCACAACGACAACTCTTCTTGCGCGATTAACGAGCTCTTAACGCAAGGCGAAGCGTTCGACGGCCGTGTACCGCGCGCCCCTGGGGTGCAGTTTCGACTCGAAGATGATCAGTTCTCGCACCCCGAACGACTCGTCCGGGACCTCGACGGACGGCACTTCGGCGACTGCCGGCTTCGGGAAACGCGCCAGGGTGAGATGACCCCGGAACGGCCGGCCCTCGGCTTCGAACCCGAGCCGGACGAACCCCTCGTCGAGATCGGACGCGATCCGTGCGAGCTCCTCGTTCCCACGTCCGAGACCGACCCAGAGCACCCGCGGACGCCGCAGGTTCGGGAAGGCCCCGATCTCGTCGAACGCGGCGTCGAACCCTCTGTGTCTCACCGCGACATCGCTCAGCACGGCCGCGATGCTGTCCACGCGCGATTCGTCCACGTTCCCGAGGAACTTGAGCGTCAGGTGACGTCCTTCCGGGCGGGTCCACCTCGCGCCGGACACACCACCGCGCAACCGCCCGACGACGTCGTTCTCGATCGCGTCCTTCAGATGCTCGGGGACGTCGACCGCGACGAAGAGCCTCAAGCCTGGAGATAGGTCCTCAGCATCGAGAGCGAGAAGGTGGTCGCGAACGTCCGCACCTGATCGCGGTCGCCCGGCACGCGCAGGCCCCGCGCGTCGACACCCTTCGCGTCGGCGAGCGCGAGGTACATCTGCCCCGCCGGCACGTCGCCCTGTGGGCCCGGGCCGGCGACGCACGTGATCGCGAGCGCGATGTCGCAGCGCAGCTTCTTTCGCGCGCCGACCGCCATCGCTCTCGCGACTTCTTCCGAGACGGCGCCGTGCTCGAGGAGCAACCCGGCGTCGACATCGAGTTCTTCGACCTTCACGCGATCGGTGTACGACACGATCGCGCCCACGAGATAGTCAGACGCCCCGGCAACGCTCGCGATCCGCGACGCGAGCATGCCCGCCGTGCACGACTCCGCGGTGCCGACCGTGAGCCCCCGCACCTTCAACTCGGCGCCGACGACGGCCTCGAGCGACGCGGTGTCGACGCCGTAGACGAACTGTCCGGCGCGATCGCGGACGACACGCTCGGCTTCGTCCAGCGCGGCGATGCACTCGTTCTCACTCGTGCCGACGGCGACGAAGCGGAGACGGATCTCCCCGCCGCCCGGCAGGAACGCCATACGGGGATTGGCGGCAGTGGCGAGGTCCGGGAAGAGATCGGCGAGCCCCGACTCCGGGATCCCGACGCAGTGGAGCACGCGCGAGCGGATCATCGCGCCCTCGCCGAGGTCGGGGATGATCCGTTCGGTCAGCATGCGCCGCGCTTCGCCGGGCACGCCGGGGATCGCGTAGAGCGTCGCCCCTTCGTAGTCGGCTCTGATCCCGGGAGCCGTGCCCCACGGGTTCGGGATCGCGGACGCGCCGTCCGGGATGTCGGCCTGCTTCGCGTTCGACGGCGGCATGTCGCGACCGAACGAACGGAAGCGCTGCCTGATGTCGTCGACGATGGCTTCGTCCCGAACGAGTTCGGTACCGAGGAGTCGCGCGATCGCGTCGCGCGTCTTGTCGTCCTGCGTCGGGCCGAGGCCGCCGGTGATGATGACGACGGGTGCGTCCTTGGCCGCGCGGGACACCGCGTCGACGATGTCGTCCTCTTCGTCGCCGACGACGAGCGTCCACGCGACGGGGATCCCAAC
>Ga0307469_10000199_pt1 | contig 23401 bp, 24 predicted proteins | sample atmos_gasesAM2C__FD_203084 | JGI IMG/M metagenome (GOLD analysis project Ga0307469, IMG submission 203084) | Hardwood forest soil microbial communities from Morgan-Monroe State Forest, Indiana, United States - atmos_gasesAM2C_515 | ecosystem: Environmental > Terrestrial > Soil > Temperate... | reverse complement strand
TTGAAGAAATCCCAGGTCATGTTCGCCGATTCCATGCTGGTCATGCGCGACAGGTCGATGCCGTCATAGTTGGGCCTGCGCCGCGCCCGCGCCACGATTCCGGGCTGGTGGCAGTCCTGGCAATTCCTGGTGTCCTCGCGGCGCAGCCTGAACAGCGTTTCCTGGTTGCGGCCCGCCACGCGGTCCACGGTCACGACCAGCACCGGGCAGCCGGCGGCCTCGGCGCGCTTGATCAGCGCGCGGGCGACGTCCCAGCTGGGCGAGGCGTAGAGCTGAAACCAGATCGGCGCGCCGCGCGCCTTGGTGGCGTCGTCGACCGACGTGGAGGCCGAAGTCGAAAGGATCTGCAGATGGTTGCCGGCTTTCGCCGCGCGCGCGACGGCGAGCTCGCCCTCGGGATGGAAGAACTTGTTGCCTCCCGTCGGCGCAATGACGATCGGGGTGTTCCACTTGCCGCCGAAGAGCTCGCAGCTCATGTCGACCTTGGAGACGTCGTTGAGGCGGCGCGGGCGCAGCTGGAACTTCAGGAAGCCCTCGCGATTGGCGCGCAGCGTGACCTCGTCGTCGATGCCCGAGGCCATGTAGCCGAAATGCGCCGGCGGCACGGTCTTGCGCGCTACCGGCTCGAAATCGAACACGTTGATCGCCTCGGCCGGCGACTTGATGAGGTCCTCGGTTCGCAACGGCGCCCACAGGATCGGATCCGAAAGCCGCGGCGGCGCCGTAGGGCCGTCGGCAGCTCCGGTGCCGAGGCCGGAATAGGCCAGCAGCGGGCTACCGGACAGGAACTTCAGGAACCGGCGGCGGCTTTCACTCGCGATGTCGGACGCTGACATAACCGAGCCTCCCCGGGTCGATTATCAATCCCAGTCGTCGTCCTTGGGAAGGGGCGCCACCTTGGGCGGCTTGTCCTTGCGGCGCCTCCAGCCATAGAGAAAAATGCCGACCAGTCCTGCCACGGCGAGGAGGAGGAAGAGGGCGAACAGGAGGTTGCCTACTTGCCCAACCCCATGCGCTTGCCCGCCTCGGTGTAGGCGCGCACGCGCTCTTTCATGAAGCCCTCCATCGTGTCGACGCCGACGTTGACCAGCTCGAAGCCGGTTTTTGCCGCCAGCTCTTTCATCTCCGGGTCGGCGTTGAGGGCCGCCCAGAGCTCCGACATGCGCCGGCGCGCCTCGGCCGGCGTCGATTTCGGCATGCCGATGCCCCGGAACGCGCCGTCCACCCAGTCGATGCCGAGCTCGCGGAAGGTCGGGACGTCGGGCAGCAGGGGGTGGCGCTGCTCCATCGCCACGACCAGCGCCCGCACCTTGCCTTTGTTGTTGACCGCAAAGGCGGTGTACGACATGGCGCCGGCGACGTGGCCGCCGATCACCGCGGTCGTCATGTCGCCGGTGCCCTTGAAGGGTACGTAGGTCGTCCTGATGCCGAAGGTAGCGTCGAGCCGCTCGTGCGCGGCGTGGTTGGCCGAGTTGAGGCCCGAGCCGCCGAGCGCGATGCGCTCGGGCTGCTCCTTCGCCGCCTTCACGAAATCCTGGAAATTCCTGATCGGGCTCGACTCGGCGACCACCAGCGCGTCGGGCGTGTAGTGAAACCAGTACACCGGCGTGATGTCGTCGGTCTTGTACTGCACCGTGCCTTCCATCGGCTGCAGCACGATGTGCGGCAGGTTGATGCCGACGATGTTCAGCCCGTCGCCGGGCAGCTGGTTCAGCTGCATCCACATCAGGCCGCCGCCGGCCCCCGGCTTGTACTGGATGATGGTCTCGATCGCCGGGCATTTCCTCTTCAGCACCAGCTGCTGGTGGCGCGCCGAGAGATCGGACTCGCCCCCCGCCGGGAAGGCCTGCCAGTAAAGCAGGTTCTTTTCCGGACAGGCCTGCGCCGCCGCCGCACCCGACAAAAGACTGGTAACGATTGCAAGAGCGAAACGCATCAATCCACCTTAGCGCCGGAGAGCTTCACCACTTTCGCCCACTTGACGATGTCCTCGCGCAGGAACCTGTCGAACTGCTCCGGCGTCATGCCCATCGGCACCGCGCCCTGCTTTGCCCAGGCCGCCTTCACTTCCGGCGCGTTCACGACCTTGTTGATTTCAACATTCAATTTCTCCAGGATCGGACGCGGCGTTCCCGCCGGCGCCATCAGCCCGAGCCAGATGGTCGCCTCGTAGCCCGGCACACCGGCCTCGGACAGCGTCGGCACGTCGGGCGTCACCGGCGAGCGCGTCCTGCCCGAGCTCGCCAGCGCCTTCACCCTGCCGGCGCGCGCGTTGGAGGCCATGGTGGTGATCGCGTCGAACATCATGTCGACCTGCTTGCCGAGGATCGCGGTGCGTGCCTGGTCGCTGCCCTTGTGGGGCACGTGGACGATGTCGACGCCGGCCATGGCCTTGAAGAGCTCGCCCGCCATGTGGTACGGCGTCCCCGGCCCGGAAGACGCGTAATTCAGCGCCCCGGGCTTCGCTTTGGCGAGCTCGATGAATTCCTTCAGGTTGCTCGCCGGCACGGCAGGGTGAATCACCAATAGCAGATCCGAGTAATTCACGCCGCTGATCGGCGCCAGGTCGCGCATCAGGTCGAACGGCTTTTTCGGGATCAGCGTTTCGTTGACGGTCTGCGTGTTCGACATCATGAGCAGCGTATAGCCGTCGGGCGGCGACTTCGCGACGGCGTCGGTGCCGACGATCGAGCCGCCGCCCGGGCGGTCCTCGATCACGAAAGGCTGGCCGAGCGCTTCCTGGAGCTTCGCGCCGATGAAGCGCGCGTAGAGGTCGGCCGGGCCGCCGGTAGCGAACGGCACGACGATACGCACCGCCCGCGCCGGATAGGCCTGCGACCACGCAGCCGCGTTGACCGACAGCGCCAGCAGCGCGAGTACAGCGCGAAGCATCTTTCCTCCTTGTCTTTGCCGCTTAGAATGACCGCGGACATGAGAATACCAAAACTGCCCTCGCGCATCACGATTGAGGGGCTGGATCGCGCCCCGCATCGCGCGTTCCTGCGCGCGCTCGGCCTGTCGGATGCGGATCTCGGCAGGCCGTTCGTCGGCGTCGCCTCGACCGACGGGCGCGTGACGCCGTGCAACGCGCTGCTCGGCGGGTTCGCGCGCGAAGCCTGCGCCGCCATCCGCGGCGCGGGAGGCGTGCCGTTCGATTTCGCCTCGATCTCGGTGGCCGACTCGATGTCGATGAACCACGGCGGCATGCGCTACTCGCTGCTGTCGCGCGAAATCATCGCCGATGGCGTCGAGGCGGTGGCGCGCGGCCATGCCTACGATGCGCTCGTCACCTTCGCCGGCTGCGACAAGACGCTGCCCGGCATGATGATGGCGATGGTGCGACTCAATCTTCCTTCGGTGTTCGTCTACGGCGGCGCCGCGCTGCCAGGAAAATGGCAAGGGCGCGATGTCACCGTGCTCGATGCCTACGAGGCGGTCGGGGCGGTGCTCGCCGGAGAGATGAAAGAAGATGACTTGAGAGCGCTTGAGCGGGTCTGCCTGCCGACGCTGGGCTCGTGCCCGGGACAGTTCACCGCCAACACGATGGCGATGGTGGCGGAGACGCTCGGCCTTGCGCTGGCCGGCTCGGCTACGTTGCCCGCCGTTTCCGCGGAACGAAACGATCTTGCCCGCAAGGCAGGCCAGGTCGTGATGAATCTTTTGAAGGACGGCCCGCTGCCCAGGGAGCTGGTGACAAAGAAGAGCCTGGAGAACGCCTGCGCCGCGGTCGCCGCGACCGGCGGCTCGACCAACGCCGCTCTGCACATTCCGGCGATCGCGCACGAGGCCGGGATCCGCTTCTCGCTCGATGATTTCGCGCGCGTGGCGAAGCGCACGCCGCTCATCGCCGACATGAAGCCGGGCGGGCGTTTCCTCGCGAAAGACCTGCACGCGGCGGGCGGCGTTTATGTCGTGCTCAAGGCGCTGCTCGAGCGCGGCGCGCTGCACGGCGATTGCCTGGCGCTCTCGGGTAAGACGCTCGAAGAAGAGTTGATGAACTACCGCGACCCGGACGGAGAGGTCGTCAGACATGAACCTATCATGAAGACCGGAGGCATCGTTGTCCTCAAAGGCAACCTCGCGCCCGATGGCGCGCTCATCAAGGTCGCGGGGCTGAAGTCGCTGCTGTTCGAGGGCTCGGCGCGGGTTTTCGATTCGGAGGAAGCCTGCGCCGAGGTGGTGAAGAGGCGCGCTTACAAGGCGGGCGAAGTATTGGTGATCCGCTACGAGGGGCCGAAAGGCGGACCGGGGATGCGCGAGATGCTCGGCATCACCGCCCTCATCTACGGGCAAGGCATGGGCGAGAAGGTCGCGCTCCTCACCGATGGCCGCTTCTCCGGCGCGACGCGCGGCATGATGATCGGCTACGCCTCGCCGGAGGCCGCGGCAGGCGGGCTGCTTGCGCTGGTGCGCAACGGGGATCGCATTCGCATCGATGCCTCGTCGGCCAGCCTGACCCTCATGGTGGCAAAAGCGGAACTGGCGAAAAGAAAGCCAAAGTCTCGCAAACAGTCGCTCTCGGGCGTGCTCGAGAAATACGCCGCGCTCGTCGGCCCCGCCAACCTCGGCGCGGTCACGCACAGCGGAAAGGTTTAAGCTGCGCCGATGTCCGACGTCGTCGATCTGCGCTCCGACACCGTAACGCGCCCCTCGGCTGCGATGCGCAGGGCGATGCTGGAGGCCGAGCTCGGCGACGACGTGTTCGGCGACGATCCGACGGTGAACCGGCTGCAGGAGCGCGCGGCCGGGATCTTCGGCTTCGAGGCGGCTCTGCTGTTCCCGTCCGGGACGCAATCCAACCTCGCCGCGCTGATGAGCCACTGCCAGCGCGGAGACGAAGTGATCCTGGGCGCGGAGGCGCACAGCTACCGCTATGAAGCGGGCGGCCTCGCGGTGCTCGGCTCGATCCAGCCGCAGGCCATCGCCAACCGCCCCGACGGCACGCTCGACCTGGGCGAGGTCGAGGCCGCGATCAAGCCGGACGATCCGCATTTTGCGAGAACGCGGCTGCTAGCTCTCGAGAACACGATCACGGGACGGGTCCTGCCAAGGACCTATCTCCAGCAGGCGGTCGGCTTGGGGAAGAGGAGGGGTCTTTCAACGCACCTCGACGGCGCCCGCATCTTCAACGCCGCCGTGGCTCAGAACATGAAGGTGAAAGACCTCTGCGCGGGATTCGATTCGGTGTCCTCCTGCCTGTCAAAGGGCCTGGGCGCGCCGGCCGGAACGGTCCTGCTGGGCAGCACGGATTTCATTCAGCGGGCCAGGCGGGCGAGAAAGATCCTCGGCGGCGCGATGCGCCAGGCGGGGGTGATCGCCGCGGCCGGCCTGTATGCGCTCGAGAACAACGTCGAGCGGCTGCGCATCGACCATGAAAACGCCGGCACCCTTGCGCGCGGGCTGCGCGAGCTCGGGCTCGAAGTCCAGCACGACACCAACATGGTGCTGGTCCGCATCGCCCAAGAAAAAGCCCAGGCGCTGGCCGACTACATGAGGGGAAGGGGGATCCTCGTGCTGCCGCGCGCGCCGCTGCGCCTCGTCGCTCACCTCGACGTCGACGCGGCCGGAATCGAGCGCGCGCTGGCCGCGTTTCGCGCCTTCATTTCATCATCCCCGGCAGGTAGGTCGAAATGATGGGAAAAGCGACCAGGATCGCGAGCCGGACGCAGTCAGCGGCCATGAACGGCAGCACGCCGCGGAAGATGGTGCGAGTCGGCACCTGCGGCAGCAGCGTGTTGAGCACGAACAGGTTCATTCCCACCGGCGGGCTGATGAGCCCGATCTCGACCACCACGACGATGAGGATGCCGAACCAGATCGGGTCCAGCCCGAGGTGAACGATCAGCGGGAAGAACACCGGCACGGTGAGCAGGATCATCGACAGCTCCTCCATCGCCGTGCCCAGGATTACGTAGATCGTCATGATGGCGGCCACCACCAGGATCGGATGCAGTTCAAAGCGCTTCACCAGGTCGCGCAGCTCGCCCGGCATGGTCGTGATGTTGACGAACTCGGCGAACATCAGGGCGCCGATCAGGATCAGGAACAGCATGGAGGTGGTGCGCGCGCTTTCCACCAACGACGCATAGAGCGTCTTCCAGCTGAGCGTGCGGCGCGCGATCGCGAAGATCATGGCGCCGAAGGCGCCGATCGCGGCGCCTTCAATGGCCGTGAACACGCCGCCGTAAATGCCGCCCATCACCAGCGTGAACAGCGCGATGACGCTGGTCACGCCCTTGTAGACCAGCGCCAGGCCGAACACGAGGAACGCGCCGATCACCGCCGCGTCATCGGCTTCGAGCCAGCCGAGCTTCGCAACGCCGATGATGACCACGCCGACGCCCGCGAACGCCCACAGCCCCTCGAGCGTGGCAAAGCGCTCGCGCCAGCTCATCCGCTCGCCCGGCGGTCCGGCCTTGGGGTCGCGCCAGGTGATGTATTGCACCGTCAGGCATAGAAGGACGGTGGCGAGAATGCCTGGCAGGATGCCGGCGGCGAACAGCTTGCCGATGTTGGTCTCGGTCATGATGCCGTAGATCACCATGATGGTGGAGGGCGGGATCAGGATGCCGAGCGTGCCGCCTGCCGCGATCGCGCCGGTGGACAGGTAATCGGCGTAGCCGAACTTTTTCATCGGCGGATACGCCACCTTGGCAAAGGTCGCCGCGGTGGCGATCGAGGAGCCGCAGATCGCGCCGAACCCCGCGCAGCCGAGAATGGTCGCCATCGCCAGGCCGCCGCGCCGATGGCCGATGAACGCGTACGCGGTGCGGAACAGCTCCTGCGACATGCCGGCGCGGGTGACGAAGTTGCCCATCAGGATGAACAGCGGGATGACCGACAGCGTGTAATTGCGGCCGGTCTCGTAGATCTTGGTCTGCGCGGTGGCGAACGCCACGGCCCAATTCCAGTCGCGCATGTAGGCGTAGCCGACGATGCCGACGATTCCCATCGCCAGCGCGATCGGGATGCGCACGAAGGCGAGGACCATCATGGCCAGCAAGCCGGTCAGCGCTTCGGCCACCAGAGTCTCAGGTGGTCGCCTGGGAGGCGCGCAGGGTACCGGGCACGAAGACCCGCAACACGTGCACCACTCCGGCCAGCCCGATCATCGCCGCCATGAAATACACGAACGGTCCGACCGGAATGCGCAGCACGTCGGTGGTGTCGCCGTAGCCGGCGATGCGCGTGGCCTTGATCCAGACCTGCCACGCCAGGAAGAACATCACCGCGGCGCAGAGGGCGTGCACCGCGCGCACCAGCGCCGCGGTCGCGCGCGGCGTGAGCATGCGGTCGATGAAGTCCATGGTGACGTGCTCGTCGGCGTGCGACACGAGCGGCAGGCCGGCGAAGATCAGGACCAGCAGCATCAGCTCCGTGGCCTCGAACGCGCCGCGCAGCGGCCAGTTGAACAGGTAGCGCGACACCACGTCGGCGAACGTGATCAGCATCAGCGCAAACAGGATCGCCGAGGCCGCGACGCCGAGCGCAGCGTCGAGCCGTTCCTCCCACGGGTTGCGCTTATTTTCCGGCGGCAACGCGCTTCAGTTCCTCGTGAAACTCCTTCAGCACCATGGCGCCGTCCATGTTGCGCTTTTCCTTCACTTCCTTGATCCAGCCCTGGATCACCGGTTGTGCCTTGGCCTGGATATCCTTCTGCAGCGCCGCGTTGGCCTGCTCGATCTGCACGCCGGCCTTCTTCATGCCCTCGTTGCCGACGCGGTCGACGTTGTCCCAGGATTTTCCGGCGCGGCGCGCGAGATATTCGCCGCCGAACTGGCTGATCAGGTCCTGGTCGGCCTTGGCGAGCTTGTTCCACTTGTCCTCGTTGATGAAGAAGCCGAACGACGAGCTGTAGAAGCCGCCGGGGAACAGCGTCGCGTACTTGACCAGGCTGTCGAGCTTGAACGAGACGATCGATTCCTGCGGGAAGAACACGCCGTCGGCGATCCCCGAGCTGAGCAGCTCGTAGGACTCGGGCGCGGGCTTGACGAAGGCCGAGGCGCCGAGCGCCCGCGCCATCGCCTCGGCGATGCCGCCGCCGGTGCGGATCTTCATGCCCTGCAGGTCGGTCAAGGTCTTGATCGGCCGCTTGGTGTTGAACATCTGGCCAGGCCCGTGAGTGAACACCCCGATCAGGTGCACGCCCTTGTACTCGTTTGCCTTCTCCAGATATCTCCAATGGATGCGGTTATAGGCGACCGAGTTGATTTCCGCAGTTTCGCCGGCGCCCGGCAGCTCCGCCACCAGCGGCAGGATATGCCGCGCCGGCGTGTAGCTCGCGGTGACGTAGGAAACGTCGACCAGCCCGTCGCGCACCGCGTCGAAGGTTCCCGGCGCCGCCGCCGGGTGCTTGGGCAGCATCTGGAACTTCAGGCGCCCGCCGCTCGCCTTCTCGACTTCGTCGCCGAAGCCTTGCAGCACCACGCTGGTGAGGTGATGCTGCGGCGACACCCACGACGACATCGTCAGCGTGGTCTGCGCGCGCGCTGGCGCCGCGAACGCGCAACCGGCAAGCGCGGTAAGCGCAAGCTTACGCAAGATGATCATGTAACGCCTCCTCTTTGCAGTCCTAATCATAAATGTTTGTCGTGAATGCGTGTGCGATGCGTTGTGTTCGGCGCGCGATTTGGATACGATTCCGGCTCGCTCGCTTGCCGCAGAGCGGGCGGAAAAAGGGGAGAGCACATGCCACACGTGGTCACCAAGTCTGATCTGGTCCAGGTTGCGGCGAAGGCCAGCAATCTCAGCAAGTCGGCGGCGGGCGAGGCGGTCAACGCGGTGTTCGAAGCGATCGTCGCCAACGTCGCGAGCGGCAAGCGCGTCACCGTCGTCGGCTTCGGCACCTTTCTGCCGCGAAAAAGAAAGGCGCGGGCCGGGCGCAGCCCCTCCAGCGGCAAGGAGATCAAGATTCCCGCCAAGACCATCCCCGCCTTCGCCGCGGGGCAGGGCTTCAAGGAAGCCGTCGACAAGTAAGCTTCTCTTGCGCCTGCGGGGGCTGCGGTTCGCAGCCCCTTGTTTTTTTAGGCATTGCAAAGCATGGGAAGGCTTGGCAGAATCCGCGAAGCACAATTCCTGCCACATGGACAAGCCGCTCATCCTCTCGCTCGACAGCCACGGCGTGCCGCACCGCTGGATCAGCTGGCAGCAGGCTTGCTTCTACTACGCGAAGAACCTGGTCGCGTGGACGCTGGGCGACGAGACCTTCACTTATTACGGCGGCATCAGCCGGCTGACCGGCGAGCGCTCGAGCATCACCGCCCACTCCATCGTCGCCATCAAGGGCAAGGCGCTGGCAGCGAAAGGCTTCAACCACGTGCCGCCGCTGAATAACCGCGAGCTGTTCAGGCGCGACCGGCACATGTGCGCGTACTGCGGCGGAGAATTCAGCTACTTCCGGCTGACGCGCGACCACATCACGCCGCTGTCGCGCGGCGGGCGCGACACCTGGATGAACGTCGTCACCGCCTGCCGGCACTGCAACGGGAACAAGCGCAACCGCCTGCCGCAGGAGTCCGGCCTGGAGCTGCTCTACGCGCCCTACGTTCCGAACAAGGCCGAGTACCTGATCCTCACCAACCGCCGCATTCTCGCCGACCAGATGGAGTTCCTGAAGCAGCACTTGGCGTCGCATTCGCGGTTGGTTCTCGCTCCTGCCTGATTTCTGGCGCAATAGCGGCTTTCACCTGCTGGAACGGGACGTCGCGGGGCGCCTGCGGGTCACCGACGATTTCCTGCGCGCCTATTACCTGCGGCCGGAGATCCATCCGGTCGAGGAATCCTGCGAGGAAGAGCGCGTACTGCACTCTTCGCTCATGGAGCATCCTCGATGGGTAGTCAGCGAGCAAGAACTTGATGTCTTGAAAGACCCGGACGCGAAGGACAACTACCGCCTCGTTCTGCGCTTCCGCGACAGGCTGCTCGAGGCCGGCACGGTCGAGGGCTGCTACATGAACCTGTTCGAGGGCGCGGTCGACGTGCCGCCGCTGTTCATCGGGCAGCTCGCGCACGTGATCCTGCGCAACATCCTCGACGGCTGCGACGATCCGCTGCAGCTGCGCGCCGCCGAGCTTTTTTTTCGCGAGCAGAAGGCAACCCTGCGCGATGGCCACCTGCTGCTCGCCGATGCCGAGACGGTCGAGATGCACGCCGCCGGAACGCGCTTCGGCAGCGTGGGGCGCCTGATCGTCGAGGCGCAGGGCGCGCTCGGCGCGGTCGAGCTCGACGTTCTGGACCGCGCCAACGCGGCGCTCTACTGGGAGCGCGAATCGCGCCACGACACGGTGATCAGCCTCGCCTACGGCCGCCCGGCGCTCGATGCACTTTGTCGCGTCATGGAAGCGTGGGTAAGACATTTCCTCGGTGTTAAGGCTTTGATCAAACCGGTGCGTCGCATCGACGAGCCGCACTGGGCCTGGCACGTCGGGCTCGACGCCGAATCGAGCGGCGTGCTCAACGAGCTGTGGTCGGGCCGGGAAGTCGACGCCGGGCGCATGCGCCGCGTGCTCGCGCTGTTCGCGCTTCAGTTCGACGATCCGGCGGCGATGCGGCCCGACATCGCGGGCCGTGTCGTCTACCTCGGCCTGTGCGCCGACGAAAACGAGTTCGTGCGCATGAAGCCGCAGAACCTGCTGCTGAACCTGCCGCTGAATGAAGCCTGATTACTGGGATCGCGCCAAGCGCGCGCTGGCACGGAAGGATCCCGTCATGGCCGCCCTCATCCGCTCGCGGCCGAAAGTGTTCCTGGCGCGTCGCGGCGAGCCCTTTGTCACGCTGGCGCGCGCCATCGTCGGCCAGCAGATCTCCGTGAAGGCGGCGCAGAGCGTCTGGGACCGCGTGGTGACCTGCGCGGGCGCGGTGACACCCGAGGGAGTTCTTCTGAAGAAGCCCAGCGAGCTGCGCGCCTGCGGGCTGTCCGATCGCAAGACCGAATACATCGTCGACCTTGCGCGGCGTTTTGCCGACGGCCTGGTCCACCCGTACCGCTGGCCGGAAATGAGCGACGAGGAAGTGATCGCGGACCTGGTGCAGGTGCGCGGCATCGGCCGCTGGACCGCCGAGATGTTCCTCATCTTCAGCCTGCTGCGACCCGACGTATTTCCGCTTGACGACCTCGGGCTGCAGAAAGGCATCCGCGGGGCGTATTTCAGGAACCGCAGGATAGCGCCGAAGACCATGGCCAAGCTCGGCGAGACCTGGCGGCCCTGGCGCTCGGTGGCGACCTGGTACCTCTGGCGCTCGCTCGATCCGTTGCCGGTAGAATATTGACAGCGGCAATGAAAACCACGTTCCTCGAATTCGAGCAGCCGATCGCCGAGCTCGAGCAGCGCATCGAGGAGCTGCGCTACGTCGCCGACGATTCTGCGGTCGACATCTCGGAGGAAATCCAGCAGCTCACCCGGCGCAGCCAGACGCTCACCAAGGACATCTACGGCAAGCTGACGCCCTGGCAGGTGGCGCAGGTGGCGCGCCATGCGCAGCGGCCTTACACGCTGGATTATGTGCAGATGCTGTTCACGCATTTCGAGGAGCTGCACGGCGACCGCGCCTTCGCCGACGACGCCTCGATCGTCGGCGGCCTGGCGCGCTTCGGCAACGCGCCCTGCGTGGTCATCGGCCACCAGAAAGGCCGCGATACCAAGGAGAAGATCCTGCGCAACTTCGGCATGCCCAAGCCCGAGGGCTACCGCAAGGCGCTGCGCCTGATGAAGCTGGCCGAGAAGTTCTCGCTCCCGGTGTTCAGCTTCGTCGACACGCCCGGCGCCTACCCGGGGATCGACGCCGAGGAGCGCGGCCAGTCGGAAGCCATCGGCCGCAACCTGTTCGAGATGGCGCGGCTGCGCACCCCGATCATCGTCAGCGTGATCGGCGAGGGCGGCTCGGGCGGCGCGCTCGCCATCGCGGTGGGCGACGCGGTGCTGATGCTGCAATACGCGACGTATTCGGTGATCTCGCCGGAGGGTTGCGCGTCGATCCTGTGGCGCAGCGCCGACCAGGCGCCCGAGGCGGCCGACGTGCTGGGAATCACCGCCGGCAGGCTGAAGACGCTCGGACTGATCGACAAGATCGTGGCCGAGCCGCTCGGCGGCGCGCACCGCGACCCCCAGGCCACCGCGCAGGCGCTGCGCAAGGCGCTCGCCGAGGCGCTCAAGCAGCTGCAGGAGAAAAAGCCCAAAGAGCTGGTCGAGCAACGCCTCGAGCGCGTGATGGCCTATGGCAAGTTCAAGGAAACGGCCGAGCGGTGAGCTCATCGCCGCGGTCGGGCGATTTCTCGGTTCGATCGATCTGCGCGGCAAGCGCCTCGCCGTCGGGCTCTCCGGCGGCGTTGATTCTGTAACGCTGTTACAGGTTCTTAAGAACTGCTCGGCGGGGTCGGGTTTTTTTCTTGAGGCGATCCATGTTCACCATGGCCTGAGCCCGAACGCCGGCGCGTGGGCGCAGTTCTGCCGTGCTCTGTGCACGCGCTGGGGCGTGCCGCTCGCGGTTCGCCGCGTCAGGGTGGCGAAAAAGGGAAAGGGTCTAGAGGCCGCGGCACGCGAAGCCCGCTACCGGGCTTTCAAAAATATTCCTGGTGACGCCGTGGCGCTCGCGCACCACCGCGACGACCAGGCCGAGACGGTGCTCATGAACCTCCTGCGCGGCGCCGGCGTGCGCGGCGCGAGCGGCATGCCGCCCCGCAGCCGCTTCGACGGCAAGATGCTGCTGCGGCCGCTGCTCGAAGTGCCGCGCGCGGCGATCCTCGCCTATGCCCGCGAGCAGGGCCTGGAATGGGTGGAGGACGAGAGCAACGCCGACGAGGCGCTGACGCGCAACTTCGTGCGCCGGCGCCTCGGACCCCTGATCGAATCGCGCTTTCCGCGCTGGCGGGAAAGCCTGGCGCGGGCGGCGCGGCACTTCGCCGGCATCGAGCTCGACGCGCAAGCGCTGCTGCGCGAGTTCCTCGCGGCGCAGGGGCTGCGTGCGCCGAGCGAGGCGAAGCTCGTCGAGATGCTGAAGCAGCTCACCTCCGGCGGCGCGCGCACCCTGGTCGAGCACGACGGCATGCGGCTGCGCGTCTACCGCGGCAAGCTCGCGCTCGCGCCCGCAACGCCGGCTGCGCCGTTTGCGCCGGTGGAATGGAAAGGCGAGCGGCACATTCCGCTCCCCGCGCTCGGCGGCAAGCTGCTGTTCAGACGGGCGCGCGGCGAAGGCATCGACCTGCGCAAGCTCGAGCAGCGCCGGGTCGCAGTGCGATTGCGCGCGGGAGGCGAACGGCTCCAGCCCGATGCGCGGCGGCCGCGCCGTACTCTGAAGAACCTGTTCCAGGAAGCGGGCGTGCCGCCCTGGCAGCGCGACCGGCTGCCGCTGCTTTTTTGCGGCGACGATCTGGTGTGGGCGCCGGGCCTCGGTATCGACGCGCACTATCAGGTGGCGGCCGATACGATCGGAGTGGTTCCGGAATGGCGCTAAGCCGTTGTTTTTACGAATCACCCGCATCGACCGTGATAAAATTTCAGGTTGATTTTTTGCAACAGTCCTGGAGAAACGCGGAATGGCGGTCGAACGGACCCTTTCCATCATCAAGCCCGATGCCGTGAAGAAGAACGCGATCGGCCGCATCCTGGCGCGGTTCGAAGCCGCCGGCCTCAGGATCATCGCCGCGCGCATGATGCTCCTGTCGCGCGCCGAGGCCGAAGGGTTCTATGCTGTTCATCGTGAGCGGCCCTTCTATCGCGACCTGGTCGAGTTCATGACCTCCGGACCGGTCCTGGTGCAGGTGCTCGAGGGCGACGACGCGATCGCGAAGAATCGCGAGCTGATGGGCGCCACCGACCCCAGGAAGGCCGCCAAGGGAACCATCCGCGCCGATTTCGCGGCGTCGATCGACGCCAACGCCGTCCACGGCTCCGACGCGCCGGACACCGCGCGCACGGAGATCGCATACTTCTTTCCGGCCTGCGAGGTGTTTTCACGTTGAAGCAGAATCTTCTCGATCTCGACGCCGCGGGCCTGGGCCGCTTCTTCGAGGCGCAGGGCGAAAAACCGTTCCGCGCTCGCCAGCTGCTGCACTGGATCCACCAGAGCGGCGAAGCCGACTTCGCCCGCATGAGCGACCTCGCCAGGCCGCTGCGCGAGAAGCTGTCCCTCGTTGCCTGCATCGAAGCTCCTCGCGTTGTCGGCGACACCGCTGCGCAGGACGGGACGCGCAAGTGGCTGCTCAAGGTGGACGGCAGCAACGCGGTCGAGGCGGTTTTCATCCCCGAGACGAACCGCGGCACGCTCTGCGTATCGAGTCAGGCGGGCTGCGTGCTGGACTGCGCCTTCTGCTCGACCGGCAAGCAGGGCTTCAACCGCAACCTCGGCACGGCGGAGATCATCGGCCAGCTGTGGCTCGCCAGCCGGCTGCTCGAAGGCGAAAGGCCGGTGACGAACGTCGTCATGATGGGAATGGGCGAACCCCTTCTCAATCTGGACAACGTGATTCCCGCGCTGCGGCTGATGCTCGACGACAACGCGTACGGGCTTTCGCGCCGCCGCGTCACGGTGTCGACCGCGGGAGTGATTCCCGGCATGGACCGGCTGCGCGACGAATGCCCGGTCGCGCTGGCGCTGTCGCTGCACGCGCCGAACGACGCGCTGCGCGATCAGCTGGTCCCCGTGAACCGCAAATACCCGCTGCGCGAGCTGCTCGCGGCGTGCAACCGCTACCTCCAGAAAGCGCCGCGCGACTTCATCACTCTCGAATACGTCATGCTCGAGGGCGTGAACGACGCAGACGCGCACGCGCGCGAGCTGGTAGGCCTCGCGCGCCATGTGCGCTGCAAGTTCAACCTGATTCCGTTCAATCCCTTCCCGCATTCCGGCTTTCACCGTTCGAGCCCGGAGCGGATCCGGCGCTTCGCCGAGATCCTGCAGCGTGCCGGCCTGACGGTGACGACGCGCAAAACCCGTGGCGACGGCATCGCGGCCGCCTGCGGTCAGCTTGCCGGCGATGTGTCCGACCGCACGCGGCGCAGCGCACGGCGCATTGCGCTGAAAGAGGTGCGCGCGTGAAACGGCTGCTTTACCTCGTGTTCCTGGCGCTCGCCGCCTGCGCCGGCCAGCCGAGCGAGCCGAGCGTCGATACCGGCACCATCGTCGGCGAGGTCGGCGACCCGCGCAACCGCGCCAAAGTCCATACCGAGCTCGCGGCCCAGTATTACAGCCGCGGCAACATGGGCGTCGCGCTCGAGGAGCTGCGCACCGCCGCCGCCGCCGACCCGGGCTATGCGCCGACGCAGAGCATGTTCGGCCTGGTGTACATGGACTTGCGCGAGAACCAGCTCGCCGAGTCGAGCTTCGAGCGCGCGCTGCGCCTGTCGCCGAACGACCCCGACATCAATCACAACTACGGCGTGTTCCTGTGCCAGACGCAGCGCGAAGGCCAGGCGATTGCCTATTTCCTGCAGGCCATCCGCAACCCGCTGTACGCGGCGCCGTGGAAATCCTACTCGGCGGCCGGGGTCTGCACGCTGCGCACCAACAATCTCAAGGACGCCGAGGAGTTCTTCAAGCGCGCGCTGCGCCTGGACCCAGACGAGCCGGTCTCGCTGCTGAACCTCGGCCAGATCCGCTACCGGCAGGGCAGCTTCGACGAGGCGCGCAAGCTCGTGTCGCAGCACGACAAGCTGGTCGCGCCCAGCGCCGAGTCGCTGTGGCTCGCGCTGCGCATCGAGCGCAAGCTCGGCGAGCGCGTCGCCGAGCAGTCGTACGCCAACCAGCTGCGCCGGCGCTTCCCCGGCTCCCCCGAGTACCAGGCGCTGCAGCGGGGCAGCTTTGACTGAGTCGGCCGTCACCGGGGTCGGCGAAGAGCTGCTGCGCGCCCGGCAAGCGTGCGGGCTGGAAATCACCGACGTCGCGCAGCAGCTGAAGTTCGCCCCGCGCCAGCTCGAGGCGCTCGAGCAGGAACGCTTCGACCTGCTTCCAGGAGCCACGATCGCGCGCGGCATGCTGCGGAACTATGCGCGCCTGCTGAAGCTCGATCCGGAACCGCTGATCCAGCGCATGGCCGACCGGCTGGACGCCCCCGACTCGAACCGCCTCGCGGAGCGCTTCAGCCAGCCGGTGCCGTTCTCCGACGGCGCGCGGCGCGCCACCTTCATCTACCTCGGCCTGTCGCTCGGCATCCTGGCCCTGGTCGGCGGTGTCGTCTACGAGTGGCGCCACGAGCGTACCCCGCCGCAGGAAGCCGTCGCCAGTCCAGCGCCGCCGCTCGAGCCCCTCGCAGCGCCGATCGCCGCGCAGCCGGCGGTCGCGGCGCCCGCTCCGCTGCCGCCGATCGCGACGACCCAGCCCTCGGCTTCGCTCGACCCGCAGGAGCATCCTGCGGTGGCGCCGGCCAACCCGGCGGCGACAGGACCGAACCGCCTTGTCGTGAGGTGCGAGGAGGAAGCCTGGCTCGAGGTGCGCGACAGCGCCGGCCGCGTGCTGGTGTCCTCGCTGCAGCCGGCGGGCGCAGAGCGCGTGCTCAGGACGAGGCCCCCGCTCACGCTGGTCATCGGCAATGCTTGGCATGTGCAGGTGACGTTCAACGGCCGGCCGATCGACCTCAAGCCTCACACCAGGGTCGAGGTCGCCCGACTGACGGTGCCATGAGCGCGCCGCGGCGCAGGATCTCCCGCCAGGTCGCGGTGGGCGAGGTGCGCGTTGGCGGCGGCGCGCCGATCGTCGTGCAGTCGATGACCAACACCGACACCGCGGACGCCGCAGCGACCGCAGGGCAGGTCGACGCCTTGTGGCGCGCGGGATCCGAGCTGGTGCGCATTACCGTGAATACGCCCGAGGCGGCGGCGCAGGTGGCGCCGATCCGCGAGCGGCTCGACGCGATGGGCTGCGGCGTGCCGCTGGTGGGCGATTTCCATTACAACGGCCACAAGCTGCTCGCGCAATATCCGGATTGCGCGCGCGCGCTCGCCAAGTACCGCATCAATCCAGGCAACGTCGGCAAGGGAGCCAAGCGCGACGAGCAGTTCGCCACCATGATCGAGTGCGCGCTGCGCTACGGCAAGCCGGTGCGCATCGGCGTCAACTGGGGCAGCCTGGATCCCGAGCTGCTGGCGCGCATGATGGACGAAAACGCGAGCCGGCCTGAGCCGCTCGAAGCCGGCGCGGTGATGCGCGAGGCGGTGATCCGCTCGGCACTCGAGTCGGCGCGCCAGGCCGAGGCGTGGGGCTTGCCGGCCGAGCGCATCGTGATCTCCTGCAAGATGAGCCAGGTGCAGGACCTGATCGTGGTGTATCGCAGCCTTGCCGAGCGTTGCGAGTACGCGCTCCACCTCGGACTCACCGAGGCGGGCATGGGATCGAAGGGCATCGTCGCTTCCACCGCCGCCCTGTCGGTGCTGCTGCAGGAGGGCATCGGCGACACGATCCGCATCTCGCTCACGCCGGAACCGGGCGGCGATCGCACGCGCGAGGTGCAGGTGGCGCAGGAAATCCTGCAGACCATGGGGCTGCGCGCCTTCGCGCCCATGGTCAGCGCCTGCCCCGGGTGCGGGCGCACCACCAGTACGGTGTTCCAGGAGCTTGCCGATCGCATCCAGACCTACCTGAGAACCCAGATGCCACTCTGGCGGGAATCCTATCCCGGCGCGGAGGAGATGCGCGTCGCCGTCATGGGCTGCGTGGTGAACGGGCCCGGCGAATCGAAGCACGCCGACATCGGCATCAGCCTGCCCGGGACCAACGAAGTACCGGTCGCCCCGGTGTACGTCGATGGCCAGAAGACCGTGACCCTCAAGGGCGAGCGCATCGCCGAGGAGTTCCAGGCCATCGTCGAAAACTACGTGAGACAAAAATACGGGCCAGATGCTCCGGCACGCCGCCCCGGCAAAGAAATAAAAATCAAGACGATCTGATGTCCAAAGTGCAGCCAGGGCTATTGAGGGGCTTCGATCAGGAATACCTCCCTCAGGAGCAGCTTCAATTCAATCGGCTGGTTGAGATCATTCGAAGAAACTTCGAGCTCTTCGGTTTTGTGCCGATCGAAACGCCGGCCGCGGAGCGCAAAGAGGTCTTGACCTCCAAGGGCGGCGTGGAAAAGGAGATCTACGCTCTTACACGATTGGCCGCCGACAAGGATGATGACGAAGCATCGATAAAGGGAGCGTTGCACTTCGATCTGACAGTGCCGCTTGCGCGTTACGTGGCGATGAGGGAACGGGAACTGCCGTTTCCATTCCGCCGCTACCAAATTCAGAAAGTTTGGCGCGGCGAGACGCCGCAGGCACGAAAAGGAAGGTTTCGAGAATTTTATCAATGCGATATCGACATCATTAATCGTGACAAATTGAGCTATCTCGCGGAGGCGGAGATACCCAGTGTCATCCATAGCGTTTTTAAACAGATGCGCATCGGTGAATTTCGTATACGCATCAACAACAGAAAGGTCCTGAAAGGCGTCCTGCAAAGGTTCAATGTAGCGGACGCCAACTCCGCCGTCGTTCTTCGATCGCTTGACAAGATAGAGCGGGAAAAAAGCTCGGTGGTTCTCGCGGACCTATCTCGGGCGGGTATGTCTGACGCTCAGGCGTCCCAGCTTTTCAGCTTCATCTCTGCTAAGAGAGACACGAATGAAACTCTCAGCGCTCTGTCCGCACCGGCCTTCCAAAACGAAATGTGCAAAACGGGCGCGGCGGAGCTAAGAGAACTAGCGGCCGCTATTCGGAAGTTTGGTGTTCCGGAGTCCGCATTTTGCATAGATTTGGCAGTGGTGCGAGGCCTGGACTATTACACCGGTACGATCTACGAGACGACGTTGAACAGCTACCCGGAGCTTGGCAGCATCTGCTCCGGCGGTCGATATGATGATCTGGCGAGCTACTTTACTGCGACGAAACTTCCCGGCGTTGGCATCTCCATAGGATTGACTCGTCTTTTTTCGAAACTGAAGGAAGCCGGGCTCTTGCACCCCGTTGCGAAAACACCAACCGAGGCACTCGTTGTCACCATGGATCATCAGTATCTTGAGTGGTACTTGGATATCGCGCGCTTGCTTCGGGAGGCTGGTGTCAACACGGAGGTTTATCTTGAGAACGCCAAGCTGAAAAATCAGCTTGCGTATGCCGACAAAAAGGGGTTTCGTCTTGCGCTGATCGCCGGACAGAGCGAGGTTGAACGAAACGTCGTACAAATCAAGGATCTATCCGCGCAGACGGCATCAGAGTTTCCCCTTGCCGAAGTTGTCTCCGCCGTAAAAAGCGCTTTGGAAGACTCCATCAAACGAGAGGCAGCCGATGGCACTTGATCTGGAAGAGCAGGAACAGGTCGCCGAGCTGAAGGCGTGGTGGACCCAGCACGGCAAGCTGCTGCTCGCGGTGGTGATCGCCGCGGCGGTGGCGGTCGTGGGATGGCAGGGCTGGCGCTGGTACGAGCACAGCCAGGCGGCGCAGGCTAGCGTGCTCTACGACACGCTCACCAAGGTCGCTCAGGCGGGCGACGCAAAAGCGCTGCGCGATGCCGCGGGCACGCTGGTCGAGAGCTATCCGCGCACGCTGTACGCATCGATGGGCGCGCTCGTCGCGGCGAAGTTCTACTTCGAGCGCAACGACCTGAAGAGCGCCAAGGCGCAGCTGCAATGGGTGATCGAGCATTCGCCGGCGGAGGATTTCCGCGACCTGGCGCGGCTGCGCCTCGCCGCGGTGCTGCTTGATGAGAAGGCGTACGACGAGGCGCTGAAGCTGCTCGATGCGCCGCATGCCCCCGCCTACGACGCTCAATACGCGGCGCTCAAGGGCGACGTGCTGGTGGCGAAGAACCAGCTCGCCGAGGCCCGCGCGGCTTACCAGCTCGCGCTCGAGAAGGCCGAGCGGCGCGACGGCCCGTTCCGCGAGAGCGTGCGTATGCGGCTTGAGGCGCTCGGAGGTTGACCGTGTTGCGGCGGACCCTCGCGGCCGGCGTGGCGTTGCTTGCCGCCTGCAGCTCGCCAAGCGGGCCGAAGCCGGCCGCGCTGGAGCAGCTTTCCGATCCCCGGCCGGTGCGGCTGCTGTGGTCAGCGAACGTGGGGCGCGCGGACCGCTTCACTTTTTTTCCGGTGCTGGTCGGCGACTCCGTCTACGCGGCGGCGCGAGATGGCACGCTGGCACGCTTTGACGTGGCCAACGGCGAGGAGCGCTGGCGTACGTCCGTTGAAACCCGGCTTTCCAGCGGGGTCGGCGCCGACCTGCGCAGCGCCGCGGTGGCCACCGAGGCGGGCGAAGTCATCGTGGTCGACACCGCGAAGGGCGAGGTGCGCTGGCGGGCGCGCGTCTCCAGCGAAGTGCTCGCGCCGCCGCAGGTGGGCAACGGGCTGGTGGTGGTGCGCAGCGCCGACAACCGCGTGTTTGCCTTCGGCGAGGACGACGGCAAGCGCCGCTGGGTGTACCAACGCGCGCCCTCGTCGCTGATCGTGCGCAGTCCGGCGGGAGTCACGCTGCTCGGCGACCTGGCTTTCGCCGGGTTCTCGGGCGGCAAGCTGACCGCGATCGCGCTCGCCAACGGCGGCTTGCGCTGGGAGGCGACGGTCGCGCTGCCGAAGGGCGCGACCGAGCTCGAGCGGGTCACCGACGTGGTCGGCGACCCGGCGATCCAGGGACAGGAAGTGTGCGCCGCCGCGTACCAGGGGCGCGTCGCCTGCTATGAAATGGCGAGCGGCAAGCCGCTCTGGGCGCGCGACCTGTCCTCTCTTACCGGCGTCAGCCTTGACGCGCGCTACGCTTTCGTCAGCGACGATCGCGGCGCCGTGCACGCGCTCGACCGCAGCAACGGCCGCTCGGTGTGGAAGCAGGACAAGCTGGCGAACCGGCAGCTTTCGGTCCCGCTCGCCGCCGGCAGCGCCATCGCGGTCGGCGACCTGGAGGGCTACGTGCATTTCCTCGCCCGCGATTCGGGCGCCTTCGTCGCGCGCTTCGCCACGGGCGGCGGTGCGATCCGCAACGCGCCGGTGGCGCTGCCCTCGGGGCTGCTGGTGCAGACGCAGAACGGCGGGCTGTTTGCGCTGGCGCTGTGAAGCCCGTCATCGCGCTGGTCGGCCGCCCCAATGTCGGCAAGTCGACCCTCTTTAACCGGCTGACGCGCAGCCGCGACGCCATCGTGCACGACGTGCCGGGCGTGACGCGGGACCGGCACTATGGGGAGGGACGCGCGGGCGAGCGCTCGTTCATCGCCATCGACACCGGCGGGCTGGAGCCCGGCGTCGCCGACGGCATCTTCTTCGAGATGGCGCGCCAGGCTGAGCAGGCGATCGCCGAGGCCGACGCGGTCATTTTCGTGGTCGACGGGCGCAGCGGCGTCGCGAGCGCCGACCGCGAGATCGCGGCGCGGCTGCGCAAGCTCAAACCGCACCTCTGGCTGGCGGTCAACAAGACCGAGGGCATGCCGGCCGACAGCGCGACCGCCGAGTTCCACGAGTTGGGCCTCGGCGTGCCGGCGGCAATCTCTTCGGCGCACGGCGAAGGCGTGCGCGAGCTGATGGAAGCGGTGCTCTCCGACTTTCCCGAAGAGCATGAAGAAGAGGAAAAGGACGCGGGTCATCCCCGGGTCGCCATCGTCGGCCGGCCCAACGTCGGCAAATCCACCCTGGTGAACGCGCTGGTCGGCGAGGAGCGGGTGATTGCCTTCGACAAGCCGGGCACCACGCGCGACCCGATCGAGGTGCCGTTCGAGCGCGCCGGCAGGCGCTATACGCTGATCGATACCGCGGGCCTGCGCCGCCGCGGCAAGACCGGCGAGGGGGCCGAGTTCTTCTCCATCGTCAAGGCGCTGCAGGCGATCGAGGCGGCGAATGTCGCCGTTCTCATGCTCGATGCGCCCGAAGGCGTCACCGAGCAGGATGCGCACGTCGCCGGCTACGTGCTCGAGCGCGGGCGCGCCGTGGTGATCGCGGTCAACAAATGGGACGCCGCCGGCAGGGAAGCGCGCGAGCGCATGAAATCCGAGCTGGCGTGGAAACTCGGCTTCCTCGGCTTTGCCGAGAGCCACAGGATCTCGGCGAAGGAAGGCACGGGGCTCGCCGGGCTGATGCGCTCGGTGGACGCGGCCTACGCGGCCGCGATGGCGCGGCTATCCACGCCGAAGGTGACGCGCGCCATGATCGCGGCGGTCGAGCGTCAGGCGCCGCCGAAGAGCGGCCTGGTGCGCCCCAAGCTGCGCTACGCGCACCAGGGGGGCATCAATCCGCCGCGCATCATCATCCACGGCAACGCGCTCGATCGCGTGCCCGATTCCTACAAGCGCTACCTCGAAGGATTCTTCCGCCATGCTTTCAAGCTTGCCGGAACGCCGCTGCGCATCGAGTTTCGCACCGGCCGCAATCCTTACGCGAAGAAAAGGCGGTAGAGCGCTCGGCCCGGCGCGAGGGCCCCGGCGCCCGCTCCCGCCAGGCCCAGGAACGTGCCGATCATGAACCCCCTGTGTGCGCGCACGTTACCCCGCCGGATGAAGTAAATCGCGCAGGCAAGGGAAATCAGCGTCCAGACGGAGAGCAGGTGGACGAACGAAGGGCCGGCCCCATGGCGGATCTCGAAGATCCAGAAGGACGATAGCGCGACGACCGCCATCAGCGACGCCCAGATTCGCCCCAGTACTTTGTGAGACGCGGTACCTTTCCGGCGCACCAGCACGACGCTGCCCAGCGCCAGCGCGGCCAGCGCAAACGCCAGGTGGAAGACGATCAATGGTTGCACGGCAGGGCGCGGGCTGGTATGTTGACAGAGACAACATACCTTGGCACCGAATGTAGACGATGTCAACATATCACCATCGCGACCTGCGCGCGGCGCTTCTGCGGGAGGCAGGTAAACGCCTGGAGAAACAAGGAATTGCAGCGCTCAGCCTGCGCGAGGCGGCGCGCCGGGCTGGGGTCTCGCATAACGCCCCTTACCGCCATTTCCCCGACCGCGAAACGCTGTTGGCGGCGCTCGCGGCCGAGGGATTTGAGGTTTTAGGGCAACAACTGGAGAAAACTTCCGGCCGCGAGATGGGAGAAGCGTACGTGCGCTTCGCGCTCGCGCATCCGCAGCGCTTTCGACTCATGTTCGGCGGCCGGATCGCGCTCGACAAATACCCCGAATTGCGCGCCGCGGCAGCCAGCGCCTTTGATCGGCTGCAGGCGGCGTTTTCCGGCTACGGTGGTGACGCCCGAACGGCCGCCGCGGCCGCGTGGTCGCTGGTGCACGGCTTGTCGCACCTGATTCTCGACGGCCACTTCGCGCAGCGCGACGAGGACTTCGTAAAACGGGTCCTCGCGGTGGTGCGGTTCGCCGTCGGCCCTCAGCGTTCCGCGTAGGCGCGAAAAGCGGCGGCGCAACCCGCGGTTTCCGCATGACAGCGCAGGAGACGGAAGGCCGGGCTTGCGGCCACGCGCGGCATCTCGGCTGCCTGCGCGTTCCACAGCTCGAGCGCGCGC
>Ga0307469_10000198_pt1 | contig 23413 bp, 23 predicted proteins | sample atmos_gasesAM2C__FD_203084 | JGI IMG/M metagenome (GOLD analysis project Ga0307469, IMG submission 203084) | Hardwood forest soil microbial communities from Morgan-Monroe State Forest, Indiana, United States - atmos_gasesAM2C_515 | ecosystem: Environmental > Terrestrial > Soil > Temperate... | reverse complement strand
TCGATGAGCGGGAACAGGAAACAGAACCAAGCCAAACCGGACTGCGGTGGCGCGGCGAAAGCCAAGCCAAACATCCACCGGGAGACTACAGTTACTGCGCCTGTTCTCGACTCTACTCTACGGTGGGGGCACTCGGCCTGTACGGAGCCTTACGGTGGCAACGAAAGGCCTCCGTTCAAGCGGAGGCCTTTATCATTAACACCCAGCTTACGGGATGTTCACTAGATGGCCGGAGGCGTAAGCGGTTACAGATCCTGAATTGGTGTCGCTGATGGTGATATTCAGCACCATTGGCCCAGGGGCACTCGAATCCGAGTAAAGTCGCACCTGCTGGCACACGATATAGTGATCGGGGAAACTGAAAAAGGGAGTGCTGCCCTGAAAAGTTGCTGGCAGAAAAGTCGCTACCGAATTCTGCCCCGCGGCTTCGGTTTCGAAGTTCATGCTGACCGGCTTAGATCCGGAGCTCAATTCCAGATCTGCCGAGATGGTTTCGATCACGAAACGTTTGCCGGCGGGCGGTACCGGGGCGAACACGCAGGACGGGAAATTTCCACCGGGTGGGTTGAATGCGTCCAGCGAACACCACGCCATAAACGGCTGCAGAGGAGAACTATCCACATCCCGCACATATAGCGGAGTTGCGCTCGTATTGCTAAGCGTTACGTTAGGTGAGTTGCTGATCGCCACTGTTCCCTGCACCGGCAACGGAGTGTTCGTCACATTCACCGGAATTGACGGCGTGGGCGGGGCGGCGTTGATCGAGGTCACACGCGGACTGGCGCCGACGGTGCCGGTGGTGATCAGAATGGCCACCGTGGCGAGAACGACGAGACCCAAAGCGAGCGAGAGACTTCTCTTCAGCGGAATCATGGATTCCTCCTTGAATTTTTTTCGAGCTACAGCGTGTTCCGCCGGCATCTCCGGCAGGTCGAGAGGAAATCTTCGTTCTGTAAAGAGAGGGGAAGAATGATGAAAAGGCCAACCACCCGGTTGGCGCTTCGATCATCCTCATACCGGGTAATGCGCAAAGCGCGACGATTTCCCCTCACGCCCGCGAAAGAAATTTGCGCAATGCAATGAACCGCGTATGATCCTGTCCGCCGTTCAAACTTGCCTGGGGGGAGAATTGAATATGAAGAAAGTGTTCGGATTTTTGGCGCTGTTAATGGTGCTGGTTCCGGCAGCCTTTGCGCAGGAGCATTACACCGAAGGCCCGGTGTGGCGGATCCAGTTGATTCGCGTGAAGCCCACCAAGATGGATGCTTACCTGACCAGCCTGCGCCAGTCGACCAAGCCGTTGATTGAAGAACAAAAGAAGCAGGGCATGATTACCGACTACAAAGTGTTCCTGAAGCAGACCAAGAACAGTCCGGACGACTGGGACATCTGCGTGGCCATCCAGTACAAAAACTGGGCTGCACTCGACGGAGCCGCCGCCAAGGGCGAAGCCGTGCGCGACAAGATTCTGGGCGGCAAGGCGCAAGCCCAGGACCTCGGCGACAAGCGGGCGGAGATTCGGGAGATTATCAGTTCGGAGTTGCTGCAGGAGATTGTGCTGAAGTAGGGCAGTCGTCAGCCGTCAGCGAGGAGCCGGCGACCCAAGAATCGTGCTTGGGAGGGCACGCCTTCAGGCGTGCCATAAAGGTCCTTCATTTCAACCGTGGCTTTAACCGGTGACGTGCCGGTGCCCCGCTCAAGCTCGGCTTGGGCGGGGATTTGTCCGAAGATCCAAGGTGCCGCGAAGACATCACCTCACGCCGCAGCCCCACATTTTGAGGGTTTCGAAACGTGGGATTCCACGGCTTCATCTTCTTGGAAATTATTGTTGCGGCTGCTGTTTCTTCGCACGCGCTCTCCGTGCGGCTTCGCCCAAGGAAACCTGATCCCCCGACATGCTTGACGCGCTGGCTCCGCCGTCGCTGATGGTCACACTCGTAGCCGGGTGTTCTTGCGCTACGGGGGCTGTAGGGGCTGGTTGAACGGGCGCGACTGCTGGCGTAGGCGCCTTCGCAACCGGGGCTACCGCTTGCGGGTGGGCCACGTCGAGGGAGACACGCCCCTTGTCGGCGACCTTGTCCGCCTCCAGAGGCTTCAGCTTGGTCGATTCCAGTTCATAACTCGCTTGCTCGCGCGACATCAGGACCAGGCGGCCATGTCCTTTCATGAAGCCGGTCGCGATCTCCACGCGCACGAAGTACTGCTCGCCGGGCTTCATATCGAGCAGGATGCCGGACTGGGGATCGTTCGAGCGAAACGTATGCTTTCCAGCGTCGACCGTGGCCATGAAGTAGCGACCATTGTCCATGCGCGCCAGCTGGACGTCGTCGCAGTACACCGAAGGCGCCAGCGCCGCGCCGACGAACTGCTTGTACCGATAGACGTAAACCGTCGCCTTGGACTGAGTGGTGCCCTGCCAAGTCGGTGTGGGAGTTTCTTGCGCCTGCGCGAACATACAGGTCACGCAGACAATCCACAGAAGATGCGTTCTTAGCTGGCGCATGTAAGTGTCCTTGGGTCGGAGTTCTAATGCCGGACGCTACGATTGTCTTAAGTGGAACATCCACACTCAAGTTACGGGCGTAATCCTTCAGCGCGTGGGGCAGACACGCGACCCTTCTTTTCGGTGGAGGCGTCGTGGCGGGCATAAACAGGGGCCAAAGCGAAGGGCGCCTTTCGGCGCCCTTTTTACGGCACTCCTGGATAAGAACTCTACTGTGGCGCGGTCTTGTCTTCGACCTTCTGCGCGCCCTCTTCGGTCTTGTGGGCGGCTTTGTGTGTGGCCTTCTTCGTGCCTTTCTTGACCGTGTGACCGGTCTTCTTGACCGTCTTCTTCGTGGCGTGGCCAACGTCCTTGGCTGCGTTCTTGGTTTCGTGGCCCGCGTCCTTCATGTCCTGCTTCGCGCTGTCCTGCGCGAACGATACGCCGAGCAGCAGAACCAATGACAAGCCTATCCACGCTATACAACGTCTCACGTTGTTCTCCTGGAAGTGATCGTTTGGACCGTTATCAGTGTAGGAAACAGTCTCCAACCGGGGCATCGGGTGAAGCCCGTATTCTTTGGATAGAGTTCCCGGGCGAGTTACCCTTTCATTACTTTCAAGCTGGACTTGATCAGGAGCTTCGGTGCCGTGGCGCGCTGCACATCTTCGGCTGTCAGCCCCGGCGCGACCTCCAGTAACTCAACTCCCGCGGGCGTGACTTCCATGTAAGCCATCTCCGTGACAATGGTGTTGACCACTCGCACGCCGGTGAGCGGCAATGTGCACTGCTTGAGGATTTTCGGCTCGCCTTCGCGCGTGGTGTGCTCCATCGCGATGATGACCCGGCGGGCCCCGGCGACCAGATCCATCGCGCCGCCCATGCCTTTCACCATCTTTCCAGGGATCATCCAGTTGGCAAGGTTGCCGTGCTCGTCGACCTCCATTGCGCCAAGTACGCTGAGGTCGATGTGTCCGCCGCGAATCATGCCAAAGGAGTCGGCGCTCGAAAAGTACGCTGTACCCGGAAGTTCGCTGACCGTCTCTTTGCCCGCATTAATAAGGTCGGGGTCTTCCTCGCCTTCGAGCGGATAGGGTCCAATTCCGAGCATGCCGTTCTCGCTCTGCAGCACGACGTGCATTCCCGTGGGGACGCAGTTCGCAACCAGCGTCGGCAGGCCGATTCCCAGGTTCACATAAAACCCGTCGCGCAGTTCGCGCGCAATTCGCTTCACGATGCGATCGCGCTTCTCGGTGTCCTTGGGAACTTTGGGGAGAGGCGTCGTTGGTCGTTGGTCGTTAGTCGTTGGCATGATGATCGTCAGTCCTCGGCATGGAGGTTCCAAGGCTCGCTAGAGTTTCGTTAGCTCGGGTTCAGTATGAGTTTATCGCGACCTTGGCCGCAGCGCCTGGCTGAAGACCGGCGACTGGCGACTGACGACTACGAAGCCTTTCTCACAGTTCGCCGCTCAATTCGCTTCTCAAACGTCGTACCCCGAAAGATGCGCTTCACGAAAACACTGGGCGTATGCACCATGTCAGGATCGAGAGCACCGACATCTACGAGTTGCTCAACTTCGGCAATCGTGATCTTTGCGGCGGTCGCCATCATGGGATTGAAGTTGCGTGCGGTCTTGCGATACTGCAGGTTTCCCCATGCGTCACCTTTCCAGGCCTTCACAAAAGCGAAGTCCGCTTGCAACGCGCGCTCCATGACGTAGGCGCGGCCTTCGAACTCGCGAATCTCCTTGCCCTCGGCCACGATCGTTCCGACCCCGGTTGGCGTGAAGAAAGCCGGAATGCCTGCGCCGCCTGCGCGGATGCGCTCAGAAAACGTTCCTTGCGGCACCAGATCGAGTTGCACTTTTCCCTGCAGGACCATCGCCTCGAGAAGTTTATTCTCGCCGACGTAAGTGCCAATGTGTCGACGAATCTGTCCATTCGCCAGCAACAGTCCCATGCCAAGACCGTCGACCCCGGCGTTGTTGCTGATGGTCGTGAGATTCCTGACGCCCTTGTGGGCGAGCGCGCGAATCAGGTTCTCGGGCATGCCGCATAGCCCGAACCCGCCGACCATAATGGTGGCGCCATCGAATACGTCCTGGATCGCCACCTCGGCACTGGCAACGACTTTATTCATAGCAGGAAGATTGTAGATCAGCGATGAGAAAAAGTTTCGAGTCGCAGCCATTGAATGCGGGCGCGCGAGCCCGGGTCCTTATTTCTTGCTCCTTTCCGTGCCTCCGTGTCTCCGTGATGGATCTATTTTTGGGGGCTTCTCTTTCTTCAGTTCGTGGGCACGCTCAAATTCCGCTGCCAGTTCACGGGATCCGAGATTCTCGCGAATATGGGCAAGCCGCTGCTCGAGCTTGCTGAGCGCGTCGGCGATGTTGTCCTGGTTGGTGATGGCGATATCCCGCCACATGGAATACGGGCTCGACGAGATGCGCGTCATCTCGCGCAAAGCTCGCCCGCCCGCTTCGAGCAACGGCGCCGGGCCGAACTCTTCGACCAGGCACGCGGCCAGCGCCGTCGAAATCATTTGCGGTAAATGGCTGATCCATGCGCAGAGCTGATCGTGCTCCTGTGCAGGAAGATTCGCGATGCGCGCTCCCATCTTCTCCACCCAGTCCAGGAATTCCCCGCTCAAGCCGCTGTAGACGTCTTGTCCGGGCAATGGAGTAACGAACCAGGCCGCTCCTTGGAAGAGATCGGCATCGGCGAACTCCACTCCTGATTGTTCTTTCCCTGCCATCGGATGCCCCGCAAGAAAGCGCTGCGCGGCTGCCTTGCCGAAAACCCTCTGCGCGCGAGCAACGACTTCGCCTTTGGTGCTGCCGACGTCGGTAAGAAAGGCCTTCGCTGGTAGCGCGGGGCCGAGACGCTCAATCAAGTCGACGATCGCGATGACTGGCGTCGCCAGCACAACCAGCGAGCTGCCGCGAATCGCATCCGCGGGATTCGTAAACCCTGCGTCGATCGCGCCTTTTTCCTGCGCCCGTTCCAGGACCGGCGGTCGATCGCAGCCAATGATGCGACCGGTGAACTTGCGTTTCTTCAGCGCCAGCCCGAGTGAGCCGCCGATCAGGCCGTTGCCGACGATGGTGATTTGGCGAATGGGCAAGGAAAGTTTTGTAATTGGGTGATTGTGTAATGTTAAACCTGAAGACGCAAATTCGAAATCTCAGGTGCTGTTTCGCTCGCACCACTACAACCGATAACCCAAACCCGAGATCCACTACCTGAGTCCTACCGAATGCTTCGTCCCACCGCTGGAGCAATCAACCGCAGTTCTTTCATCAATGTCGAGAACTGCTCAGGGAACAACGACTGCGCGCCGTCAGAAAATGCTTTGTCAGGATTGCTGTGGACTTCGATCAGCAAAGCATCGGCACCCGCTGCGACCGACGCTCGAGCCATTGGAGCAACCTTGTCGCGGCGTCCGGTGCCATGTGACGGGTCCGCCGTCATGGGCAAGTGCGAGAGCTTGTGCACGATCGGAATCGCCGAAATATCCATAGTGTTGCGAGTGTAGGTTTCGAAGGTGCGGATGCCACGCTCGCAGAGAATGACCTCGTAGTTCCCTCCACTCATGATGTATTCGGCGGAAAGCAGCAATTCCTCGATGGTAGCCGCGATGCCGCGCTTTAGCAGCACGGCCTTGCGAACTTTTCCCAGCTCGCGCAACAGATTGAAATTCTGCATATTGCGTGCGCCTACCTGAAAGATGTCCACGTAAGGCAGCATCAAGGGGATCTGGGAAATTTCCATAACCTCGCTGATCACGAGAAGGCCCTGTTTGTCCCCAGCTTCGCGCAATAGCTTGAGGCCGTCCTCGCCCATCCCCTGGAAGGAATATGGGGAGGATCGCGGCTTGAACGCGCCGCCGCGGAGTACGCGTGCGCCCGCTTCAGCAACCTGCTGAGCGACAAGAAAAATCTGCTCGCGCGATTCCACCGAGCACGGACCGGCCATCACGATCACCTCTTTGCCGCCGATCTCGACGCCGTTGGCCAGACGGACGATCGTGCCTTCCGGCCGAAACGAGCGCCCCGCCAATTTGTAGGGCGAAGAGATCCGGTGTACCTCCTGCACACCGGGGAGCACTTCAAAGATGGCGATATCCACTTCCGGCCGCGCGCCGACCGCGCCGAGCACAGTCTGGCGGGCGCCCGTGGACCGGTGCACTTCAAAGCCCAGCGTCACCAGGTGATCGATCACCGCCTGGATCTGGTCTTCCGTCGCTACGTCTTGCATGGCTACGATCATAGAGAGCAGCTCTTGGCTGTTAGCTCCTGGCTCTTAGCGGACATTTCTGGAGTGCTGAACACCCGCCTTCAGTCCTTCAGATCTCGGTCGAACTCGGTCTCGCCCTTGCTTACACGATGTTCCACGATTTCATCTTTCTGAATGTTCCGCATCACATCCATGATGCGTTCGTAGATTTGGATCAGGTGTCGATGCTCCAGCGGGCCCCGGTTCTGTTCTCCCACCTGTTCCAGCACAATTCGCTCGCGATCCGGCTCGTAGATCGGCATACTGGTCTTGCGCTTGAGTCGGCCGATTTCCTGGGCAGCCTGGGCGCGCTGATTCAGGATCTCCACCAGCTTCTGGTCGATTTCGTCGATTTTCTTGCGCCAGTCTGCAATGTCCATTTAGTCGACAATCGCCCGTCGTTAGTCTTTGGCAAAACTCTTCCGGACACGAGTTCGCCAAGGATTCTACGACGAGGTTTGTTCATTGACAGCTACGAGCCTACCGCTAGGAGCCGTCCCACAAATTCTGCCACACTCTGCGCTTCTTTCCCGGAATTCCGCTCGACGATATCGACGATGGCGCTGCCCACGACCACGGCTTCGGCGAATCCGCCCACAGCCGCGAACTGCTCTCGCGTCGAGATGCCGAAGCCGACGGCAACCGGCAACTTTGTGAATTTTCGCAGCCGTCGCACCAGCGCCTGCGCATCTTCGGACATCTGCTTGCGCGCTCCCGTCACTCCCGTACGCGACACCGCGTATACGAAACCTCGCGAGGCTTGCGCTATCCCCTTGAGCCGCTCGTCCGTGCTGGTGGGAGCGGCGAGGAATATCGGGGCGAGCTCATTCTTCCGCATCTCGGCGAGATACGGATCCGCTTCTTCTACGGGTAGATCAGTGACCAGCACGCCATCGACCCCGGCGAGACGCGCGATCCTGCAGAATTTCTCCAGACCCATCCGGAGAACAGGATTGAGATAGGTAAAGATGATGAGGCCGGTGGATTGCGACTGCTCGCGAATCTCTGCCGCGAGCTTCAAGACCTGATCAAGGGAGGTGCCATGCTTAAGCGCTCGTTCGCTCGCCCGCTGAATCACCGGGCCATCGGCCACGGGATCGCTGAAGGGAACGCCGAGTTCGATGACCGCAGCGCCAGCGCGGATTGCGGCAAGCACAATCTCCCGCGTGGTTGCGAGATCAGGATCGCCACATGTTACGTAGGCGACGAGTGCCGGCTTGTTGACGAAGTGAAAAGGCATCGAAGAATTTGTGATTGAGTAATTTTACAAACTCAAGGGAGACATTACGAATCTAGTTTCAGATTTTCTCGCATAATCCCGATATCTTTGTCACCACGCCCTGACACATTCACAATCACGATTTCCGACCTCTTCATCTTGGGCGCGCGCTTGATTACCTCGGCCACCGCGTGCGCGGACTCCAGCGCCGGAATGATGCCCTCCGTTCTCGCCAGCACCGTTGTTGCTTCCAGGGCTTCCTTGTCGGATGCGGGAACATATTCGGCACGTCCTTCATCCTTCAACCACGCGTGCTCGGGACCGATCGAGGGATAGTCAAGTCCTGCAGAAACCGAGTGCGTCGTTGCAATCTGGCCAGCGGCATCCTGCAGCACATAGGAGTAGGTGCCCTGCAACACTCCCGGAGAGCCGCCTCGAAAACGCGCGGCGTGCTCGCCGAGCTGATCGCCGCGTCCCCCGGCTTCCACGCCGATCATCCGCACCTTCTTGTCTTTGAGGAAGTCATAGAAGATGCCGATGGAATTCGATCCGCCGCCGACGCAGGCAATGATGGCCGTAGGCAACTTGCCTTCCGCCTTCAAAATTTGTGCGCGCGCTTCGCGGCCAATCACGCGGTGGAAATCGCGCACCATGGTGGGATAGGGGTGCGCGCCCAGCACGCTACCCAGCAAGTAGTGCGTCGTGCGGACATTCGTGACCCAGTCGCGCATCGCCTCGTTGATGGCGTCTTTCAACGTGCGCGATCCGGAAGACACCCCGCGAACTTCCGCGCCCAGCAAGCGCATACGGAACACGTTGAGTTCCTGGCGTCGCATGTCCTCGGTGCCCATGTAGACTACGCACTCAAAGCCCATCAGTGCGCACACGGTGGCAGTGGCTACTCCATGTTGCCCGGCGCCAGTTTCGGCAATCACGCGGTGCTTGCCCATGCGCTCGACCAGCAAGCCCTGTCCGATGCAGTTGTTGATCTTGTGCGCGCCAGTATGGAGAAGGTCCTCGCGCTTGAGGTAGATCTTCGCGCCGCCCAGTTTCTCAGTCAGACGCTTTGCCAAAAACAGAGGCGTCGGGCGCCCGGCGAAAGTCCGCAACAGCAATTCGAGACGCTTCTGAAACTTGGGGTCGCGGCGTGCCTTGTCGTAAGCCTGCTCGAGTTCTTCGAGCGCGGCCATCAGGGTCTCCGGAACATAGCGGCCACCGTAAACTCCAAAGCGCCCGGCTTGCGCCTTCTTCTCCCGCGAGGCGCGCGTCGCGCTGGAGGTCCGATTCATTTCGACTTTCACTCTTGCGGTGGCCATCTTAAATTCATCTCCCCTAAGCACTTTTCTTCGCTTCGCCAACCGCTTCGACGAAAGCGCGAATCTTGGCCGGATCTTTCTTGCCGGGTCGCGCTTCGACCCCGGAAGAGACATCCACTCCAAAGGGCTGAAGCAGTCGGATCGCCGTCCCTACGTTCCGTGATGTCAAGCCACCGGCCACAATGACGGGAAGCTTGAAACTGATGACCTGCACCATTGCGCGGGTTCCATGCCAGTCGAAGGTAGTACCAGTTCCGCCAACTTCGCCGTTCGATCGCGAATCGAACAACAGGGCGAAGATGTTGTCATGAGCGCGTTCGCTGATCATCACCCCGCGCTCCTTCAAGGAATCGCCAGGAATGACCGGAATGAGTTTTGAAACGCCAACGCACTCCTCCGCTGGTCGGGAATCGTTCCACACACTGTCTAGGACGCGCTGTCCGTGCAACTGAACTGCGGTAAGGCCCGCCTCCAGAACGACCTCGCGCACACGTTCGGCGTCGTCGTCGACGAAAACTCCCACCTTCTCGATCTCTTCGGGCAACTCGCGAATGATGCTGCGGGCATCCTCGACCTTCGCCTTGCGGGGACTTTTCTCGTAAAACACGAACCCCAACGCGTTCGCGCCCGCTTCAACGGCAATGTGCGCGTCTTCGAGGTTCGTGATTCCGCAGATCTTGAGCCAGGTCATAAAGCAGTCGTCGGTCCCTTCGCTTGCTCAGGGCAGGCCAAAAAGCTGTGGTCAGCAGATCTTTCAAACCGCAGAAGCGCTTTATCCGCTTGACACAGTCGCTGCGCCCAGCAGCCGGCGCAATGCGCTACCCGGAAATGCCGATTTCATCAGCGATTCGCCAATCAGAAAGGCTTCGTAGCCCACCGAGCGCAAGTCGGCGATATCGCTGGCCGAATTGATCCCGCTCTCGGCTACGGCGAGAATTCCAGAAGAAAACTTCTTGGCAACGCGGAAAGCAATATTCAAATCGACTTTAAACGTCCGGAGATTGCGAGAATTCACGCCGATCAGGTCGCACCCCGCATCCAACGCCCGCTGCAATTCATCTTCATCGTGGGCTTCGCAGAGGACGTCCATCTGCAGTGCGCACGCCTTGGCCGCCAACCGTTTCAGTTCATCCTGGGACAGCGCCGCGACGATCAGCAGGACGGCATCCGCACAGTATGCTCGCGCTTCGACGATCTGGTATTCGTCGACGATGAAATCCTTGCGCAGACACGGGAGTCCTGACGCCTCCGCAGCGATTTTCAGGTTGGCCAGCGATCCCAGAAAGAACTCCGGCTCGGTGAGCACCGACAGCGCAGCGGCGCCACCTTCCGTCAACTCCCGCGCCAGGGAAGTCGGATCAAATTCGGCGCGGATCAATCCCTTCGAAGGCGACGCCTTTTTCAGCTCGGCGATCACCGCCACCCCTTTGGCCGCAACCGCTGCCAGACCGTGCCGAAATCCGCGCGGCTGGTGCTCGGCCGCGCGTCGTTCCAGCGCGCGTAAATCGGCCGCGCGGCGTCTGGTCGCGAGACGCCCGCGAGTCGCAGTGACGATCTGATCAAGCGTGGCGGCCATACGGAACGTCAATTATACGGGAGGACACGCGGTTGCTTGTCTCGGCCGCGTCATTGCACGGAACTGGAAGCACACGAATAGAATCACACGAACCGCTCATTTCGGAGCTAAAAAGGACCTGCTGTACTAGCTTTGAAGCGAGCCGACGGGAGTTCGTCTATGATGTGCGTCGTCGGCGGTTGGAATATGAGGAGGCAAGATGCGAGATCGAACGAGCGACCATGAGAGTGGTGGCAGACCATGGTTTCTCCACAGCGCGATGTCCGGTGCGATTGTCGGCGTCGCCGCACAGGCCGGCATCCAACTCGCCGGAACGGAGAGGCTGAGTGCCCAAACCAATCTGACTCCGGATACAGCATTGCGCGAACCCCCTTGCCGGTAATCAACGTTTCGCCGCCGACCAAATGACCCCGATCGAGCATGACTTGAGAGTGCTGAAAGAACACACGGCCGACAAGCAGGAGCCGTTTGCGGCCGTATTGGCTTGCGCGGATTCCCGGGTTCCCGTGGAGTTGATCTTCGATCAGACCATCGGGCACATCTTCGTGACCCGAGTGGCGGGAAATTTCGTAACTCAGCCTCGAATATGGAGTGGCCGTGCTTGGCGTGAAGGTTTTGCTGGTCTTGGGTCACAGTAGTTGCGGCGCGGTGAAGGCGACAATGAAGTCTGACTCTGTGCCCGGCCAGATCAGCGTCATCTATCAGCATCTGCAACCCGCCGTGAAACAATCCGACGGCAACCTTGATAAAGCAATTGCCGCGAACGCACAGTTGCAGGCCGAACTCCTGCGTACTTCATCAACTGTAATGCGAGCTGCCATGAAGGAGGGGAAGTTGAAAATTGAAGCAGGAGTCTATGATCTCGCGACGGGCAAAGTCGTTTTGCGATAGAGCTGCGAATTTCATTAAGGACCGAGTCTGGTGGCAGTGAAGAGGGGCATGGACAGCGGGGCTTATACGACGTTGGTCGATGGTCGCAGCAGGACGGAAGCAGACAGCCGCCATCGGCGCGCCCCCCACAACGCGGACAATCCCAGAATTTGTTATATTCCTTGAATTCCCGTGGGGGTAGAAGTATGAAAGATCGGGCCCTCCTGCTGATCGCATGTAGTTTCCTCAGCCTCAGCCTTTTCGCCCAAAGTTCAGAAGAAGGTGTACACGCGCCCGACGGCGGTGTCATCGAACAGTTCAATAGCATCCTTCTGCCGCCGGTTCCGAAGGCTCCATTCTCGGGTACCGTGACCGCGGAGTGGACGAAAGTTCTCGAAGATGGCAGCACGCTGACTGTGCAGAATCACCGGCTCGTGGTTCGCGACGGCGCAGGACGGATTTACCAGGAACGGCGGCGCCTCATCCCGAAAGATTCGCAGGCGGAGCCTGATCTGGAACGCATCGAGATCAGCGATCCTGCCGCCCACCAAAAGTACTTCTGCCGGACTGTGACGCACATTTGTGCTCTTAACGACTACTCGGGGCCCGAGAAGGCGTCAGCTCAACCGGTCGGTACGGAGGAAGATAGTTTTGGCGCGTTGACTCGCGAGGATCTGGGCAAGACCACGGTCAATGGCGTTGAAGCCGTGGGCACTCGGGAGACCCGCACGCTGAATCCGGGCGCGATCGGGAATGATCACGCCATCGCAATCATCAAAGAGATCTGGTACTCCCCAAGCCTCGGCATCAACGTCTCGGTGAAACGCATTGATCCGCGCCATGGCACGCAGATCATCAACGTTACCGAGATAACCCTCGGCGAACCGGACCCGAAGATCTTCGCGATGCCGGCCGGATACACCGTGGTCGATCGGCGGCAAAAAGCCGAACGCGCCCAGGTCGCATCTCCAGCGCCAAAGCCCAACAAGTGAGCGGGTCACTTAGCGACTAGTTCGGATACTCATATACGCCCAAGTCAATAACCGGACCGCTGCCGTCATTGAGCGCATCGACAATGCGTTGCGCCCCTGCCAGGTCTTTGGGCGGAAGGTTGGGAGCTGTATTCAGCCCGGCGTCGATGCCTGGTGACCCCACCTTCAAGCGAAAATTGGTTGGACCGACGAACATGGGATCGGCCGCGATGTTCCCGTTCACCCCATTCTGTGGGTTGCAGGCCCCACCGAAGCCGGTGCCAGTAAGGCTGAAACCATCATTGTGGCTAAGCGTCGGGGGTGTCTGGTCATAGGTGTTGTCGCAGTACATGGCACTTGTGCCGGCGGCGCCGACCAGCACGTTGTTGTAGAAAACTACCTGATCATAGAAGCCGGCGGCATAGACAGCGGAGCCTTGCGGTGAAGAACTCGTACCGGCAATCGTGTTGTTCACGAGCAATGGTCCGCGATATCCAGAAGGAACGAGAAAATAAATCCCCGCCCCCTGGGGCGCAGTGTTGTTGGTGATCAAGTTTTGCAGGATGAGGGCATCCGAGTAGTTCACGATCCAGATCCCTCCTCCTTGCGACCCGGCCGTGTTCCACTTGATGATGTTGTTCCTCAGAGTAGGGGTTCCGGCGGCGAAAAGGGTCATCCCGCCACCATCGGACGTCATCCATGAATTGTTCTGGATGTTATTGCCCACAATTTGTGCGGCGCCCGCTCCGCCGACGAAAATTCCTCCGCCGCCCACTCCGCCCGAGAACCCCGGCGCCTGCGAGTTGTAGGTCACGGTGTTGCCTTGCACAAGCGCAGACGAGAATTCCACCGCAATGCCCGCGCCGCCATTGGCGGCAGTGTTGTGGGTAATAATGTTCGCGGTGACGGTGGGTGAGGCGTAGAAAATCCGCACCCCGCCGCCATCGTATCCAGCGTTATAGTTTCCGTCACCGTTCTGAATGGTAAAGCCGCTCAGAATCGATTTCCGGCCTTCATTCGTATTGAAAGTCACGACCGGGCCGAGACGACCGCCGTCGATGATCGTGACCTTGCTGCCGCCTGAACTCTTGACAACGATCGCCTTGCCCAGAAAATTGATGTTCTCCCGGTAGATGCCGGGCGCAACCAGTATCGTGTCCCCTTTCTTGGCTGCATTGATCGCCGCCTGAATTGTAGGTTGGTCCACGGGAACGTTAAGAATGGCCGCTTCCACGGGCAGAGACAGCGCGAGGGCTACGCCCAGCAGGAAAGAGTACTTCACAGGAACCTCCAGCAAGACCAAAGGTCGGACACACGTCGCAACGCTCACCTTATACTCGACGTTTTATCTCGAGCCAAGTGCAATCCATTGGGAAACTGTCAAGTCTACGGTCCTCACCTTCCCAATTTGAATTAACTACTTGTGAGATTTGGGAGAGTCAGTCAGCGCAGAGACCTATTTCGGGTGACGCACTCGCAACCGCAGTGGGTAGCCGTCGTCTCCCGGAAGTAGTCCGTTCACGCGCACCACTTTCACCGAATCGTCGATGTCCGATTCCCGAAGATAGCCCACCGCGCCCGGCGTGCTGACAACAAATTTCTTTACGTCCGCCGGCGCCGGCAAGGTCGTGGGTCTCCTGAGATTCTCGCCTTTAAAAGATTGATAGAGGAAATAATGATCCAATTCGCGGCTGTCCATCTGGTAGATCATTCGCAGCACCGTTTGGGATTCCGGGCTGCTGCGTCTCATCGCGGCGAGCGCGATCCGCCGCCGATGGGACCACCATTTTCGCTCACCCAAAAACATCGCACGCAGCTGCGCCATGGTTAGATCGCTTGTTGGGTTGCTTCGATTTACGACAATTGCCAGTCCCTCCCACGCAATTCGGGGAGTTTTAGGCGGAGAGGATTGCAGCAAGGCGGAGTGGTCCGGCAGCACCGATGGAAATGCGACCGCTACCAGGAGTATGAAAACCCCAACCGCCTTCATGCTCTGCTCCGGCCAGAAAGTAGAAGCTACAAGGGGAGGGACTTAGGGGTAGGCTTGCTGCTTAGTTTAACCCAAGTGGCGAAGATTTTCTCGTCAACAGTATTGGGCGCGCCTTGCCGCGTGCGCAAAAGCCGAAAAGCTAGCGAAAATTCTCGACCAGCATGATCTGCGCCTGTTGCCAGCCAGGCTGGTCGAAAACCACGGTTTTCGCGTCGGGCGTGGCGCCAAGCCAGAAGGGAACGGTGTCCAGTTCTCCGAGAGTGGTAATCTTGTGTTTCGCTACATCGAGCAGTGAGACCAGCGGCCTGCCGACTCCGGAAGGGCCCGCGAACACGACGCCCTCATCCACGACCGCCCAACTCGCCCAACTTGCTGGACGCAGCGCTGACGCAATCGGTCGCTCCAGTCCGCCCTCAACCGGTACTTCCCAGATCTCCGGATTCGCGTAAGCCGCTTTTGCGTAGTAGATGAATCGGCCATCCGCCGAGGGTAGGGCTGCGTACCCGCCGTGGGTCGTGAGTCGGGCGGGCGTTCCGCCTCCCGCAGGAATCCTCCACACTTGCCATTCCCCGCTCCGCGACGATGCAAAGTAGACCCATTTGCCATCCCGCGACCAGCTCGGGCAAACATTCTCCCGCGTGTCGCCCACCAGCAGCCGGGGTACCGCTTCACTCAGGCTGACGGTGTAAATCGCCGTGTCGCCGTTGCGTCCCTTTGCGTCGAACGCAATGGAGCGGCTGTCGGAAGACCACCGCGGTGTACCAGTACGGCCGATGGCCGTAAGCTGGGTTGCATTGTTGCCGAGCCGATCGCTCACCCATATTTCCATCGTGCCTGAGCGGTCCGACATGTACGCGATCTTGGTGCCGTCGGGCGACGGCTGCGGTCCCGGTCCCTGGTCCGTTTCGCTGGTGGAAGGAATGAGGATCCGTTTTTGTTTTGTGTCCACCTCCATCTGCCAGACGTTCAGACTGCGCGTCACTCTCTGATAGGCGAGCCGGTATCCCCTCCGCGATACCGCGGGATACCATCCGCTGTCGTTGATCTCTACCGGCGACTCACCGGCGAGCGACACTCTCCAGAGCGCAGGATGACTGCCGCGATCACACGCATAGATCACCGACTGACCATCAAATGACCACTGCGGAGGCCCAAGGATTCGAGCGTGCTCGGAGGTAACTCGAGTGACCTCTCCTCCATACGCCGACACGGTCATGATTTCTTCTGAGAACCCAGTGTCCCGGCTGCGGACGAACAGAACCCGCTTGCCATCGGGCGAGAACGAGGGGCCCCAGTCCTCCGACAGAGGTGGCGGCTCAGTCAGGCGATGGACGGCACCGTCTGCCGTTGACCGGAGAGCGATTCCCACACCGCCCGCTAACGCGATCGCCTTCCCATCCGGAGCCCAGGCTAGTTCCCCCCGCCGCAACACCATGCCGCCCGTATTCATGTTCTTCTCTGCACCTACCATCAGGAGCCCGCCGGTCGCGGCTCGCGGGGTCGCCACCACGTGAATCTGAAATTCCCTATCCGCAAACCTGGAGAATGCAATCGACTGTCCGTCCGGCGACCAGGCCGGACAGCAATCTCCTGAGTTCCGCGTGATCCTGATCAGTTCGTCACTGGCGACCCCTTTGACGAAGATTCCGCCCTCCTGCTGCCCGGTACCCTCAACGCGAAATGCCACGTAATTGCCGTCGGGAGAAAATGCGGGCTCGCTCGTTTCGGAGCTTAGGGTCGTAAGCGGACGAATCCGGTGCACAGCCGAGTTATCATTCCCCGCCCCTGCAGTTGTCGTAATCCGGTCGACCAGCTTGACGATCGACAACAGAATCAGAAACAGCACCGCGATGCATGCCCCGCCAAGCACGTAGATTCGCTTGCCGCTTTTGCCGCTGGCGGTCTCCTCCTTTACTTCCTCAAGAAAAGTCGGAAGCCGCGCAACCTCTTCTGCAAGCGCAGCCTTTTCGATCGGTGGCAGGGGAGTGGGCGATAGCGGGGCCGACGCCCGCGTCACCGTGGCAATGAATCGGTATCCCCGGCGCGGAAGAGTTTCCACGTAGCGCGGATTCTCCGCTGAATCACTCAGCGCTTCCCGGAGTTTGTTCACGGCGGCATTCAGCCCGTGATTGAAATCAACGAACGTGTCCCCCGGCCAGAGGCGCTCGCGGAGGGCATCGCGAGTCACCAACTCACCCGGCTTTCCGAGCAGGATGGCCAGAACCTCAAACGGCTGGCCCACGAGCTTGATCCGGGTGCCATATTTCCACAACTCATGTGTATGGAGATCCGCCTCGAAGGGACCGAACTGCACCCGATCTGCGCCGTTCTCGTTCATCTCCGGCCGGCTCGTTCCTTAAACAGGTCGTTTCCCATAGATGGTTGGACACCTCGGTCGCAAATCAGGTCCGAGCGCGCTTCGTATGGTAGCTCATTTCCTCACAGCTCGGCACAGCGTTATCGCTCATGGCAACAACAAAGCCCTCAGAATCTTATAGTTAATGGATGACCTCGACACGTCCCGCAAAGGATGAGGTTTGCACGGATCAGTGATACTCCGTGCATTGATGTAGCCGCCCGCTGCCCCCAAATTGGGCCTCACGAAGCCAACGGACTGCAGAAGTCCGGGCAAACGGGAGGAACGCTATGGGAAGAATGATGATGCGAGACGAACTTGCGGTCCGATTGTCTGTGATGATTCTCACCCTGCTCCCCTGTGTCGCGATGGCGCAGGATTCAGCACCAGAGCAGTGCAGCATGGCAGTGGTTTCCCGCCTGGTTGGCGCTAAGCAACGGGTCTGCGATAGCAAGATCGTTCAAGATATGGCGAAGCAGGGCCATGCCTTCGAGCAAAACCAGCTAGGACTCGCCTCGCTCCTCGCCATCGGACCTGACTTCAGCGAAAAAGAAGCCCTGAAGTGGTTCGAACAGGCCGCGCAACGAGGATACGCCCCGGCTCAGGTCAACTTGGCGGTCATGTACGCCAACGGATGGGGAACTCAAACCAACTATGGCGCAGCTCTACGTTGGCTCCGTGCCGCCGCCGACCAGAAATTCGGTAGGGCCTATTACAACCTCGGCATCCTCTACCTTCAGGGGCAGGGGGTAAGCAAAGACTATCCTGAGGCACTCCGGTGGTTTCAGAAGGGAGCCGACGTCAACGACGCCGACGCGCAAACCAACCTGGGATACATGTATGACCAGGGACTTGGCTGCACGCGTGACATGAACACGGCTGCAAGTTTGTACCGGAAGGCGGCGGAAGCCGGGAATCCGCTCGGAGAGAACAATCTTGCCGATCTATATCTAAGAGGAGAGGGACTTCCGCAGAATAGCGTCGAAGCCTTTCGCTGGTTCCAAAAAGCTGCTGTCCAGCGACATACCGGAGCCCGCATCAAGCTGGGTTACATGTACGCGGAAGGTCTCGGAACGCAGAAAGATCCCCAAGCCGCCTATGAGTGGATCACGGCCGCATCGCTTGCAGGGGATCAACGCGGTCGCGATCTTCTGCCCAAACTCGAAACCCAGCTAACCCCGAAACAAATCTCCGAAGCCCGCCAGCGAGCCCATGACCTCCAGGCCGCAGGAGGTCCCCAACTCTCCGCAAAAGCATTTACCCAGTAGTTGTTTGTCCGATGTGATAGAGGGACGGGCGTCCCCCGCCCGTCCCCAACTTGATTCGTGGCCAGCCGCATAGCGGCGGAACAGGAAAGCCCAGCACGGAAGTGCTGGGAAGGCTAGTGATATTGAATAAGTCGAAGCAGTCCCGTAGGGACGAGAATAAGGCCCTGCGCGAACCTGGGCGGCACGGCAAACTTCCAGGCGTCAAAGTGATTGGTGCCGAAGAAGGGACTTCCCACCGCACTGCTCTGGAATTTTCCACTGTTTCTGGTAAAAGCCCTTCTCTGCAATGGCATAGGCCTGGCTCAATGAAAACCCCGTCGGCTATCTAGTACCCTGTAGTACCCCAGAATACCCCCACTTTACCGCGCTATACCGCGCTACGGAATTAGCATCGCTGGGGCACGTGGGGACTCGAACCCCAGACCTCTACCGTGTCAAAGGCCATATAACCAATACGTTGAACAACTTTCACAACGACCGGGGCTGCCTAAGTACGCGGAAATACGTGTAACTCGGCTATGCTGGCGAAGCATACGGTCTGTTCGTCAGCTATCTCATGGCAGCCTCGATTTCTTCCGCTGTGTAAGGGACGCCGGGCGTGAGGAGTTCCACGCCATCCTTGGTGACGAGAAACATGTCCTCGAGATAGAAGCCCTGGCCGTCAATCGAGACAATTGGCTCGAAGTCCACAGTCATGCCGGCCCGGAGGGGGCCGTCGACGGGGCCCGCGTCAAGATTCATGGTGTGCGGCATTCCCAGGAGCGGCGTATTGTCCGGCTTGGACCAGGTATCGACTGCGCGCTGCGCCATCGACGTCTTTGCCGACCCGCGGTGCCGAACGAGTTCGCTTCGCCAAGCATCCAAGAGTTGGTCTTCAGTAGTTCCCTCACGCAACGATTTGACGCCAGCCTGGTAGGCAGCGACAAAGATGTTCCACGTTTCACGCTGCCCATCGGTGTATCGACCCGATACCGGGACCGTCCGGCCCAAATCACCCTGATAGTGTCCCCATTCGCAGCCCACGTCGAGGCGAACCAGATCTCCGGCCTGCATTACACCGTCTAAATGGTCATAGCGGAGAAAGGAGGCCCAGGGACGAGGAAAGACACCTTTCTCGCCCGCCATCACCCACGGCCAGAAGGAGACGCCCCGCCCGTTCTGCCAACACGCGTTCTCAACAGCAACTTCGGCCACACGTTGCGATGCACCCGGCTTGATAGCTCGCATGCCCGCCAGTATCGCCCACACAGTTGCTTTCGCCGCGCGCCGCACCGATTCCATCTCGGCCGGGCTCTGTACCGCCATCAACGCGAAAACACGGTTCCCTGCATTCTCGAGTTGAAATGTCGGCCACTTCTTCGCGATGGTTACTGCCCACAGCGGCGCGCTCGGCGTAGCCTGAGCCGCGAGCGACGGCGGCAACTCCTCCAATGAAAATCTCTGTGGTACGTAGTAAAGGGTGGACGGGGAACTTGCTTTTTGAGTTAGGAAGCTTTCGAATCCGGACCAGTCTTCTACGTAATCGATGCCCAACCGGGCGGCTGCTTCCGCACCGGGCAAAACCTCAGGCTGCAAACTCTTGACGGATCGCGGATCCATTGATTCCGCTAGTGCGGACGATCGTGCGGGCAAACTTAGAAAAAGCCAGGATTGCCCCGATCGGCCATCAATTGCAAGCAACGCGCTGGGAGTGTTTTCCAGCCCGGTCAAATAGTAAAAAGCAGGATCCTGGCGGAACCCGTCTCCAGGGGATTCAAGTACCGATCTTGCGTGTACTAACAGGATGCCGTCATGGAAGACTGCTGCCGCTCGCTGACGTCGTCCTTGAAACTCCGCTTTATCAGCTGCAAAGACCGATAAAGAGCCGGCCACAAGAAACAATCCAACGAGAAGCACGCGACGCATGGCCGCACATACTAGCACACGCCAGATGCCCAACCGAAACTGAGCGCGCCCCCCGAATCCTGACCCGCTAGCACCAGATGCAGCGGCGTTCGCCAGCTCAGGCTCGAAGGCTCAGATCTTCATTCCTGCCGGCACACATTCGCAACCAGGCTGCGTGAAGCCGGTTAGCACACCCATCATAAGTTGATCCGCTCTCACAAAATTATTGCCTTGACAACCGTGCCCCCAAACACCAGAATGGGCGCGGCTTTTGGTCGGCCCACTCTCTAGGCCTAACAGGTCCGCGTCTCGGTCAGGCGCGTTTTCCCCTCGGTGATGTGAGGGCCCCTTCCTAGGCAAGATTCATTCGCTCGTATCGAATCCGTATCAGGCCCTCGCTAGATTCGGCCTTCGGCTCCGAACCTGGTACAGCCCACAAGGTTTTGTACGGAACTCCATGCATACGCGAAAGGCAATATGGAGTTTTCTTGGTTTTGCTCCTGGGACCGTAGCTTCTCGCGGGTCCGCTTCCGCACATTCCCCACGGAGGAGGCTCAATTCGTGCACGGTCGAACTTCCGTGCGTGAGTCTACCGAGGCAATAACACCAAACACCACGCTGTGGGCGGCGAAGGTATGGTTGCCCACAAAAGGAGGAACGAGATGTCCCAAACATTTGGCAAGACTGCCGTGCTTCGGCGAATGGACCAGCGCTCCAGGACTCCACGGTTGCTGCCAAGCTGCGGGCAGCAGGGGCCGTCATCATGGGCAAGACTACGCTCAGCGAGTGGGCGTACTGGCGCGGCTCCCCGGCTACCAGTGGCTGGTCCGGCCGTGGAGGGCAGTGCAACAACCCCCACATCATCGACACGAATCCTTCCGGCTCTAGTTCGGGTTCGGGCGCTGCCGTTTCTGCCAACTTCACCGCCGGATCGCTCGGGACCGAAACCGATGGTTCGATCTTAGGCCCGGCGAACAACAACGGCGTGGTGGGAATCAAGCCGACGTTGGGGCTGACCAGCCGTGCGGGCGTTGTCCCCATCTCTCACAACCAGGACGTTGTCGGTCCGCACGGCCGCACCGTGTCCGACGCGGCCGTTGTACTCCGAATTATTGCGAGCCAGACCCCGGATCCTCGGGATCCCGCAACTTTTGACAATCGCAACAAGGTGTTCAGCGATTACACCCAGTTCTTGGATCCTGATGGTCTACGCGGTGCTCGCATCGGAGTGATGCGTAACGGCGTCACTGGCGGGAGTGCGAAGACCGACGCCATCTACGATAACGTGATTCAGGCCATGAGCGATGCTGGCGCGATCATTGTCGATCCCGCTGACATTCCGACGATCGCCGACATTATCGCGTTCGGGTCGGAATTCATCGTCCTGACCTATGACTTTTTGCGTGACCTGAATGCCTATTTGGCTACGCGAGTGGGCGTTCCCATCAAGACGCTTGCCGACCTGATTGCTTTCAATGAGGCCCATGCCGATGAAGAGCTGCAATACTTCGGCCAGGAACTCTTGTTGTTATCTCAGTCGGACCCCTTCCCCCAGGCAGACTACCAAGCGGCACTGGCGGATGAGCGAGCGATCGGTGGACCGCAAGGGATCGACGCTGCTCTCCAGCAGTTTGGAGTCGACGCACTTGTGTCGCCCACTGGGTGGCCGGCATGGACTACCGATCTGATCAATGGTGACCACTTTCTTGCAGAAGGTAGTACGTCGCCAGCAGCGATCGCGGGTTACCCGGCAATTAACGTTCCTATGGGGAATTCCTTTGGACTGCCCGTAGGCATCACGTTCACGGGGACGGCGTTCAGCGAACCAACCCTTATTAAATTGGCCTCCGGCTTCGAGCATGTGATCCAGGCGCGCATCGTACCGCAGTTCCTGCCCACGCTGCACGCGAGTAGGCCGGCGGACCAGGACCAATCAGCCGTCGCTCAGAGGGCTAGCACGACGCTTAGCGCGACCCGCGACGCCTCACCGAAAGTTAGCACAAGAGTTAGCGCAAACATGAAGGGGCATCTGCGCATGTTCTGATACAGAGTGGGCGTGCCGGAACGAAGTTTTCAGCACGCCCAATCCACTTACGAGGGAGGTTGAATGCATGAGAAGAGGACGAGGGCCCCCGGCATATTCGCGATTTCCCTTCAACGAGCTGGTGTCGCGGCACGTCTCTAGGAGTGGGGGCTGGATCTCCACCCCGTCATGTTCTCACCGGCCAATTGATCCGGTCCGCTGACGTTCGCATCCGCGCGCGGAAATCCGCTCGAATGGTGTTAACTGATGTCATAACGACGTCGGCCTCACAACGGACCGAGTAGACTTTGCGGTGTCTAACCAAAAAGGCTCGGGACGAGGAGGCCGAGATGAAAATCGTAGGGTGCGATCCATGGCCGCGCAGTCAACGTTGCGTTTCTTGCCGTGGTCGCTAGGCTTGGTCTTTGCTTTGGTGATTCCGGTGCCGAGACCGTCAAACACCAGCAGGCAATCGAGAGCCAGGTTGTTGTTGGCGAGCTTCGCGCTGGCGACCCTCGCGAGCTGTGGGGGAAGTGCCCCAACTCCTCCGTCAGGCACACCGACCGGGAGCTACACTCTCACGGTGTCCGGCACCTCTAAAGGTGCCCCTCGTACCACGACGGTTCTGCTGACAGTGAATTGAAAGGTAGCCGAGCGGCGTACTGCCCCAGGCAGCTTCGGGGGCTGCTACGGTTGTTCTAACTTGAGTGTGATTCCAGGTACATCTTGCCTGCCCTTCGGATGCAACTCCCATCTCCATAATTTCAATAAAGCTGACGTCGGATTTGGACAGCACGTGTGTATTTCTGTGGTTTTGCAACTTCGGCCCGATCTCGAGCGATGGATTTCAGACTGGATCGTTGTCTAGGCCGTGCGGTCAAGTCGGAAAAAGGCTAGGACCGAAGCAATTGGCCCTCGGCGGCACCTTGGCGCGGAACTCGCGGTCCCCCCGAAGACAGAAATGCCTGCGTCAATACCGACGATGGGCAAAGTTCGTCGAACCTTAGCTCGGATCTACCGCGCTATAACCGCGCTACGGGAATTTGTGAAGTGGAAGCAATTGGAAATGATGGGATTAAAAATCTTGGTGCCGAAGAAGGGACTCGAACCCCCACACCCTTGCGGGTACATGGACCTGAACCATGCGCGTCTGCCAATTCCGCCACTTCGGCGAGTGACTTTCG
>Ga0307469_10000197_pt1 | contig 23456 bp, 16 predicted proteins | sample atmos_gasesAM2C__FD_203084 | JGI IMG/M metagenome (GOLD analysis project Ga0307469, IMG submission 203084) | Hardwood forest soil microbial communities from Morgan-Monroe State Forest, Indiana, United States - atmos_gasesAM2C_515 | ecosystem: Environmental > Terrestrial > Soil > Temperate... | reverse complement strand
ACTTCTGGTTCAGCGGCGAATCTCCGATGATTTCGGTACCGTTTCGAGCAGGTGTCCAGCGGGAGCTGTACTCACTGCGCAAGACATGGTCGAGTTCGAGCTGCGCCTCTTCGGACAACACGAACCCGACGATCAGTAGCGTCAGACTAGGCGCAACGCCAAACAGTCGTGCGGAAGCGGACTCGACGCCCTCCGGCAGCCTCTCGACGTACCCATATGCCGGAACATTCGGGCTGCTAAAGAAACCCGCAAGGTCGAGCCACGCACCGCTGCCCGGGCTGTCACGGTGCCGGCGCACCCACTCCTTCGGTGACTCGTCATCGATGCGACCGGGAATCGGACCGAGTCCCTCGAGCCCGTTCAACAACTCGGAAATAGTCGCCGGCGTGAAAGCCTCAACGACCCAAAACTCTCGGAGACGCACCTGCTCGTCGTCCGGAGGCGTACTTTCCGCGTTTTCCTTCTTGTCATTCTTGATCCAGAATTCCGAATCCCTACGCTGTTCGCGAATGAACATCCATGTCCGAACTCGACGCGGCAATCGTTTGCGTAACCGGATGCGAACTCTTTGTACCCATGACTGACTCGGAGGACTGGGGTCGACTTCCGGCGTTTGACTCGCCGTGCCAGCGGATCTTCGCCGCCGTGCCTCGGCGGCCACTGTCTCGCTTCGAATGAGGAACATATTGCCTTCCTTCTTGGCGTCTAGCACGCCCGCTCGGACAAGCTCCCTGACGCGCGTCGGACTGAGATCAAGGTTGGATGCCGCCTGACGGGTCGTCACCCAGTTGTCGACGTCTCGGTGCATCGCTCTACTTTGACTCTCGGCCGTGACAAGTCGCCCGCTCTGACGTCGCGCCTTGTTGCTAGAGTTCACACGGAATCAAGTCCGACACTCGGAGTGGATTAGCCAGTCACATGGATCCACAACTGCAGGCGCTCGGCGTTCAATTTGCGGAGACCGCTGTAAGAAATACCGCGGGGGCTGTCGCGGACCGAATTACTGCTGCCAAGGCGCGGAAGAAAGAGCAGGTAACGATTGCCGAGTTGGAGGAAATCGTCTACAGCCTGCCTGGAAGACAAGGCGGAGCTTGTACGTATTGCGCAGGTCTATGAGGAGGAGCTCGTCGCGCAGCGCATCTCCGCAGACGACATAAGGTACATCTCGGAGAACATCGTTCCGGTCCTTCGCCAGCTCGCCGAGTCGGCAACCAGCGGCACCGGAGCTACTGCAACACCGGAAGAAGTAATCGACCTCATTCGACCCCTTCTATCCGTCGAGACCGTGACCGTTCTGCAACTAATAGGCTTCAACTTCCGGAAGGGAGTCGGCGAGCCGCTGACTGAACTCGTAAGCAAACTAATCTCGTCGAAGTCACCCCCGGACCCTCGCGCTGCGCTGGAGCCTCAGAAGCTGGCGCTTGCGCGGGAAACCAGCTACCTAGAGGCTCTACGCGACCCTGAAGCTCGTGCTCGCCTCGAGGCCGCCGCCGAGTAGCGATTGCCATGAGTGACACAACGGATTGCTCGCGTCGTTGAATGCCGTTCGCCGCAAGGACTGATGCATGGGAGACCCCAAGTCCTGGTCAGGCGAACGGCGGTCGTAAAACAGAACTGAGTCGCGACATTGGCTGGGGAACAACGGAGAAGCTCGAAGTTGTGACGCCACGGCCATCGTGAACACGCGCCGGGATCGATGACCACTTGATGCGCTGACTCAGACTGGTTGAATGTCGCCGACCCTAGACGCATGGGAAGAATACGTGACTGCCATCTCAGACGGCTTGGCCCTGGCGGTAGACCACGAGTTGGCGCTGACTCCTGACGACAGCCACGGCGTTGCAGCTGAGCGCTTTGCTGCGGAGCAGAGAGAGTCACTTCGGCAATCGGACGAACTTTCCGGTGATGAGGCGGAAGGAGCTCGGTGGGTCGCCGGATATCTCGTATTCCGAGTAGTGCCAAGCCACGTTCTGCTGTGCTTCAAGGCGCTCCACATGAACATGCGGTATGAGGGCCGCATTCTCTTGCGGTCGCTTATCGAAGCGCTCGACTTGATGGAGTACTTGATGTCTGATCAATGCGAGAGCGCAAGTCTGCTGCGCTGGCTGAAGGGAGAGATCATTCCCAATAGGTTGACGCGCGGAGCGCACGAGCAATCAGCGTACGGGGCAGTCAATACGTTGAGAGGGAGGATCGAGGGCTAGTACAAGCTGTGAGAGGTGCTCGTTACCGACTCTTCTCGGAGCATGTACACCACACGTCCAAAGCGATAGTTGAGTCGACGCTATACGACGTGCTAGGCGAGGAGGACCCTCTGACGCTGCTCATTGACGAGTATCACGACACGGTGGTTCGCAGCTGTCGAGATGTTCGTTACATAACAGCACACTTCCCCGGCGACCAACGCGAGGCTTTCGAACAGCTCGAAGGCGAGGCGAGAGAGCTATTCTTCCCTGAGGGAAAAGGGATCGGGAACGAGATTGCCGCGGAGTTAGCGGCGACACGATGAATCAGATCCTTGCTGCATAACATCCATCCCCATGACGTGACCGACGGTCTCGTACTGGCGTCAGGGATCCGGGTATTGACCGGACCGTTCATTCAGCTGAGTGGCGAGTTCGAGCGCGCCATCGGAACGCTTCAGGCCTCGAAGTTGTCTGACGCCAACCTGACATTGCTCGGACTTGCTCAATCGACTCAACCGACTACTGACGACAACGAGAGCCGAGGTCTTCGACACTTAGTCCAAACGGTCGCCTTTGCTCTAGTCATGCAGGGTAATCCGTACTTGACGGACGTCCTACAGCTGTCCGGCGGTCATGGCGGCAACGGCATTTTGGTTCAGCACCTTTTGCCGAGGAAGTTCGTGTGGCCTGCATGCGTCCGACCGCTTGTTATCAGCAAAGAGCACTTAACGGCCGCTGATCAAGCAGCAATCGGACTTCGGATCGTTCAATCCGACGACGGGTTCGCCCGCTTCAAGAGGGGCTTGCGGTCATGGCGCCTCGCAACTCAGGAGGCGTTCGCGGGAACCCGCCTTCACCTGTTTGCACGCTCACTCGACGCGCTCGTGAAGACGCGGAAGAACCATGGACGCGACGATTTCGCAACGCGAATCGGATCGCTTCTCGTAGACGGCGAGGAGCACGTCGACGTCCTCTCTGAGATATCGAACTACGAAACTGCGACGAGCACGTTCACGACTGGGATTGCGCGCTCGGCGCAGTCCCAGAAGCCGACAGGGAGTTGCACGCGTTGCGTCGTGCTTATCAAATCGAGGCGCTAGCAAGCGTCGTCTATACACGGGTCCCTTCGGAACCAACTCTTATGGCTGCCTTCAAGACGGACGCGGAGATCGACGCCTTCTGGACTCAAAACGAAGAGGCAAGAGCGTTGCTATGGGTGAGCCCATCGACTGGCCAGCGACGACCGACAGGTTCGATCCCAACCTGTACGGATAGAGATGTCCAAGAGACCGTTGACAACTCGTCGACGCCCGAGGGGTCACTTCAATCGGACGCCGACCTCCTCAGCGGCCTCCTCGACAAGCTCGGTTACTTCCCGGAGAAAACGGTTCTGCTCCCGGGTGGGGCTGGTAGTCGGCACGGGTGCACCCTTTTCGTAAACATCAGAAGCAATGATGCGGGCTCGTACGAACGTCGATCCCGTACCGGTCCTCGAGAACGCGTCTTGCCAGGCACGCTTGCGCGCGTACTTCAGCCGACGTGTCGCGAGCGCCGAGACTCGACGGTAGATACTCGACGAAATCAGATCCCTCTTCCATCGCCTCGGATGGAGCGGGTCTGACGACGACATCGAGACGTACGCGCAGGCAATCGCTTCGGGTCGACGGATCAAGTTCGAGGTCGGAGACATCAAGTGGTGACGCGCGATAACGATGGGAGAAACCGCGGCGACCTTTAGATTCCGCCTATTCGATGAGATAATCGAGTAGCTGGGTCACGGCGGACCAGAAATCCTGGTTCAAAATACGTCCACCAGGGCCCACTGGCTTGCGAAAACGCGGCGTTTTCCCTTTTCGCAAGCCATTTTCGTTGTCCGGTCGCTCGGGACCCTAGAGTCAACGTTGAAACCCCGGGCCCAAAGAAACGGCGCCGGGGTTCTCGCGCTTTGGGCCATTTCCTCGATGAACTCCGCCGTCAACCGGGACGGGCCGCAGTGACGATGGCACCCCGGCCCGGCTACGACGTGACGACCATTTGCGCTGACAGGATTCGCGGCTGACCTAGCGCATACCTGGAAACCAAGTGCTGGCCAGTCACGAGCGACACGGCTTCCACTCGGGTCAGTGCGCCGCTCGGAGGGGCAGGCAAGGAGACCTTGCGCATCGACGACAAGGCATTTCCGAAGGCGATCTCCGCGCCGCTCGATGGGCCATCGAAGGAGATGTCGACGCCGGGAGCGAATCGGGGCTGGACGATACTGGCGGGCACATTGGGAGTGAGGTCGAATCGGACGTTCGTAAGCGGGGGTTGCGCCGGGTCGAGTGCTCCAACCATGAACTCGATCGTTTTCGCCTTCTCGCTTGCAATCCGCAAGGCCGGCCTCCCCGCCCGAAGCCCACTGAGGACGAACTCTTCGTGATGTGCGTCGCTCGGGGTGGTGGAGAGCCTCAACCCGCCGGTGGCCGTTCTCACATAGATGTCGTACGGGTCTGCGCTCGTTCCTCGCACCTGAAAGTGGAGCTGATCCGGGACGTATCCGCGGGTTGCGGCGAGCACCGCGGTTTCCGACGCATCGAACAGAGGAAGAATCGCGAAGCCCGGCGGCGGTCGCTCTCGTTGGTACCTAGGAGACTGGATACCGTTGGCCTGTGCCCACTGCTCCAGAGGGCCGTTGATGGTGCCACCGAGTACATAGTCATCGATCGCGAGAGCTTCCAGGGTTCCGCCACCAGAGAATGTGATTAGGGAAGCGAGACCGTCGAGGAAACCCCACCCGAACTCCCACATCGGGGTGTGCCATGGCGGATCGTACTTCTCGGGAGTGAAAGACAAGAGGAGATGGTCGGAGAAACGGTCGAGATACGTGGAGTCGTTCGCGCTATAGAACGAAAAACCCGAGCTCGTCAGATGCACGTCGGTCGTGTCGGCGCCGGTCGCGGCGCTGTACGGCTCGTTGGGGTTGCCAACCCAGACGGCGTCTGGCGGACCCGGTCGAGACTGGTACGCGAGCACGACGTGCCCGTTGCTGTCGAATGTCCAGGTCCGTGCGCCGATCATGAGCGGCAGGCCGAGGTTCGTATATTCCTGCGCTGCGTCTATCACGCTGGACGGGTGGTAGACGGGGTTGACGATCTGGGCCAGCCCAGCCGAGAGGATGCGCGGGTCGAGCTGTGCGCCGTGCCAGATGTTGATGAGGTCGGTGAAGCCTGCGTTCTGTGCATACTGAGTGAGCGGCTGCCGCAGGATTCCGGGATGTCGCAGGGCCTTCTCTGCGAGGGCCGACATGCCGAAGCACGCCCCTCGCTTCGCGATGTGTTGATACAGCGCGTAGAAGGCGATCGCATCGAACTGATGCAACAGCCAGTTCGGCCCGCCGGCGGCGACGTCGTCGAACGTTCGTGAGAATTGATCGTACGTCAATGGATCGGTCTTGACGGGACCAAATGCCCACCAATGCTGGCTTCGCCAAGCCTCGTTCGGATCATCCGGCTGACTGGGCGCGGCGATGGTGTAGTTGAAGAGGATGTTCTTGCTGTTGTAGTACGCGTCTTCGTAGGGACTGGAAATCTCCTCGTCGATGTGCGCTCCGAGGTTCGGACCGGAGGCTCCCCAGCCGTTGGAGATGTCGAAGACACGGTGGTGATGACCGAGCGGGTCGTCAGCGCTGTCCTGGTCCCAGTCCCAAACATCGATATCGAGGACGATGGAGCTGTCGTGCCGCACGACGTCGATCGTGTACGGACGGTCGTCCATCGTGATCGTCTTACCACCATGACCGGCAGCAGGATCTCTGCGCCCGACGTCACGGCTTGTGCCGTTCACCGAAACGCTGACGAAGGTATACAGCTCCGCGTCGTGGTCGGGCTCAAACACGTCGAGGCCGTCGTCGATGAAACGGGCTGTCGTGCTCCCGAGCCGCAATTCGATTGTTGTGAACTTCATCAGGTCATGCGTCGCGTTCCCGCTGCTGTCGACCGTCGGGACCATAGCGATGATTCCGTGCTCGAATTCGCAGTAGGCACCCGGCGGAGTCGCGGTCATCAGCTGGACCTCGGGGACAACCTCGCCGATCGGATCGCCAAGTGGGGGCGATCCGTCCGTCAGCCACTTTGTCTGGTACGCGTTAGCGAAGTCATGCCCAAGCGCGAACAGCCCGGTGTTTGCCGAGAAGAGCATTGCGTTGTCGAAGAGTTGCGCGACTTGGCTGTTGAAGGGACGTCCGGCACTTACCGGTAATCCCATCCAACCGTCAGGCCCTCCGCGGTCGTCGTAGGCCCGATCCATAGTCCCGACCACCGGGATGGGCAGACGCGACTCATCGCTTGGCCAATAAAGGGAGCCGCCCTCGAATTGGATCCGGGTGGCCGCCGTCAGGCCGACTTCGTCGGTTTTAGGGAGTCCAAGACCGACACCTCCATCAGCGCCGCCATGGCCCCAGTACGCTGCGGTGGCGAAGGCCGACATGAGGAAGGTCGGGCCACCTTGCGGTCGATATATGGCTCCGCCTTCGAACGCTGCCACCCGGTAAGGAGTGGCCTCGGGCACTCGAGGAGTTTGAGAGGTGCCATCGGAGTCCGCCTCGTCTTGAGTAGGGAATCCAACACTGCTGTTTGGTCCGCCGACCGGCCCCAGCCACCGATCGATGATGGCGGCGTCGCGCAACACAAACGTTTGGAGTTTGTTGGGACTCCACACGATTAAGCCGTTGGCGCATCGTTGCTGTCGTCCGCCGGCCGTCGTGTCCACGCTTCCCATAGGTGCGCCGAGGCTGGACCGCTCGACGAGCCACCGGCTACCGACTTCACCCACTCCTTCCTGTTGGGCCTTAACGACGACTGGGACGAAGTAGTCAGGAACGTCGGTCGATACGCGCAGGCCAAGAAACGTCAAGGACCCGGATGCACACGCGATTCGCATCTGGCCGACGGCGCCGAGTCGCGCTAGCCGGCCCTGAGAGACGTGTCGCGCGACGACGGTGCCATCGATGACGAGCAAGAGCTCATGGTCAGTCCGGACGATTCCGATCGACACGATGCGCCCGGCAAGCGGAGCCGTAGCCAAGGTCGGGTTGTCTGGCGCGTCCGCTGGCAGGGGCACCGACAGGTTGCCTACGGAAGCATTGAACCCATAGGCAGATGCCTGATCAACTGTCAGGATCATCGCTCCGGAGCCCCAGTCGAGCACCTTGCTCGCGACCGGTCCGGGGTCGATGTGGGCCAGGAGCTCCACGGACGCGCTCGTATTCTGGCCGAGGAAGGATTGCGATTCGAACCCGATCGACGCGGACGGATCTGCCAACCGCAAGCCTTCGGCGACATTCCCCCAATTTGGCACGGCCGTTGGCGCGGACAGCTTTTCTGGTATGGCCGCTGAAGGCACCGTTACGTTGACCGAACCAGTGACGGACACCGTTCCACCCTGAACGCTTGCTTCAAAGACGAGCATTGGCCCTCCCCTCGGCGGAGCTCTCGATATCGCGCGACCCTCCGCTCGCCGCCGCGTTCCGGCTTGATTAAGAAGAAGGAATCGAATGCTGTCTATGCCGGATTACTCAGAGCCTTCCCGCGGGCTGAAGGACGATGATTTTCTCGAACTCTCGTCCATACGGCGAGGGCGGGCGGAGCTCGTCCAGCAAACACCACTTTCAGCGACTTCCCTGCCCGGGCGTAGCGCACAGCACCCCGTTAACGACCGCCTTCTGCTCCTTCATGGCAAGCGCCCCGGCTCCGATGAAGCCGCAGCGTGAGCTGCCTACGCCGACATGCTCTGTGAGGCAACGTGAGCCGGGCCGGCGAGAACCGACAGACAGGACATCGATTTCGCGGACATTTCCGATGAGGCAACTCGGCAGTTGAAATCTCTTTCGCCGGTATTTCAGCTGTCTGATCCGCGAACTATACGGCCGGCTTCTTCTTGTCCCACCCTCCGCCGAGTACTTCGGTAAAACAAGTCATGCATACGATGGATCTCATCGCTGTGTTCAAGGATCGAGATCATTAGCTTTCGATAGAGCTCGCGCCCTTCACATCCGTAGGAGCGCGTCTCGCCACAGTGGACAGGCGCGGACTGGCGTCAACGGGAAATCACGGACGACACGAGAACAGCAACGCTTGAGATGAGGAAGCATATAGAAACCAGCAAGTAAATCCGCTCACGTGAATGCGCGTAACCCGGAGTGAGTAGCCGAAGCCCAATTTCGGCTCGTCTTCTTTCTCGGCTCTCCGGCATACGATTGATGGCCGCGCGCCGTTCGGTCACGGTTCGCGAGTCGGGGGCTTCCTCCTTCGATCGCAGGCGCGCGCTTCGGTAGAAGAGGGTAAGGCCGAACGAATAGATCGCCGGTGCGAGCAAGATTAGCGCTTTCGTCACGTCAGCACTTGTGCTTGATGCTTCGTACGAGGTCAACTACGCCAAGTACCGCTCCCACTACTCCAAGTCCCTTGGTGGCAAAGTCGAGTAACGCCGAAGGTTCTCCTCTTCGAGCTGCAGCTCTAGCGGCAGCTAGTCCCGCGAGAGCCGCGAGGTCGCTGACTCCAGCCACCTTCTGATTCAGCGCTGGCGCGTTGTTCGACAATTGGTATGCGACTGACGCAGCCCCGAGGCTCACGACTGCCAGTGCCTCCGGAGCGACAAAAAGCGAAGCCACTCCCGCAACGATCGCAACGGCATCGAGGCCTCGGCGGAGCCAGCAGCGGAAGGCGAATTGGCCGTTAAGGTCCGGATAGTTAACCGGATCCCCGTCCCCAAACGTGTACGAGTTCGCGCAGCCCCCTTTCACCGGGTCGATCGAAACGAACCCTCCGAGCCCGGCACGTACTCCCTTGCCCCCATCGCGATCGCCGCGATGTCACCCTGGTGCTCCGTGAGCTTCTGCTTCGCTCCCTCCCATCCATAGGAGAAGTTGGTTGACGTGTTCGACGCGTTCCCGGCGAGGGGCGGCCGTAGGGGTCGTACGTGAACGTCGCGCCGCTCTTCGTCCCGCTACCGTTCCTCGTCGCGGCGGCGCTTCGTTTCCTGAATCAGAGCGCTAGCTCGTTGAGTCCCGCGCCCGCGGGCTCTCGCGAAGAAATCACTCGAGACTCGGTCACGTACAGAGTTCCCAGTCCTCGTTCTCTCGATCCGAGCTGAGTGACCGGGTACTCGCGCCACACCGTCTCTCTATCACCGAGGGCGATCGACGTCCCCGGAATAAGGGCCGCGGACTCGGGCCGCGTAGGCCGAGTAGCCGAGGCGAGAACCTTGCCATGCACGGCGCGACTGCGGGCAGTCTTCGCAGGTCCTCCGAGTGGCCCGCCGCAATCGCCGCACATTGCCCTCCCTGTGGGATTGCTAATGCCACAATTCGGGCACTTCATGCCGCCTCCCCCGTCCGGTGAGCCGAACGGCGCTAGCTCTACGTTCGCTCAACGAGCGTCGGTCAATCTGATTGGTCAGTGCGCGCCTCCGCCGCGGCGGTACCCTCGCCCCTCTGGGCCTGTCTCGGGCTGCCTCCGCTGAACACCCCTGTGGGCGCGACCGTGGGGCCACCCCTGACCCGTTGCTCCGCCCACTGAGGGCTTCGCTCGAGGTGGGCGACTGAGATCTCCGCCTCCGCTCATGCTCTTGAGATACACCCCGCTCCGGAAAAGGTGTCACCACCATCGACCGATGAGGTAGGCCGTGGCGAAGACCATCGCCGCGCCAAGGTCCAGACTCATGGTCAGAAGCCTCGCGCCGCTCGGAATCGATATGAGCTCACTCTTCCGGGGCGCTCGGCGCTTCTTCGGCATCCGCATCGGAGCCGGTTGCCATCCAGTAGGTCGAACGCGACCTCGTGCGCTGTCGGTGGTGCTTGGCGCTAGCGATAAACGCATCGCTTGCCAAGTGAGAGCGACTCGTCTCGGCATCATCAGCCAGGGCAGCCGGTATCTCCCCCCGTTGATCGAGCCGAGCGTAGACCTGTTGGCCGAGTCGGTCGAAGTCGTCGTAATGATGCTGCGGGCTGAGCACCGCAGCAGACGCAAATTCATGGTTGTTGCCGTCGCATTCGCGTTCCAAGGCGACACCCGAGGCGACCGAGCCGAGGTCGGGGAGGTCGGAGCGGGGGTTTCGAAGCGTGAGCAGCGTATGGAAAGGCGGCGACCACGCGTCTCTGTGAGTAAGCGGCTCCGCTTCACGAGCGAACAACGCTCTCAATGTGGCCGGCACACTGGCGTGGTCACGGCATGTGGCGTCTACGGCCCCCTTTGCAATGTAGGGCGAAACAACAACCGCCGGTACGCGAACACCAAGCATCGTGAAGTCGAAAGCCTCAGAGCGGCGACGGTAGATGGCGCGCCAGAGCCGTGTTCCGAAGCTCCGCCCGCCGCCCGGGCTCGGGACTTTGGTGGGAGGCGGGACGTGATCGAAGAAGCCGCCGTGTTCATCGTAGGTGATGAGCAGAATCGATCGCTGGAAAACTGCGGGGTTGGACCGAAGCGCTTCGTAGACCGACGCAATCAGTGCGTCGCCTCGCTCGAAGTCCGTCGTCTGGTCACTGGGCGGGACGAACTGCTCGTATTCCTCCCTGGAGGCAACCAGATTGTTGCCCGGATGCTGGCTGTTGCTGAGATCCGGACCGACGTGGTCGAGCGTATGCACGGGCGGTCGATGATTCGGCTCGATGAAGGAATAGTTGGCGAGTTCGCCTCGTTTGGCGTGATCGATGAACTTTGAGTAGGGGAACCAATTCGCCCGACGTTCACTTCCATCCCAGAGTTCGTTGAACGCCCAAACCTGCGGCGTGTCGTCGTGATATATGCGCCAGGTCCGACCGTGTTGCTCTAAGACCTCGAAGATTGTTGGGTTGCTGTAGAACCTGATTGCGATATCGGTCTCACCATCAGACGTCGCAGCGTGAACAAAGTTGCGGTTGGGCCATGTCTCTCCAGGCACCGAACTAAACCAGCGAGTGCAGACGCCGAACTCAAGCGCCAAGGTTGCGAGCGCCTCGACGTGGCTTGGATGTTGATTCGGGTCGTGGCACCGCATGATCAGCGGTCCCACGTCAGTGACCGCGGGCGAACCTTTCGTGATGCGTTTCGACACGAAAGAGACCACGTTGACCAGCGATCCAACAATGCCACCAAGTTTCGGTGGACTCAGGCCTCGGGCCTTGCGCTCGTAGCTCTGCACAAATCCCTGATTGGTCGGTTTCCGCGCGCCGTCGGTGTGGTCGACGGCGAGTTGCTGCATGACCGCATCATGCGAGTGGTCGGGGTCGACCGGGAGAACCACCTTGGCGTCGGACGTCGCCGGCACGCGAGCGGCGTCCTTCCATCCGGGATTCGATACGGAGTTGGGTTGTAGACCGTCAAACTCTCGGCTTGGGTGTTTGAGGTATCCGAGCATGTGGTCGAACGAGCGGTTCTCGAGCATGAGGACGATGACGTGGTCGACGCTCGGCAACCCCGGCAGAGAGCCATCGCTTGCGTACGTCGGAGACGAGAACCTCGACGGACAGAGAGTGACGGCGCTATTGACGAGATCGGCGTAGAACGCGGACCGGAGCTTCCCCAAGACGTCGTGAGCCGCGTTCTTCGCCCACGCGCCCAATCCCGCTCCGGTTACGCCGACCGCGCTGAGGACGGCCAAAACCAACGACGCAGGGTGGCTTCCGTTACCGGTGGCAATGCGGGCGGCTGCGGTCAGACCGCCCCAGCCGGCAAGGAGAAGGAGCAACTCAGGCCAGAACGCCGTCAGGACTCCCCGCAGCTGACGTGCACGCTTGATCAGCCCGGCCGGATCGACGAACGTCCTGGGGTCGACGCCGGTCAGCAACAGATCTCGCCACACTCTGGCCTGGCTGGCGAGGGCAGAGGTGACACCCAACTGCCCGCGCCATTCTGGGTCGAGCGCCAGTGTCGACCAGGCAAGTACCGATGCCTCGACGGCAGAGATGGTCAGCGGGTCGAAGTGGGACTTCAGTCGTGCTAACAGGCGCCTAATCTCTTCTCGGCGGTGATTGCCGAGGAGAAACTCCCAACTCCCACCTGCCCCTGGTGGGGCAAACGAGTCGAGTGCCCAGTACACTTCGCCGAGACAGCGCCCGAGCTGATACGCACTTGCCGTCCCGAATGGACCGGCGGCCAAGCGGTCCTGGATATGCGCATCCCAGCCGTACAGGAACTCGGCCATCGCACTCCACGCGGCAGAGATTTCCTTCTCCGTGGAGTCGTGTGCACGCTTGAGCGCCGTCGCGAGATCAGTCAACCGACTGGTCGCCGGTCGGGGATTATCAGGACTGCTTTCCTGTTGGGAGAGGTCATGAAAGTCCGGCACATCAACGCCAGCTTCGATTGCCAGCGCCTTCAGTACGTCCTCAACCTCGATCCGCTGCTCGGCGCTCGATCGCTCATCGGCCAAGGGAAGCGTGTACTCGATCCGACTCGAGCCACCCGCTGGGGCCAGGCGGCCGTCGTCCCACATGCGGTAGCGCCCCCGCGCCTCGGCTATCGCCCACCCAAGCCGCAAGGCGCGGGCAATTTCGCCGTTTGCTTCGTCAGCATTCTCTAAAGCTTGCGCCGCATTGGTCATAACTAGTTCTTTTGCGTCGAAGGCCATGTCTTGACCTGGCCGGTTCGGAGTCTGTCAGCTAATTGCTCGAAGCCCGTTTCTTGCCAGCACGTATGAGCATCAGTCCAAGGGCGACCAAGGTGACGGTGAGTCCAAACATCGTGCCGATCATGTGGCCGGTGTTCGGCAGGTGCGCCGCCGCCGTAATTGTGACCTCCGAGGAGAGCACTCGTGTCTTGCCATTTGCTCCTAGGCCGCTCGCCGAGAGGGTGTGCACTCCCGCCGGAAGCGACATCGGGATCGTCACGCTCGCCGAGAAGGTGCCACTCGAACTAGATCTCGCGTGTGCGATCGTCGTCGGCGTCGACGCGATCTTGATGGTGATTTCGGTCTTTGCCTTGAAGCCGGACCCGGAGACCGTCACTGATCCACCAGCAGGCACCGACGGCTCAGACAGGGTCAGACCACCGGCGCCAGCGGACGGTGTAGGGGTGGGGCATTGCACTGCGGTTGAAGTCGCTGTCTGGGCGGGACTGGAGCTTGCGCACGGCGTTGTCGTCGGGCTCGAACTCGGGCTTGGTGTGGCGCAACTCGACGGGGTCGGTGAGGGAGACAGAGAAGGCGTCGGAGATGGGGACGGTGACGTGGACGGAGAACGGGTCGGGGTCGGCGACGGGGTCGGTGAGGGAGACAGAGAAGGCGTCGGAGATGGGGACGGTGACGTGGACGGGCTGGGGCAAGGCGAAGGCGACGACGCATGAGCGGGAACCCACATCATCGCGAGAACCGCGGCGGCGCCAACGAGGATCGTGCGTCGGAGCTTGGTCACGATGCTTCGATCCCCTTCTCGCTCGTCAGCTGACTTATCGACCTGCTGATCGCCGATGCTGAAAGCCGCCACCCGACGACTTCACGGGTGTGATACGAGTAATGGGCCTGCGCGTGACGGTCTCTCCCATGGACGAGAGAGACATCCTGTACAGCGCATTCAGGGGAAAAGGGCACCCGCGCCGCCGCAGCGAAGCTCTCGCCTCTCGCTGGCAGGCGCTTCTCCGAAGGAGACTAAACCTATTGACCTCGGCGCTCTAACACCCTCCTACGAGGGAACGGCACGAGAAAAACCCCTATTGACAGCGCACCCAATCGATTCCATCGCGTAAGAGCCATCGAAGGCTCCGCTGTCCCGAAAGGCTCCGTTCGACCGAGCCTGCGGTGCCGGCCCCTATCAACCTAACCCGTTGATTGAACGCCGCTAAGTCGCACCTCTGAGGGTTCGGGCATTTGGGACCGCACGAGCACGTCGAAACGTCTTGCCATGGGGTTGACCTATCCCCCTGGGACCCTAGATTTACTACGGCGTCGCATCAGCACGAAGATCAGCGCGCCCAGCAACGCGATCACCACGGCCGCAAGCGCCAGAACGATCGGCCCGTGCGAGCTGACCGACTTCAAAACGCCGGTATGCCCATTCGCGATCGCTTGCCCAACTCGTTCATTCGCTCCGCCGCCCCCCGTCCCGCTGGCCTGCGGCGAGGCTTCCGCGGACGATGCCGTGGTCGAGGCACAAGCGGACCCTGTGCATGAGGAGTGTCCGCCGCTTCCGGCGTGTGGCCCGGCCCCCACCGCGGGACAGGAGGCTTTCCACGTGCTCCCGCCGTCGGTCGAACACAGAAGTCCCGCGTACGGAGACCCAACGCCGGGAAGGTAGCCCGCGAACAATCGTCCATCGCTCGCGACCGCGAGCCCCGAAGCGCCGTTGTCGAGGGGACTTCCGCTGCCGACCTGAGCCCATGTCAGGCCTCCGTCGGTCGTTCGGTAGATGCCGCCGGACGAATGCGGCGACTTGTGTTGCGCGACTTCAGCTGGCGGTGGCTCGAAGACTTGCAGAACTGCGACGTACGCCGTGCGGACCGGTCCGGCTTCCTTGTAACCGGGAGCCAACGCCATCATCGGATATGCCGTCGCCGTCGCGCCGGGGCCGACGACGGGAACGACCGCGAAGGTCTTCCCTCCGTCCTTCGACTTGTAGATCCCGCGTCCGGCTTTCGCGAAGACGACTCCGTCGTCCTTGAAGCCGTTCGACGGAAGCATCGTGACGGGCAACGAGAACCCGTTGCTCTCGGTGAGCAGCGCCGGATCGCTGCACGAGAGCGACTGAGCGCATCGCTCCACATAGACATGCTTGTCCTGGTTGTTTATGCCGACGAGAAAGGCGGGATCGAACGATCCTGCGTCCGGGTACGTCGGCGTGTAAAAGAATTCGAAGTCGGTAAGCGAGCCACCCGAGCCAGACACCCGTCGCTCGGATGTGCCGTGAAGGATGTAGTCGTGAGCTCCTGCAGCGACGGCGACCGCCCCGTCCTTCGGATACGTCACCGACGGTGTTGGGAGCCCACCCGAACCGATCGTCGTCCAGGTTTGCCCGTCATCGTCGCTTCGCGCGGGACCGTCCGAGTAGACGACATCGTTACCGTTGCCATCGACCGCGACGCGGAGCCGTCCACCGTTCCAGCCGTGCGCTCGCGCTTGTTTCCACGACGACCCGCCATCGTGGGTGACCCACAACCGATTGCAATTCTTCGAACACCCCGACTCGACGGTCGCCGCGACGACCAATCCCGTGTCTCGATACGCAGGCGACACGGCGATCCACTGCACGATCTGGTTCCCGATCGCCGATGGCGGTACGTCCGCGGCATTGGCGGGAAGCACCCCGGAGAGTGCAGCCCCGACGATCGCGGCGAAGATCAACCGACGAGCCGAGCTCAATGACGTGATCCGGTCCTGCCGCGCTGAGGGCTGTCCGATGTCGTCGTTCCTCCGAGGTACGAACTTATCAGCGCGGGGTCGTCCCGAAGATCGGCGCTCTTTCCTTCCAAAACGACCTCGCCCTTCGACAAGACGTACGCCCGGTGCGTGTTCGCCAACGCGAGAGGGATGAACTGTTCGACGAGCAGGATCGCCGTCCCGCGTGCGTTGACCTGATTGAGCACCTCGTACAGCTGCGCGACGATCTTCGGGGCGAGTCCGAGCGACAACTCGTCCACCAGGAGGAGCTCGGGCCGAGCCATCAGCGCCATACCGACGCCGAGCATCTGCTGCTCCCCACCCGAGAGCGTGCCTGCCTTCTGTCCGGCGCGTTCACGCAACCGCGGGAAGACCTCGAGGATCTCCTCGAGCGTTTCGCGATAGTGCGAACGATCGCTGCGGTTCGGCCAGTAGCCGTATCTCAGGTTCTCCTTGACCGTGAGACCCGGGAACAGATCTCGCCCTTCGGGAAGTTGAGCGACGCCGCGCGTGACAACCTGCGGCGACGGTAGCCCATCGATCCGCTGGGCGTTCAGCTCGATCTCTCCTTGATGCGGATGCACCAATCCCGAGATGGCCTTCAGCGTCGTCGACTTACCCGCACCGTTCGCTCCGAGGAGAGCGACCATCTCTTTTCGCTTGACGATCAGGCTGACCCCGCGGAGGGCGGGAACCAATCCGTAGCGAACGTTCACACTTCGAAGTTCGAGCAGCGTCTTGCCCTTCCGGTTCGCTTCATCTGCAACAGCACTTGGCGTCCGCCTCCCGAAGAGCTTCATGCCGGAACAACCTCCGCCGACGTACCCAGGTATGACGCGATCACATTCGGGTCGCGCTGCACGTCCTGTGGGACACCGCTCGCGATGAGTTTGCCCTGATCGAGTACGTAGATGTAATCGCAGAGCCGGACGACCATGTCGACATCGTGCTCGATGACCAGCAGGGTGACGCCGATCTCGCGCAAGAGACGGAACCATTCGATGAGTCGTTCGGTCTCGGCGGAGTCTAGGCCCGACGCCGCCTCGTCGAAGCAGACGAGTCGTGCTCCAGTGACGAGCGTCCGGGCGATCTCCACGAGCCGGAGCGTCCCGAAGGGCAACGATGCGACCGGTTCGTTCGCTACACGCTCCAGTTCCATCAACTTGAGGACGGCATGCACGCGTTCTCGCGCCTCACGTTCAGCGATGAGCGCGCTTCGCGTGACGAACGTGGCCCCGCCGATGCCGACGTGGCTCTGCAGGTGCGTGGCGACGAGCAGGTTGTCGAACACATCGAGATCGCCGAAGAGCTGTAGCACTTGGAAGGTACGGCCGATCCCGAGTGCCGCACGTTGGTGGACGCCCCACGTCGTGACTTCCTGGCCGAAGAGGTGCACCGTCCCCTCGGTTGGCTCGTTCAGCCCGAGGATCGAGTTGAACAGCGTCGTCTTCCCGGCTCCGTTCGGACCGATCAGTCCGACGATCTCTCCGGCCCCCACTTGCATCGACGCGTCGTTCACCGCGACGAGGCCTCCGAAGCGGACGGTGATGTGTTCGGCGGACAACAGCACGGGCTCACGTCTGTTGTCGGCTCCCGGCTCACCCGCCACGGCGTGCCGATCCGCGGCCGCGCGGACGAGCGCTTGCACGTCGTCGGTGTCGCCCGTCCCGGGACCCTCGGACGCAAGCGCGGGAGCCATAGACCGCGCGAGCCCGATGACGTCGATCGGGGCGTTCACATCACGTACGACGGGCGTTGGTACCGCTTCCATCTCCTGGGTGTTCTCGAGGGACGGCGCGATCTGATCGGGCGTCTTCCTCGTATCTCGCCGGACGTGAACGACCGCGCTCGCGCCGCGCCCCACCGCGCTCAAGCCCCCCGAGACGACGCCGACGGCGGGAGAGATGACACGCCGCACGGGCGCTGTCGATGCGCGCAACCCCGGACCCCAACGCCGGACCAAACGCTCCCACACCGGCCGGTAGCGAGGCTCCAAACGCGCTTTCGCTGCACGAAATTTCTCGGGCAACGCGCCGAGTCCGCCACGGAAGAAGAGCAGCACGACGATGAGTAGTCCGGACGACACCAGATTGAGGTAGTTCGCAAGCGTCGGGTTTCGAAAGAAGATCTCGCCGACGAGCGTCGCGAACAAGAGAGACGATGCGAGCGCACCGCCAAGACTGCGAACACCGCCGACCACGGCGATGGAAAGAAAGAAGAGCGAGTTCGTGAAATCGAACTGCGACGGAGCAACGGTCCGCTGTCCGACGAGCGTCAACGCTCCTCCGAGCCCGGCCAGCGCACCGGCGCATGCGAAGCCGAGGAGCTTGAAGCGCATCACGTCGATGCCGAGCGACGCCGCGGCCACTTCGGAGCCGCGGATAGCCGACCACGCACGGCCGATGCGCGAGTCGCGCAGGTTGGCAACGAGGTAGAGCGCCGTGACGGCCACGGCGAGAGCGATGTAGTAGAAGAGCTTGGCGTTTCCGAGATCGAAGTACGGGAGCGTTCCGCGTTTGCCGATCGACTCGAATGGGATCGAGGTCCCCGACTGCGACTGGACGAGCCATCCCTTCGTGAACAGGTATTGATCCGCGACGTACGCGAAGATCATCGTCGCAACGGCGAGATACAAGCCCCGGACGCGCAGCGCCACGAGTCCGATCACGACCGCCGTCAGTCCGCCGGCTGCCGTGCCAACGAGCAGCGTCAGCGGGAAATGGATGTGAAGCGCGAGAGTCCCGCGCGCGGCGACGAACGCTCCCATGCCGACGAGCGTGGCTTGGCACAGCGAGATCTGTCCGATCATGCCGATCAGAAGAACGAGCGACAGCGCCGGGATCAGGTAGACGGAAGCCAGGATCACCGTGGTGAACACGTCGTGAGGAACGTGCGGAAGGAACGGCCACAAGAGCAGCGCCGCGATGACGGCTCCGGCGAGGACGCTCGCTCGCCGGCTCACAGCGTGTCGCCGCGCACGTCGCCGGTGACCAAACGTGCTCCCCTCGACGCCATCACGATGAGCGCGACGACACCGAGCACGAGCTGCGGGGCGCCCTGTCCTTGCACGATCCGAGAGAGGCTCGGGAAGACGCCGAAGGCGGGCACCATCCCTTGCACGACACCAACGACCACAGCACCGATGGCGACGCCCGTCGTCGTTTCCAGTCCCCCAAGGAGGGCGGCGACGAAAGCGGGCAGAACGCCGAGCGACGAACTGAAGGGATCGAGCCCGTTCGCTCCGGCCAGCAGGATGCCAGCAAGCCCGGCGAGCAGACCGCCGAGCGCCCATGCGAGCGCCGCCGTCCGGTCGGGGTCGACGCCGCGGAGGGCGGCACCCCGACGATTCTCCGCGGCTCCTCGCATCGCGAGACCCATATCGGTGAACTGGAACAACGCAAAGAGGAATCCCGCACCGACGAGCGCGATCGGGAAGATCCCGAGCTGCGACCACGGGACGAAGCCCTTCCCAACATGCAACGCTCCACTCGGGAGCACCGCCGGAGCGTTGACTGGCAGCGTCCCCCAGACGCGCGAAGCTACGGCGATCGCGAAGCTCAGCGCCGCGACCGTCCCGACGGTCTGCGTCATCGGACCGGACGGACGCAACCGTCGAACGAAAACACGCTCCAGAAGAAGTCCGAGCAGCGTTCCGACCGCCAGTCCGGCGATGAGGCTCAAGGCGAGCGGGACGTGCCACTTCGTGAGCTGGTAGCACGCGTATGCGGCCCCCATGGCCATGACACCGTGTGCAAGGTTCAGCACACGCGACGCCTGATAGATGACGGTGATCCCCAACCCGAGCAGCAGGTACGCGCCGACGAGCGGGAGCGACAAGAACAGGTATAGGACGATCGTCGTCATCCGCTAACTAAGGTCCTGCGTTGAGTGCGGATCACCGATGAAGCCGTTGTTCATGTAACTCCACCCGTTGAAAGTTCCCGAGTAGTTGTCCCGGTACGACGTCATCGAGGCGTTCGCGACGCGCGGGAAGGAGGTTCCGAACTGCAACGTCTGCGTGCCGGTCAGACCGTAGCTGAAGGTCTGAGAGTTCAAGACATCGCGCAGCCGGCTCCGCGTGAGGTTCGGTCCGGCTCGTTCTGCGGCGTCGATGAACAGTTTCATGCCTAAATAGGCGCCCTCCGTGAACTCGTTATGGCAGTCGTCCTTCGGGAATGCCGCCTTCAGCGCTCCGCAGAATTCCGCGACCGCCGACTCGGAGTCGAACGGTTGCAAGGCGGCGTGATACCCGGTCCAGACGATCATCCCAGTGCAGACCTTGCACGCGGTCGTCTGACCACCGCATCCCGGACAGTTCTGACCGACCGTATCGTCGAAGAGCGGCTCGCCACCGAAGAGGTTCTTGTACCACTGTGTTGCGTTCTGCTCGCCCTTCATCCATGCTTCGGCCGGTTGAGGTTCGAGCAAGAGGACGACGACCTTGCATGCCGGATTGCATCCCTGGTTGAACTGCGTGATCTCGGTGCTGTAGTCGGTCTTGTCGGACGCAACACCGCAGTATCTGCTGTTGCACTGATCCGATGCGGCACTGTAGCCACCCACATCCGAGCCGGTGACGCGCTTCACCTCAGCATCGAACGCCTTCGCGCCTTCCGCCCCGAACTTGTAGACCGTGTCGAACACGATCCCGTAGTCATTCGGGCTCGTCGCTCCCAGGTGGTCGTGGGCGTACTGGACGATGATGTGCATGTTCGACACCGTCGACACGCCGACCGGCCAGACCCAGCCGTTCCCGTATTGGCTCTTGAGCAGCCCGTCGGTTCCGACGACGGGGATCTGAGCGCGGTCGATGAGACCACTCGTGATCGCCGCGTCGAGACCTTGCGAGTCCGGCTGCCCGACGAGGGCAAACGTATTGCCGGAGCTGATGAAGTTGTCGATGTACTGCTGACCCTTCTGGCTGTCCCAGCTCGAGTTGACGGTGTGGAGCGCGATCCGCCGGCCGCAGACACCGCCGGCTTGATTCTTCTGGTCGATCGCCACCTGCATCCCGTCTTGCGCCTCACCGAGGAATCCCGCTCCAACGCCGTCGGTGACGATGGTCGATGCGACGTTCAGCGCCGAAGCGGTCACGCCGGGGGCCGTGCTTCCGCCGTTGTGCCCGGCGGCGCAGGCGGCCGCGTCCTGTTTGCTGAGTCCGGTGGAACCCGAGCTGCCGCCACTCCCACCCGATCCGCCGATGGTGCGTCCTTGACCACGAATCACACTCGTTCCGCCGCCTCCACCTGCCGAGCCGGACGAACCGCCGGCGGCGCCGCCCCCCCCTGAACCGCCTAACGCTTGAGAGCCTCCCTGCTGCTCGACCGTCGAGCCCGTCGTGCGTTTCGTGTAGTGCGGAACGAAAGCAACGGCGGACACGATGATGAGGGCCACCACCCCAGTCGCGAGCGGGACCCACCCCAAACCCGGAGGAAACGACCGGAACTTCAGGTCCGCCCGCCTCCCTCGGCGAGCCACAGACGCCGGCGAGCGACGAGTACCGCAGGCAGGCAGAAGACACACAGGAACGCGAGCATCTGGAGCATCTGGAGCGGCGAGCGGAAGATCGCTCCGAATCCCTTGAAGACCCGCTCGAAGAATTGCTTGAGCAGCGTCGGCAGCGACCCGGCGATGCCCTGTGAGGTGGAAGCGTTGATAGCGGACGCGAGCTCCGTGCCCGTCACCGGCTGGTTGATCGTTTGCACGCTTCCGGGGATGTACACCGCGGGCTTCGCGGGCGTTCCGGGTCTTCCGGGCGTCGACGGCGTCGACTGCCCGGAGGTGTCACCGATCGGGAACACCTGCACGGCTTGCTGCGCGTCGACCTGCACACCGGCGAAGTCGAGAATCTCGCGGCTCAACCCGGGGCTTCCGTCCTGGGGGTTGTAGAGCTCGATGCGGAGGCCGGGCAGGAACGCAGCCTCGGCCGTCGGCATCCCGTTGAACTGAGAGTCATCCGACTGCTGGACGCGATCGGCGGCGACGACGGCGGTGTAGCCGCCGGGGGTTCCGGAGAACAAGAGGTCGTCGGGTTGCGGAGTGAAGATGTGGGCGAACGTGGAGAAGTTGGTGTTGAGTTGATCGAGGCCCTTGCTTGAGCAGCTGTCGTCGCAGACGTCTTGCCACTTGCCGTTGTTGCTCACCGCGACGCGCTTGATCGTCACCTGACGGCAGGAGTGCGCGGTTCCGGCGCGACCACCGGCCCACGCGATAGCCGTCTGATCCACTTCACCGATCGAAAGCGCGCCGCTGCCGGACGTCCCGCCGTCGATCACGACCAGGATGTGATGAGCCGAGGCGGTCGTGGTCGCGACGACGATGCCCGAGCCTTTTCCGGGAACAGTGACGCTCGGACCGCAGATGTTCGGTGGATCGTCGAGCCCGTTCGGCGAGATGCGTGAGGTGACGGACGACTCCCCGACCTTAACCGGGACGGATTCGGGAGCTGTGCTCAGCTGAGCGGACCCTGTCGCCGGAACGTCACAGTGCACGCTTGCCGACGCACCTTGATCCGTTCCTGGGAGCTGCGTCTGCTGCGGCTTGCCATCCGCGGAGTAACCGGTCGTTGCATACATCCCGGAGGAGGTGGCCGGCGCGGTGCTGCTCGGATCGCAGACCGCATCCGATGCGGGCCACTCCTGTTGGAGCAGCTTGGGCCCGTTGTTGTCGTGGTAGGTCTGCTTCAGCTGATCGATCGGGCCGTTGGGATCCGGGACGCAGGGGAGGTTGTCTCCCGGGAAGAAGCAGACTGGTACCGGCGGAGCGCAGTCCTGCGGGGAGCCCGTGCACTTCTTGTAGTCATCACGCGTGACGTCGTCGGTCGCGTGGAGAGCCGATGCCTGCCCGTTCGCTGCGCCGTCTTGGAGGGTCAAGGCGTTGACGACCGCGCCGACCACGTCTCGGTTGCCGGGCCCGAAGGGGAGGCTGCCTCCATGGGCGCCGGGACTCGCAAAGCCGGGAGCGACTTCGGCGCTGTTCCAGATCCCTGTGATGCCTCCGACGAGGTCGGAGTGGAAGCCGTAGCCTCGAGCGTCGGCTCCATACGTGATCGACGGGATCAAGCCGGGCGTAATCGGCCCGTTGTACGTCAGTTTGTCGAGCCCAAAGGGCGGTGGATCGACGGAGACCGGCAACCGGTCGGCGTAGACTTCGAGCGATGTCGGGTCGCCCTCCGCGGGAACGAAGACGCGAGTGTACGGGTGCGCGCTCGTTGGAGGGAAAATCGGAAGCGTCCGGAGGCGCCCGTTGGTGATCTGGTAGTCCGGGAAGAGGCTCGGCGCTTGAAGGGGCGTGCGGCGGCCGTCGAAGAGTGCCATCCCAGCGTGCTGGCTGATGGTGTAGAAGCGTCCGGTCGCCGGGTCGATCCCAGCCAGCACACTGGCCTCGATCCCGCTACCGTCTTCGATGGTCGCGATATTCGCGCGGCTCTCGAACTCGCCCCGCTTCCCGTCGTAGACGAGCACGTTGATCGGAGCTGGGTTCGTTTGCGTCGCGAATCCGCGCTCAGACGTCGGGTCGAAGAAGAAGTCGTTGAAGAGACCGGGCGCGACGCCGACCGTCGCGTTACCCGTCGGGCAGACGGGGTCGTCGGCGTTCTTGTTGCACACAACCCCCGATCCAGGCGTAGACCCGAGCTCCATCTTGACGATGGCGTATCGCTCGCCGGACTCACCGTGCGTCGAGAGACCGGGGGCGGCTTGGATCATGCACGGGACGAACACGGCCGGCTCGGCCTCACCACGATACGGTCCGTGCGGGCCCATGACCGACAGCGGCAGACCTTTGCACCCGGGGACGCTTGCTCGCCAGATCAGCGCGCCCTTGCCCTGAGCGAGGCTATCGCGGACAGAATACGCGTTGACGAAAACGCTGCAGTTCTGGTCGGACCCACTGCACTGGGTAGACCCAACGATGGCTTCGTCGGCCGCGCCGTACCAGCTGACCTCCGCC
>Ga0307469_10000196_pt1 | contig 23647 bp, 18 predicted proteins | sample atmos_gasesAM2C__FD_203084 | JGI IMG/M metagenome (GOLD analysis project Ga0307469, IMG submission 203084) | Hardwood forest soil microbial communities from Morgan-Monroe State Forest, Indiana, United States - atmos_gasesAM2C_515 | ecosystem: Environmental > Terrestrial > Soil > Temperate... | reverse complement strand
TCGTCAGGTTCCGGCGGCGGCGCATCGCGGCGCTTCGGTTCGACGTCACGCGCTGCGCTTTCCCGAAATGGACGGGCCCGTTCAGCGGGTACGGCGATTTCGGCGGCACGAGGATGCTGCGGCCCCCGAGTACGGGCTGCCGCTGCTTCCGTCCGAGTGCGGAGAGTGATCGCTTGAACACGCGTTCCGAATCTACAGGAGAGTTACCAACGCTCTGCAGAAGAGCCGGCCCCAGTACCAGCCCCCAAGCTGCGACCAGCAGCACTACGAGTATCCCCACGTATCGCTCCCAAGCATGGCGGGGGAAGCTGTCCGGGGGACGCTAGCAGCATGCTGGGACAGATTTCAAGCATGTAATTACAAAGCTGGCGTTACCAGCCTTCGAGCGGCTCCAGGAGGACGAGCCGGACGTGGCCCCCGGGCGCGATCACGCCGGCGTCGACCGGCAGCACCGCGAGCGCGTTGGCGCCCGCGAGCGACGAGACGACGCCCGGGCCCTGGCGTCCGGAGAGGCGCGCCCGCCAGCCGCCGGTCTCGTCCCGCCAGGCGCGAACCCGCAGGTAGCTCTCCTTCCCCGGTTGCTGCTCGTAGCCGTCCTCGAGGCCCGCGTCGACCTCCGGACGGAGCAGCGTCCGGCGCCCGCTCATCTTGAGCAGCGCCGGCCGGACGAACAGCTCGAAGGCTATGAGCACGGTCACGGGGTTCTCGGGAAGGGCGAAGAGCGGACGTCCCTGGACGGAGCCGAACCCGATCGTGAGCTCGGGGCGGGAGGAGATCGTCCAGAAATCGATCTCGCCGATCGCCTCGAGCGCCGAGCGGAGGGCCGATTGAGCGCTGTCTTCGAGGGAGCCGGAGGTGATGAAGACATCCGCCTGCGGCAGGTACGACTGGAACTTCTCGCGGAGGACGTCCGGGACGTTCGACACGATCCCCGGACGGGTCGGCTCGGCCCCCGCCTCCCTCGTCATCCCGGCGAGCGCGTAGCTGCTCGAGTCGCGGGCGAGGCCCGTCTCGGCGGGGGCCTTCGCGTCGTCCCCGAGCGAGAAGCAGATGACTCGGGCGCGCGGGCGCACGTTCACGCGCGAGCGGCCGATGGCGGCGAGGACGCCAACGTCCATGCCGCGGATGCGTTGTCCTTCCTGCATGACGGGGTCGCCGCGCGCGATGTCCTCCCCCGCCGGCCGGACGTCGCGCCCCGCGGGGATCGCGTGACCGACGGCCATCGACGATCCGACGACGGCGACGTCGTTCTTGTGCACGACGGCGTCCGTTCCTTCTGGAAGGGACGCACCCGCAGCGATACGTACCGCTTCGCCGTGCGAGACACGTCCGGCGAAGGGTCGCGTCGCCGCCGTCTCGCCGATGATCGTGAGGCTGACGGGCGAGGTTTCCGCGGTCGTCGTGTCTTCCGACTTGATCGCGAATCCGTCGATCGCTGCGGTTGGATGCGGCGGCAGATCCTCGGGCGCGGTGACGGTCTCGGCAAGGACGCAACCGTGCGCATCCGTCACCGACATCTCGAGCGGCTCGAGGGCTGACGTCTTCTCGAGGACGCGGTCCCGGGCATCGGACACCGAAAGCATGGGCCCGAGGGTAGCAACTTGGGCTGGTCAGAGGCCTACCCGCCTATTATGGGCGGCCAGACATGGACCATTTATGCGCCTGCCGAAGCGACTTCCGCTCATCTCAAGACTTCCTGCTCCGCTGCGCTTCGCAGCGGTTGGACGTGTGCTCGCCTATTGGCGGGCGGAACGACGCACGATCCTGGAAGGCTTCGTCGCGGTCTGGATCTCGTCTGCCGGCGATCTAACGTCGGGCATCGCCCTCGGGGCGATGACGCACACGCTGCAGCTCCTCCCCGGCCTGATCGTGCTCGTCCCGGCAGCCATCGGGATGCGGGGCAACATCTTCGGCGCGCTCGGTTCGCGTCTCGGGACGGCGCTTCACTCCGGTCTGTTCGAACCGACGCTGCGTCGACCGTCCCTGCTCTACCAGAACATCTACGCCGTCACCGTTCTGTCCGCCGGGGTCTCCGTTGCGCTCGGCGTACTCGCCAAGATCGTCTCGGTCGCCTTCGGCGTCCGGAGCATGACGGTCACCGACTTCATCGCGATCTCGATCATCGGCGGCGTCATCTCGAGCATCGTGGTCGGCGCGATCACCGTCGGACTCGCGATCGTCGCGAACCGCCGAGGGTGGGACCTCGACAACGTCTCCGGCCCCTTGGTAACTGCGGCGGGCGACATGGTGACGATCCCGTCCCTCTATCTCGCCACGTTCGTGATCCACGTGCCGGGCGTCGCGGTCGGTGTGACCCTCGTCGCGGCGGCGGTCGCCGTGTTCGTGACCGTCCGCGGACTCACGACGGATCTGGCCACCGCGCGCCGCGCCATCCGCGAGAGCCTCCCGATGTTGCTCATCGCCGCAACGATCGACGTCGTCGCAGGTCTCGTCATCGACAAGCGACTGGACAGTCTCGTGAAGCTCCCCGCCCTGCTCATCCTGATCCCGCCGTTCCTCGAGGACGCGGGCTCCCTCGGCGCGATCCTCTCTGCCCGACTCTCGTCGAAGCTGCACCTCGGTGCCGTCTCGCCGAGTCGGTTCCCCGAGTCGCCCGCGCTGCTCGACTTCACCCTGGTTTTCCTCTGGGCGCTGTCCGTCTTCTTCCTGGTCGGGAACACCGCTCATTTCGTCGCCCTGTTCTTCCACAAGGCGGGGCCGAGCTTGCTGACGATGATCGGGATCAGCCTGCTCGCGGGCTACATCGCGGCCGTCGGCGCCGTGGTTGTCGCCTACTACACCGCCATCGCGACCTACCGCTTCGGGCTCGACCCGGACAACCACGGGATCCCGCTCATCACGAGTTCGATGGACCTGATCGGCGTCATCGCGCTGGTTGTTGCGCTCGTCGCGTTCCGACTGGCCTGACGACTGCGGAGCGGCTCGCGCGGAGCAAGCGAACCGATTGAGTATCCTGTGGAGGGACCGGATGGCAGACCCCCCGAAACGTAACGTCAAAGAACTCCTCGCGGAGTCGAAGGACACCTCAGAGCTGATGGTGGACCTTGCGTACGCCGCACTCTTCTTCAGCGACCCGAAGCTCGTGCGCGAGGTCGACCGCCTCGAAGAGCGCATGAACCAGTACAGCTACGACCTCCGCGTGATCACGATGCTCGCGGCGCGCAGTCGCGAGGACGCGGAAGCACTCACCGACGTGCTCCACCTCGCATCGTGCATCGAGCAGATCGCGGACGCTGCCGTTGGTATCTCGCACGTCGTCACCGACGTCGTCGCGATCCCCACCGCGCTGCGCGCCGATCTGACGCACGCCGATGAGATCTCCGGACGAGTCCGCGTGCGCGGTGGTTCGAGCTGTGTCGGACGAACCCTCGAAGAACTCGAGATCCCGACGGAGACGGGGATGTGGGTCATCGCGATACGCCGCGGATCGGACTGGGACTTCGAGCCGCACGGCGACAGCGTCCTCGGCGAGGACGACGTCCTGCTCATCCGGGGGCCGGAGGAAGGCATCCGGTTGATCAGGCAGATGGCCGGCGCGCCGGTCTCCGAACAACCCGACGACGAGGGCCAGCAGCTCACCGAAGCCGACGGTCGCGCGTGGCCGGAGCTGGACCGCGCCGTCGACATCCTGGTCGCGATGAAGAACGCTGCCGAGGTGAGCGTCGGGCTCGCCTACTCAGCGCTGATGCTGCGCGAACGCGCGCTCGCCGCCGAAGTCACGACGCTCGAATCGAAGTCCGACGAACTGCAGAGCGAGCTCGAGTCGTGGGTCCTCCGCGCGACGGAGAACGCGCCGAACGTCGAAGAGTTACGCGGTCTGCTCCGCCTCGCATACGCGTCCGAAGCGATATGCGACGCCGCGCGCTCGATGACCCGCCTCGTCGACCGCGGCGAGGATCTCCACCCCATCGTCGCCGAAGCGATCGAAGCCAGTGACGCGGTCGCCGTGTCCGACATCGTCGAACCGGGCTCGATCGCCGATGGCAAGACGCTGAAGGAACTGTCCTTCAAGACGGAGACCGGGATGGTCGCGCTCGCGATCCAGCGGAACGGTCGGTGGATCTACCGTCCTCCCGCGCGGTTCATGTTGCTCGCCGGGGACCGCGTTATCGCGACGGGACCCGAGGACGGCGAAGAGGAGATCGACGCGCTCGTGAAGGCTCCGATGCCCGCCGAAACGAGCGCGACGGCTTAGCTCGAGCGCCGCGCCGTCTTGCGGGCAGTCGTCTTCTTCTGAGCGGCCGTCGTCTTGCGTGTCGCGGTGGTCTTCGCCGCCGGCTTTCGCTTCGGAGCTGCTTTCGTCGCCTTCGGCTTCGCAGCTCGGACGGGCGGCTTCCGCTTCTTCGTTCCGTTCGCGATCGCGCCGGAGCGCGCGACGACTCGCTCGTCGGTGCCGAGGTAGGCCTCGACGACTCGCGGGTCGTTTGTAACGACGTGAGGTTTGCCCTGAAGAATCACGCGACCGGTCTCGAGGGCGATCAGCTCCTCGGAGACCGATGTGACGAGCGGCATGTCGTGCTCGATCAGCAGCATCGTGCAGCCCGTCGTTTCCTTCACCTTGATCAGCAGCGGGCCCATCGCTTCCGTTTCGCGTTGCGCCATCCCCGACGAGGGTTCGTCCAACAGCAGAACCGTCGGCTCGTGCGCGATCACGCATGCCAGGTCGACGACACGGCGCGAACCGGTTGAGAGCTCGTTGACGAACTTGTCGCGGAAGGCGCCGAGGCCCATCAGGTCGATGATCTCGTCGACACGTGCCGCGACGGCACGTTCGGCTTTCCGGATCCACGGCATCCAGAGCATGGACGAGACGGGGTCCGAACGATGCGTGTGGCGCTCGAACGCGCACGCGAGCGTTTCCGCGACCGTCAGTGCGCCGAAGAGACGAGCGTCCTGAAAGGATCGTCCGAGCCCGCGTCGGGCGCGCTGCGTGGGCGACAGGTTCGTCACGTTGTGGCTGTCGATGATGACGCGTCCGCCCTCGCTCGAGACGAAGCCGCTGATGGCGTCGAAGATCGTGGTCTTACCCGCGCCGTTGGGACCGATGAACCCGACGATCTGGCCCTTCTTCACGGAGAACGTGACTTCGTCGACGGCACGGACGCCTCCGTAGGAAACGGAGACGTCGATCACTTCGATGGCGTTCTCGACCTTGCTCAACGGCGTGCGCGTCCCTTCTTCGCTCCGTTCCCCGAGCCTACGACTGCTTGCGCTCCTTCGAGGAAGACGGAGCGGAGGATGTCGGCGCGTCCGAGGAGCTCGTCCGTCGGACCATCGAAGCGGATCTGTCCCTTCTCCATGAAGTACGCGTGCTTTGCGACCGTGAGGGCCACGTTCACCGACTGCTCAACGAGGATGATCGTCGTCCCTGCCGCGTGGATGTCCGTCACGATCTGCAGCAATTGCTGCACGATGACGGGTGCGAGACCGAGCGAGAGCTCGTCGATCATGAGCAGGCGCGGCTTGGAGATGAGGGCTTGCCCGAGCGAGAGCATCTGCTGCTCACCACCGGACAGGCTCCCGGCCTGCTGACCGAGGCGTCCCTTCAGGACGGGGAAGAGATCGAAAACGTGGTCCATCGACGACCGGATGTGCGCCTGATCCTTCGTGTACAGCCACGACGCCATCTCGAGGTTCTCTTGGACGGAGAGCGACGGGAAGACCGACTTCCCGCCCGGCATCTGGATGATCCCGAGCTCGGCCGTCTCCTCCGGGTCGTGGAAGGTGATGTCTTCGCCGTCGAAGAAGATCGAGCCCCCGATCGGGTGGACGAGACCCGAGATCGTCTTGAGGAGCGTCGATTTCCCGGCGCCGTTCGTGCCGAGCAGCGCGATGAGCTCGCCTTCCCGGACCGTGAAGTCGACACCGAAGAGGATCTGCGTCGAGTCGTAGGCGACGTTGATCTTCGAGCAGATGAGCATCTCGTCCGTCGTCCGGTTCATCCGCTCTTCGCGGATCCGCGCCGAGGTCTGCAGCATCTCGAGCGCCCGAACGGCGTCATTCTCGACGAAATGACGCGCCGATCGCAGGATGAAGCCCCCGATGAACCAGTAGGGCACGACAGCGATGAGACCCCACGACTCACCATGGTGGTCGGCGATCTGCAGGAACCCCGGCAGAAGGACGAGCAGCCAGACGCCGGCGATGAGGAAGCCGTTTCCGAGACTCAGGGCGAGCGTGCGCACCCGGGCCGGCGAGACGAAGGTCTCCGTGACCGTGAACGGCACCCAGAACACGCCGCCGACGAGGTTCGTGAGAAGGAGGAACGCGATGCACAGCCAAAGCGTCGGTGAGACGGCCACAGCCGCGATGCCGACCCCGACGAGCACGAGCACCCAACCGGTGTAGTTGATCGGCTCGCCCATCCCCTTCGCGAACCACTTCCGTGTAAGCGTCTGCGAGTACTGGACGCCGAAGAAGGCGGCGCCGGCACCGGCGCCGATGATCACACCGCGCCAGAACGGATGCACATGAAACTTGTGCTGCAGCAACAGTGGGACGAAGACCGACAGCGGGATGAACCCGCCACCGACGAAGATCCAAGCGATGTACTGCCTGTTAAGTGTCTTGATCGACATGACCGTCCGGACCGCGCGGTCGAATGGCGACGGCTTCTCCAGGGCGACCGACTCGGCCGCGGACCGGTCCTGCGTGCCACCACGAAGCGGCTCCTTAAGTTTGAGCGCGAGGATGGCGATCGCACCGACAGGGATGATCAGGATCATGAACGCGACGCGCCAGCCGAAGAGCTGACCAACGATGCCGGCGAGGATGGGTCCGACGATCGCACCCAAGCGGGGCGCCCTGAGGTGGACGGAATAGACGCTGGTCCAGTCCTCCGGGTTGTAGTAGTCCGCGAGTAGCGAGGGGTGAACGCTCGAGTTCACGACAAGACCGATGCCGTTGCCCATCCTCACGACGAACAAGAGTGCGACGACGATCCCGACAACACCCGTGAGGAGCGAGAAGATCCCCGCGATGAGCGCGCCGAAAACGACGAAGAGTCGGCGCGGGAGCCTATCGGCATAGTGCCCGAGCGGGATCGCGATGAGGAGCACGAGCGACGTGTTGAAGATGACGATCGCGCCGATGCCGGTGTCAGAGAGATGGAAGGCCTTCTGGATCTCCGGCGCGAGCACGCCGAAAGCCCCCGTGTCGAACTCGTCGAAGAAGTAGAGCAGGAAGAGCACGACGAGCGGCAGGATCGCGACCCATGACGTCGCCTTCCCGAAATAGTTGTAGAGCTGCTGGATCCCGGGCGGGTACTTCGGGCGTTCTTGGACGGCTTCTGGCTTGGGTTCGGTCTTCAACCGCGGCTCCCGGTCTCGGCGAGTACCTTCTGACGCGCCTTCTCTTCCTGCCTTTTCAATTCCTCTTCACCGAGGCCAGCGGCCTCGGCAAGTTCTGACACGGGTTCGGGCAGAGCTCTGTCCGCGAAGAGACTCGGCACAGTGATGTCGTGCTTCTCCGAGAGCCCCCGGAGGAAGCGGTCGCGCAGCGAGAACACGACCTGTCCGAGTCCACCGGGGAAGACGAGCAGCAGGACAAGAAGGCCAAACCCCGTCGCGAAGAGCTGCAGGTTGGCCGACAGGTAGTTCTGGATGACGCCGATATAGACGGCGCCGAGGATCGGACCGACGAGCGAGCCCATACCGCCGATCACGACCATCGAGAACATCAGGAGCGAGGTTTGGGGCAGGAACCTCGTGTAGTCAACCGACTGTTCGTTGTACGCGTACAGCGCTCCAGCGAGGGCGGCGATGAATCCCGAGATCGCGAACACACTGAGCCGCATCGTCGTGAGGCGCATCCCGAGCGACTGCGCCTGCGCTTCGTTGTCGCGCATCGCGATGAGGTTGCGTCCCCAGCGCGAACGCCGCAGGTTGCGCGCGAGGTAGAGCGCGAACAAGAGGCCGCCGAGGCAGATGTAGAAGAAGGCTTTCTCGCTCGTGGTGTCGAAACGACCGAAGATGAAGGGACGCTGGATCGAGTTCGTCGTCGTCAGGATCTTCCACTGGAAGATCCACGAACCCGCCGCAACGGCGAACGCGAGCGTCGTCACCGCCAGGAAGAGCTGATTGCGGATGCGGAGCGCCGGAAGCCCGATGACAAGCGACACCGCCGCGCCCATGAGGCCGGACAAGATCAGGACGATGAAGAAGTCGGGCGGGTTGCTCGCAGCAGCAAGGCGCTGCGCAAAGAGCGCGCCGACGCCGACGATCGACCATTGACCGAGCGAGATGTTTCCGCTCCATCCTGTGAGGATCACGAGCGAGAGTCCGACCATGGCGTAGATGAGGATCAGGGAGGCGAGGTTGGTGTTCCCCGCGCCTAGGAAGAGGGGCACCGTGGCAACGACCGCGATGAGACCGACACGGATGGCCCAGCTCGCGGTGCGGACCTCGGTGAGACCCTTCAACTCCCGGGGGATGGGGCGGATCTCTTGTACGGAGCGCCAGGTCGACGCGCTCGCGTCGACTCGTCCGAAGCGACGGCGTTGCAGGAGTAGACCTCCGACGACGACGAACAGCAGCAATGCGTCTGTCAGCGGTGCGCGTCCGTAGGCCCAGAAGATCGCCTGCTGAGCCTCCGTGATGAGGACCGCGGCGATCACCGTCCGGGGGATGCTCTCCATCTTCGCGAGGACCGCCGCTGCCAGCCCTGTCAGCAGCAGTTCGGGGCCCTGGAGCCCTGAGTACTGGAAACCGGTGATCGGCGCTCGGAGGATCGCGGTCATCGCCGAGAGGAAGCCCGCGAGTCCCCAGACGACGAGCGACACCCGCTTGACCCGGCATCCGAGGAGTCGCGCGCGATCGGAGTTCTCGGCCGCCGCTCGCGTCGCGATGCCGTAGCGCGTTCGCGTGAAGAAGTAGGCCAGCCCGACCAGGACCGCCGGGGTCAGGACAAGAGCCACGATGTGGTCCGGCGTGAACGCGACGGGCCCGAGGGAGAAGTGCGCCGTGAAGGGGCTCCGGAAGACCCCGGTCGCGTGAGCTCGGTTCGTGTTGCTGCCATTCAAGAGGTCGGGAAGGAACTCGACGAGGCTCAGGATCTCGAAGATCCCGATGGTCGCGACGGTGAGGATCATCCGCGGCGCCTTCGCGAAGCGCCTGACGAATGCGTATTCGACGATCATTGCGACGGCAACGCCGGCGACGACACCGGTGATCAGCGAGATGACGTACGGAACCTGATAGCGGACCGTCAGCTCGTTCGCGAGGGTCGCGGACACGGCCCCGAGCGCGCCCTGGGCGAAGTTGATGATCCGGTTCGAGCGATAGATGAGGACGAGGCCGATGGCGAGCAGCGAGGAGAGCAGCCCCAGGATCAAGCTCTGCAGGTAGAGGCCGTACGGGATGGCTTGGGTCGTGCTGACCCGCGGGATGATCACCGAGCCGTAGATCACGACAACGACGAAGCCCGCGGCGAAGCCGCCGAAGGTTTTGAGGGTACGTCTGTCTATCTGCAAGACCCTCCCCAGGCCTCGAGCGCGAGCCGGCTCCCTGAAAACGTCCGGCGAACATGGTGACCGTCCCGAGCGTGTCGGTCAATCTGATGAACGACCTTCGAGCCGACGAGGTTCGGGGAACCGACCACGAGTCATATTACGAGTTGACGAGGGGTGCAATCGCGCACATCATCATGCCCGGGTGCCTACTATCGGTACGCCATTACGGGGAGACGAAGATTAGGGGGCGGTACGTTTGAATCGTTCTCGACTGCGCGCAGTCGCTCTGCTTGCCATCATCGTCGTTGTCGCGGCGGCATGCTCGAAGCCGAAGGTAAAGTCATCGCAGACGGGCGGCGGCCAGAACACCAACAACGCCCTTACCGCAACGTCGGCGCCGGGCTCGAGCGCCGGCCCAGGAGCCGCGGGTTCGGCGAAGACCGGCGCGTCAAAGAACAACTCTCCCGCGGCCGTCTCCGGGTATCTCAACCCTGGCGGCGACCTCGCACAGCAGAAGAAGATCGGTGCGCTGATCACGATCCAGTCGCACACGAAGGTCGACAACAGCTGGCGCGGAGTCACGAAGAACGCGATCCAGCTTGACTTCGGGATCGACGCGAAGAACTGCGGCGTGAACGTCGCGCAACAGGCGATCAACGCCGGAGCACACACGTCGAAGGCCGACCGCTTCTATCGGGCCGCGCCAACCGATCAGAACACGATCAACGCCCAGCAGAACGAAGCCATCGGCGAGCTCGTGCAGTACTGGAACCTGCACATAACGGACACCGCGAAGCTGTGGCCGGATGCGTGGAACACGATGCAGAAGTACAACACTCCGGGGAACCTCATCTACGGCCGCCACCTCAACTACAGGCTGGTCGACGCCGGCTCGTCGCAGTGTGCGCCCACGCAGACCGCGGCCGCGTCCAACATGGCGACCCCCGGGGATAGTCCCTTCTCGGCCGTCGTGTACGACGTTCCCGGCTCGGTGCAGAACGGCTACGGACTTGCCAACGCGATGCAGGCGAAGATGCCGACCAACCGGCCAATGCTGTTCGGCCTCATCGACACGACCGACGAAAACCTGCACAACTGGGCACCGTACGTCTGGAACGAGTTCCAGAGCATCACGAAGATGTCGCAACTCGGCGCCCAGTGGATCTGTCAGGACCTGAAGGGAACCGGTCCGAACGCCAAGGAATGGGGCAGCGGAAAGGCGGTCAATGCGCCCCCTGGCTCTACGACGGGTCTGCCCCCGACCTCGACGCAGAGCTTGAAGAGGAAGTTCGGGCTCATCTGGCCGAACAACCCCAACGCGAACCAGGCTGCAAGCGACTTCCAGGCGGCCGTGAAGGCCGACTGCGGCATCACCTACGACGCGAACACGGCGATCCAAGAGGACGACAATCCAGCTGTCGTCGCGTCACGTGACGCCTCCAATATCGCGACGAAGTTCAAGAACGCGGGCGTGACGACCGTGACCTACCTCATCGACTTCTTCGGCGCGTTCTTCTCGGAACCCGTGTTCCGGAACCAGGGATTCAAGCCCGAGTGGGCGAACATCGGCACGATCTGGCAGACGAACTCTGCAGAGCGGGCCGTCCTCGACCAGGACATGGTCGACCGTGCGAGCATGTTCTACACGTCATTCGGCATCCAAGGGTTCGGATACGGACCGGGCGACGCGTTCTGGGTCTACCACGCGACGCACCCGGTCTCGCCGACCGACCACAAGGCGTGCGACCCACGCACGGACGCCGGCATGGACCACGACGCGAACTACTGCAAGGCACCAACGGCGATCGTCGGGTGGTACTACTCGTGGCTGCCGTTGATCGCGGGAATGGTCTTCGCGGGGCCGGACCTGACGCCGTCAAACGTGACCAAGGGTCTGCAGAACTACCCCGTCACTCGCTATGGCGTCGACGGCCCGACGACCGACCCGGTCGCGGTGCTCGTCGGTGCCAACGGCGGCCAGTACTACTTCATCACCGACGGGAGCTCGGGACGCTGGCGGGCGAGCTTGATCTCGCCGCCGCCGGAGCGGACGCTTGGCTTCCCGGACTTCCCGGACTGCCAGCGCCACTACACGAGCTTCGACGGCGGACTCGCGCCGCAGTGGGAGAAGAGCGGCGCGAACTTCAACGGTTGGTGCGGAAGCGCGAACTACACGAAGAACTGGAAGGATCAAGGCCAGTCCGTGCCGTACGCACCGAGCACGGCGTCTGGTGGAGACTGCACGAAGACGCCGGACAAGAAGTGCGAAACGGACAACTACCCGAGGTGGGAACCGGTCGTCTACCACTAAGGGAACGAGGATCACGGAAAGGCCCGGGCGTCACGCCCGGGCCTTTTCTTTAGACCTCGAAGCCGCGTTCGCGAGCGAGCTCGGCGAACGCGGCAACGTACCCGGGGACGTTCCCGGCGTCACGACGGCGTCCGCGGTGGATGAACGCATAGCCACCGATCGCTGAGATGCCATCGGTCAGCTGGATCTCGCGACCGGTGCCGGGCTTCGTCCGGGCAAGTGCTTCGAAGACGTCCGGTGTGAGGACGTAGCGGCCGACCGATCCGAGGTTCGACTTCGCTTCGTCCGGAGGTGGTTTCTCGACGAAGCCCTTCATCCGGACGACGCTCTCGTCGACGGGCTCGGGATCGACGACGCCGTAGGCGGAGATCTCATCCAACGTCATCTCCATCACCGCGATGACGGATGCATCGAAGCGCGCGTTCGCGTCGATCAGGTTCTTGACGAGGGACGGACCACCGAACAGTTCGTCCGGGAGTAACACGGCGAACGGCTCGTCGCCGACCGCGTCGCGTGCGCATCCGACGGCGTGTCCGAGACCGAGTGGTTCGTGCTGCGTCACGAACGTCACGTTCGCGGTCGACGTCGTCTCGCGCAGGGCATTCAGCAGTTCGGTCTTGCCCTTCGCTTCGAGCGCGGCTTCGAGTTCGGGGGCCGGACGGAAGTAGTCCTCGAGCGCGGTCTTCCCCGGACTCGTGACGATGATGATGTCGGTGCAGCCCGCACCGACGGCTTCCTCGACGACGTAGGAGATCATCGGTCGGTCGACGAGCGTCAGCAGCTCCTTCGGGATCGTTTTCGTGGCCGGAAGGATGCGCGTGCCGAGCCCGGCGGCAGGGATGACGGCTTTCGTCACAGGCATAGCAGACACGATGCCACGGCCATACCTGGAACGGATGCACGCGCTAGTTGCGCGTTCGACGCGGCGCGAGGATCAGCGCGCGGGCGCGAAGGGGCCGTGCCGTCTGAGGTAATCGGCAGCCGTCGCCGCTTGGCGGCGGGCGTCGTCGAAAGCCGCGTCGCCTAGGAGATCGCGCGGACCGATCAAACGGTCGGGCGCCACTTGGAATCCGAGACCGACCGCTCTTCCGAGGGAGCGCGTCGATGCGTCGCCGTTCGCGGACACCGGCACGAGCGGGCTCGGCCCTCCGTCGGACGCACCGAGCGCGTAGGGAACCGCGAACGCTTCGAGCACCTCTTCGACCGACGGGAACGGCGACCCGCAGCGCACGATCAAAACTGGATCACGGCCGCCGGACGACACCGCGCCCACCTCGTCCGTCGCGCGCGAGCGGACGTCGCGCACGCACGAACCGCTCTGTCCCGCGACGCCGAGGAACCGGTACAGGTCGTCCGGAAGATCGAAGCTGCCGGACGAAACGCCGTTCGCGTAGAAACGGAAGCCCTTCGACATCGCTGCATCGGACACCAGCGCGGGCGTGTTGAACGGATCGCCGAACATCCGGTACAGGTGCACGTTCCACGCGCCGGCCCCCGCCTTGTCGGCGAAGAAGCACAGCACAGGTTCGCTGTCGCGCACGGCGAAGGTGATCTCCGTACCGTCGACATCGAGCGGACGCCCATCGACGCCGTGCTGGTGCAGTCGCCGGCCGACGTCGGCGGCTCGCTCGAACGCATCGGACGCGAGCGACCTGATCGAATCTGACCCCGCCGGCTCGGCGTGCAGCAGGACGAGCCCGATGTCGTCGCCGCACCGCGCGACGTAACCGTCGGCGATGAGCGACGCGTCCTTCGCCTGCGCGACGGCCTCTCGCACGGCGTCGAGGAGCGCGGGATGGACGTGTCCGGCACCGACGTATCCGCCGGCGCAGGCCCTGAACACCGAAACCGTTGAACTCACGCCCGAACTGTAGTGACCCCCAGTGACGCGATATCGCAGCATGGACGCGATGCGACTCCTCGCGTGCCTCTTCCTGCTCGCTGCTGCCTGTTCGTCGAACGCGCCGAAGCCGACGACCACGCCCCAGCCGACGACCACGCCGACTGGAACCGCCAAGACGGCGCAGGTCGCCGTCGCGCTTCGTCCCGGGACGAAGGTCGTGCAGACTATCCACGCCGACATGGACGGCGACGGCATCGACGAGATCGCCGTGTGGTCGCAGGCGGAAGTCGCGCCCGAAGGAAGTCCGCTACGTCAGTCCTACGTCGACGTCTTCTCCGCTCAGAGCGGGACGACGAAGAAGGTCCTCGACGCCGGCGGCTCGGCCCTTACGGTCGACCCGAAGGTCGTCGGCCAGCAGGTCCAGTTCTTCCGATTCGTGACGTTCAACGGTCATCCGGACCTCGTCCTCGGCGTCCTGAACGAGGGCGCGGGCGCCGGACCGCTCGATCTCTGGGTCTGGTCGTGGGGGACGCCGCTCAGGCAGGAGTTCCGGTATTCGACGACCGTTGACGGGAATCTCGCCCTCCGCGGGAATCAGGTCACGCTCGACACGGGTTCCTACAAGCCGAGCGACCCGATGTGCTGCCCAAGCGGCATGTCTCACATCGTCATCGGCAACAAGGACGGCAAGATCGGGATCGTCAGCGAAACAACGACCAAGTCGTAATACTTAACCGCCATGCCCACCTACACCTACGTGTGCGACAACTGCGGGGAGGACGTCGAGGCCTTCCAGTCGATGTCGGACGAACCCCTCAAGAAATGTCCGGCATGCAAGAAGAACAAGCTGCGACGCACGTTCCACCCCGTCGGCATCGTCCTGAAGGGCTCGGGCTTCCACCGCAACGACTACCGGACGAACCGGAAACCGTCGTCCTCCGAGTCGAAGTCGTCCGAGAGCACGTCCGAGTCGAAGTCGGAGACCAAGCCCGAGTCGAAGTCGGAAACGACGTCCGAGACGAAGTCGTCCGAGAAGAAGTCGGACACCAAGAAGTCCGAGTCGAAGGCATCGGATCGCTAGATGCCGCAGGCGGAGATCGGCGTTTTCGGCGGATCGGGGTTCTACTCGTTCGTCGAGGGACTCGAAAGCGTGGCGATCTCGACGCCGTACGGAGCGCCGTCGTCGACGGTCTCCGTCGGGGACATCGCGGGACGCAGGATCGCGTTCCTCCCCCGCCACGGCCCCCATCACGAGTTCCCGCCGCACTCGATCAACTACCGCGCGAATCTCTGGGCGTTCAAGGAGCTCGGCGTCACGCGCGTCATCGCGCCCTGCGCCGCCGGGAGCCTGCAGCCGGACGTGCATCCCGGCGACATCGTGATCTGCGATCAGCTCGTCGACCGCACGTCGGCTCGTCCGGAGACGTATTACGACGGTCCACTGTCGGTGCACGTCTCGTTCGCCGACCCGTACTGTCCGGAGCTTCGTCCGCTCGCGGTTGAGGCGTCGCGCCTCGCCGGCATGCGCGTGCACGGACGCGGCACCGTCGTCGTCACGCAGGGTCCGCGCTTCGCGACGCGCGCCGAATCCGCCTTCTACTCGAACCAGGGTTGGGAAGTCATCAACATGACGCAGTATCCCGAGGCGTATCTCGCCCGCGAATTGGAGATGTGCTACGTGAACATGTCGCTGATCACGGACTACGACGTCGGCCTCGAGGGTCGTCCGGACGTCCAGCCCGTCACGATGGACGAAGCGCTGCGCGTGTTCGCCGAGAATCTCGGACGATTGCGCCGAGCGCTTTTCGAGCTCGTCGACCTCATGCCGGAGCAGCGCGGTTGCCCGTGCGGCGACGCGCTCACCGGAACGCCGGCCCGGCCCTGATGCTGAGTTACGCCCAAGCGATCGTCATCGGAGCCTTGCAAGGCGTGACGGAGCTCTTCCCCGTCTCGAGTCTCGGGCACTCCGTCCTCGTCCCGGCGTGGATCGGATGGACGCATCTGGTGCAGGCGCAGTCCCAGAAGGAGTCGTTCTATCTCGCGTTCGTCGTGGCGCTGCACGTCGCGACGGCGCTCGCACTGTTGGTCTACTTCCGGGCCGACTGGGTGCGGATCATCCGCGCGTTCTTCCGCACCCTTCGCACCCGGCGTCTCGAAACGCCGGACGAACGGATCGCATGGTTGCTCGTCGTCGCGACGATCCCCGCCGGCATCACCGGTGTCGCACTCGAGCACACGTTCCGGACGCTGTTCGCGAAACCACTCGCGGCCGCCATCTTCCTGACGATCAACGGCCTGATCCTCTTCGCCGGGGAGCGCGTGCGGCGACAGGCGGCCGTCCGCAAGGTCGCCGTCGGCCACGGCACGAAAGGCGGGCCGGGCGATGCTCGGCGGCTCGACACCCTCGACTTCAAGGAAGCTGGCGTCATCGGCGTGGCGCAGATCGGTGCGTTGCTCGCCGGGATCAGCCGCTCGGGGATCACGATGGTCGCAGGCCTCGTCCGCGGGCTCGACCATGAGGATGCGGCGAGGTTCTCGTTCCTGCTGGCGACCCCCATCATCTTCGCCGCCGGCGTCTACAAGATCCCGGACCTGCTCGGCCCCCTCGGCAACGGCGTCAGGGGGCAGGCACTCGTGGGGGCGCTGTGCGCCGCCGCCGCTGCCTACGTCTCCGTCCGCTTCCTGATGCGCTTCTTCGAGACCCGGAGCCTCCTCCCCTTCGCGGTCTACTGCCTCGCTGCCGGCGTCGTATCGATCATCCGCTTCGCCTGACCTGCGGTTTCGGGAGGTGACTAGTCACTTCGAACTACTCCGAATGACTCGTCCGGCAACTTCTATCCGGGGTGAGCACGGAGGACACTGGCTCCAGGAGGGAATGCGATGGCCTGGCGGCGAGAAGATTACGGGTATGCGGCGGCGGCTATCGCTGCCGTGGCCTTCCTCGCGTACCTGATCGCGGGGAACTTCGGCCTCGTCCCGTCGCCGCTCGGACAGGGTCACGCCGAAGCGCTCCCACAGGCGGAAGTCGCCGGGCTCGTGATCGCGAACCCCGCCGCCCGTCCGCTCCCCGCGGTCGCCGTGGCGCCGAAGCCGGCGCCGAGCGGTCCGCAGGTTGGACGCGGCGACAAGGCGGCCGCCGCGCTTGCTCCTCCGACGGTCCGCATCGACACGAGGTCCGGCACAACGGTGCAGATCGCTCAGAAGGCGACGATCCTCGGCCGCGTGCTCGCGTCCGCCGGTGTGCGCCAAGTGGTCGTCCAGTTCAGCTCGACGTCGGACGGCAGTGCCTCGGCGCTCGCGACGACGCAGTGCGCGAGCGCGACGAACTGCGCATGGTCCGTGGCCGTTCCGAACACGCTCGGGACGTACAAGGTCGTCGCGGTCGCGACGGACAAGGCCGGACGGATCGCGCTGTCGAACACGATCACCATCACCGTCGTGAACCCCGGCAACGTGGTCGGCGGCGTCGTCGACGGCGTCGGTTCGACGGTTCAGGGTCTCGGCTCGGCCGTCCAGAACGCGCAGACCACACTCGCCAACACGGTCAACAACCTGCTCGGCGCGCTTCACCTGTAGCGCTAGAAGTGGCCTCGCATCGCAGCACCGTCCACGGGCACGCTCGCACCGCTGACGTACGCCGCGGCCTGCGAGCACAGGAACGCGACGACGGCACCGAACTCCGCCGGATCGCCGTACCGTCCCGCAGGGATCGTGCGCCGCGCTGCCTCCTGGATGTCGTCGACGGATCGGCCGGTCGCGGCTGCCGCCGAGCTGTCGAGTGACGCAACGCGATCGGTAGCGATCCGTCCCGGCAGCACGCAGTTCACGGTGACGCCGTCGGCGGCGACCTGGTGCGCGAGGCTCTTCGCGAACCCGTGTACCGCCATGCGCACAGAGTTCGACAGCACGAGCATCGGCACCTCTTCGCGGACGGTGGTCGACGTGACGAAGACGATGCGTCCGAAGCCTCGCTCGCGCATCGACGGTAGGACGAGGTGCGCGAGCCGCACCATCGGCTTCACGAGGAGGTCCAGCGCCCCGTCGTAGGCGTCGGCGGCCACGTCCAGCGCCGTCCCCGGCGTCGGTCCGCCCGTCGATCCGACGAGGATGTCGATCGGTCCGAACGCGTCGACGGTCGCATCGACGAGTCGCCGGGGTGCGTCCGGATCGGTGATGTCCGCTTCGAGTCCGATCGCGCGGGGCATTGTCGCCGCCTCGCGTTCGGCGACGTCGCGACGCCGGCCGCAGATGGCGACGGATACGCCTTCAGCGGCGAGAGCTTTCGCACTCGCGAGGCCGAGGCCGGACGTCGACCCGGTGACGAGCGCCACCTTGCCGGACAGACCGAGGTCCACCCCGCGAGGCTAGTCCACCGCGTACGTGCCCATCGAGAAGGCTTCGTGGACCATCGGTCTGAGCTCGGCTCCGGCCGGGAGCGCCTGACCCTCGACGATGCGCATCACTTCCTCGAGCGACGTGATACCGGCACGGACCTTGTCCATCCCGTCGTCGCGCAGCGATCGCATGCCCTGAGCGATCGCGACGTGACGGATGTCCTCGGCCGTGCCGCGGTCGGCGACGAGCCGCTCGATCTCCTCGGACATGAGCATCAGCTCGACCAGCGCGAAGCGTCCGCGATAGCCAGTCCCCGAGCACTCGTTGCACCCGACGGCACGGTACAGCTTCGTCCGCTTCGGCCAGCCGGCTTCCGTGAGGACGCTCGTCGGAGGGTCGTGCTCCTCGCGGCACCGCAGGCAGAGCTTCCGCGCCAAGCGCTGCGCGAGCACGCATTCGACCGACGACGCCACGAGGAACGGCTCGACCTGCATCTCGATCAGCCGGCTCAGCGCCGAAGGCGCGTCGTTCGTGTGGAGTGTCGACAACACGAGATGCCCCGTCATCGCGGCTTCGATCGCGATGCGCGCGGTCTCGGTGTCCCGGATCTCGCCGACCATCACGACGTCGGGGTCCGAGCGGAGGATCGATCGGAGCGCCGACGCGAAGGTGAGCCCCGCCTTCGGGTTCACGTGGATCTGGCTCACGCCGGGCATCGTGAGCTCGACGGGATCTTCGATCGTGATGATCTTGCGCTCGGGCCGACGGATGACGCTGAGCGTCGAGTACAACGTCGTCGACTTGCCCGAGCCGGTCGGACCGACGACGAGCACGGCGCCATGCGGCTTCGTGAACGCGTGTTCGTAACGAGCGAGCATGTCCGGCTGGAAGCCGAGCTCCGAAAGCGTCAGCAGTGGCGACGAGCGATCGAGGATGCGAAGGATGACCTCCTCGCCCCACACCGACGGGATCGTCGCGACGCGCAGATCGACCGGGTGTCGATCGACGTTGACGGTGATCCGTCCGTCCTGCGGGACCCGCCGCTCGGCGATGTTCAGGTTCGCCATCACCTTGAGGCGCGACGTCATGCCACCGTTGAACCGCTTCGGCGCGCGCATGACGTCGTGCATGACACCGTCGAGACGGAAACGAACGCGGAGAGCGTGCTCCTCGGGCTCGATATGGAGGTCGGACGCGCCCTCATGCACGGCCCGCGCGATCAACTGATTGATCGCGCGCACGATCGGGGCATCCTCCGAAGCTTCGAGCTCGACGACGACGTCATCTTCGTCCTCTTCATGCGCAGTCTCGTCGACCTCTGTGAGCATCGACTGCGTCGAACGATTCACCGTGTCGAGTCGCATCCATGCGTGCTCGATGGAGTCGGGCAGGGCGAGGACGAGACCGATCTCTCTCCCGCTCGCCATCGCGATGTCGTCCTGGGCAACGACGTTGCCTGGATCGGCAACCGCGACGATCAAACGGTCGTGGTCGAAGCCGATCGGAATGACACCGTGACGCCGCGAGAGTGCTTCGGGGATGGCGGCAACGGCGAGCGGGTCGATCGCGACGTCGATGAGGTCGACGAACGGGTACTCGAGCGCCACCGGGGGCCGGATCGCCGGGAAGCGCTCGCAGAGAACGTCCGCGACGTCCGCACCGTGGCGCGCCGCGATCACCAGGATCTCGGCAGCGGCGTCGGCGGACAGCGTGCCTTTCGCGATCAGACGTTCGAGCGCCGGCAGCGTGGCCGGAGATGCTCCCTTCGAGGTTGAGACTTGCCGCAAGTCCGGAGCGTTCTTGCTTCGCTGGCGGGATACGCGACCTGTTCGTTTCGTATTGGTTTGCCGTGACGGCATGGTTCGACCTCCTGCGTCCATCGAGCCTGGAACGTGCGTTTCAGGCCACCACGCGGAGAACGAAAGCGGAAGAGGCACAGTTACCGGGACTTCAGACCCTGATCCTTCCCACCTTTTGCTCTACCGAACGCCGACGCATGCGACGAACATCGAGGGACGAGACCCCTGGGATGGGGCGAAAGAGGCGCTTATGGCCCGCACGCCACGACGCAAAGACCTGAGCAGCGTTATTCGGCGTCGCCTGCGTCCGTCCGGGGGCCGCTCCGGCAACGACGGCGGGATGACGATCATCGAGATCTGCGTCGCAGCGATGATCCTCTCCATGGTACTTATCGGCATCCTCGGCTCCATGGGGAGCGGCCTGAGCCTCGTCGGCCAGGGGCGGCAGCGCTCGTCGGCAACGGAGGTCGCGCAGCGCGAGCTCGAGAAGGTTCACACCCTTCCATACGTGAATGTCGGCTTGAACGCGACACCGTCGCACAGCATCGACGCGTCGAATCCCGACTACTGGGTGACTGGGTCTTCCTACGACCCAGACGGCGCGGGTCCGCAAGCCGCGGAGCCGCTCGACGTCGACGCGAGCGGCTTGGTCACGCCGAGCGATCCCACCCCGACGACCGTCGGGACGACCCAGTTCACCATTTACCGCTTCGTCACATGGGTCGACGATCCGACGATCGCATCAACCGCGTGCCCGCCCCCAAGCGCGGCAACGACCTGCGACTACAAACGGGCGATCGTCGACGTCGTTTGGGCGAATCCCGTCCGTCCCGGATCGGTCAACAGCGTGACGGAGTCGACGTATGTCACGGACGGCCGCGTGAGCCTGTCGCAAACCGTCATCCCGCCGGTGGTATCACCGACGCCGACCGTCGATCACCTTGCCGCAGCGGGAGCGCAGTCGGCGATCACCGGCCAGGGATTCCAACTGACCATCTCGGCCATGGACGGCAGCGGCTCTCCCGTGACCGCGTATACGGGCCAGGTCCATGTCACTTCAACGGACCCAACGGCCAAGCTCGGCGGACAATCGCTCCCGCAGAACTACACGTTCGCGGCAGGCGATGCCGGCAGTCATCAGTTCAATGTCATCTTCAATACGTCGGGAGCGCAGACGATCACCGTCGCCGACACGGCAAACGCGTCGCTCGCGACGACGACGCCGACAATCTCCGTCACGTCGCCGCCGTGCCCCGGTGATGCGATCGCTCCATCCAACACATCGGTTGCATTCACTAGCTCGTACACGAAGTTGAGATCGATATCCGTCCAGGTGAAGGCGACGGACACGGGTTACGGTGTCCCATGCGTACCCATCTCTGTCGACCTTTCGAACGACCAGCAGAGCTGGACGACGGTCGGGACGGTGACGTCCGGTGTCCTTACGTCGGTTCCGTGGCCCCTCTCCGCCGGCGACGGCGCGAAGACGGTCTACGCGCGCTTCAGAGACGGGAACGGCAACCAGTCGTCCGCGGTCGCCACGCCGACGCAGATCGTCCTCGATACGACGCTCCCGACCACTCCGGGGACACCCGTCGTCACGGCATGCGTGGTGAGCGGAAACAACAAGGGCATCACGTTGACCTGGGCCCCTTCGGTCGATCAGAACTTCATGAGTTACCAGGTCACGCGAGTCGACGTCACGTCTCCAAGTACGACGACCTTCACGACGAGTAGCGCCTTCTACGCCGACACAACGGCTCCCCTCCTCACGCAGGATCACGCCTACTCGTACTCCGTGATCGCGTTGGATCGTGCGGGGTGGACATCCGCGTCGTCGCCGGCCCTCACCGTGACGTTCTCGAAGAAGGTCGGGCTGTGTTGACGAGACGTCGCGTGCTGTTTCGAGAAGACGCAGGCAACACGATGATCATCGTGATCATCGTCTCGATGGTCGTCGGCTCCCTTGTTTCGCTCTCGCTGAACACCGGACAACAGGCGGACTCGTCATCTGCGTCGGACCGCAATCGCGAGGCGTCACTCGGTGTCGCCGAAGCCGGCGTCCAGGAACAGATCAAGCACGTCCAGTCGCTGACGAACGGGGCGCAACTGACAACGTTCGCGCCTCTGGACGGATCGACGTCCCAGGGGAGCTACCACGTCGAAACAACTCGCTGTCCGCCGGACGCATCGGATCCGAGCCTGGCGACCCACCAATCGTGGTGCAGCGGAATGGGGGTGACCAAGGGCTACGTCCTCGACGCGCAAGGAACCACCGGTGCACAGGTCCTGAAGCGGAAGAGGCACGTCCGCGTCTCATTGGTCCTGCCGCCACTCTTTCCAGCAAACATAAAGGACGCGCTCTTCTCCACCTCGTCCATCAACCTCAGCAACAACGACTCCGTCAACGGACTCGCGGATGTTTACGCGAACGGCACCGTCACGATCGGCCCCGGCGTCCACCTAACGGGCTCCGTCACCTCAGCTCGAGGCGCGATCGATAGCAGTGCGTCGAACTCGCGGATCGACGGGAACGCATGGTCGGGTGGCTTCAACACAGCCGGCACCTGGGCGATGAATCTCACAAGCGTCGGAGGCTGGGCGAAGGCTTCCGTGCCTAATCCAGTGAACATGCAGACGTGCGATGGTCAGCTCGCGTCGAAATATGCCGTCGTCCTCGGGACCGTCGCCGGCGGCGTGACGACGTGGGGGACCCTCTCTGGGGCATCGCCACGCGCGATCGATCACATCAATACGTGCACCGCGGCCGCTGCACAGATCGTGCCGTGTCCTCCCGCGAACCCGAACGATCCATGTACTCCGACGTTTACCTACAACAGGAACAACTACAACCCTGCGCCGCTCGAGTTCGGGAGCGCCGCTCTCTTCAAGACATGGGCGACTACGCACCCGACCACGTCGATCAGCGGAACCTTTGTCATAAACGAAGCCAATCCCTCACCGACGAACTCGATCGATCTCAGCGGCTGGGTCATAAGCGGCGACCTGACGGTCATCACGAACACGCCGATCTATTCGTCGGGGATCACCGACGCAGCCGTACCGCCCGGCGGCAAACCGACAGTCGTCCTCGTGTCCCACTACGCACCGACGGTCGCGGACGGGGCCTGCGATACCAACAGTCCGAACGGATGCGCCATCTACATAAAGAACGGGCTCAACTTGAGCCAGACGTGCGGGACAGCGAGCTTGTTCTACGCCGATAACGGTCCCATCGCCGTCAAGAACACGAACGGCGGGAACCCTGGAACGTTATGCGGAAGCGTCATAGGTCAGGGAATCTTCGTGGACAACAGTCGACCGATCTACTTCGACGCTCGTGTAACCAGCATCATCGGCTTCGGCGACGATGCTCCAGGCGAGACGTACAAGGTCGGACTCTGGGAAGAGCTCCCCGTTTCGTGAAACTACGAACAGACGAATCAGGGTTCACGCTCATCGAGCTGATGATGGTCTCGGTGCTCTCGATGGTCATCCTGGTATCCGCGTTGTCACTCCTCGACGGAGCCACCAAGACGGAACGCGGCTTGCAGGCGCGCCTCGACTCCGTGGTGAGTCTGCGTGAGGCGATGACGGAGACAACGAGGTCCGTCCGGCAAGCCACAGCGATCATCGCAACCTCGACGACCTCAAGACTCGAGATATCCACGATCGTCGACGGCGACGTCGCGCATCCGCATGATGTGATCTACGACGTCTCGGCTGGCGCGTACCGCGTGACCGACAACGGTGGCACACCGCGCGTCATCGCCTCGAACATCACGAGCGCGACGCCGTTCTGTTACAGCCCAACTACGCCGTGTGCCGCGCCGTCACCATCTTCACCGACGTCGATACGGATCACGCTGGCCGGAGAACCGGACGTCATG
>Ga0307469_10000195_pt1 | contig 23647 bp, 28 predicted proteins | sample atmos_gasesAM2C__FD_203084 | JGI IMG/M metagenome (GOLD analysis project Ga0307469, IMG submission 203084) | Hardwood forest soil microbial communities from Morgan-Monroe State Forest, Indiana, United States - atmos_gasesAM2C_515 | ecosystem: Environmental > Terrestrial > Soil > Temperate... | reverse complement strand
CCCGACTCCGACACGATCTTGAAAAAGCCGATCTCGCCGGTGCGCCGCACGTGCGTGCCGCCGCACAGCTCGGTCGAGAACTCGCCCATGGTGAGCACGCGCACCTCGTCGCCGTACTTGTCGCCGAAGAAGGCGAGCGCGCCGGCGCGCATCGCATCGTCGTATTTCATGATGCGCGCCGTCACCTCGTCGTTGCGCTGGATCGCGGCGTTCACGAGCGCCTCGACCTGAGCGATCTGCTCCGCGGTCAGCGGCTTGGGATGCGAGAAGTCGAAGCGCGTGCGCTGCGCGTCGACCAGCGAGCCCTTCTGCTCGACGTGCTTGCCGAGCACCTGACGCAGCGCCGCGTGCATGAGGTGCGTGGCGGAATGGTTCCACATGGCGCGCCGCCGCGACGCCTTGTCCACCTGCGCGTTCAGCGTATCGCCGACGCGAAGCACTCCGGTGCGCTGCCTGCCGTGATGGCCGAACACCTCGGCCTGGATCTTCTGCGTATCGTCGACCGCGAACGTGCCGGCGGGACCAGCCAGCTCGCCGCGATCGCCGACCTGGCCTCCCGACTCGGCGTAGAAGGGGGTGCGGTCGAGCACCACCACCCCCGCCTCACCCGTGCGCAGCTCCTGTACCGGCGTTCCTTCGCGGTAAAGCGCCACCACGCGCGCGCGCAGCGTCAGCGTGTCGTAGCCGTGGAACTCGGTCTTGTTGCCAGAGTATTCGAGCCCGCTCGCCATGGAGAACCGCGAAGCAGCGCGCGCCCGCTCGCGCTGCTGCTCCATGGCCGCCTCGAATCCCGCCATGTCGATGCGCACGCCGCGCTCGCGGCCGATATCGGCGGTGAGGTCGACGGGAAACCCGTAGGTGTCGTAGAGGCGGAATACCGTGTCGCCGTCGAGCAGCTTTTCGCCCGAGGCGAGCGCCGATTCGAGCACGGCCATGCCGTTCTCCAGCGTTTCGGCGAAGCGCTCCTCTTCCTGCTTTAGGACCTGCTCGACTTTGTCCTTCGACGCGCGCAGCTCGGGATAGGCGTCTCCCATCGCCTTGTCGAGATCGCCGACGAGCCGGTGGAAGAACGGTTTCGTCTGGCCGAGCTTGTAGCCGTGCCGGATGGCGCGCCGGATGATCCGCCGCAGCACGTACCCCCGCCCCTCGTTGCCCGGGATCACCCCGTCGACGATCAGGAACGAGCAGGCGCGGATGTGATCGGCGATGACGTTGAGCGAAGGGTTCTTGAGATCCTTCTGGTGCGTCTCGCGCGCCGCCGCTCTGATCAGGTCCTGGAACAGGTCGATCTCGTAGTTCGAGTGCTTGCCTTGCATCACGGCGGCAATGCGCTCAAGGCCCATGCCGGTATCGACCGAGGGCTTCGGCAGGGGATGCATGACTCCGGCTTCATCGCGGTTGAACTGCATGAACACCAGGTTCCAGATCTCGATGTAGCGGTCGCCGTCAGCATCCGGTGATCCCGGCGCTCCGCCTTCGATGCCCGGCCCGTGGTCGTAGAAGATCTCGCTGCACGGACCGCAGGGGCCGGTATCGGCCATCTGCCAGAAATTATCGGACTGGTATTTCTGCCCGCCGGGCTTGTCGGCGATGCGGATCACGCGCTCCTTCGGCAGGCCCACCATCCTGGTCCACAGCTCGTAAGCCTCGTCGTCGGTGTGATAGACGGTCGCCCACAAGCGCTCCGGCGGAAGCTTGAACACCCGGGTGAGCAGCTCCCACGCGTACCGGATAGCATCCTGCTTGAAGTAATCGCCGAAGGAGAAGTTGCCGAGCATCTCGAAGAACGTGTGATGGCGCGCGGTGTAGCCGACGTTCTCCAGATCGTTGTGCTTGCCGCCTGCGCGGAGCGAGCGTTGCGAACTCGCCGCCCGCAAGTAAGGCCGCTTTTCCTTGCCGAGGAACACGTCCTTGAACTGCACCATCCCGGAGTTCACGAACAGCAGCGTCGGATCGTTCACCGGCACGAGCGAGCTCGAAGGCACCACGGCGTGGCCCTGCGAGCGGAAATACTCGAGAAACGTCGAGCGAATCTCGTTGGATTTCATCGGGCCATTCTACTGCAGTGCGAAAAAACCCCGGGGCGCCGGCCGGCCCCGCCCCGGGACATGCGCTACTAGGCGTTGATGCGGCCGTATTTCAATAGCCGCGCGCGCACCGCCCCCATCGTTCTTTCATGCGCCGCCGCCAACTCCTGCAGCGCACGCCCCGCGTCGAAGGCGGCGAGGAGCTTGCGGTCCTCGTCCTCGGACCACGGCTCGCCGGTCTTCTGCGGCAGCTGCGCCTTGCGGCGCTCGAAGCGCTCGATGCGCTCGAGCGCGCTTGCCGCCTCGTACAGTGCGCGCACTACCAGCGGCCTTTGATACGCGCTCTGCGCCGGAAACACCTCGCCGCTTTCAGGATCTACGCCGTTCGCCAGCGAACGCACCACCGCCAATGCTTGTGCTGAATCCATGCCGATCACCCCCTCTCCACGCCATTGCGTGCAGGGATGAACGTTTATACAGTATCAGCGGATGACAGCGTCAGCCGCGCAGCCCGGCCGGTGCGGTGGGCGTGCGTCGCTGATCGGTCCTGTCCTCGGCCCGGGGCTGCGCCTCGGGCAGAAGGGGCGGCCACGACAAGACCGAAGGCTGGCTCGCGGGCGACGCAATGAAGGCCGGTGTGACGTAGTCTGCGGCCAGGTCGATACAGCCGACGGCGGCCGCGATGGTGATACAACCCGCCAATGACTTGCGCATTGGTCTCCTCCCTCTAGGCCTTGTTGGAAGGCTCAGACTGCCCGCTGAAAAACCCGTGCGCAAGGCTGTCGCTGCCAGGCGACTGCGATTCGTCGCTCGCTGGCGACGCAAAAAGGGCCGTTTTGACCCTGTTGTGGCGGCTTAGCTACAGAGAGGCGTCGTCGCCGGCGAGATCCAGCGCGCGGCGGATCGCCTCATAGGAGAAGCCCCGGCTCTGGAGAAAGCGTGCGCGGCGCGCACGCTCCTCACGCGTAGTGGCTTCAGTTCTGTACTTTTTCCTCAGCGCAAGGCTTGCCTGCTCGAGCTCGTCGTCGCTGGAGCAGGCGAGCGCGACCAGCTCCTCGGCGACGCCTTTCGCGCGCAGATCGCGGCGGATGCGCGCGGGGCCGTACTTGCGCCCCAGCCAGCGCGCGCGCTCCGACGCATAGCGCTCGTCCGACAGCTGCTTTTTCTCAATCAGGCTGGCGAGGAGTGTTTCCAGCTCCTGGGCCGACCCGGCATGCGGCGCGAGCTTGCGCGCGAGCTCAGCGCGTGAATGCTCGCGCCGCGCCAGCAGCCGCAACGCGCGCTGTCTGAGCTCAGCCGCGCTTGCGGGTGGCGAGGTGCTCAACCTTTTTTTCTTCCGCCGGCTCCGCGGCGGCCGGAGCGGGCTTGGCGATGCCCGCCTTTGCGCGGATCTTCGCCTCGATCTCGCGCGCGAGCTGGGGGTTTTCCTTCAGGAAGTCGCGCGCGTTGTCCTTGCCCTGCCCCAGCCGGTCGCCGTTGTGGATGTACCAGGCGCCCGACTTCTCGAGCACGCCGAGATTGACGCCGATCTCGAGCACTTCGCCTTCGCGCGAAATGCCGTCGCCGTACATGATGTCGAACTCGGCCTGCTTGAAGGGCGGCGCCACCTTGTTCTTCACCACCTTGACGCGCGTCTCGGAGCCGACCACCTCGTCGCCCTTCTTGATCGAGCCGATCCTGCGGATGTCCATGCGCACCGAGGCATAGAACTTGAGCGCGTTGCCGCCGGTGGTGGTCTCGGGATTGCCGAACAGCACGCCGATCTTCATGCGGATCTGGTTGATGAAGATGACCAGCGTGTTGGTGCGCTTGATATTGGCGGTGAGCTTTCTCAGCGCCTGGCTCATCAGGCGCGCCTGCAAACCCATCTGCGGCTCGCCCATCTCCCCCTCGATCTCCGCCTTGGGCGTGAGCGCGGCCACCGAATCGATGACGATCACGTCGATCGCGCCCGAGCGCACCAGCATGTCGGCGATCTCGAGCGCCTGCTCGCCGGTATCGGGCTGCGAGATCAGCAGGTCCTCGGTCTTGACGCCGAGCTTGCCGGCGTAAGTGACGTCGAGCGCGTTTTCCGCGTCGATGAAGGCCGCCGTGCCGCCTGCCTTCTGCACCTCGGCGATGACCTGCAGCGTGAGCGTCGTCTTGCCGGAGGACTCCGGCCCGTAGATCTCGACGACCCTGCCGCGCGGCAGCCCGCCGACGCCGAGCGCGAGATCGAGGCCCAGCGAACCGGTGGACACCACCTCGATGTCCTTGATCGCCTCGGCGTCCATCTTCATGATCGAGCCCTTGCCGAACTGCTTCTCGATCTGCGACAGGGCGGCGGCTAATGCCTTAGACTTGTTGTCATCCATAGCTGTACCTCTTTTTTAGGTTGGCATCTACGGCAGGCACTTTAGCGCTGGGCCAACACCGGATACTGTATAAACGTCCAGGTATTGTGAGTCGTTGACGCCGGCCTGTCAACTTCGAAAAATTCCTTTAGGAGACAAAAAGATGGCGAAGCTAGCGTTCCTCGGTCTCGGCGTGATGGGCTATCCCATGGCCGGCCACCTGCAGAAAAAGGGCGGCCACGACGTGACCGTCTACAACCGCACGGCCGCGAAGGCCCAGCAGTGGGCCAAGGAGTACGGCGGCAAGCACGCCGCCAGCCCGCGCGAGGCCGCGAAGGATTGCGATTTCGTCATGATGTGCGTCGGCAACGATGACGACGTGCGCTCGGTGGCGTATGGCGACAACGGCGCGCTAGCCGGCATGAAGCGCGGCGCGATCCTGGTCGATCACACCACCGCCTCAGCGCTTCTCGCTAAAGAATTATTTGCAAAGGCCAAAGAGCGTGGGGTGGGCTTTGTCGACGCTCCGGTGTCGGGCGGCCAGGCCGGGGCGCAGAACGCGCAGCTCGGCATCATGTGCGGCGGCGAGCCGGAGGTGTTCAGCAAGGTGAAGCCGGTGCTCGACGTCTACGCCAAGATGTGCGCGTTGATCGGCGCTCCGGGCGCCGGCCAGCTCACCAAAATGGTGAACCAGATCGCCATCGCCGGCCTGGTGCAGGGGCTCGCCGAAGCACTCAGCTTCGGCAAGCGTGCCGGCCTCGACGTCGAGAAGGTGATCTCGGTCATCTCCAAGGGAGCGGCGCAATCCTGGCAGATGGAAAACCGCTGGAAGCAGATGAACGAGCTCAAGTTCGACGGTTTCGGCTTTGCGGTCGACTGGATGCGCAAGGACCTCGGCATCTGCCTCGAGGAAGCGAAGAGAAACGGCTCGCGGCTTCCGGCCACCGCGCTCATCGACCAGTTCTACGCGTGGGTGCAGGCGCGCGGCGGGCGCCGCTGGGACACCTCTAGTCTGATGCACCTGCTAATGAAGGACTGAACGAGTCCTGCAGCGGAAGCACCAGACTGAGAACCTGGTAGAACCCGTCGCCGCGGAACAGGAACGTTTCGAGAAAGCTCACCGAAGCGGCGCCCTGCAGGACGCCCGGCTGCGGCCCGTCAAACGGTGCCGCCCGCAGCACGCTCGACAGCGCGACCTGCTCCAGCTCCGGATAGCCGTTGGAACGGATGACACAGACATCGAGAGGGTAACCGTGGCGGTCGACCGTGATCTCTAGCACCACGACCGATTTCAGCATTTCGGGCAACGGCTCGAAAAACACTTCCTCGTTCGCGGCCACGATGCGGCTTGCCACGGTTATCTTGTAGTCGTTGATCAAGAACCCCGGGGGCGGCGCGGCGAGCTGCTGCGGCGTCGCCGCAGGAGCGAACGCCGGCTCGGCGATCCTGGTCTGCGATGCGCAGGCCGAGATCAGGACCACCGACAGGATGCAGATCCCCCGCACAATCATCTTGGTTGGACCCGGCTTTCCAGCCTCACGGGGATTCGCCTTGGCCCGAAGGGGCGGCCGAACTTCTGGAACCGCCCGCTGATCCGCGCGCCGCAGGACTTGCAGGCGCCGTCGTCGGCGAGGTGGTAGCCGCGGATGTCGTACCAGTCGCGCACGATCAGTGCGTCCCCGCACGCAGGGCAGTAAGTCGAGCCGCCGGTCTCATCGTGCACATTGCCCGTATAGACGTAGCGCAGGCCATGACGCAGCGCGATCTCGCGCGCCCGCGTGAGCGTCGCCGGCGGCGTCGGCGGCACGTCGGTCATCTTCCAGTCGGGATGAAAGGCGGTGAAGTGCAGCGGAACGTCGGCACCGAGGTGCTGCCTGACCCACTTGCACTCGGCTTCGAGCTCCGCATCCGAATCGTTCTTGCCGGGGATCAGCAGCGTCGTGATCTCGGTCCAGACCTCGGTCTCCTTCACCAGGTAGATCAGCGTGTCGAGCACCGGCTGCAAATGGCCGCCGCAGATCTTGAAGTAGAAGTCGTCGGTAAAACCCTTCAGGTCGACGTTGGCGGCGTCCATCTTGGCGTAGAACTCGCGCCGCGGCTCGGCATGGATGTAGCCCGCGGTGACGGCCACGGCTTTCACCCCCTTCGCATGGCAGGCGTCGGCGATGTCCATCGCATACTCGGCGAAGATCACCGGGTCGTTGTACGTGAACGCGACCGATTTGCAGCCGAGCTCGAGCGCCGCGTCGGCGATTTTTGCGGGGCTGGCCTGGTCCTGCAGGCGGTCCATCTCGCGCGATTTCGAGATGTCCCAGTTCTGGCAGAACTTGCACGCCAGGTTGCAGCCCGCGGTGCCGAAGGAGAGGATGCTGGTCCCCGGATAAAAGTGGTTGAGCGGCTTCTTCTCGACCGGGTCGATGCAGAAACCGGAGGAGCGGCCGTACGTGGTGAGCACCATGCGGTCGCCTTCCCTCTTGCGCACGAAGCACATCCCGCGCTGGCCCTCGTGCAGCTTGCAGTCGCGCGGGCACAGGTCGCATTGCACGCGCCCGTCGGGCAGGCTGTGCCACCAGCGACCGGGATAGCTTGTGTCTAGGGTGTTCTCGTCTCTTTCCACTTGATTACGCGGTAACGCGCGACTTTGCAGCGCCCGAGGCGGGTGCTGGCGGGGATACCGGCCTTGCGCATGAGCTCGTCGAGGAACTGCCGCGTATCCGCGATGCTCTCCCATACCTGCGGCAGGAAGGTCGCGCGCCGGCCATCGGCCTCCAGGATGAGCCCGTCCTCGCCGGCACGGATCAGCGCAAGCAGGTGGTCCTCATCGGCGAACTGGATCGGCTTGGCGGCCGAAAGCAGCGACACCTCGACGCTGCACGCAGGCCATTCGTCGCGCGTCAGCGCCGGAAAACGCGGATCGCGGAACGCGGCGCCCAGCGCGTTGTCGGCAACGTCGGCGCCGATCGGCCGGGCTGCTTCCAGGCTGCCGACGCAGCCGCGCAGCGCTCCCCCGCGCAGCAGGGTGACGAACGTCGCACCGGCCTGGTCGAGCCAGGCCGCGCCGTCGACTTCCGGCTTGGGGCCCAGCCCCAGCCCGTTGGAAATGCTACCCGAGGCGATGGAGATGAGCGTGCTGCCGGCGTCCTCGTGGCGCACCTCGCCGCCTTCGTAGAGCGCGAACGAGGAATAGCCGACGACCTGGCCTTTGCCGCCGGCCGTGTCGCCCGAGTTGCACGCGGCGAGCAGCTTGATCGACAGCTTCCTTCTCTTCGCCACCGACAGCAGACCGTTCAGCGGCGTGGCGCCGCACGCTTCGTCATGGTCGATATCCGTGGCCAGGGCGGCGATGCGGTCCACGGTGGCGCCGTCGATCCGGCGCGCTTCCTCGTAAGCGTGGTAATGCGACATGTCGGTCGAGATCACTATGAGCGTCTCGCGGCCGCCCCACAGGCGCTCGATCACCTGCGCGACCTCTTCCACATTCGCCATGCCGACGGCGAGCGGCACGAGCGCGAAGTCGCCGAGAATCTTCTGCAGAAAGGGCAACTGTACTTCGAGCGAGTGCTCGAGGGCGTGCGCCGGCTCTCTCGTGACAACCTGCGGCAGGGCCTGCAGCGCCCGGCAGGCGTCGCGGTCGATCGGCACCGCGCCGAGCGGCGTGGCGAAGGCGTCAGCGCCCGGCAGCGCGAGGCCGCGCACCGGGACGCGATGCACCGGGCCGAGCAGGACGACCCGCCGCACGACGCCGCGCGCCGCGGCGACCTCGTCATAAGCGCGCGCGGCGACCGGCCCCGAATAGACGTAACCGGCGTGCGGCACAATAAGCGCCTTCGGAAAGCCCAGACGCGGCGCGAGCTGCTCTACGCCGCCGAGCAGATCGTCGAGCTCGGTGATGAGCGCGCGCGAGTCTCTCGGATAGAACGAGCCGGCTACGGCGGCGGGGCGGACGCAAGCCATCGCCCCTATTTAGGGCTGTGCTCAGTCCTCGTCAAGCAGTTTCAACACCCCTTTCAGGGCGTGGATAACGGACTGTTTACGAACGCTTTCGCGGTTGCCTGCGAAACGCCGTGTCTCGGCGTGCCGCCGGCCGTTCTTGCGCTGCCATGCAAAGCACACCGTGCCCACCGGCTTGGCCGGACTGCCGCCGCCCGGTCCCGCGATCCCGGTGACTGCGACCGACAGGCTGCCTTTGCTTTGTCGCAGCGCGCCCGCTGCCATTTCACGAGCGGTCTCCTCGCTCACCGCGCCGTGCCGCGCGAGCGTTTCGGCGCGCACGCCGAGCAGCTCCCGCTTGGCGTCGTCGGAGTAGGTGACGAACCCGCGCTCGAACCAGTCTGACGAGCCCGCGACCGCGGTGACGGCCTGAGCAATCCAGCCGCCGGTGCACGATTCCGCCGTGACCAGCATGGCGCGCGAGGCCTTAAGCCGCTTGCCGATTCTTGCCGCGAGCCGTTGCATCAGGAGAGCAGCCGCTTGATCAGCGCCAGCACCACCAGCGTGTAGGCTGCGGCGAGGATGTCGTCGAACATCACGCCGAAGCCGTCACGATAGCGGCGCTCGAAATAACGGATCGGAGGCGGCTTGACGATATCGAACACGCGGAACAGCACGAAGGCCGCCGCCTGCCACCCTAGGTCGCGCGGCACGATCGCGAGCACGAGCAGGAAAGCGACGATCTCGTCCCAGACCATCGAGCTGTGGTCCGGAATGCCGAGCTTGCGGCCGGTAAGGTCGCAGGCCCATATGCCGAGCGCGAACAGCGTCAGGATGAGCCCCAGCACGGCGGGCGCCGGCAGGCTGCCGCCCAGCATCCAGCCGATCGGCCAGGCGACCAGCGTCCCGGCCGTGCCGGGCGCGTACGGCACCAGGCCGGCGCCGGCGCCGAACGCGATGACGTGCGCAGGATGCGAGAAGGCGAAGGACGCTTTCGGGCGAAAGACGATCACGGCGCGGCGAAATGATCGAAGCCGCCGCGGTAGGGCATCGGCCGGCCGTCGGCATCGAGCACTTCGAGCGAGGATGCGCCGGAGCGGATACTGCCGATTCGCGACAGCGGAAGGTTCAGTTCTTTTGCGAGGCTCACGATGTCCTTGCGGCGCGATTGCGCAGCCGTGAAGAGCAGCTCGTAATCGTCGCCGCCCGATAGCACGCAGTCTTTCTCAAGCTGATCGTGGCTGACGCCGCTGAAGGCGCGTGGCCGTGGTACCCGGTCGTAATGCACCACGGCGCCGACCTGCGAGCGCTCGAGGATATGGCCGAGGTCGCCGGTCAGTCCATCCGAGATATCGATCGCCGCATGCGCCAGGCCGCGGAGCCGTTCGCCGAGCGCGACGCGCGGCTCGGGCTCGTGCAGCCGCTTCGCCGCTTCCCCGATCTCGGGGTGAGCGAGGGCGAGCGCCGCGCCGCCCAGCTCGCCCGAAACCCAGATATCGTCGCCGGGCCGCGCGCCGGAGCGGCGCAGCGCGGTGCCCTCAGGGACTTCCCCCAACGCGGTGATATTGATCACGAGAAGCGGTCCGCGCGTTGTATCGCCACCGACGAGGTCGACTCCGTAGCGATCTGCGAGCGCGAATAGACCTTGCGCGAACGCCCCGAGCCAGGATTCATCCGCCGCGGGCAGGGCAATGGCGAGCGTCGCCCAGCGCGGGAAGGCACCCGTCGCCGCCAGGTCCGAAAGACTCGCCGCGAGCGCCTTGTGGCCGAGCGCGCGCGCCTCGGCGCCCGCAAGGAAATGCCGCCCTTCGATCAGCATGTCTGTCGTGACCGCGATCTCGAAACCGGCCCGGGCGGCGAGCAGGGCGCAGTCATCGCCGACTCCGAGCACTGCATGCTTGGGCGCTCGCTCGAAGTACCGCCGGATGATCTCGAATTCGTTCAGGCGATCTTTCTCGAGCGCGCCACTTCGTCCGGGCGCAGCGCCGCGGCAATCTTCTCCAGAACGCCGTTGACGAAGCGGTGGCCGTCGGTCGCGCCGAAGCTCTTTCCCAGCTCGATCGCTTCGTTGAGCACCACCTTGAACGGCGTCTCGGGGTGCGCGGCGAGCTCGAAGGTGCCGATGTAGAGGATCGCCCGCTCGATCGGCGAGAGCCGGGCGAACTCGCGATCGAGGTGCGGCGCGATGATCCGCTGCAGATCCGCGGCGCGGTCGCGTACCCCGCTCGCGAGCGCGTTGACGAAGGATGCATCCGTCTTGTCGAAGCCTTCCAGGCTTTGGGCCTGCTCGACCGGGTCGCTGCCGGACAACTGCCAGGCGTAAAGCGCCTGCAGGGCGATCTCGCGCGCCTGGCGCCTAGTGGTCTTCATGCAGCTTTGCCTTGAGCCTGGCCATCTCGACGGCGACGCGCACCGCTTCGGCGCCCTTGTCGAGGCGCGCCATCGCCTGCGGCTCATCCTCGGTGGTCAGAATGCCGTTGGCGATCGGCAGGCCGAAGTCGAGCGCCACGTCCATCAGGCCGCGCGCGGACTCGTTCGCCACCACTTCGAAATGGTAGGTCTCGCCGCGGATCACGGCGCCGAGCGCGACCAGGGCGTCGAAACGTCCGCTCTGCGCCATCCACTGCAGAGCGAGCGGAATCTCGAGCGCCCCCGCAACGGTGGTGACGGCGATTTCAACGCCCATGGACTGCGCTTGCGCCCGCGCGCGCTCGAGGAGCCGATGACAGACCTCCGCGTTGAACTGGCTGGCGACGATGCCGAGGCGCATCGCGGCCTTACCGCTTCGGCAGCTCGGCGTAGCCGGTGACTTCGAGCCCGAATCCCGCCATGCTCGGCATCTTGCGCGGCGCGGCCATCAGCCGCATGCGCCCGACGCCGAGATCGCGCAGGATCTGCGCGCCGATGCCGTAGAGGCGCAGGTCCATGCCCCGGCCGCCGCGCGGCGTGCGCGTTTCGGCAAGCCGCGCCTCCAGCGCTTCGCTCGTTTGCGTGCAGTTGAGGAGCACCATCACTCCCGTGCCCGCCCGGGCGATGGTTTCGAGGGCTTCGCCGACGCCCCACGAATGCGTGCCCGGCCCGGCATCGAGCAGGTCGACCACCGACAGCGGCTCGTGCACGCGCACCAGAATCTCGGTCTGCGGCGAAGGACGGCCCTGTACGAGCGCGAGGTGAATCGAACCAAGCGCGAGATCCCGATACGACACCAGATGAAAACTTCCCCAGGCGGTCTCGATGTCGCGCTCCGCGACGCGCTGCACCAGCGATTCATTCCGGCTGCGGTACTCGATCAGGTCGGCGATGGTGCCGATCTTGAGCTTGTGCCCGGCGGCAAAGTCGATGAGATCGGGCAGCCGCGCCATGCCGCCGTCGTCGCGCATGATCTCGCACAGCACCGCGGCGGGCGAAAGTCCGGCCAGACGCGCGAGATCGCAGCAGGCTTCGGTGTGCCCGGCGCGCACCAGCACGCCGCCCGGTTGCGCGATGAGCGGGAAGACGTGGCCCGGCTGAACGATGTCCTCGGGCTTGGCGTCGGGCGCCGCGGCGACCTTGATGGTCAGCGCGCGGTCCTGCGCCGAGATGCCCGTGGAGATCCCCTCCGCGGCCTCGATCGAGGTGGTGAAGTTGGTGCCGTGGCGCGAGCGGTTCTGCTCGACCATCGGCCGCAGGCCGAGGCGCTGCGCATGCGCCTCGGTGATCGGCATGCAGATCAGGCCGCGGCCGTGCTTGGCAAGAAAATTGATCTTCTCGGGCGTGACGAAGTCGGCGGCGAAAACGAGATCGCCCTCGTTCTCGCGCTCCTCGTCGTCCACCAGGATCACGATCTCGCCGGCGCGGATCGCCGAGACGATGCCGGTGACCGGGCTGATGGCAGCGGCCTCTCTGCGCATAGCCCGAATTTTATGCTTCTTTTACTCCTGCGTTTCGCCTTCCGCGGCGCCGGTTTTCTCGCGGATGCGCGCCGACTTGCCGGAGCGCGCGCGCAGGTAATAGAGCTTGGCGCGGCGCACGTCGCCTTTGCGCTTCACCTCGATCGAGGCGATCAGCGGCGAGTGGGTCTGGAACGTGCGCTCGACGCCTTCACCCGACGATATCTTGCGCACGATGAACGAGGAATTCAGCCCGCGGTTGCGCTTGGCGATCACCATGCCCTCGAACGCCTGCACCCGCTTTCTCTCGCCCTCGACGACGTTGACGTTCACCACCACGGTATCGCCCGGGGAGAAATCCGGCACGTTGCGGTTCAGCCGCTTGATCTCTTCTTGCTCGAGTGTCTGAATCAGATCCATGTCAGCTCCTGTACTCTTTCTGGAACTCCGCCAGCAGCTTCGTTTCCTCTTCGCTCAGCGGCCGCCCCGCCAGCAGATCGGGCCGCCTGAGCCAGGTCCGCCCCAGCGCCTGCTTCAGCCGCCAGCGCCGGATGTTCTCGTGGTGCCCCGAGAGCAGCTCCTCGGGCACTCGCGCGCCCTGGTACGCCTCGGGCCGCGTGTACTGCGGGCAGTCGAGAAGGCCGCCCGCGAACGACTCCTCGAGCGCCGACTGCGCATCGCCCAGCGCCCCCGGCAGTTGGCGCACCACCGCGTCGATCAGCGCCATCGCCGCGAGCTCGCCGCCCGAGAGCACGAAGTCGCCGAGCGACAGCTCCTCGTCGACGCGCCGCGCCAGGAGCCGCTCATCGACGCCTTCGTAGCGGCCGCACAGCAGCGTCAGCGCGCTTTCCTTCGCCAGCTCCATCACCTTGCGGTGATCGAGCCTGCTGCCCTGCGGCGACAGGTAAATGGTCTTTCCATTTCCCCCGTCCTGCCTAGCCGCCTCGAGCGCCCTGTCCAACGGCTCGGCCAGCATCACCATGCCGGGCCCGCCGCCGTACGGACGGTCGTCCACCGTCCGGTAGCTGTCGCTCGTGAAATCGCGCGGATTCCACGTCGCGAGGCGCCACAGTCCGGCCTGCAGCGCGCGGCTGGTGATCCCGCTCCCCGTCACCGCGGCGAAGGTCTCGGGGAACAGCGTCACCACGTCGAAGCGGATCACCAGTCCGCCTCCCAGGCGACTTCGATCCGCCGGTTCGGCAGGTCGACGTTCTTCACCACTGCGGCGACCCACGGCAGCAACCGCGTCCGCTCGCCTGCCAGTTCCATCACGTCCTGCGCACCGTTGGTGAACAGGCGCTTCACGACCCCGAGCGCTTCGCCGCGTTCGTTCACGACCTCGAGACCCACCAGGTCCGCGAGGTAGTAATGTCCTGCGCCGGGCTCGGGCAGCGACTCGCGCCGCACCGATACTGCCGATCCCTTCAGCGCGAGCGCCTGCTCGCGCGTCTCGATTCCCGCGAGCTTGCCCACCACCGCCGCGCCGTGCAGCTTCGCCTCGCAAACGCGGTACGCCTCGGCCCCGATCCACCATTCTTTCGCGGCGGCGAGCGCCTCGCCCGCGCCGCGGTCCGGCGCCAGCTTCACCCATCCGCGCACGCCGTAGGACCCGGCGACGCGGCCCATCGCTAACAACTGCTCAGGCGGCCTTCTTTGCAAACTGCTTCACGAGCCGCGCCGCCGTGCCGGAGAGCTGCGCGCCCTGGCCGGTCCAGTGCTTCACGCGCTCCATGTCGACGCGCAGCGCCTCGCGTCCCTCAGGCGCCTTGGGGTCGTAGAATCCCACGCGCTCCAGGAACTTTCCGGACGCCGCACGCCGCGAATCAGCCACGACCAAGTGATAGAAAGGCCGCTTGTTGGCGCCGCCTCGCTGCAGTCGAATCACCACCATTAGGAAATGCTCCGCGGACCGCGAAAAGGCGCGGATTATACGGGAGAAATCAGGCCTTTGGGAAGAATCTGTGCTACCGTAATCATAACAATGCACGATCCCCACGCGACCGACGAAGTCATCGATCTCATCGCCAGCATCGAAATTCAGCGGCAGGAAATGGAAAGCCGCAATGGCCTCGAGCAATCCCGCAATTTCGCCCTCAGCCGTCTGCAGGAGGCGCTCGCTGGCGAGCAGCTGCCCGAAAACGTCGAAGCCCTTAACCAGGCCATTCGGCGCGTCCAGGCGCTGGGCAAGCGCAGCAACCCGCAGCAGCAGGGTCAGTCGCAGAACAGCGGGCGGCAGCACCAGGGCGGCAAGTCCTGGCGCGGCGCGCCGCCCCATGCGCGCGGCCCGCGCGGCCGCAAGAACCCCGGACGGCGCACCGGGCGCTAGCTCAGCGCACGCCGGGCAGCATGCCCTTCATGTTGCGCAGCATGCGGGCCATGTTTCCGCCTTTCATCATCTTCATCATCTTCTGCATCTGCTCGAACTGGTTTAGGAGCTGGTTTACGGCCTGAACCGGAACCCCGGCGCCGGCGGCGATGCGCCGCTTGCGCGAGGCTTTGAGGATCGAGGGGTCGGCGCGCTCGGCCGGCGTCATCGAGTTGATGATGCCTTCGATGCGGCGAATCTGCCTGTCGTCCTGCAGCTGCGCGGGATTGAGCTGCCCCGCGAGCTGTGCCGGCAGCTTGTCGAGCAGCGCGGCGACGCCGCCCATCTTTTTCATCTGCGCGATCTGTGCCTTGAAATCCTCCAGGTCGAAGCCCCTGCCCCGCTTCAGCTTTTCGGCAACACGCTTCGCCTCGTCGAGGTCGATCCTGGCATGCGCTTCCTCGACCAGGCCGAGGATGTCGCCCATGCCGAGAATCCGTGCCGCCATGCGCTCGGGATGGAACGGCTCGATGCCGGTAAGCTTCTCGCCGACGCCGGCGAACTTGATCGGCTTGCCGGTGACCTGTCGCACGGAGAGGGCCGCGCCACCGCGGGCGTCTCCGTCCAGCTTGGTGAGGATCACGCCGGTGAGCGGCAGCCGCTCGTCGAAAGCGCGTGCGACGTTGACCGCGTCCTGGCCCTGCATGGCGTCGACGATGAACAGCGTTTCCACCGGCTTGAGCGCGGCGTGCAGCTCGGCGATCTCGCGCATCATCTCCTCGTCGATCGCCAGGCGCCCGGCGGTATCGACAATCAGCACGTCGAAATACCGCGTTTTCGCGTGCTCCAGGGCGCGGCGGGCGATGGCGACGGGGTTTTCGCCCACTTTCGACTCGACGAAATCTGCGCCGGCCTGGGCTGCAACCGCTTTCAATTGCTCGATCGCAGCCGGGCGATAGACGTCGCACGAGACGAGCGCGACTTTTTTCTTGTCGGCGGCGAGAAGTTTCGCCAGCTTCCCCGCGGTGGTCGTCTTGCCCGAGCCCTGCAGCCCGGCCATCAGGATCACGGCCGGCGGCTGCGTCGCCAGGTCGAGCCCGACGTGCTCCCCGCCCATTAGGCGCGCGAGCTCGCGGTGCACCACGCCGACCAGGGCCTGCCCCGGGGTCAGGCTGCCGATCACTTCTTCGCCGAGCGCGCTTGCGCGTACCGATTCGACGAACTGCTTGACAACCGGCAGCGCGACGTCGGCCTCAAGCAGCGCGACGCGCACTTCGCGCAGCGCATCCTGGATGTTCGCTTCGGTGAGCCGCGCTTCGCCGCGGATCTGCTTCACGATCTTCGCCAGCCGCGCGCTCAGCTTGTCTAGCATGGGGTGATAAACTGAAGAGGTGGCGGACATTGTAATTCACGTCCTTGCCTCGGCCGTGTATCTGGGGCTGGCGTGGCATTTCTGGAACACGCGCTGGCGACGCCGTACGCCGACAACACGACTGCGGCCGTGGGAGCGCGGCGCCATCCTGGTCGCGCTTGGAATTCACGGCGCGCTGCTCTACTCGCAGATCTTCGCCGCCGCAGAACTGCGCTTCGGCTTCGCGCAGGCGCTCGCGGTGATGATGTGGCTGGCCGTCCTCATCTGCTGGGTTGAAGGCATCTTCTTTCGAATAGAGCTGGTGTATCCGATGGCGCTCGCCGCCGCTGCGCTTTGTGCGCCGCTGCCCGTGTTCTTCTCGGGTCGAACGAGCCCGGATCCCGTCTCGTTCGAGTTCCGGCTGCACCTTTTCTTTGGCATGCTTGCTTACAGCCTTTTCGTCGTCGCGACGTTCCATGCGCTGCTCATTTCCTCGGTCGAGCGGCGCCTGCACGCCGCGCACGGAACCGCACAGAGCGGCTCATGGCTCGAGGGGCCGCTGCGCGATGTGCCGCCGTTGCTCTCCTTGGAACGCCTCGTGTTTCGTTTGATCGGCGCGGCGTTTGCCGTGCTGACGGTCACCTTTGTCGTCGGCATTGCCTATTCGGAGTCCTTTCTCGGCCGCGCCATGCGCTTCGACCACAAGACGCTGTTTGTGGCCCTGTCGTGGCTGGTTTTCGCCTTGCTGCTCGCGGGGCGCTGGCTTTACGGCTGGCGCGGGCGCACCGCTTTGCGCTGGACACTCACCGGTTTCATCATGCTGATGCTCGCCTATCCAGGCAGCCGCTTCGTTCTCGAAGTGATTCTGCATCGGGGCTGAGATGCACGAACAATGGCCGCTGAGCGGGCAGGTGGCCGCGCTTGTCGTGCTGCTGGCGCTGTCGGCCTTCTTCTCGATCGCCGAGACCGCGATGATGGCGATCAACCGTTACCGGCTGAAGCATCTGGTGGCGCAGGGCCACCGCTCGGCGGTGCGCGTCGCCGAGCTGCTCAAGCGCACCGACCGCCTGCTCGGCGGCATTCTCATCGGCAACACGCTGGTGATCGTGGCGGCGAGCTCGCTTTCGAGCTTCATCGCGATCAGGCTGTTCGGCGAGGACAAGATCGTCTACGCAATCGGCACCCTCGTCATCTCGTTCCTCATCATCGTCTTTTCTGAGATAACACCGAAGGTGATCGGCGCAACCTACCCGGAGCGCACTGCGCTTGTGCTCTCGTACCCGCTCAAGGCGACGCTGCGCCTTCTCGTGCCCGCCGCCTGGTTCGTAAACCTGTTTGTGAGGCCGCTGCTGTGGCTGTTGCGGATCCGGACCGATCAAAACATGGCTACGCCCAAGCTGTCTCCCGAGGAGATCCGCACGCTGGTGCTGGAGTCCTCCAGCTTCATGCCGAAAAAGCACCTGTCGATCCTGCTCAACCTGTTCGATGTCGGCGCGGTCACGGTGCAGGACATCATGGTGCCGCGTGCGCGCATCGAGGCCATCAAGCTCGACGACGACTTGGAGATCATCTCCCACCAGCTCGCCACCAGCTACCACATGCGGCTGCCCGTGTTCCGCGACGCGCTCGGCGAGGTGCTCGGCGTGCTTCACCTGCGCAAGGTGTTGGCCCTGCTGCGCACCGGCGAGCTCGACAAGCCGGCGCTGGAAGCGCTGCTGGTCGAGCCCTACTTCGTGCCCTCGACCACGCCGGTGCTGGCGCAGCTGCAGTACTTCCAGGAAAACAAGGAGCGCGTCGCGCTGGTGGTGGACGAGTACGGCGAGCTGATGGGCCTGGTCACGCTCGAGGACATCATCGAGGAGATCATCGGCAAGTTCACCACCTCGCTGCCCTCGGCGGCGCCGATGCTCGCCTGGGACGAGCAGGGCACCGCCACCGCCGAGGGCGCGATGCCGGTGCGCGACATCAACCGGGCGCTGGGTCTCAATCTGCCGACCGACGGACCGAAGACCCTCAACGGGCTGATCGTCGAGTACCTGCAGGACATCCCCGAGGCCGACGTCGCGGTCAAGATCGGCAGCGTGCCGATGGAAATCGTGCACGCCCAGGGCCGGACGGTGAAAACGGTGCGTATCTTCCGGCCGGTCGAGACGGTCGAAAACGCCGAGTCCTCAGGGGCTTAGAGCGGGTATTTCAGCCTTTACAAACGTCTTCCCGGGAGGCATTATCGGCCCCAACAAGCGGAGGGCCTGGTCATATGGCAACAGCAGCAGCAATAAAGGGGCCCAAGGAATTCATCTTCCTCTGGGAAGGCAAGGACAGGGCTGGCAAGGTCATTCGCGGCGAACTGCGCGCGGTCAGCGAGACGGCAGTCAACGTCACCCTGCGGCGGCAGGGTATCCTGGTGCAGAAGGTCAAGAAGCAGAGGATTCGCGGCGGCGGCAAGGTCACCGAAAAGGATCTCGCGCTGTTCACGCGGCAGCTCGCGACGATGATGAAAGCCGGCGTTCCGCTGCTGCAGGCGTTCGACATCGTCGGCAAGGGCGCCTCCAACCCGGCCGTGCAGAAGCTGCTGCTGGAGATCAAGACCGAAGTCGAGACCGGCTCGTCGCTCGCCGCTGCGTTCCGCAAGTACCCGCTGTACTTCGATCCGCTTTACTGCAACCTCGTGCAGGCGGGCGAGCAGGCGGGGATTCTGGAAAACCTGCTCGAACGCCTGGCGACCTACAAGGAGAAGATCCTAGCCATCAAGTCGAAGATCAAGTCGGCGCTGTTCTACCCGATCGCGATCATCGCAGTGGCATTCATCATCACCGCGGTAATCATGATTTTCGTGATCCCGGCGTTTAAAGAGGTGTTCAGGAGCTTCGGCGCAGACCTGCCGGCGCCCACGCTGATCGTGATGGCGATTTCCGACTGGTTCGTTGGCAACTGGTACATCATCTTCCCGGTGGTCATCGGCGGCATCTACGGCTTCCTTCAAGCCTGGAAGCGTTCGATCGGGATCCAGATCTTCATGGACCGGCTGATGCTGCGCATGCCGGTGTTCGGGGACCTCGTGCGCAAGTCGACCATTGCGCGCTGGACGCGCACCCTCGCCACGATGTTCGCGGCCGGCGTGCCGCTGGTCGAGGCACTCGACTCCGTCGGCGGCGCGTCCGGCAATTACATCTACATGATGGCAACCAAGCAGATCCAGGGCGAGGTCTCGACCGGCACCTCGCTTACCGTGGCGATGCAAAACGCCAATGTGTTCCCCTCGATGGTGCTGCAGATGTGCTCGATCGGCGAGGAAACGGGCGCGCTGGACGGCATGCTCGGCAAGGTCGCCGACTTCTACGAGGCCGAAGTGGACGATGCAGTCGAGGCGCTGTCCTCGCTCATGGAGCCGATGATCATGGTGGTCCTCGGCACGCTGATCGGCGGCATGGTGATTGCGATGTACCTGCCGATCTTCAAGATCGGCCAGGCCGTTTAGGGAATGAGCGCCCTTGGCTGGCTCCTCCAGCCAGCCGTGCTGCCCTGGGTTGCGCTGGCGCTCGGGCTGTGCATCGGCTCCTTCCTGAACGTCGTCATCCATCGCCTGCCGAAGATGATGGAGCGCGAATGGCGGGCCGAATGCGCCGCGCTCGCGGGGCAGGAACCCTCCAAGGAGGAACCCTACAACCTCGTCGTGCCGCGCTCGCGCTGCCCCGGCTGTGGGCATGCCGTCACGGCGCTCGAGAACATTCCGCTCGCCAGCTACCTCGCGCTGCGCGGCAAATGCTCTGCGTGCGGCGCAGGCATCGGCATCAAGTACCCCTTGGTCGAGTTGCTCGCGGGACTCGCGGCGGCCTATTCTGCATGGCGCTTCGGGCCGTCGCTCGCCGCGCTTGGCGCGGCGCTGTTCGTCTGGTTCACCATCGCACTCGCGTTCATCGACCAGGAAACGGGCTTCCTGCCCGATGCGCTGACGCTATTGCTGGTCTGGATCGGGCTTGTCCTCAACGTCGCGGGGGCCTTCGTCCCGCTGCCAGAGGCGGTGATCGGCGCCGCGGCCGGCTATCTGTCTTTGTGGCTGGTCTACTGGGGCTACAAGCTCCTCACCGGCAGGGAAGGCATGGGATACGGCGATTTCAAGATGAACGCCGCGGTGGGAGCGTTTCTGGGCTGGAAGATGCTGCCGCTGGTGATCCTGCTTTCCTCGCTGGTCGGCCTCGCCTTCGGCGCGCTGCAAATGTTCGCGGCGCGCGGCCGCTGGGACGCCGGGTTCCGCTTTCATTTCGGACCGTATCTCGCGATCGCAGGCGTGGTCGCGCTCTACTGGGGCGATCCCATCGTGCGCTGGTACGTGCAGAGGCTGTGAGCTTTGTGATCGGACTGACCGGAGGCATCGGCAGCGGCAAGAGCGCGGCGGCCGAGGAGTTCGCCCGCCTCGGCGCCAGCGTGGTCGACACCGACGCCATCGCGCGCGAGCTCACCGAGCGCGGCGGCGCGGCGCTGCCGCAGCTTGAAAGGCTGTTCGGCGCGGAGTTCATCGCCGCAACCGGCGCCATGGATCGGACGAAGATGCGCCAGCGCATCTTCTCCGACCCCGTGGCCAAGCGCTCGCTCGAGGCGCTGCTGCATCCGCTGATCCGCGAAGAGTCGCAGCGGCGCATCGCCGCGGCGAGCGGGCCCTATGTCGTGCATGTGGTGCCGCTGCTCGTTGAATCCCCGGATTACAGGCAGCGCGTGGACCGCGTGCTGGTGGTCGACGCCCCGGAGGAAACGCAGGTCGCGCGCGTGCGCGCGCGCAGCCAGCTGTCGGAAAGCGAGATACAGGCGATCCTGCGCTCGCAGGCGTCCCGCGCCGAGCGCCTCGCGGCAGCCGATGACGTCATCGACAACGGCGGCACGCTTGATGCGCTGCGGAAACAGGTCGCCGCGCTGCATGCCCGATACGAGAAAATGACCCGCAACGTCAAAGGCTAAGTTGTGCTGCGAGCGCAAATCGCTCAGAATCCGCCCAACTTTTTGACCCTGCCGAGCGGTGCTGCCTCCGTGATCACGTACGAATATCCTCTGAACGAGCGTATCCGCACGCTGCTGCGCCTGGAGGACCTGTTCGAGCGTTCCCGGCACTTCATCGCGCGCACCGATCCGCACGACCACCACATGGCGCTGCTGACGCTGTTCGAGATCATGGAAGTCTCGAGCCGCGCCGACTTGAAGTCCGACCTGCTGCAGGAGCTCGAACGCCAGAAGCAGGTACTGCTGTCGTTCAGGAACAACCCGGAGATCGCGGAAGAGGCGTTGGCGAGCGTGCTGCGCGACATCGAGCAGGCGTCAGCGGCGCTGTTCTCCATGACCGGCAAGATCGGGCAGTACCTGCGCGAGAACGACTGGCTGATGTCGATCAAGCAGCGCACCGGCATCCCGGGCGGCGCCTGCGAATTCGACCTGCCTTCCTACCACTACTGGCTGCATCGGCAGGCGGAGGAGCGGACCGGCCAGCTCGCCGCGTGGACCGGACCGCTCCACCCGCTGCGCGACGGCACCGCGATCGTCCTGCGCATCCTGCGGGAATCGGGCAAGCCGCAGGCGCACAACGCGGCGCTCGGCACCTACCAGCAGATGCTCGGCGGCAAGACGGCGCAGATGCTGCGCGTGCGCCTCGATGCCGAAACGCCCTGCGTGCCGGAAATCAGCGCCAACAAGTACGTCCTCAATATCCGCTTCCTCGCGCAGAACGGCGACGATCCTCGGCCGCGCATTGCCGACTGGGACGTCGGCTTCGAGCTCACGTTTTGCAATCTGTAAGGAAGCTGCCTTGCCCGCGCTGCGGCGCGCCGGCGCTCTTCGGCCCCAAGAACAGCTGGCGGCCGTTCTGCAGCGAGCGCTGCAAGATGATCGACCTCGGCCTGTGGGCCACGGAGAGCTACCGGGTCCCCGAGCAGGAGCCCGCGCCGGACGAGAATCCCGGCTCCGATCCCGACTCTCCTTCTAGGTCCAGCTCCCGCTGATCATCGCCAGGCCGTGCGCGCCGGCGCGCCAGGCTGCCTCGAGATCCGCAAGCTCCAGGCCGCCGATCGCGTAAACCGGCAGGCTCGCGCCGCGAGCGACCGTCGCAAAATCCTTCCATCCAAGAACCGGCTCGGCGGCGTGCGAGGCAGTGCGCTTCACCGGCCCGAGGACCGCGAAATCAAGCTCCAGCTGCATGGCGCGCTCCAGCTCTTCGCGGCGGTGACATGAGGCTGCGGCGAGAACTTGCGTCGGCCGTGCCTGCAAGCGCATCAACTCGGCCGCGGTGAAGTGCACGCCGTCGGCCCCGGGAAACGGCGACTTGACGAGCACTCTGCAACCGTAGCGATGCGCCAGTTCGAGCGCCTGCTGCGTGAACAGGCGCCGCTCCTCGCTCGCCAATCCGGGCTCGCGCACCTGAAGCAGCTTCAAGCCCTGCTCCAGGCGTCGCTCCAGTCGCGCCAGCATCCGGGTCGTGCCGAGTTGCGCCGCATTGGTGATCGCGTATTCCACCGGAAGCGCGAGAGAAGCCAGCACCGGGGCGTTCGCGGGCAGCATCGGCGCCGCCAGCGGCGCGGCCAACGCCTGCCACGCGATCGCCTGGTCTTCCTTCGGATGCGGCTCGCCGTCCCATTCGGTGACGCGAAAGAAGTTGAGACGCACGGTGGCGTGCGGATAAGCAAAGACGCGCGTGAGCCACGGATAGGCGCGCCGCACGTCGATGCCGAGCTCCTCGCGGAGCTCTCGCGCGAGCGCCCCGACGGCCGGCTCGCCGGGCTCGAATTTGCCGCCCGGGAATTCCCAGTAGCCGGCATAGACTTTCCCCGCCGGCCGCTGCGCCAGCAGGAACGCGCCGTCGGCGCGCTGGATCACCGCCGCGGCGACCTCTACGACCTCAGCGTTTCTTGGAATGCCGACCTGCCCAATCCCTGGCGAACTGGTACGCCACGCGGCCGCTTCTCGAGCCGCGCTGCAGCGCCCATTGCAGTGCCTCCTCGCGGGCCGCGTCCATCTCCTTCGCGCCGCAGCCGAAGGTCTTCAGCCAGTGCGCCACGATGTCGAGGTACTCGTCCTGGTCGAAAGGATAGAACGTGACCCACAGGCCGAAGCGCTCGGACAGCGAGATTTTCTCTTCCACCGTCTCGCCCGGGTGGATCTCCTCTCCGACGTACTTGGTCTCGAGGTTCTCCCCCATGTACTCGGGCATCAGGTGGCGGCGGTTCGACGTCGCGTAGATCAGCAGGTTTTCCGAGGTGGTCGAGATCGAGCCGTCGAGCACCACCTTCAGCGCGATGTACCCGTCCTCGGCGCCGTGGAAGCTCAAGTCGTCGCAGAACAGGAGGAAGCGCTCGGCGCGGGAGGCGATGCGATCGACGATATGCGGCAGATCAACGAGGTCGTTTTTCTCGACCTCGATGAGGCGCAGGCCCTGCTTGCTGTACTTGTTAAGCAGGCCTTTCACGATCGACGACTTGCCGGTGCCGCGCGCGCCGGTCAGAAGCACGTTGTTGGCGGGCTTGGCGTCGATGAACTGCCGCGTGTTCTGCTCCACGCGCTCGATCTGCCGGTCGATGCCGCGCAGGTCGGCGAGCCGGATCTGGTGCACGTGCCGCACCGGCTGCAGCCAGCCGGGCGCGCCGCGGCGGCCGCTCGAGCGCCAGCGATACGCGACGCTCGCCGCCCAGTCGGTCGGGGCGGGAGGCGGGGGCAGGAGCTGCTCGAGGCGCTCGAGAATTTTCTCTAGTTCGCTGCTCACGTGAGCGGGGTCAGGTCCTGTATTCGGCGTTGATTTTCACGTAGTCGAAGGAAAGGTCGCAAGTCCAGACCGTGGCGGCCGCCTTGCCGCGATT
>Ga0307469_10000194_pt1 | contig 23716 bp, 15 predicted proteins | sample atmos_gasesAM2C__FD_203084 | JGI IMG/M metagenome (GOLD analysis project Ga0307469, IMG submission 203084) | Hardwood forest soil microbial communities from Morgan-Monroe State Forest, Indiana, United States - atmos_gasesAM2C_515 | ecosystem: Environmental > Terrestrial > Soil > Temperate... | reverse complement strand
GATCGCCATCGTGGTGGGCGGCGGCAACTTCTTCCGCGGCGTCGCCGAACAGGCCAAGGAAATGGACCGCGTCTCCGCCGACCACATGGGCATGCTGGCCACCGTGATCAATGCCCTCGCGCTGCAGGACGCCCTCGAAAAACATGGCGTGCATACCCGCGTCCAGTCGGCCATTGAGATGAACCAGGTGGCCGAGCCTTTCATCCGGCGCCGCGCCATCCGGCACCTGGAAAAGAATCGCATCGTCATCTTCGCCGGAGGCACCGGGAACCCCTACTTCTCGACCGACACGGCGGCCTCTCTCCGCGCCATGGAAATCAAGGCCGATGCCATCCTGAAAGCCACGAAAGTCGACGGCATCTACGATGCCGACCCGATGCTGGTGAAGAACGCAAAGAAATTTACCCAGATCACCTACATGGATGTCCTGCGGCAAGGCTTGAAAGTGATGGATTCAACCGCCATCTCCCTCTGCAAGGACAACAATCTTCCCATCATCGTCTTCAACCTGAACGAGCGCGGAAACATTCGCCGAGTCGTCACGGGAGAGAAGATCGGTTCGCTGGTAAGTGCGTGAAAACCGTCGTTGGCGGTTGGTCGTTGGTCGTTGGCAAGCCTAAGAGTCAAAATCGAGCCACGTTTCAAAGACTTCTTTTGGGCTCAGTCTTTGAGTTGCCACGCAGCCGCTGTAGCAGGATTCGCCAGCGACTAACAGCCAAGGACCAACGACCGGGTTGTATAATTCTGCGTTTTGATCCTGCGTACTATTGGAGCTGACTATGGCTCAGGCAACGATGGCGGCTGTCCCCGGACTGAAAGAAACCTACGTCCAGCTTAAGACGCGCATGGACAAAGCCGTCGAAGATTTCCGCAAGGCGATGGCGGCAACCCGGACTGGTCGCGCCTCCGTTCACATGCTCGACAGCGTGTCGGTCGACTACTATGGCTCGCAGATGCCGCTGAACCAGATCGCAACCGTCCATGCGCCTGAGCCGCAGATGATTACCGTGCAACCGTTCGATCCTTCCTCGCTGGCGGGAATCGAGAAAGCGATCCGCACCGCCGACCTCGGTCTGAACCCGATGAACGACGGCAAATTGATCCGTGTTCCCGTTCCTCCGCTGACCGAGGAACGCCGCCGTGACATGGTGAAACACCTGCACAAAGTCCTCGAAGAACACCGCACCGCCGTGCGCAACATCCGGCGCGACGGCAACGACGCCATCAAGAAAGCGATGAAGGACAAGAAGATCACTGAAGACGAAGAGAAGCGCGCCCTCGACGAAATCCAGAAACTCACCGATGACGAGATCAAGAAGATGGAAGACATGAGCAAGGGCAAAGAGAAAGAAGTGATGGAGATCAAGTAAGTCGTCGGTCTCCAGTCATCAGCAACCTCCGAAGGCCGCGCCCCGCGCGGCTTTCACCACTTCAGGCCATCGAACCGGTTCGGTGGAGCGACGGGCGTCCCCGCCCGTCGGATCGCCAAGCGATCTGTCACCACCCAGCCGCCCGACTCCATTGCCTACCCCTCCAAGTCGCTTGACACGCGTCTCAAGTTTTCTATATATTCAGTTTGTACAGAAACAACTGTTATGGCAACTCTAACCGACGTCCAACGCCAATACATCCTGCACTGGGGCGAAATGGGCACGCGCTGGGGAATCAACCGCACCGTTGCCCAGATCCACGCCCTGCTCTTCCTCTGCCCGAAACCGCTCCCGGCCGAGGAAATCGCCGAGACCCTCCACGTTGCCCGTTCCAACGTCAGCACCTCCATCCGCGAACTCGAAACCTGGGGGATCGTCCGCCCCGTGCATGTTCTGGGGGAGCGCCGCGAGCATTACGAATCGATGAAGGACGTCTGGGAGATGTTCCGGTTGATCGTGGAGCAGCGCAAGCGCCGCGAGGTGGATCCCACCCTGCAATTGCTGCGCACCTGCCTGGCGCAACTCGGTTCGGGCACCGGCCCTGATGCTTATACCCGGGAACGCCTGCAGAGCATGACAGAGTTTTTCGAAGCTGCTAACTCAGCCTATGCAGAGGTCAGCCAAATTTCGTTGCCCGTATTGCGGCACGTGCTAGGCGCGCGCGGCAAGATCCGAAAGCTTTTTGGGGGGAAGGCGAAGTGATTTTTTTGGGCCATATGTTTCTGGTTATACAGAAATGTCTGAACTGAATGCTCTTCGACGGAGACTTCCATGAATCCATCCCTGCTGTTCGTCTGTGGACTGACCCTTACGTTGCTGGCCGCCTTGACCGTAGTCCGGTACCTGAGCGGCCCGCTGCGCCGGCAGTTGCAGGAACTCTGCGGCAACGCCGAGCGCGCGGAATTCTGGACCGTCTTCTCGAACGTGACCGTAATGCTCACTCCGGCCGTCTTCGCCATGCTCGCGGGACCGGACCCGGGAGCGCTGGTTCCGCCATTGCTGGTCGTCACCAGCCAGTTGAAGTGGGGCCTGATCGGACTGGTGAGTTCGGTCTTAATGCTGGGTTGGATCCTTGGCCGCTTTATTTCGAGAATGCCGCCAACCCGCGCCCTCCGGCACGGAATTCACAACCCAGGCGGTGCCCTATGACCGCAGATGGGCTAGTTCGCCTCATCTGGTTCGCGGGAGCGATTCATGCCGGTATCGTGCTGGCGAACATACCTCTTCCGCACCGCCTCCAGGTGCGCGAGAAGCTCAAACCCGTGCCGCTTTTCCTGCGGCAGATTTTCTACGTGCACTGGGTCTACATCGTGCTCGTGGTCGGCTTGTTCAGCGTGCTCTGTTTCGGATTCGCGCGCGATCTGGCCGGCGCCAGCGCCCTGGGACGATTTCTAAGCGGGTTCATAGCCGGCTTCTGGCTTCTGCGAATTCTCCTGCAGTGCTTTTACTACGACCGCGAAATTCGTCGCGCCAATCGTCTGCTCGATTCCTTGTATGTCGTCTCCCTTGTTGCCTTGGTGGGGATCTTCGGATTGGTTTCCGTTCATCCCGTGATGTGAGGAGGTAGCTGTGGCCAGCCCAACGTTGGTGTCCCGTCCAGACGAAAACCGGTGGAGTGCGGCTGCCAGTTTGTGCGGCGCAGCCGTATGGGCCCTGTTCGCCACCCTCGCCGGACTGCAACGCGCGCACTTCGGCATCATCGAACTGCTTTTTCTGTTTGCGCCGTTAGTCATCGTTCCTCTCGGCTTGGAGCTAGCCCATACCCTCGCCAGCTCCTCCTCTGGTCAGCTCGCGAAGGCGCTTCGGATTTCTCATTTTCCAGCGGCTCTGGCCGTGTGCATCGCATCCTGGCTGCCGCCCGGGCGAACCTCAGCCCTGCTGAGCGTTCTTTGGCTTTTGCAATGCGCGCTTCTGGCGTGCGACCGATTCCCGCAATCGCGCCGGCCAGGACAGCCGCTGCTTTCAATAATCCTGAGCATCGCCCAGTTCGATCTAGTCCTCGGCGCCACATGGCTAGTCATCTCCCGGGCCGGCTGGCGGCCGATGGGATTTCAGGAACCGATCATCCTGTTGACCGCGGTTCACTTCCACTACAGCGGCTTCGCGACCGCGCTGATTGCTTCCGTGACGCTGCGCGCCTTCGAAAAGAGAAGGCTGCCCATGCCCGGTCTGCGGACGCTGATCGTGCTGATCGTATATCTACCCTTCCTGCTGGCCGCCGGATTTGTGTTCTCCCCCATGCTTCGGTTCGTAGCGGCGATTGCCCTCTCAACCTGCGTGACCGCGCTCGCCATGGTGGCGGGGTGGTGCGCGGGTGAATTGCGCACCAGGCCAGCCCGGATTTACCTGCGCGCCGCGAGTTGCGCGGCCGCGGCCGCCTTTTCCCTCGCAGGCTTTTATGCGGTCAGCGAATATTTCGGGAAAGGCTGGATCACGTTGCCCGGAATGGCGAATTCGCACGGCGTGTTGAACGGGCTGGGATTCGTCCTGTTTTCGATGCTGGCATGGTTGACCGAACTGCACGGATCGGAATCGGGTGGCGAAGCGCGACCACCCTCACATCCTGAGGAATTGGATGTGGCTGGGCAAGCGCGCTCCCAGCCGAGATCCGGCGCAGTCCCAGACTTCGGAACAGGCCGGTCCGTACCAGTCCCCGAATTCGTCGCCCGCGATTTCTACGATCGCTGAGCAGATTTCAGATGTGGAGATTTCAGATCCTAGATTTAGGGACTGCCGTTTACGCCAGTGGATTCTGAAATCTAAAATCAACCGTCTGCGATTCTCAGATCTCCGCATCCACAATCGCTCACCGTATAATCATAGGGACCATGAAGAAAGTCGTTCATGCCGCCTGCCCGCACGACTGTCCCGACGCCTGCGGAGTGCTCATCACGGTCGAAGACGGGCTTGCGACGAAGATTCAGGGCGACCCCAACCATCCCATCACCCGAGGATTTCTTTGCGCCAAGGTCACAAAGTATCTCGACCGCGTGTACTCCCCGGGCCGCGTTCTCTATCCGATGCGCCGGGTCGCGCCCAAGGGCAGCGGCAGTAAGGATGCGAGCGACTTCCAGCGAATTTCCTGGGACGAAGCGCTCTCCGAGATTGCCGCACGCTTCAAGGCCATCGCCGCCGAGTTCGGCAGCGAGGCGATCCTTCCCTATTCCTACGGCGGCACGTTGGCAACCCTCAGCGTTGCCTCCATGGATCGTCGCTTCTTCCATCGCCTGGGCGCCTCCCAACTGGAGCGTTCGATCTGTTCCGCCGCCGGGGAAGCCGGGCTGAGGTCCGTAACCGGCGTGAAGATGGGCACGGAACCGGAGCAGTTCCGTCATTCGCGATACATCATCGCCTGGGGCGCGAACATCCACGGGAACAACGTCCACCTGTGGCCGTTCATTGAGGAAGCCCGGCGCTCCGGTGCCCAGCTGGTGGTCATAGATCCTTACCGCACGCGCACGGCGAAATGCGCGGACTGGTACCTCCCCATCAATCCCGGCACCGACGCCGCTCTCGCCCTGGGCATGATGCACGTCATCCTCCATGAGGGTTTGCACGACGCCGACTACATCGCGAAATACACCACTGGATTTGAGCAGCTTCGAGAAAAAGTAAAGGAATACCCGCCCGATCGCGTCGCGCAATGGACTGGCATTTCAGCCCTCGACCTCCAGAAGCTCGCTCGCGAATATGCCACCCAGCGCCCCGCCGTCATTCGCATGAACTACGGCGTGCAGCGCTCCGAAAACGGAGGCATGGCCAGCCGAACGATCGCCATGCTCCCTTGCATTACGGGCTCGTGGAAGGAAGTGGGGGGCGGCCTGCAGCTGTCGCTGAGCGGCGCATGGCAGCTGAACAAGGGCCCGCTCGAACGCCCCGACCTCATGCAGCGCGCGCTGGGGCGTCCCGCGCGCACGGTCATCATGGTGGAACTGGGCAAGGCGTTGAACACCCTCGCCGGTCCGCCTGTTAAAGCGCTGTTCGTATACAACTCGAATCCCGCCGCCGTTTGCCCGAACCACAATGACGTGATTCGCGGACTGCGGCGCCCCGACCTGTTCACCGTCGTGCACGAGCAGTTCTTTACCGACACGGTCGACTACGCCGACATCCTGCTGCCGGCCACCACCTTCTTCGAACAGAAAGACCTCCAGACTGCCTACGGACATTACTATCTGCAGGTGTCGAATCAGGCCATTGATCCCCTGGGCGAATGCCGCTCGAACGTGGAGGTCTTCCGCGGCCTTGCGCAAGCGATGGGATTCGACGAAGAGTGCTTCCACCAGTCGGTCGACCAGATGATCGACCTCGCCCTCGATTCCCCGAATCCCTGGCTGCAAGGAATCGACCGCGAGCGCCTGGAACAAGAGGGTCATTCCCGCCTGCACTTCAACAACGGAAACCAGTCCGCGTCCGGCGACTCGTCGGCCGCGTTTCTCCCCTTCGCGCAAGGTGGCTTTCAGACCCCGAGCGGCAAGGCCGAACTCTACAGCGAAGCGCTCGCGGAGCAGGGACTCAACCCGGTCGCCGACTTCATTCCACCGGAAGAATCGCGCCATGGTGAAGGCGCCGGATCATTTCCGCTCGAAATGCTGGCCCGCAAAGCCGATAACTTCCTGAATTCGACGTTCTCCAACCTGCCTTCGGTCCAAAGCATGGAAGAAGCAGGTCTGCTGGAAATCCATCCCAGCGATGCGCTTCGCAGAAACATTCGGGATGGCGACCCGGTGCGGGTCTTCAACGGCCGCGGAGAACTGTTCTTGCGGGCCCGCGTCAACGGAGCCGTGCAGTCCGGAGTCGTCGCCGCCGCCCTTAACTGGGCCAAGCTGACCCCCGGGGGACGTAACATTAACGTGCTCACCTCAGAAAAACTTACCGACATGGGCAACTCCGCCACGTTTTATTCCGTCTTGGTTGAGGTGGAGTTGGCGACGCCGACCCATGCATCAACTTGAGCTAACTGATTCGATAAAAAGACGGAACGCGTAGGCGGGTTTTGGACGCTGCGACCACGTCTACCGTATAATTGCCGTTTTCCTGACTCCCAGAGGCCGAGGTAGTAGCGATTCTCTTTCGCTTTCATCCGGATATCCCTGTGCCACGCTCGAGCGGCCTTGAGCCCTCCGCTTCCTCGGCGTCCCCATCCCGTTCATTTCCGGCCCTTTGGCGCCGGATCGGCGGGAAGTTGCGACGCCCTTTGGCGGGCCTCCTGCCCGTGATCATCGTGCTGCTTTGCCCGCGCGGCTGGGCTCAGCAGGATCTCGTCACCGAAATTGTGATTCACGGCAACCGGCGCATCCCCGCCGATACCGTCAAAGCTCGAATCTTCACGCATCCAGGGGACGTCTACGATGCCGCAGGGCTCGAACGTGACTTCAACTCCCTGTGGAACACCGGCTACTTCGAAGACATCCGCTTCGAACGCGAACAGACACCCAAGGGTTGGCGCATCCACGTCTACGTCAAAGAGAAGCCGACCATCCGCGAGATCAACTACACCGGCTTGAGTTCGGTTTCCACTAGCGACGTGCTCGACCGCTTCAAGGAGCGCAAGGTCGGCCTCTCGGTCGAGAGCCAGTACGATCCCACGCGCATCAAGAAGGCCGAAGTAGCGATCAAGGAATTATTGGCCGAGCACGGACGGCAGTTTGCCACCATCCGTTCGGAAGTCCGTCCGATTCCTCCCGCCGCGGTTGGAATCACCTTCGTCGTAAAGGAAGGCCCCAAGGTCAAGGTCGGCCGCATCCGCTTCACAGGAAATCGCCATATCAACAGCCGCACGCTGCGGGCTGCGATGAAGAACCTGAAGCCCATCGGCATCCCGCATTCGATCTTCCTGGAAAACATTTTTGCCAAGACCTATGACGCTACCAAACTCGAAGAAGACACCGAGCGCGTCCGCAACGAGTATCAGAATCGTGGCTTCTTCAAGGTTCTGGTCCAGGATCCCAAGACGGACATTCACGATACCGGGCACCCGGGCTTTCACATCCCCTTGATTCAAAAAGGACTCGGCAAAGCGGTCGACATCACTATGCCGATCGAGGAAGGGGAGCGCTACACCTTAGCCAGCATCACTTTCAAGAACAACAAGGCCATCACCAACACCAAGGCCTTGCGCGCCCTGTTCCCGATCAAAGACGGCGAAGTCTTCAGCCGTGAAAAGATTGGCAAGGGCTTGGAGAACCTGCGCAAGGCGTACGGCGAATTCGGCTACATCAACTTCACGTCCGTTCCAGACACCAAGTTCGACGACGAGAAGAAGCTTATCTTCCTCGACATCGACGTCGACGAAGGCAAGCAGTTCTATGTGCGCCGCATCGAGTTCCAGGGAAATACCACGACCCGCGATAAGGTGATTCGGCGGGAGATTGCGCTGGAAGAGGGGCAAGTCTACAACTCGCGGCTGTGGGAGTTCAGCCTTCTTCGCTTAAACCAGTTGGGCTACTTCGACCAACTGAAGCCGGATGATCCGAATACGACCGACAAGAAGCTCGATGAAAAGGACGGCACCGTCGATTTGGCGCTCAAGGTGCACGAGAAGGGCAAGAACAGCATTGGCCTGAACGGCGGCGTCAGCGGACTGGAAGGCGCGTTCATCGGCTTGAGTTACACGACCAACAACTTCCTCGGACTGGGCGAGACCCTGCAGATCCAGGCCAGCATCGGCAACCTGATGCGCAGTGTGCTGTTCGGCTTCACCGAACCCTACCTGTGGGATCGTCCGCTGCAGGCCGGATTTACCGTCTACACCACCCGCACCAGCTACAACCAGGCGCGCCAGTACGCGATTCTGACTGGACAGCAGGTCAATCTGCCCTCGTATTACTTGCAGAATCTGCAGAACTACACGCAATCGAGCACCGGCTTCACCGCCTCGCTGAGCTATCCGCTGCACCGGTCGTTAAAGCGTGTCGGCCTCACCTACTCTTTCGATAATTCCTCGCTGATCGCACTCAGCGATGCTTCCAAGGCGCTGTTCACCAACCTCGCATTCCGCGGCATCTCCGGCCCGAACGCTCTCAACGGCATTATCACCAGCAAGATCCTTCCCAGCTTCACCATCAACACGCTGGACGCCAGTTATCAACCACACAGCGGCAAGCAACTCTTCCTGGGAGGCGAGTTGGCCGGCCTGGGCGGCACGGTAAAGTCCGTTCGCCCGATCGTTCAGTACAAGCAGTTTTTTCCGATGCAGAAGCGTCGGAATGCGATCGGCATCAACTTCCAGGGATCGTTCCTGACTGGATACGGCGGACTGGTGGCCCCTCCCTTCCAGCGCTTTTACATGGGCGGCGAAAACGATTTGCGCGGGTTCGATATCCGCTCGGTGTCGCCGATCGCGTTCTTGCCCAACAAAGCCGTGGTGAACCTGACTAATCCCGATGGCTCGACCGTCTTCAAGGATCCGTCCAACCCGCGGCTGGGTGCTTACCAGATTCCGATTCCAATAGCGAGCATCGTCCAGCCCGGCGGCGATTTGAACGTGTTCGGCAACGTCGAGTACCGCATCTCGATTGTGGGCCCCGTGACCCTCGCACCCTTCATGGACATGGGCATCAACCCGATCGTTCGCCAGTCACAACTTCGCATCAATCCCGGTCAGTTAGGCGACATCAACCACACACAGTTCGGGTGCCCGGCCCTCGACATTGCTCTCAACTGCATTGGCGGAGAGAACTTAACCTTCTCGGGGTTCCTGAAACCGGTAGCCGGATCCAACTGGACGCCGCGCATGTCGACCGGTCTCGAGTTGCAGGTCATGCTGCCGGTGATCAATGCGCCCTTCCGCATTTATTGGGCCTACAATCCGCTGCGCCTGGATTCGACCGCTACGGCACCGACTGCGATCACTCGCTCGATGTTCCCGGGAGCCTCCGCACCGTTCCTGTACAAAGCGGCGGGTGACTACACCTACACGCAGGCCATCAACACCTATGGTTCGGTTTTCACGTTGCGCGAGCCACGCAAGACCTTCCGTTTCACGGTGGCGACTACGTTCTAGTCTGGCGCGGCCCAGACCGCTACGAGCCGGATCGTTTGACGGTAAGTGCTATAATGAAACGACTTCCGCCCCGAAGAACGAATGAAGCACAGGGGTGTGCCGCCACGCATATCAGGTTTGGCGTGAGGAGCTGAACAGGCTCACCGGTCGCGAGGATGTCCGCATCAAGACCCGGAAACCTAGTGGCACGGCCCAGCGTAAGTCTGGGAAGAATGAAGTAAGCCAAAATTTCCCGGAACAATTTCCAAGGAGTCCAAGCGATCCAATGAAAAGCAAGTTCACGCGTATCCTTCTGGCCATGGCCTTTGTGATTTCCGTTGCGGCTCTGGCTCAAACCGGCAGCGCTGCCGCCGCTCCCGCCCCCAAACCCGCTTCTCCTGCTGCTGCCGCGGCCGCTCCTCCCGCCGTCACCGGAGCTGGCACCAAGATCGGCACCATCAGCATGGAGCAGGCGATTTTCGCCACCAACGAAGGCCGGCGTGATTTCGAAGCACTCAGCAAGAAGCTCGAACCCAAGCAGAACGAACTCAAAGGCCAGAACGACGAGATCGAGAGCCTGAAGAAGCAGCTCAATACGCAAGGCGACAAGCTCAATGACGACGCTCGCGCCAATCTCGTGAAGCAGATCGAATCCAAGCAGAAGTCGCTCGACCGCCAGCTGCAGGATGCTCGCGAAGACGCGCAGAACCAGCAGAACGAAATCGCCCAGCGCATTCTGCAAAAGCTCGGTCCCGTGCTCATCAAGTACGCCACCGATAATGGCTTCGGCATGATTGTGGACACCTCGCAACCCTGGCCGCAGAGCCCGGTCGTGTGGTGGGGAGAATCGGTCGACGTGACCAAGCCCGTGGTGGACGTGTACAACGCGCAGTCCGGCGTCGCGCCACCGCCTACGACAGGAGCCTCGAAGCCCGCAACGCCAGCCAAGCCGGCTGGCACGGGTGTCAAACCAACGACGCCGCCAGTGAAACAGGCGGAGCCACCCAAATAAAGTTTCACCGCGACACCTCGGGTGTCGCGAAAGTTCCCGAAGGCCGCGCTCCCGCGCGGCCCTTTTTTCTTTTGAGCGGACAAGGCCGGAGACATTCGCCGCGGTGTCCTTACAGCTAGCACTTCCTGATGTGGAGGACACGATGTTCGCTGACAGCTTGCTCGATTCCCACTTCACCGGCCGCGCGCAGCGCGGCTGGACCACGCTGACTTCTTGCGCATTGCAGACACTTGCACTGGCCGGCGTGCTGATGCTGCCTCTGCTTGACCCCGAAGGCCTTCCGAAATTGCACTTGCTGTCGGTGAGCGCACCGATCGGTCCGCCGCCAGGACCGCCCCCGGTGGTCGAGCACGCGCACGCAACCAACAGACCTATCCAAAGCAACCTCAGCCACGGCTTGGTGGTTGCGCCTCCCACGATCCCTACGGGGGTGTCCCATGTGGTCGACGATGGCCCCCTGCAGGATTCCTCACCCTGTGCGGTTTGTGTGCCGGGCGGAACGGGATCGTTGTCGAGCACCAACCCGATCTTCGGCTCTCTCGGCCACGGAGTTCCGGTGGTTACGCCTCCCCCGCCCCCTACCGCTCACCCGCCCCGCATCTCGCACATGATGGAAGGCAACCTCATCTACCGGGTGCAACCGACCTATCCCCCGCTGGCGCGAGCGGCTCGCATTCAAGGAACAGTCCTCTTGCGAGCCATCATCAGCCGCAACGGCACGATCGAAAATCTGCAGACCATCAGCGGCCACCCTATGCTGGTAGGGGCCGCGCTCGATGCGGTTCGTCAGTGGCGCTACCGGCCGTACATCTTGAATGGCGATCCGGTCGAGGTGGAAACGCAAGTGACCGTGATATTTTCGCTCTCTGGCGGCTAACCAAGGCTGCCGTCGAGCCGGAGCTTGACAGAGCATCATCCTGAAGGGGTGCATGGCAAGGAACTGAATACGCCCTGCGCTTTTCTATCTTCCGACGTTAACTAAAAGATAATATTTGTGCCAGAATGACTTATATGCGCTCGCTGGGAGGCCGCCTGACCAAACCCTCATCTGACCCTCAAGCGTCGCCCTTCCGGCTTCTAATCGCCATTAAATGGGGCTCTACGGGGCTCAGCCATCACAATTGTTAGACACGTAGAACCGGTTTACGCACTTTCAATAACTTAGCTTATAGTGAATCAATTGGAGACACTACCCTGCCCTGTTGATGGCGGGTTGGGATCCCTGTGAGGCACTCGGCTGAGAATCCAAAACCTGACGAAAGGCAATCACGTGTCAGGCGCCCAGTTGGGGATCGACCGAAAGTAGCCCGCCACTCCAGTGGCGGGATTGCCCAGCAAACAGGAGCCGTGCCGTCGGCACGGTTGAAGTGGCTGCAGAAGCTGTCAAGCGTCCATCCGGGACGCGGGTTTCTGGGACCGCTTACCCGGCGCTGAAGCGCCGGGCTATTTTCGGTTCTCGCTCCGCGACCGGGGTGCCCAAGTCCACATGGCCGCTACAACGAAGTATCCCTCGTTCCCATTCCTCCGTTCCATCCCTGGGGCCCCCATTCCCTCCGACCAATCGGTCGTTCTAGTCCCTCGGCCCGATTCCTCCGTTCCATGCCCTCGGTCATTCGTCCACGCCCGCGAATCCACTTGTGGCCACCCGTTTGTTCCGCCCACCAATCGTCCGACGGTAACATTCGTAGTTGAATCTCGAGCCGATATAATCGCGACAGTGACTTTCGCCACCCTCGATGTAGCTCCCCGGCAATCCGCGCGGCCTACCTGGGCAGAGATCTCGCTCAGCACCTTGTGCGACAACTTTCGCACTCTGCAGAGATACGTGGGCCCCCGCGTGGAAGTATGCGCGGTGATCAAGGCCGACGCGTATGGCCACGGCGCGACACCCTCCGCCATTTCGCTGGAGACCGCCGGTGCGAAGTGGTTTGGCGTCACCACCACCGACGAAGGCATGCCCTTGCGCTCGGCCGGTCTGGGCGGCCGCATCCTGCTCATGACAGGCTTCTGGTGCGGTGAAGAAGAGGAAGTGGTCAGGCAGAATCTGACGGCGACCGTCTGGGAACCGTGGCACCTGGAATTGCTCGATCGCGCGGTACGGCAGCTGCGCGCCCCGCGACAACCGGTTCATCTGAAGATCGACACGGGAATGGGCCGCCTCGGGGTCTCCCTCAGCGAGGTCTCCGCCATGTGTCGCGAAATCCGCAAGTTTCCGAACATCGCGCTCGAGGGAGTGTCTACGCATTTCGCGTCTTCCGAAATTCTGGACGCGCCCGAAACAGAAATCCAGATCGCGAATTTCGATCGTGCCGTTCGAATCGTGCGAGCAGAAGGTTTCACGCCGTCGCTCTATCACATGGACAACACGGGCGCCTTGTTGGCGCGCCCCGAAACCTGGCAGAACATGGTTCGCCCGGGAATCGCTCTTTACGGCTACGCACTCCGCCCTACTCGCGAAGGCGCACCGGCCGCGACCGCCCCCAACCTGGCGTTACAACCCGCGCTCTCCTGGAGAACGCGCATCATCTCGCTGCGCCAGTTCGGCGCAGGGCAGCGCCTCGGCTACAACGGGACCTATACGACGCCCGCGCCCGCGAAGATTGGTGTGTTGCCTGTGGGTTACGCCGATGGCTACCGTCGCGGTCTCTCGAATCGTGGTCGCGTGATTGTGCGCAACACTTATGCGCCCATCGTCGGAAATATCTCGATGGACCTCACACTGGTCGATGTCACGCAGGTTCCCGGTGTGGAAGAAGGAGACGACGTCGTTCTGATCGGCAGCAGCGGTAATCTCCGCGTCGACGCTGCCGAAGTGGCTGCCCTCTGCGGCACGGTGCCTTATGAGATTCTGTGCGGCATTTCCAAGCGCGTGCCGCGCGTCCACCTGCCGTAAACTCGCCAGCCCTTCAACGGTTAGCGCAGCACGTCAACTCTCTCCAAACAGCCGTGCGCGGACACCCTCATCCGCCAGCAAATCGGGGCCACTGAATAAGTGGTCAGGGACACGTGTCAAATCCTCAGCAATCTTTGGCATCGCGCGTCCGCGCAGTGCTTGCGCTTCCGGAGACGGGTCCTGAAACAACGTGCGCAGCCAACCGCAGACCTTCCTGCTGCTTTGGAAGTACTGATCATGCTGGCCGGCATATTCGTGACCTGCAATGTCCCAGTCGGCGTGCGCCAGCAGCGCGTCCCGCAACACGCGGGCATCCCTTAATGTCATCGCCAAGCCTTGTCCGAAAGTGGGATCGTTCGTTGCCGCCGCATCTCCCACCAGAGCGATTCCGTCGTGATAAGGATGATCCACCCAGGATTCGCCCGCCTCGAAACTGGCCAGCGGCCCGACGCTTTCCACCTGGGCGTAATACGCCTGCACGGTCGGAGAGACTTTCCGCGATTCGGCAAGAAACGCCTGCAAGCGTTCGGCGCCTTGGAGAGCCAGCCCGCTCGCCGTCGGGTATCCCAGGTAAGCGCGGCAGCGCTGCCGGGTTTGCGGGACAATGCCTATCACCAATCCGAGATCAGGATTGAAAAGAAAGGTCACCACGTCCTGCGGACAACCGACGCCGGTCAACAGGACACCTGCGAACTGGAACGGTTGCACATTCCGTTGCGAGACAAAGGCGCCCCACTTACGGGCTGCCGATCCTCGGCCATCGGCGGCGACGACCAGGCGCGCTGCAATTCGCTCCTCCTTTCCATTGCGGGTGATCACGACGGACGGATTTGCACGCGGCTCGATGCCCTGGACGGTCGACGATCGCCGCACCTCGGCACCGGCGCGCTCGGCCTCGGCCAGCAAAGTCTCCTGCATCTCCGGATGACAGAAAGAAAAGGAAGCCACCTTCTGTGGAGTGGTTTCGATAAAGTTCCGCGGACCGAAACCCATCTCGACGAAGGGAAGCTCTTTCGCGCATGACTTGAGCAGCAGGTCGGCGACACCCAATTCCTGCGCCTCGGCGACGCCCCACGGCGCCAGGGACTCCCCTCGAACGCGGTCGCGGAAGCGCGACTCCTTCTCCAGGATGAGCACGCGGGCGCCCTGCCTCGCCATGGCGATTGCCAGGGCGGATGCACCCAGGCCACCGCCCACCGTGACCAGATCAAACTGAGAGGAGTTCATCGGAACCTCGCTTGCTCAGGGCCTGATATTTCCGAGGTTCGGGCCGATACCAGTTGCGGGGCTGGATTAGGTTGGCATGTTATCAAAGGAATCGTACGTCCTCAAAATTGCCACTGGATGCAGCATTTCGCCGCTGGCTGCGCGGTCGCTGCTAGTTCGCGAGCAACTTGCTATATTCCCATACAAGACATGCCAACCCGCTACGCCAAGTGGATGTACGACTGGGAAGACCGCCTCACCTCGGTCGACAACAACCGCGTAGTCCGTCCGCTCGATTGGGGCGTGGAGTGGGCGCATGAGTGGCCGTGCCGGAACGGAATCCCCGCCGGGCAGGCACCCGCCGATCCTGAAGAGTTCTTCGCAGACTACAACCAGCGAATCATCGCGAGCAGCGACGATTTCTATGCTTACCGCGTGCCGGCAGACTTTCGCCTGGAGAATCGCGAAGTCAAAGTCTTTAGCACGCGCGAAGTTCCCGATCCGAAGCTGGAAGAAAAAGTTCGCGGTACTCGCGCTGACTTCCTGCGCTTCACTTCTCCGGTGCGCACTCCTTTTCCGGAAAATAATCTTGTGAACGCCCGCTGGTTTCCCGCTCGCGGGCGGCGAGCCGTAGTGCTTTTGCCCCATTGGAATGCGGACGCTCTTGCCTACACCGGGCTGTGCCGCGTCCTGAACCTTCTCGGCATGGCCGTGCTTCGGCTGAGCATGCCCTATCACGACATTCGCATGCCGGCCGAGATCGGTCGAGCCGACTACGCCGTTTCCGCGAACATCGGGCGCACGCTCGACGCGGTGCGCCAGGGCGTGGTCGACATTCGCTGCTGTCTCGATTGGCTGGAACAGAAGGGCTACAAGCAACTGGGCCTGATCGGCACCAGCCTCGGTTCCTGCTACGCCTTCATCGCCAGCGCGCACGATGCGCGCATACGGGCCGCCGCCTTTAATCACGCGTCCACCTACTTCGCGGATGTGGTCTGGCACGGGCAGTCCACGCGGCATATTCGCCGTGGAATTGAAACTGCCATCGATCTGGAACGCCTGCGCGAACTCTGGCTGGCGATCAGCCCCATGGTGTACTTCGACAAGTTCGCGCGCTATCACAAGAAGTCGCTGGTGATTTACGCCAACTACGATCTGACTTTCCTGCCCGAATTCTCGCGCGAAGTCGTCGACCAGTTCGCCGCCCACCGACTGGATCACAAGGTCGTCGTTCTTCCCTGCGGCCACTACACGACCGGTGAGACTCCCTACAAATACATGGATGGCTGGCATCTGGCCTCATTTTTCCGAACGGCGTTTGAAGCGTAAAATTAGTGGTTTGAGTTAAGGTGCCGCCGGAGACTGACAGATGAGCAATCAATCCATGTACCGTCCCCTGTTCGAAACCGACCCGCAGATTGCCGCCGCCATCGACAACGAGACTCGCCGCCAGCATGAAGGGCTGGAGCTGATCGCCTCGGAAAATTTCGTGAGCGAGGCCGTGCTCGAAGCCGCCGGCTCGGTTTTCACCAACAAGTATGCGGAAGGTTATCCTGGCAAACGGTACTACGGCGGATGCGAGTTCACCGATGTGGTCGAGGAACTGGCTCGTTCCCGGGCCAAGCAACTGTTTGGCGCGGAGTTCGCGAATGTGCAGCCCCACGCCGGGTCGCAGGCCAACATGGAGGCCTATGCCGCAGTGCTCCAGCCTGGGGACACGATTCTCGGCCTCAACCTCGCGCATGGCGGACATCTCACCCATGGCCACCATCTGAACTTCTCCGGCAAGACGTACAAGATCATTCCGTACGGCGTCACCAAGGAAAGCGAGACCATCGACTACGACGAACTCGAGCGCCTGGCTGAAAAAGAGCGGCCCAAGATGATCATCGGCGGAGGCAGCGCGTACCCGCGCATCATCGACTTCGCCCGCATGCGCCAGATCGCCGATAAAGTCGGCGCCCTTTACCTGGTCGATATGGCGCATTTTGCCGGACTGGTTGCCGGCGGAGCGCATCCTTCTCCCGTGCCGCACGCGCACATCGTCACTTCCACGACGCACAAGACGCTGCGTGGGCCGCGGTCGGGCATGATTCTGGCCAAGGCCGATCTGGGTCCCGCCATCGACAAGACCGTGTTTCCAGGGATGCAAGGTGGCCCCCTCGTGCACATCATGGCGGCCAAGGCAATTTGTTTCCTGGAAGCGATGCAGCCGGAATTCAAGGTTTATGCCCGGCAAGTCGTGTCGAATGCCAAAGTGCTGGCGGAAACGCTCGCCGCTGAAGGCTATCGGATCATCTCCGGTGGCACCGATACCCACGTGATGCTGGTGGACGTGTTCGCCAAGGGCATGCTGGGTAGCGAGGCCGAAAGGGCGTTGGGCGAGGCTGGAATCACGGTCAACAAGAACGCCATCCCCTTCGATACCAACCCGCCCATGAAGCCCAGCGGCATCCGGATTGGCAGCCCGGCGCTGACCACCCGCGGCATGAAGGAGAAGGAGATGCAACAGGTTGGGCGCTGGATTGCCGACGCACTCGAGCATCGCTCCCAGCCCGACGCCCTGGACAAGATCCGCCGCCAAGTTCTTGAGCTGGCCGAGGCATTTCCGCTGTACGCGGAACGGCGGGCGAAGGCTCAGGCCGAAGCGCGCGCCTAGTTGCGCCATCCCGTACAGACTCGCGGGTAGCCGGCTCCGCGAAATCCTTGTAGCGCCCGCGCGTTCCTGTGGTTAAATCGTGCCGTGAAGATCGCCATCGACATCCGTCGCATGACGGAGTTCGGCATCGGTACCTACACCCGCAACGTCGTGCGGGCATTGGGCAGGCTGGACCGGCGATCGAAATACTTCCTGATCGGCTCTCCCGAGAAGGTCAAGGAGATCGGCGCTCTCCCGGCGAACTTTCACACGGTTCCCCTGCTCGAACCGGACACGACCATCAAGGGCTACCTGGAGTTCCGCACGATCCTGAAGCGGCTGAGCGTCAACCTGGTGCATATCCCGCATCTTTTTTGGTTGCCGCGATCGTTGCCCTGCCCTTACGTGATGACCGTGCACGACGTGCTCGAGCACATGTCCGGGTCGAAGGGGCATTCCGGATTTCGGCGTTCTCTGCACTATCAGCTCACCCGTCAGGTGCTGAAGCGTGCGGCGCGCATTTTTGCAGTCTCGCAATTTTCGAAAAGCGAAGTTGAAAAATTGTTCGGAATTCCTGCGCGCCAGATAGAAGTCGTCTACAACGCGATCGACCCGCGGCTGCTGCATGGGCACGCCAATGACGCCGACCGCCAGTTGATCGCAGAGCGCTATCTGGTGACTTATCCCTTCTTGTTGTATGCCGGACGCATCAGTCCTCACAAGAACCTGGTGCGCATCATCGAAGCTTTCTCCGCCTTGCGCGGAGAGTTGGAGAAAGAGGACCGATTTCCTGACCTCAAATTAATCATCATAGGCGACGATCTCTCCGGCCATCCCGACCTGCGGCGCACCGTGATCCGCAGCGGGGTGCACAACGACGTGCGTTTCTTTGGATTCGTGCCCATCGATATTTTGCGGATCTTCTACGATCTGGCCGTCGCTTTCATCTTTCCATCTTTGTATGAGGGCTTCGGACTACCTCCGCTCGAAGCAATGGCGCATGGCACACCGGTAGTCACGTCGAACACATCTTCACTACCGGAAGTGGTGGGCAAGGCTGCAGTGCTGGTGAATCCGGAAAATGTGTTCGAGATCATGCGCGCGATGCATCGCATCCTCGTCGACCAGGGGCTGCGCGAGAAACTGAAGCAACACGGGTATGAACGGGTCCAGCACTTCTCCTGGGATGACTCCGCGCGCCGCATTCTCAAGGTGTATGCAGAGGTGGCGGGTGCGCCGGGAGATGGCAACATTCCGTCCGACCATGCACCGGAAATGCAACGCATGCGTGCCTAAAGGAGTCGACCTCTCGGCAGGCGAATCCGCGCGTCCCCTTTGCCGGTGTCCTCTAGTTTGCACTTAGCTTGCGCAGGCTTCCCTCCGCTTGAGACAAGCGACGGGCGACGACCGTCGGAGGAACACAGTCGAATGCGTCGGGACTGATCAACCCCGGCTCCTTGACGCGCTGCCAGATTTCCGCACTGCGCTGGTACCAGGAGATTGATTGCTGCCAACGCTGAAGGCGAGCCTCGTGAGCAGTACGCTGATCTGCCGCCCGGCTTGCTCCTACGTCGCCCAGACCGGAATACGCGTCCGCGAGCGTATACAGAGTCTGCATGTTGGGATGGCTAGACTTTGCCGCCAGTTCCACCAGGCTCACCGCCTTCCGGAAGCTGCCTTCGGCGGCCTGAGCGTTAGCCAGCCGAAGTTGAGCGCGGCCTGCACTGTTATACGTGGCCGCGAGGCGTTGTCCGGCTCCGCTATTTCGCGCGCTCGCTGAGACAACCGTGGATAGAACGGCGATGGAGTTCTGGTAGTATTTCAGTGCCTTTTGAGAGTCGTGCTGCCGGCTGGCGATGTCGCCCGCTGTGGTATTCAGATCGGCTTGTACACCTTGAACTTCGGTGTCTTTGGGACTCTGAGCCACCAGCCCAGGAACTAACAAGAACGCTTTTGCCATGTGGGCAGAAGCCTCACCCGGCCGCCCCATTCGAGATTCCATATCGGCCACCAGCTTGTAGTCCTCGGCCAGCGTGATGCCCGACTGCACATTTCGTGGATCCGCGGTCGTGAGTTCCATGGATAGTTCTAAGGCTTCCTGCGCGGCCGTGAGGGCAGAAGGCATTTCTCCTTTAAACAACTGCACCGCCGTCATTCTTTCGTAGAGAAGACCCAATAGATACTTTCCCCGGGGACCCTTGTTTGAGTGGTAAGCCACTTCCTGGAAGAGCGGTTGCGCGCGCACGTAGTACTGCAGCGCCAGATTGGCCTGCCCGCCTTGCCAAAGTTGGTCGCCCATCGTCGTGATCGCAATCCCCAGGTTGCCACGCCCTCTGACATCCGCCGGATCAAGATTCGCCAAGCGCTCCGCCGCATCCAGTTGCTTCTGGCGAAACACGAGCGCGGCCTCATTGTCTCCCAGGTTCGACAAGCTGAGGTCGCCTCCAAGAATGTTCGCGACTGACTGATAGTCCACCACCAGTTCAAGGAGGACCTTGAAGTCCTTGGGATAAGCACTTCCCCACGGCTCCATCAGCTTCACTGCAGCTTGACTATTCTCCAGCGCGGCCGACATTTCGCCGGCAAACAGCTGCGTCTGCGAGGCCAGCCGGTAGCACTCCGCCAGAGCGAGCGCATCGGCGAGACTGTCGCTTTTCTGCGACCAGAGGCTCTTGCGGATGGCCAGCGCTTTTTCGTAGCTCTTCAGCGCATTACTGGTGTCGCCCAGGTTGGCGGAAAACTCATTGCCCTGGACGTCGCCAATTCGTTTGTAGGCTTCCGCAAGTTCTCTGCGCAGCGAAGCGTCGCCTTGCGATTCCTGTTCGAGGCTGTCCAGGTACTGGAGCGCTTTGTCGACGATGAGCTTTCGAGCCGAGGTTGCGCCCGGCAAATCCTGGATGGAATCGTGCACATCGAAAATCAGGGAATTCGCAAGGGATCGAACATCCTGGAAGCGCCGCTCCGCCTTCGCGCGCTGAACCTGCGCGACGTGTGCTTCCCACACGATGCCGGCCATCAAGGCGATCAATATCGTGACGACCCCGGCGGTCAGAATCATCGCGCGCTTGTGCCGCACGATGAACTTGGAGGCGCGATAGCGGAAAGAATCCGTTCGCGCATCCACCGGCAAGCTGCGCAGATGACGGTGCAAATCCTCGGCGAAGTGTTCCACAGAAGCGTACCGTCTCTGCGGTTCCTTGCGCAGAGACATCAACACGATGTTGTCGAGATCGCCGCGCAGGCGTTTACCCAACTTCTGGGGTGAATCTTCGCCCTTCGCGTCGAAGGCGATCTTCTCTTTCTCGTCCGCCTCACTCGACAACCCCTGCGTTCCGCGAACCACCGTGCTGGGCTTGGGCGGCTCGGTGTCGCAGGCAGCACGCAACATCGCATCGGGAGAGCGGTTCGGCACAAAGTAAGGATGCTTCCCGGTCAACAAGACGAACAAAACGACCCCGAGCGAGTACACATCACTCGCGGTGGTCACCATCTCGCCGCGAATCTGCTCCGGGCTCGCGTACTCCGGCGTCAGCATGCGCACCATCGTGCGCGTGGCTTCGGCGGATCGCGGTCCTGCTCCCGGATCGAGAATCCTGGCGATCCCGAAATCCAGCAGCTTGGGAGTTCCGTCCCCAGTCACCAGAATGTTCCCGGGCTTCAGATCGCGGTGAATGACAAGATGCTGGTGTGCATATTGCACCGCCGAGCAGACGCGCAGGAACAGCTGGAGCCGGTCGTTGACGGAAAGCCGTTGGGCATTGCAATACTGATCGATCGGAGTTCCTTCCACCAACTCCATCGCCAGGTAGGGAAGCCCGGTCTCGGTGGTGCCACCATCCAGCAGGCGAGCGATGTGGGGATGATCAAGATTGGCGAGGATCTGCCGCTCGGCTCGAAATTGCGCCAAGGCAAATGCGGTGCCCAGTCCCTGGCGCACGATCTTGATCGCAACCTGCTTCTCGTATTGCTCGTCAGCTCGGACCGCGCGGTAGACCGATCCCATGCCTCCTTCGCCGATCATGGCAACCACTTCGTAGGCCCCAATCCGGCGTCCCACCCAGGATTCTTCTGCAATCTGTTCAAAGGCACCATTGCTCCACGCCGGAGCTTCCAGAAATCCTTCCGCGCCCGCGTTTTCATCGGCTAACAACGATTCAACTTCGAGGCGAAGCGTTTCGTCCCCGTCACAAGCTTGATCAAGAAACTTCGCCCGCGCCGGCGGATCGACCTCCAACACCTGCTGCAAAACGCCTTTCACCTGTTGCCAGCGCTCAGGAGTCATGCAGGCAGACTCCATTTCATTTCGGGGTCAGGGGAACAACTCGTGGATTGGCACGCATCCACGCACCAGTTCCCCAAAAACCGAGCAGGAGCATCCGCCTGAGATATGAGGAGAAGCGCAGGAAGGTAAGCGAGCGCATGCAAGATTTGATTCGACGAAGCCGAGTGCAATGCCACTCCGGGAGAGGAGGCTGAGATTTAGGCGCCAAACTATCCGGGTTTCGACCGAAAGTCAACGGTTTGAAAAGGAGGCGTAGAACATTGAGGCGTTGCACAACGCTTATACGGCGGGAAAGGTAACGGTGCCGCACGCTAGCGCCGCCGAAAGTGATAAGTGAAGGAGGCGGTCACGTAAGATTTGAGGGGGAATCCGGCGATGCGCTCGAAGGGCAGCCCTTCGCCCGGGAGAGCGAGGGTTTCCACGGTTTGGCCCCCGTATCCACTCGCAATCAGGAAGTTCACCCCCACATCCATTGCTTGGCTCTCAAAAGGTCGAATGAATGCGCCCCGAAATTCGCGGACGGGTGCGCCGACGAAGCCGTCCCCCAAAGGTTTGCTGCCGACCTCTTCGTATTCACCACGGGCCAACAGGTGGAATGGCAAACGGTCGAATGTGCCCAGGACGTCCCAGACCAAGCGCGGGGCTTCGGGAGTGGGCAAGCCCGTAAGGCGATCGCGCGCGTCAGCGCGAGCGAACAACCCCTGCACGAACCCGTACTTGAAGTTCCTTCGTGCCGTGACGGCAAGGGACTTCAGAATTCCGGGTCCCTCATCTTCCTGCAAGCCGGTATCGTTCGAGATGCGAGCCAACTGCTGGGCCGTTGTCACATGCTCCAGCGTCAACCGGAACTCTGTACGGGCCACCGTCTTGCTCAGCACAAGTTGATAAGAACGAGCCTTGCTCATGATCGTGCCGCCCTCGATCGCGCTGGTGCCGATGCGAGGATCGTTGACGTGAAACGACTGTCCGTAGCTCAGCGCGACCGACGGCAAAAACGACGCGGACGCGGGCGGCAGAAAGCTGATCGTTCCCTTGGGGGAATTAATACTCGCGTGCCTTGAAAATGAAAGACTCGGCCGATAGACATCTTGGTTATCGACGGCGACTTCGTCCCGCCGATAGCCAAGGTTGTAGTGAAGCACACGCAGAACCGTTCCGTCAGCGGAAACGAATGGGCTATAGAAGTTCAATGTCAGATTGTTGTCGGTGCCGGGCTGCAAGATGGTGTTGTCTGTAATGTGATCGAGGGCGAGCGCGTGGGGAGCCTCTCGACGGAAATTTACTCCCGCCAGCAACGAGAGGGATCTGCTGAAGCTGTCCGCATAGAGAATGTCTTCGGAATTTGTGTTCCGATGTTCACTCTGCCGGATCAGGCCGTCCCCGAAATTCGGACGCACGTCGAGCGTGTAGTACCGGTAGAACCCCGAGAACTGGAACTGGCGGCGTTCCGTAAGATGCCATACGTCGTTAATAATGACGGCTCCGTTTGAGGTTTCCTCTCGTTGTCGGGCATCGATCGTGTCGCCGGCCACCTGGGTATCAATCGGAATCAACCCGGGCTGGTACGCGAAGCCGTAGTAACCCAAGCCGTAGACGGTCAGCTCATGCCTTCCAAAATCGAAGACCTTCGATACGTTTCCTTTGTATTGCCTGCGATGCTCCAACCGTTGCAGAAAGCCGTTTCCGTACGAAATTTCCAGTCCGACCCACGACTTGTTTGCCGGATCACGCGGACTCCAGCCCGTGACCAGGTTCAGATCACGATAGTCCCCAGTGAGCCGTATCATCGGGTCAAGGCGGTCCCGCAGTCCGAAGACGACGGACGAGTTCACGGAATTGTTGCCCTCCCGCACATTGAAAGCTCCGCCGTCAGTCTGCACGCTCTCAATGGCGATGGGGATGACCACATTCGGATCGGCATATCCATTCCCATGGGCATTGGCGGGAAGGTTGTTGGGAAACAGGAATCCGCCGACCTGGAAGAACATCGCGATCGGCTCGCCATGGTCGCCGGCCACGCCGGGGATAAAATATTGAGGCGGCTTCACGCCACCAGCGGGAGATTCAACCGGCATTCCTGGAATTGAGATGGGCATCCCGGGACGTCCGGGGTTGGCGTCCAGCGTTTCGTCTCGCACCATGATCCGCTGTGCAGGATCGGGAGCGAACAGACCGACGTCCGCCACGTCAGCAGACACCGTGACCGATTCGCTTTGCGAAGCAACGCGGGAGAACTGGACATTCTCAACATGCCTGCCATCCGTCAGAGTA
>Ga0307469_10000193_pt1 | contig 23820 bp, 19 predicted proteins | sample atmos_gasesAM2C__FD_203084 | JGI IMG/M metagenome (GOLD analysis project Ga0307469, IMG submission 203084) | Hardwood forest soil microbial communities from Morgan-Monroe State Forest, Indiana, United States - atmos_gasesAM2C_515 | ecosystem: Environmental > Terrestrial > Soil > Temperate... | reverse complement strand
CAATGTCCGCTAATCCGGACAGCGGGCCGAACGAGAAGAGGTAGGTCTGCGTTCCGTCGCCCATGGTGGCGAAACCATCGCCGCCGGAAATTTGCTGGCACTTGATCGCGCCGTTCACATTCCTCTCGGGAACCTGAACTCCACTTTCGTTGGTCGTGAACGTCGTCGCGCCGTTGTAGGGAGGCTCAACGGTCTGCGCCGTCGGGTGCGTGAAAGGAGTGGTCGTCGGGCACTGCACCCGGAACGACTGGGCTTTTGCGGCGACTGTCGCTAGACAGACCAGCAGTATTGGCAACCAGACGTGGTACGGCTTTCTTGAGAACATGCGACCTCCACAGAGTTCTTTGGGCAAGTGATCAATTCCTTGCATTCATGCAGGGGAACATCGGGAGACAGTTCGGCCATCTCCTAGTTAGTGTCAATTTGGTGAAACACCCCACGTCTCTGCTGCGCTTGACCCACTCGCAAGCGAGCAGAACCGTACCTTGAGCGGCAAGCCTTTAAGGGGGAGGGTGTCGGAAAGTCCTGGCCCGTCGCTCAAATCATCTGTCTGTTAATAACAGCGAACGAATCGCTACCTGCTGGAACAAGGGGAGTTACTTAAGTGAAGAAAGCGACCGGGGGGCGTCAGCGTACTGGCCGGCGCAAGGCCGATTTCTGCTGCAACGTTTGTATCTCAGGTCGAATCCGGAAGAACATACCCCGCAGGGAGTAGGGAATGTTAAAAACCTTGGTAGCTGTTAAGAAACTGCCTTACAAATGCAAACTTGCGCGGTCCCCGGGGCCTGCCCAGCTCTTCCCGGGTGGCCAATAACGGTGCGGAGGGGAGAAAACAGCCGGCACTTAGGGGGTAATGAGTTTTTTCCGCACCGCGTACAAAATGATGTCGGCCGTCGTGTGCAGGTCCAGTTTCTCCATGATGTTGGAGCGGTGTGTTTCTACTGTGTAGACGCTCAGGTTCAGAATGCGCGCGACTTCCTTATTCGATTTGCCCTCCGCCAGCAGTTGTAGCGTCTCTTTCTCCCGCTCGGTCAATAGGTCGTAGGAGTCCTGCAGTCCACGCTGCTGCAATTGGCGCATGTAATCGCCCACCAGTATGCCGGCAATCGTGGGACTGAAGAATGGCTTCCCGTCGGCGGCTGCTTCTACCGCGCGTGCCAAGTCGAGGTCTTCTCCATCTTTCAGCAAGTAGCCTTTTGCACCGGCTGCGAGCGCCCGCGATAGATAAGTGTCATCCGCATGCATGCTGAAGATCACCACTCCGGTGCGCGGATTCCGTTTCACGATCTGCGCCGTCGCCTCGATTCCGCTGAGACCCGGCATCACGATATCCATGATGACCACGTCAGGATTTTCTGTTTCCGCAAGCTGGACCGCCTGGCGTCCATCCGAAGCTTCGGCGACGATCTCGAATTGCTCCTCCTGCTGAAGTTGCATGCGAAGTCCCTTGCGCACCATGCTGTGGTCGTCGGCCAGCAATACCCGGATGCGTCTCATGCCAGGACACTCCCACCTATTGGGATTTCCAGAGTCACCGACGCTCCTCCCATTTTTCCGCGAGCGATCGACACCTTGCCGTCGATGATTGAGGCTCGCTCTCGCATCCCTACGAGCCCAAGACCGCTGCCAAAGCCTCGGGTGTGATCAAATCCGACTCCGTCATCCTCAATTCTTACTCGGACCTCATCGGCCGAAGCGCGAACCTCAATTCGTACGTTTTTTGCGGACGCGTGTTTTGCGCAATTTGTCAGCGCCTCCTGCACGCAGCGGTAGATGCAGATACGCTGTTCCTCTGTAAGCTCCGGAAAATCGCCGGCGCAGTCGACCACCGTTAGAATTCCGGTTTGCCGCCGAAACTGACGCGCCCTCCACTCCAACGCCGCGCCTAGATTGACGTCATCGATCAGCGAGGGACGTAATCCCATCGCCAGATCCCGCACCAGTCGCAGGGCTTCGGCATTGAGGCGGCTCACTTCCTCGAGTTCCCCACGGAGCTCGTTGGGCGGCAGCTGCGTACGCCGCAGCGCCTGCAACTGAAGTCCGATCCCAGTCAGTATTGGACCCACCGAGTCGTGCAGTTCGCGCGACAGGTGCTTGCGCGGATCGTCCTGCGCCCACGGGACGTTGAAAGTCGGGGTCACGAGATGCAACCCATTCCGCTCGTTCCGCGGCCGTTCTTCCGCCGCTCCCTTATTTCGGCCGAGGCCGTACAGGGCAGCGGCAATCAGGCAGGAGAGAAGAGCGCCGAACTGCCACGCATGCGGGCTAGAAAATGCGCCCTGCAAATCCGTGCGGGCGGGTTGCATTTTTTCCGCCGCATACCAAGTTGCGACGGAAACTCCAACCAGCAGTAACCCCGCCAGTTTCGAACGCATCCTGACCGGACGCGTCCACAAAGGTTGTTTGTCTGTTCCTTCAGATATCGAATCGTAGCGGGCCTGAAACTGTGATGACAGGCCCAGCCCAGGTGCTTCTCTGGACATAGACTTCCGCCTCCAACGTTGCGGTTTCGGGACGGGGGGAGACAAAGACCTGTGTGCGTTGGAGTGGAGCTAGATTCTGAGGATGCCGACGGAGCCGTGACCACGCGAGGAGCCGGTCACATCAACAGAAGAAAGGATATCGAGTAGCGAGGGTTGGTCGATCTGAGGGCCGGCGAATGCGAACGGGGCCTGCGAAATAAGTTGCCCTTCGGCGGCGCGTATCTGTGTACGGACGTTCGTGATCTTTACGTCGTGAACGTCGAGAAGGTCCACGTCCGGATGAATCAAAACCCCAATGAAAAGCAGGGCAAAGAACAGTAGGACTGTCTTTGCGAATGCTCCTGGACGATTCATTGGATCAAGCCCCATTCTGTTTTCCGGAACCCCGCATGCCTTCCCTAAGGACAATATCCCTTACTGGCCAGCCGGAGGTCAAGCGTTAAATACCACGAGTAGTGGACAAAACGGCGTTTTTCAGGGGAGATGGGAGTACGACGGTAACGTGCCTGAAGGGCTCGAAAGTCCTTTCTGCGAACTTCATCTACTCCGCTTATTGTTTTGATCTCCCGCCTGTGTGGGATACCCATCACCCTGTTGCCGGTGAACAATCTGTCACACGCTGCCGTGGGCTGATTGAGCCCGCTGCCTTGAGCCTCCCCGAATCCTCCCCTCGGACCGGCTGGAAGAAGTGAAAGCGAATTGCTCGCTAAAGGGGAGGGTTTGCACACATGCCCGCGATTCAAGATAGCCTTACCACTTACGATCTCTGCCGCCAAGCTGTCACCGAAACAGACCCGGCGCAGCGGGCCGAGATGATTGCTCACGTGCGCAGCTTGATAGCGCAAGAACGGGTTCTGCCCCAGTCTCCTGAAAACTCCAGCTATCTGGTTGTCACAGAGATGATCATGGACTTTCTGGAGCAGACTTTGCACTCGCGCCACGCCGAGAGTGTGCAGTAGTCGCTGACCCGGTGCGCACAGCGGATTATTTCCCTCTTCCCAACCTCGTGGTCAGTGCCAAGGCTCCGCTCACTGCCAGCGTAGCACCCACTCCTAATAGCCCGCCCCTGAATTGGCCGGTGGACGTGCGCACGACTCCGATCAGATAAGGTCCAAAAAAGCCGCCGAGAGTTCCGATGGAGTTGATGAACGCGATTCCGGCAGCCGCTGCCGTGCCGGACAAAAGCGAAGTCGGCATCGCCCAGAACGGCCCCAGCATCGAGAAGACACCCAGCACTGCCACGCTGATCAGGGCGACCATCGCACCAACTGACCCAGTGTAGGCAGCCACCATAAGCGCGGTTGCACCCGCAAACGCCGGTACAGCCGTGTGCCATCTGCGCTCACCCGAACGATCGGAATGTGTCCCAACTAGCACCATCGCCACCGCCGCGGCAACGTAAGGTATCGCCGACAGGGCTCCAATCCGTAGATTGTTCATTCCGGAAAGACTCTTGATAAGATTCGGCAGCCACATGCTCATGCCATAGGACACGGTGTTGAGTCCGAAATAGACAAAGGCAAATATCCAGATTCGCCCCGATCGAAACGCGGCCCAGGCGCTCGAACCTGCCGCGCTGCCGATATCCACCTTCTCTGCACGCAATTCCTGCTCCAGCCAGAGTCGCTGCTGCGTCGTCAACCACGGCGCGGAATCTGGGCCATCCACCAGATACACCCAGACCAGCGCACCCAGCGCAATGGCGGGAATGCCTTCGAGCAAGAACATCCACTGCCAACCCGCCAGTCCACTGCGGTGATGCAGGCCGAGCAATGCGCCCGACAACGGGCCGCCGATCACTCCGGACAGAGGCGCCGCCGTCATGAACCTCGCCACCGTGCGCGCGCGAGCACCTGCCGGAAACCACTTCTTCAAGTAGAGAATGACGCCCGGGAAAAAACCCGCTTCCGCGGCGCCCAGAAGAAAACGCAACGCATAAAAACTGCGTGGGCCTTCGATCAGACACATCGACGCAGAAATGATCCCCCAGGTCACCATCAGCAGTGAGATCCAGCGCCGGGCACCCACGCGCTCGAGAATTAAATTGCTGGGCACCTGAAACAGGCAATATCCCGCAAAGAAAATGCCAGCGCCCAGACCATACACTGCATCGGTAAACGCGAACTGCTGTTGCATCTGCAACGCGGCAAATCCAAGATTGATCCGATCCAGGTAAGCAACGATGTAAAGCAAAAACAAAAAAGGAACGAGCCGCCACGTCAGGATGCGCACCACCGTGGCACCTTCCGGGGGACTCTCCTCTATCTGTGGCATCACAGGTTGAAGGTGCAAATCGCTCCTAGGTCAATTCCCAAGCCATGCGGATTTTACTGATGATCGCTGCCGGCGTCAGGTTCGCATCCAGAACCAGCCCGTCCGCCGGTTCTTCAAGGGTGTTGATCTGACTTTCGAGCATGGATGCTTTCATGTAGTGATTGGGCCTTTCCAGCAACCTGCGAAACAGCAGGTCCCTGTCCCCTTGCAGATAGACGAATCGCACCTGTTCGTCCACCTGCAAGATTTGACGATAGCACTTTCTTAACGCCGAACAGGCGAGTACGGCGTTTTGGTGAGAGGCCAGCCAACCGGAGATAAGGGTGTGCATCGCATCCAGCCATGGTCGGCGATCCGCATCCGTCAATGGAATACCGGCGCGCATCTTCTCCACATTCTGGCCGGAGTGGTAATCGTCGGCGTCGGCGAATTGCCAACCGAGTTGCCGCGCCAGCTGCGAGCCGACCGTGGTCTTTCCCGAGCCCGACACTCCCATGATCACAATAACCACACGCTTCCTCTCGGCTCCATGGAGGTCCAACTGAATCTGATGCGATGTGGGTCACGGTGAGGTCCCTGCTTGTCCGAATCGCAAGCTTCGGATGCGAAAGGGAACCTGATTCGCCGTCAAGTCTACACAAGTTTGTTCGCGGCCCGGCAGACTCGTCAGGCCCTCCTCACATAGTTGCGTTCCCGATCGGTCCGGACAGATGGATCTCGTCCCGACTCTGGAGCGCGTGCTAACCGCGAGTACTTGAGTGGGACAAACAGCAACCGGACTCGTCAGAAGCTACGGCGAATTCTGTCGGCGAGAGGCATTCAAGTGAGCACGCGGAGGTGGCTATGTTCGCTCATCTCTTCGCGGCCCGGCGAAGCAACTCCGCCGGATCGGCGGTAGACAAACCCTTGGTTTAAAAAAAACTGGAAAGCCGAGCGCCCAGATCCGCAGCATAGTCCCGCTTGTTCATCGATCCACTTCAACTGCAGCTGGCGATTCAAAGGTCTAAGCCATAACCTACTCAATATCCGACACGGAGAGCGCCCGAAAGCCGTTAGAGAGTGGAAAGCTCTTGGAGCTGCGGCAAACCACCGCGCCGCTGGCGATCCGCGATTTGCCAACCACATTGCGGACGAACTCCAGGTTCACTGTGTCTGCGACGGTCGGGACTTCGTTCCACTTGGCTTCAAAGAGCTCCAGTTTCCCGGCTGCATCCACCACGAAGTCCACTTCACGCGTTCGGTCACGCCAGAAGAATAAGCTGCCCATTCGTCCCATCCGACGTTCCCGTGCTCGCAATTGGGCAAAGACGAACGTTTCCCAGACCGCGCCCGCGGCGGGTGCCTGACGCAGGTCGTCTACCCTGCGGATGTTCAGCAACGCACACAGCACACCAGTATCCGCCAGGTAGAGTTTAGGACTTTTTACGATGGACTTCGTGCGGTTGGAAAACCAGGGCTCAAGCAGTACAACCTGTCCAGAAGCCTCCAGCACGGACAGCCAATGGTTGGCGGTACTGGGAGAGATGCCCACATCCCGCGCCAAATCCGCCTTGTTCAAGAGATTTGCCGAGCGAAGAGCACACGCGCGCAAAAAGCGTTCGAAATCACGCAGGCTGCCAACGTTGGCTAAGGAACGTACATCGCGTTCGAGATACGTGGCGAGATACGAGTTGTAAAAAGCGACGTGATCAATATCAGGATCTGCATGCAACTCGGGAAAGCCACCTCGTGCAATCGCCTCTTCTGGCGTCGTCTTCGGCAAGACAGCTTGGATCTCTGCCAAGGAAAGCGTCTCCAACTCCACGATGTCCGCTCGTCCAGCCAGTGACTCAGACACACTCTTCATCAAGGAAAACTTCTGTGAGCCGGTGAGAAGAAATTGCCCATCACGGTTCCGGCTGGCATCCACTGCGACCTTAAGGTATCGAAACAAGCCTGGCGCGTACTGCACTTCGTCGATAATGACTGGCCCCGGATGCTCGCGAAGAAAGCTTTCTGGTTCCTTTTCTGCTTGTTCGGCTTCGGTCGGAAGATCCAACGAAACGAACTGGTGCTCTGGGAATAGGCGACGAAATGTGGAGGTCTTGCCGGTCTGGCGGGCGCCGGTGAGCACAACAACCGGGCGGGTCCGGGAGGAGCGTTGGAGACGGGGTTCAATATCGCGTGGAATCCACATATGCTAAATATCCAATACGATTGTATATTTTGCACAATCATGGTGCTATCACTATAACATCAATAGAAAGAGTAGCTTGCGTTCTTCCTTAGCCGCTAGGCTTCGCTGCCCGCTCAACTTCGAGTACCCCTTCAGACGAATCGACTCACAGCAACGGCATTTTTCTTGCCCTGCGCGGCGCGAGGTTGCGCCACAGTAGCACCGAGGCAAAATAGAAAAACGCATGCCAGTGTCGACATACGTTGGAGCCGCATAGTCGCTGCGTAAAGATGGTGAGCACGGAGGGAATCGAATGTAGCCGCAAACGTAGTTTCAGGGATTTGCGAGGAATCTGAGGGAGCGGAAGGTAGCCGGAAACCACTGGAGACCACGCTTATTGTTCCCTCAATGTTCCCTCGGTCGAGCAGGGCGTCAATTTTCCGGCACGCATGGCAACGCACCGAACTCCTGGGAAAGGGGACCGCTCAATTTCGTCCGAAATCATACTCAGACTTGTTCGGAAACAGGAGAGCAGGTCGCCTGTATTTGCTGGTTGAAAGATGGTGAGCGCGGAAGGAATCGAATCCGCATGACAACGTAACTTCAACAACTTAAACGGCAACAGATGGCACGTTCTACCTTAGTATAGATCTAACGCATTGCGAACGGCACGGAGATGGCACGGGAGGCAACGGCTTCTTAGGGTCCTCGGAATTTACGCACCCCCTGGGATTCGATCCCAGAGCTCCACCGTGTCAAGGGCCGCGTTAACGGTACCTGTCTGACATTCAGACATTCAACGGAACTGGCAGCCACCTTTGACGTTGAAAGAAACTCTCAGAAATGGGTATCGGACGCTAGTTGGGCTCAGATTCTACCCGCGCGAAGCGACAACAAACGGCCAGCGCATACACAAAACCGTAGCATAATCCGTAGTGAGGAGGCAGCCAACACTTTACCTATGGGTAGTCTGCGCGATGTGAATGGCCTTGTCTATATCCGGGTCGGCCGGTGTAAGCTTCTTTGCTTCGAGCAGTTCCCGGAGTCCACCCTTTTTATCCCCTGAATGGAGATAGATGAGGCCGAGGTCCTTATGTAACTGGCCAAGTGCAGTACAGCCGCCGCAGACCTGAATTCCTTCTTGTAATTGTGAGATGGCTTGCGGCCAATCGTGCGCGGCAGCGGATGCCAAGGCAAAATTTCCCAGAGTCTGAGCCCGATCCATGATTTGTTTTTGGGACTGCAGCGCTTCGAAGCGGGCTTGAAACCCCTTGGACTCATCAGGATCTGATTGCGCCAATTGGCCTGACAGGTTGTAAAGTGCCTCACCGTGCTCTGGATTCATCTCGATCACTTTTCGCCATTGCGCGACAGCGCCAGCACGGTCCCCATTGTGCAGAAGCTCTTGACCCAGCACGAAGAGTGTGTCGGGGTTCTTGGGGTCAAGCTCAGCCGACTTCTGCAGCGCCTCGACTGCGGCCGCGGCATTTCCGCCTGCTTTTTCGATTAGTCCCAGCAGGTACCACGGTTCGGCGTACTGAGGGTCGAGATGGACCGCAGTTGCAAGTTCTGGTTTGCCGTCTGGGTAACGACGCAAGTCAAAGAGAACCCGGCCCTTGTTGTAGTGCGCGGGGGCGGAATTCGGGTCCAGATTCACGGCTTCAGAAAACTCAGCCAGAGCGCCTTCCAGGTTGAACTCGTCTGCATACGCAATTCCCAGATTCAAATGCGCGCCGGAAGACTTGGAATCCAGCTTGATGACTTGCTGGAAGGCCGAACCGCTATATTCTCCCTTCCTCGGCGGGGCAAGCCAAGGAAGCCTCCAACGAAGTTCTCTGATTTTTATCGTGTGCCGATATATGTGAAGAAACGCCGTTCCTGTTCAGTCCCGCCACCAGGTTACTTGTACCTGAAATTCTGAGGAGTCCCCGAGCAACCCCCGGGACCTACGCGTTACGAAACAAGAAAAACACAACTCCGAACGCAATAATCGCCAGTGCCCAAAATGCCGGCGAATGCAGTACGTAGACCTGCGCACCTGTGACAGCGATTAACTCTGTCGCTCCTTGTTCCTTGACGAGAGCGACAGCCTTCCAGTGCAGCCAGGTGAGAAAGCAAAGGTAGACTATTGCCGAAGCGAGCAGTCCGGCCAAAACTGGCTTTAGATATGGCACGTGCGCCTCCCATGCTCAGAACGACAATATTACTCGGTTGCTGAGGCTCGCACCCGCGGTTGCCGATGCCCGGAGGATCACCAGCCAACTCCTCAGACCCGATGGACTTCGTCCAGACGTTGCGGCGCGTTTTTCTAGCCTGCATCCGTACCCGATCGAAGTGGACTGCCGCTGACCCTACCGCTCGATTCCCTTCCCCGTCTTCTTATCAGGCGCTGAGCGAAACGAAATATTCGATTTCGGCGCATCGATGATCCAGAACAAATTGCAAATTCTGTGGTGATCGCGCGTGTGGCGTGCGCTTCGATCGATTAGTTCCCTTCCGTTCCTTCGGCGCTGAAGATAACGTGACAGCCGGCCGTCTGTTCAGTCAACCATTCTTCAAAGACTCTTTGAGAAGCTCAGTTCCGGCCACTGCGTGTGACGGGAATACTTGTGCGGAGCTCGCGGCACGTTTCCGAAAGCACACGCAGCTTCTGGCGCGTAATTTCAAGCGGAACGTGGCCGAAGCCACACTCACTGGTGAGTAGGAGGCGGTCCGTAGAAAAATATTCGAGCGCAGGCTGCACGCGCTGCAGGATGACTTCCGGCGTTTCAATCACATCACTCCGCTGATCGATAACACCGAGAGAGAGGTCGCCTTTAAAGTCCCATAGTCTCCACAAGTCCATGAGGTTGTAGCCGAGCGTGCAATGCTCGAGCAGCACTTCATCGATGTGAGCGATGCGAAACCCAGCCACGAGATCAGTATACTTAGTGAAATAAATGCGCTTGCGCCGCGGATTACCGCCGCAGACGTGAAGTGCGACACGGACACGCGGGAGTGAGTCGATAAGCTCGTTGAGGATTGCGGCGGACCAGCAGATGTCTTCGGGAGACTCCGTCCACATTGGCTCGTCGAATTGAATGTAGTCACATCCTCCGGCGATGACTTCGCGCAGTTCATCGGCGAGAACCTTCGCATAGGCGCGACAAAGCGTCTGCTCGTCCGGATAAAGATCAGGTCGCTGGTTGACGCTAAAGCGCGTGAGAACGTGCGGACCAGTGACGGTTTGCTTTACGCGGCAGCTGGCAGGCGCGGCTTCACGCGCCAGCTTCCAGTTGTGAGCGAGTTCGAAACGCGGATTGTTGATTTCTCCGACAACCCGTGCGCACTCGATGGCAAAGCCCGCAGTGCCAAAACTCTGCTTGACCATGCTCTCGAAAGTTACTCCATCGAGACGCTTTTGATAGAAGTAGTACATGTTCTCCCGATAGCCCTCGCCATCACTGATGACGTCGAGGCCGAGATCCGCCTGATCGCGCGCGGCCCAACGGATCAGGGCGTCGATCTCAGAGCGAGAGAGCGTCGGCTTCTTCATCGTGTCCTGGACGCTGGTGTTGCGCGGATAGCTGCCGATAACGGTGCTGGTAAATGGATTCATTCTCAAACGCTCAGACAGGGGGCAGACCCACAGCCGCGCGTGCCTCGTTAATGTGAGCTCGCACGCCTTGCTCGAGGGGACGCGGAACGAAATCAATCTCTTGAATCAGGCGCGTGCCGTCCTCGTTGTCGATGAGAGGAGTGCCCTCCCGGCCGCTGTCGAAATCAATTTGCGCATCGGGAAGCCACTTCTTCACGATCGCGGCCAGTTCGGCAGCGGTGACACTCTGACCGCCGCTATTGTATGCAAAGTGCGCGACCTTCGGCTTGATTGCCAGACGCACAAGCTGCTCGGCGCAGTCATCTTTGTAAATCCACGTGTCGCGTGTTAGCGGGCCAAATGGAAGCGTGACAGGTTGACCGACAGCGGGCTTGGATGCAAAATGCTCGGCCCACATCACAGCGCTGCGTTTGCGGCCGTGGCCGTAGACGACGGGTGGCCGCGTGCAGACAATGCTCGCACCAAGCCGCTCGGCGTAACGCCGCCCCATGTGCTCGTTGAGGAGTTTCATGACCGCGTAGGTGAAGGTGTGAGTGGCAGGGTCGCAGAAATCATTTTCCGTGACCGGGCGGTTGCCGTACGGCTCCTGCGACGGACCGTACACGGTCTCGCTGCTGGTGAAGACCAGCCGCACGAATTGTCGATGAACCGCCGCCTCAAACATGTTGGTCATTCCGAGTACGTTGACGCGAGTAGACAGCGAAGTATTCTCGTCCACAAGCGGTCCCATCACGTAGGCAAGATGGATCGCGTGAGAGACGTCGGGATGCTTCTGAAAGACGGCCATCACGTCGCGAAAATCGCTGACGTCCATCGTCACGGCGTCGAATGCGGCAGCGCCACCGGCCGCAGCGTGCAAGTCTGCGACGGCCTCCACGTTCGGTGAATCATCGGCAGAAACGGTCGGGATACCGCGAGCCAGAAGAGTGCGCACCACTCTCTGACCAATGAAGCCGAGGCCGCCAGTTACGAGAAACTTCATGCCACCTTACGCCCTTTGGTAACGATGAACTGCTGACAGGTTGTCGGAATTCGCCGTCTGCCGTCGCACCCACAAAGTGCTGCCAAACGGTGTCCGGTTCTTTAGAAATCTTCCCTGAACGACGGCGCCCCCAAGACTATGGCGGAATGCTCGCGGGTTTCGCAAATTTGTCGTCCGTAATCGGAGCGCTCGGTTGCGACTGTTCAATCTGAATCGTGAAACGTGTGTTAGGACGAGCGACAGTCCAGCGGTAAGGGGTTTTCACGCCGGCTTCTTGGCGATAATCCGAGTAGTCTATTTGTAGGGGGTTGCGGCCGAGTGGCGTCTGCACATAACGCAGCATGCGCACCAACAATCCTGACTCCTGATCAAAATAGAGTTGCACGGGCGGCCAGTTATCCCGCATTCCAACCACCAGGTACGCTAGGTGGCCATTGATCTGTTCCTTCGGTTGCAGGCGTAATTCTTTGAAAAGCTGCCTGATAGTGGTGGGGAAGAACAGCGCCGCGTCCACACTTGCACCATCCAATTCTGATGGGCCCATATCGTGAATCCCACGGCTCGATGTGCTCAGCCAGCCCCCTTCTCCGTTAATGGCTGTGACGCTGTCACCCCCGGAAAAATGCACCGTAGTCACTCGCTTCGCGGGCGCTTTGGCTAGGACCTCGACCGGAAAATGTTTCGCTCCAACAGTCAATGCCCCTTTCTGAACGCGAGTCGAAATTTTAGCCGCTGCATCGGCACCGCCGATCGCCTGCAGATGCCTTTGAAGAATCTCATCCGCGCTGGGAAGGCCCGCAGTATTCGACCCGAGACTCAACTTCTCCTCCGTAGCGATGTGGCCTTCTTCCTCGTTGATCACGGGTATTGCCGCTGGCTTAGGTGCGCCCCGATGACATGCGAAGCAGGTCACCTTTTGCTGGCCATCAAAAGAATCCTTATTGATAGCGAACATCATCCGCATCATCTTGCGTGCCGTCTGCTTAGTTTCCTTGTCATCCTTTTCAAACGCATTCTCCAAATGACAGAAATCGCATTGCACCCCTAGGGAGTCGGTGATGAATTGCATTGCCGGAATGAGCTGGTCGGAAGGAGCGTCTTTGAGCACCTGGATGTTCTTGTAAGCCTGATCCGCGGTCTTCGGAACTGCGGTACCGCCAGGGGATTTGGCCGACTGAGCGTGAACCCAAACCGCATGTCCCAGAACTGTCCCAGCCACACACGCGCTAAGGAGTACTGGTTTTAAACGCATGTCGCACCTCGATTGTCTTCAGTTCTCGACAGGAACGCTCCGCAACTCGTTCGCTTTCGGCAGATCAAGGGCTGGACGGAAGCCTCGGGTCGCGAAATAGAGTACATAGAGGTGGCAGAAGAATGGAACCAGAAACGCATAGCGGATATTGCTCACATCCGAGATGTAACCCATAATCGCCGGAAAGACGGCGCCCCCAATAATGGACATTACTAACAAGGAGGAGCCCAACTTGGTATTGGGCCCAAGATGCTTGAGACTCAGAGCGAAGATGGTGGGAAACATGATGGAATGAAAGAAGCCTAGCAGGACCAGTGCCCACATGGGGGCCACTCCGGTGCCAAGCAACACAATCGTAAGGCAAGCGAGAGCGGATACTCCGAATATCGAGAGCAGCCGGGAGGCGGCGATATGCTTCATGATGGCCGAGCCAACGAATCTGCCAATCATGAACCCCACCAAATGCAGCTTCAAGTAGTTCGCGGCATGTTTCTCCGGCATCCCAAGCATGCTGTATTGTGCGAAGCGGATGACGAAGCTGGCCACCCCCACCTGAGCGCCCACGTAGAAAAACTGTGCCAGCACGCCTTTCAATAAATGCTTGTACGGCCACAACGCTCGCAAGCCCTTGGCCGCATCCGGATCGTCCTCCGGCCCATCTTCTTCGCGTACTTCGGGCAAGTGAGCAAAGAATATCAGGGCCGCTACAGCGAGGAAGAGGCTGGCAATTACCAGGTAAGGCAGCTTCACGGTGGCCGCTTCCGCAATCTCGTATGCTTGCCGTTGAGCCGGAGTCATGACGGCCAGCTGGCTTTGCGAATACTCCACTCCCGTGAGGATGAAGGCCGCACCAACGATGGGCGTCACTACGGCCCCGACCGAATTGAAGGATTGAGCAAGGTTCAAGCGCCGCTCGGAGCTCTCGGGCGGGCCGAGGATGGTCACATACGGGTTCGCGGCCACTTCCAGAACTCCCTGTCCGCAAGCCATGACAAATAGTGCGAACAGGAAAAAGCCGTACAACCGTATAGACGCCGCGGGAACGAACAGCAGAGCTCCGGTGGCACACATCAACAGGCCCACCAGAATTCCCCTCTTGTAGCCGATCTTTTCCATCAGCCAGCCCGCCGGCAGGGCCGCGAGAAAGTAACCTCCAAAAAACGCGGTTTGAATTAATGAGGACCGGAAGTCCGTCAGGTGGAAAGCTTTTTTCAGATGAGGAATGAGAATGTCATTTAAATTGACGCCGAAGGCCCACAGGAAGAAAAGACTGGTGACCAGGATCAGGGGCACAGCATAACGGCGTTCTGTGATCGGCACGGACGGCTTGGTCATGTCTCTCCTGTCAAGTTAAAGCACGGTCCAGATGAACGTATCCGCCGTCTACAAATAAGTGCTGACCCGTGATGTGCCCGGCCCTGGCTGAAATCAGGAATGCAACCATGGCTGCAATCTCATCGGGAGTCGTCATTCGCCGATCGAAAGGAATCTTGGCAACGACGCTCTTCAACTTTTCCTCTGGAGAGGGAAATCCCTCGAGCCACTGCTGGTAGAGCGGTGTCATTACCTCGGCAGGGACCACGGCGTTCACTCGAATGCTGTAGGGAAGCAATTCAGCCGCCCATTCGCGGGTCATACCCAGAATGGCCCCCTTTGAGGCGACGTATCCGGAGGTACCGCCCTGGCCGGTAACCGCTGTTTTCGAACTGATGTTGACGATGGCACCACGGCTACGCTTCAGGTGCGGGAGGCAATAGTGCGCCATATTGTAGTAATGCAAAAGATTACGTTCAAGAGAGCAGACGAATGCCTCGGGGCTGCCCTGTTCTAGCCCGATCTTGTCATTGATGCCCGCATTATTCACGAGCGCATCGATCCGATCGAACGTCGCCATCGCCTGCTGCACGATCGCTTTACAATTCTCCGCCGGAGCCAGTTCCATGGCCATAAAACTGGCCTGCAGGCCAAGAGCCCGAAGCTCATCCTGGAGTCGCTGACATGCCGGCGTGTCACGATCCACAGCAACCGCAATCGCTCCCTCCTGCGCGCAGGTCCTCGTGATCGCGGCGCCGATGCCCTTAGCGCCGCCCGTCACGATCACAACCTTATCCTTGAGCTGAAGGTCCATGGTGAGGCGCAGTCCAAGTCCTGGGCCCGGCATTCTCTCGCGAACGAGCAGAACTTAGCCGCGAAGAGTCAGGAAACCTCCGTCGATGGGGTAGTCCGACCCAGTAATGAATGACGCCTCATCGGAGCAAAGATAGAGAGCGAGCGCGGCGATCTCTTCCGGACGCCCCATTCTCCCAATCGGCTGCGAGCTCTCCAGCTTTTCAAACATCTCCTGTTCTTTGCCCGGATAGTTGCGGTGGAGGTAGCCGTCAACAAAGGGCGTGTGCACTCGCGCCGGCGAAATGCAGTTGCAGCGGATGTTGTGGGCCAGGTAGTCCTTCGCGACCGAGTAGGTCATCGCTACCACAGCACCCTTGCTCATCGAGTAGGCAAAGCGGTCCGCCAGCCCAGCCGTTCCCGCAATCGATGCCATGTTCACAATTATGCCGCCGCCATTCGCCTTCATGTGGGGGACCGTAGCGCGCATGCAGTTGTAGATTCCCTTGACATTGACCGAGAAGACTCTGTCAAACTCTTCCTCCGAGGCTCCCTCCAGATTGCCTACGTGAGAGATCCCGGCATTGTTCACTAGGATGTCGATGGGGGTTTCGTGCGCGATTGCGTCGACAGTCGTATTCACAACTAGCTGACGGGAGACGTCGCAAGCATAAGCCTTCGCATTACCCCCGGCAGTCGAGATCTCCGAAGCCACCTCTTGTGCTGCTTTCTCATCAATATCCAGCACGCGGACACACGCTCCGCTACTGGCAAACCGCAGCGCCACCGCGCGCCCGATTCCGCTGCCCGCTCCAGTGACCACCGACAGTTTGCCGTCGAGCCGAAATGAGTGTGAGTTCGCTTTCAGAGAAGACCTCCCCTCCTCGATCCAATGGGTCTACTTGAGCTGTTCCTGATACGTGCGCTCGATCGCCGCCAGCGCGTTCTTGGCGTCGACGTCTTCAGGTGCAAGTTGCAGGGCGGTGCGCAACTCCTTCTTCGCTTCACTCATGTTCCCCGTCCGTCCGTAGAACAATCCCAGATTCTTGTGCAGATGAGCGCTCTGCGGACAAGCACCGCAGAGCTGGATGGCCTCGTTCATCTGTTCAAGCGCCTGCGGCCAGTTCTGCGCGTTCGCCGCTTCCAGCGCGAAGTTTCCCAGTTCCGAGACCCGATCGGCGATCTGCTGGTTCTTCTGCAGCGCCTCGAAGCGATCCTGATACCGCTTCGCATCGGGGTCATGAATCTTGTCTAACGATCTCGCCAGGTTGTACAAGGCCTGCGAATGATTGGGGTCGGCCTGAAGCGCCGCCTTCCAATGCTGAATGGCAGCGCGACTGTCACCCGAATGCTCCAGATTCTGGCCCAGCAGATATTGCGCATCCGCGTTATCGGGTTGCAACGCCACTACTCTTTCCAAGAGCTCGTTCGAGCGCTCTGGCTGATTTTCCTGCTTTGCGGTGAGAGCAAGAAAGTAGAGCGTGGCCGCAGAGTCCGACTGCAAACGAGCTGCGATCTCTAGTTCACGGTCGGCATCCTCGTACTTGCCGGTTTCGAAATAAAAGCGGCCCAGGTTGTAATGAGCTGCAGCAAGCTTGGGATCGAGCCGCGCGGCTTCGGAGAACTCCTCAAATCCACCAGGACGATCGAACTGGTCGATGAGCGCGATGCCGAGGTTGAGATGGGCCTGGGCAGAAGCAGGTTGCAGCATTACAGCCTTGCGGAAGCACTGAAGGGCGGCATCCCCGCGGCCCGTCTTGGCCAGTAGCATGCCCAGTGCGCCATACGCGTCTGCATCGTTGCTGTTAACTTGGATGGCGGTACGAAGTTGCTGCTCGGCCTGTGCCAGGGCCCCTTGTTGAGCGAGCAGCAAGCCGTAATTGACGTACGCTTTGCTGTACTTCGGATCAGTTTTGATCGCGTTCTGAAATCGGGTCGCAGCATCCGCGTTTTTTCCCTGTTGGCTGTAAAGCACTCCGAGGTTACTTTGTGCTTCGGCAAACTCAGGGTCCGCCTCCAGCGCCTTTTGGAAGCGGATCTCCGCCTCGGCTTGCTGTCCGCCGTGCAGGGCGAGCAATCCCAGCTGATTCTGGGCGAGAGCGAGGCTGGGATCAAGTTCGACGGCTCTCAGCAGTTCCTTGCGCTCCCCGGCGACGTCGGCCAGCCTATCGAGAGCGAGAGAGAGATTGTAGTGGAGCTTGGCGTCGAGAGGATCGCGCTGCACAGCCTTCCGATAGTTCTCGGCCGCCGCCTTCACGTTGCCAGCCATTAAAAATTGATTCGCCTGTTCGTTAAGTCTGGCGACGTCCCGGTCTCTGTCGCTGCCGGCCTTCAACGCCGCCAGCTTCGCTCTTTCCGCGTGTGCGCGTCCTTTGTTTCCGGTCTTTTCTAGCAGCAACGCAAGTTCTCTGTGCGTTTCAGGAGCAGACGGATTGATGCGCTCAGCAGCCTCTAGCTCACGGATACCAGCATCTGTTTGTCCGGTGCTGGCTAGCAGCATTCCGAGGTCGAAGCGGATGGCTGCATCTTTCGGATTCAAAACCGAAGCGCGGCGCAAGGCCTCGATCGCGACATCGGACTTGTTGAGTCCTTGGTATGCCGTGCCCAAGGCGTAGAAGCCTTGAGCATCCTTGGGTTCGCGGCGGGTGTACTCCACCAATGTGGGGATTGCCTCCGAATATTTCCGTAACGAATTCAGTGCTCGTCCAAGAGCAATTCGGGCGATGTTCATGGTGTCGTCGAGCCGCAAGGCCTCACGAAACTCTTTGGCCGCAGCTTCTTGGTCTGTGGGCTGCCCTTTTCTCATGAAGAGCAGCCCCAGGTTGAAATGTGCTCCAGCGGAATTAGGTTCTGTTGTGACGAGATCCGCCAGCGTCGCCTGACCTTTTTCCACTTCGCCATTTTCTGCATAGGCGAGTCCCAGAGCCGCTTTCAACGACCCGACCTGATCAGTGGATGGATTTTGCCGTAAAGCTTCTTCCAAGCAGTCCACTGCGGCGTGCTGCTTCCCTTCCGCGATCAACACTTCACTGAGCTTGAGCGCCCCTGGGGCAAAGCGCGGATCGATCTTCAGGGTGGAACGAAACTGCTCCTCGGCGTCGCTCAACTTCTTCTCGTCCTGAAACACACTTCCCAGAGCAAAGTGGGAGCTTACGGAATCCGGCTTCTGCTGAATTGCGGTTCGCAGCTCACGCGTGGCTTCCCTTTGATCTCCCTTGCTAATAAACGCAATCGCCAGGTTGTAGTGCGCCTCCCAGTTCGGGTCCTCCAACTTGATGGCAGCTTCGAACGCCGCGATGGCACACGAAACGCGATCTCCCTGGGCGTATAGAACCCCGAGTGTGTTGTACGCACCAGCCGTGGGGTGGTCGTGTATGGCGTCGAGCAGAGCTGTGATCTTCTCGGAAGGGTGGCTCTGCTCTTGGCACGTTTTCGGCAGGCTAGGTGGGCGAGTTGCGGGAACGGCGTTCCCCGGCGCCGCACTTTGCCCAAGCGCTGAGAATGCGCGCGCCAGTATCATCAGGACGCTCAAACGCAAGAACCAACACCTTGCAGGTCGAGCCCGTTCTGTTCTAGCCGCCAACATCTCCAGTGGCCTTCAGGGATGCAGTCCAACAATCAGTTTCACGTATCAAGGCACCCACATCACAGTTCTGCATCACCCAGGCAACATACAGCGTAGTCCCGGGAAAATGATACTGCCGATACACAGTGAACGAGTCCGCAGTTTCAGCGCTCAATAGGCTGCGGGCATACGCAGACCCTTCGAAAACTGAGCACGCCCGCCTCACGCTCTTGTGGTCCCTTCTTGAGTGCCGTTGTGCGCTGCACTCAGAAGTAAAGCTTGAGTCCAAACTGTAGCTGTCGAGGTACGTTGGCGGCGTGCGTCACCTTGCCGAAATTGGAGTTTTCAAGGCTTGTGACCGGCACAGCCCACACGGGTGTGTTGGTCGCATTGAACATCTCGAACCGGAACTCCATGCGGAAGCGTTCTGTAAAAGAGAATTGTCGGAAGATGGATAGGTCCAAGTTCTTGCTCCAGTCGGAACGGAGCGAGTCTCGGCCCAGATTCCCGAACGTATTTAGAGGTGGAAGCTGGAACGAAGAAGTATTGAACCAGCCGTCGGGCCCTTTACTGCTGGGGTAAAAGGAGCCCGTTACGTTGAGTCGCTCATATCCATATCCGTTACCATAGTTGTAGTTGCCCGTATTGGCTCTATCTAGGCCCGTCCCCACGTCAAAAGGAATTCCTGAACTGAACGAGAGGACGCCGTTCAGGTTCCAGCCCCCCACTAACGCACTCACAACGCGATTGTCGGACGACCAGGCGCCACCCTTGCCGAAAGGCAAAGCATATACCCATGCGGCTGAGAAGATTTGCGGGAGGTCGGTGGCGGCAGGCCCTCTGTCCCCCTGCAAATCGTAGGGGTTCTGGGTGGAGCAGCCTTCCACCCCATACCAGCCCGTACAGCCTTGGTCGATACTCTTGGACCAGGTGTAGGAAATCAGATAGGTGAGGCCGTGTTGTTGCTTGCCGTTCAACGACATCTGCAGAGCGTTGTAATTGCTCTTCCCGGTGCTTCGATCATAGGCGGTCGGGCCGATGTAAGGGAAAGGCGCTCCGCAGTTGGTCGCCGTCGCGTTATTAGGGTCGTAGGGCGTGCACGCCTTATTGGCGTTTCCGCCCGCGACCATAGCCACGTTGTACGCTCCCCCGATGTCCAGGCGCCTGCCAACCGAGCCGACATAGTTGGCGGTCAACACGGAGTTGGAAGTCACTTGCTGCTGCACGCCCACATTCCACTGATCAGCATACGGTCTCTTCAAATACGGATCCGCAAACCAAGTGGACTGGTTAAACGGGGTGGGGCCTGTAACAGGACTTGCGCTCCCAAGAGCAAAAGGATCTTCTGCGGTCCTGGTCGGCGCTGCACCTACCGCATTCATGTTGCTGGCTCCAAGCTGGTCGAGGCTTGGCCACGTTCCTTCGTAGTTTTGCGCGGTTTGCGTGATCGCGGCCCAGTTGTCATAGAATCTTCCGTAACCGGCACGTAGGACAGTGTTTGGAAACAACTGATAGGCAACGCCGATTCTCGGCTGGATGTTGCTCTTGTCGGTGTGATAGATCGCGGTACCGCCGAGTGGCGTCACGATCACATGCGCGGGAAGAGTTCCGCCGGGTATGCACGGCGCGGCATTGGTCTGGGCGCAGGACGGGGCGTTGCGAGCCAGAATATAGGTTCCATCCCGGAAATTCATGTCTCCAACGAAGTTGTTTTGATTCTTGTTGTCCCCATAGATGCCGATCAATGTCAGATCATACCGTAAACCGAGATTCACGCTCAGTTTGCCTGTCACCTTCCACTGATCCATACCGTAAAACCCGTCTACCCAGCCACTATGTTCGGTTTCAATAACATTGCGGCGTCCCGCGCTCGTCGGGATCCCCAGAAGGAATGACGCCAGGGCATTGCCGCCAGCCAAAGTAGGATTTGATGTGTTGGCCGCTGCGAACTGAACGTTCGAGTTCAAGTACAGAGCATTCGCGTTGTTGCTCGCAAAATTCGCCCCCGCCTTGAACGTGTGACGCCCGATGGTCTTTGTAAAATCACCACCGTACTCCCAGATGTCGGACACATGGGTATTGTCGACTTGCGCGGCGCCGTGTGCGCTGGGATTGGGATTCCCTATATAGTTTTTGATTACCACATTGGGGATCATCACGACCCCGTTTCTAAAATTCCCTGCGAAGTTCGGGGAAAATCCGACCTCGGTACCGAAGGAAGGCGCGGCATTCGCAAAGTGCGAGCCCTGGTCGATATTCACACTATTGCGTCCGAAATGGAATTCTGCCAGGGTGCTTCCCGAAAACAGGTGGGTGTAGTTCGCACCTACGTTGTACCCATTGGTTACCTGCTCGTGCAGAAGCCCTATAAAACCTCCGGACCCGCTAACCGGCTGGCGGAAGCTGGTGTAGCGTGCCCAAACATAGTCGTGTTGGCTGAACTGGTGGTCGAGACGAACACCCCCTTCGTCCTGGCGCGTGATGTTCTTGGTGGTATCGAGACCATTAAACGATGAACCCGTGACATTCGGTGCTGGGAACAACGTCGTTGCGTAGTTGACCATGTTCTGGTCAATCATGGTTGAAGGAATTTTATTGCAAGGGGTACCCCCGGGAGCTTGAATATTGTTCGGAGCTGGTTCGGGATTTCCAGACGAATCGCACAGGAAAGGCTTCCCGCTAGTGTCGTACGGATTGTAGATTTGCCCCGCAATCCCCGTGAGGTCGCCGCCCAACTGCGTGGTAGTTGGCGTGATGTACTGATTTGAGGCCGCCGTGTGGTTTCGAAAACCTTCGTAACTGAGGAAGAAGAATGTTTTCTTCTGATGCTCACCAGGTATGGGAAGCGGACCACCAAACGTGGCTCCAAACTGATTCTGCTGGAACCCGGGCTGGTTATTAGGGTCCTTTTGTGCCGCCGTCGAAAGTAGCGGATAGATAAGCCCAGCGTCCAGAGCCTTATTTCGCAAAAATTCCCACGCCGAACCGTGGAAGTGCGACGTCCCAGATTTGGTCACCACGTTGATGACACCTCCCAGAACTCCGCCGAAAGAAGCGTCGTCATTGTGCGACTGCACCTTGAATTCCTGGATATCGTCGACAATCGGGGGAATCGCATAGGTGCTGCCGAAAGAACCCTGGTCATTGATTCCGTCCAGGAGAAACAGGTTGCTGCGGTTGGTCTGGCCGTTTACCGAAGGGTAAGAAAACGTCCCAATAGGGTTCGACCACACACCGCCACTGGTAGCGGAGTTCTGTGACACATTGACCGTACTCACGCCCGGCGTCAGGTTGAGCAACTGGGTGAAGTTGCGACCATTCAGGGGCAAGTCGTTGACCTGCTCTTTCACCACAGCAACGCCCAGTTCAGAGGTCGACGTTTCCAGGCTAACCGGATTGTCCTGCACCTCGACGACTTCGTTAACCGCTCCGGCCTTCAGCGTGAAGTCATAGGTGGTGGTCTGATTCACCAGCAACTCAATGCCCGTCTTCGCCGCCGGGCCAAACCCGTTCATCGTGACTTTCAGATCGTAGTTTCCCGGCAGCACATTGGTCATCACGTAGGACCCCACTCCGTTTGTGACCGCCGAGCGATCCAGGCTGGTGTCGCGGTTGTGCAGAACGACGGTCGCGCCGACAATCACTGCGCCCGCCGTGTCGCGAATCGTTCCGTTGATGGCTGCGGTCGCCTGAGCCCAGGCGGGCGGAGCGGAAAATGCCACCATCAGCGCCATCATGAACGTAAATGTCAAGCTTGCAATCCACCGCGTACCCCTCACAGAAAAAATCTGGTGCGCCATCATAGATCCTCCTCACACGAGGTCGCGCTTGTCGGCGCCGTGACACGCACGGCAGCTTTGGGCGATCGATTTTTCTTCTCGATGGATAGGCGAGCCCCCCACAAAAGCCCGCAAAGAAATCCACACGCAGCCAAGCTTCTAGCACTGATTTTGAAATGTTGTCAATCAAAAACTTCCATTTGTGCGAACATCGTTCCATCAGATGAAACGTAAACTCGCGTTGCAGTAGGGAATCGTGCTAGTGTTTCGCAGATTGAAACGGAATCTCGCGCGCGAGATTGCCCGAAATACCGGGAAATTCCCCGTCGAGGCCCGAAATTTACGAGGGGTAACTTATGCAGCGAGTTGCAAAAGCAGATCCTGGTTCGGCTTCTGTCGGCGTGATCTCGAAAGTGTTGCGGATTCTGGAAGCCCTGCAAGGCTCTTCCGCCGGGTTAGGACTGAAAGCCATCTGCGACCGGACTGGAATTCACAAGAGCACTGCCCATCGCTTTCTGAAGCACCTGGAACGCGAACGCTATCTGATCCGGACGGAAGCCGGAGCGTACTTGATCGGACCGCTCCTGTCGCAGTTGTCAGCGCGCGGCAACCAGGAGGCGACACTGCAAGCTGTGGCCCGTCCAATTCTCTGGGAGTTGTGGAAGTCGACTCAGGAAACCGTCAACCTGGCTGTCCTCGACCAGAAAACCGCGCTCTACGTGGACGTGATCGAGAGTCCGCACGAGTTCAGGCTCTCATCGCGCGTCGGCACGCGGCGCTCCGTACACGTTACCGCACTAGGCAAGGCGCTGGTGGCATTCCTGCCTCGTGAGACGCAGGAAACTATTCTGGATTCGATCGCATTTCAGGCCGCGACACCCAGAACCATCGGCAACCTGGTGCAATTCCGTCAGGAACTCGAGAAGGTTCGTCGGGAAGGCTACGCGGTAGACGATGAAGAGGCGGTCCAGGGGGCGCGTTGCGTAAGTGCACCAATTCTGAACTCTGCCGGCGAACCGATTGCCGCAGTCAGTGTCTCTGGCCCAGTTACCAGAGTCAGTCCCAACCTCGTGAACGCGCTGGCTGGAGCCGTGACCTCTGCCGCTGGCGCCATTTCCGCCGCGATGGGTTTCTCGCAACACGACTTCAAGACCCAAAATCCTAAGCGGGCGAGAAAGACCGTTCCCGCGCAATTCTAACTGCTCCGCCGGCGGGCTTCCGTCACTTGCGCTTCTCGTTCGGCGCGCGAAATTCGTCACATCGGGGCAGAAGAGCTCGCAGCACATCATCCTGCGGAAACTTTCGCTGTCCTTCAGTCGCAACATCACATGCCTCGCGCATCTCGTTCCTGGCAACCAGAATCTTTATGCTTGCGCGATACAGTTCGGCATCGTATGGGGCCAACTTGATTCCCTTTTCCAGAACATCGAGAGCTTCGGAATCGCGGTTGGCCGCAGCTAACAGCTTTGCGAGCTCCTCAAAGGTCACCGGGTTCGTTGCACCGTGGCGGATGGCCTCCTGCAGATATTGAACTGCCTGTGAAGAACCTTCAGCACTGTGTTTCTGCACGGCTTCGTCAGCGAGCGCTTCGAGCACATCGACATTCTCCGGATGGCTCGTCTTGAG
>Ga0307469_10000192_pt1 | contig 23823 bp, 22 predicted proteins | sample atmos_gasesAM2C__FD_203084 | JGI IMG/M metagenome (GOLD analysis project Ga0307469, IMG submission 203084) | Hardwood forest soil microbial communities from Morgan-Monroe State Forest, Indiana, United States - atmos_gasesAM2C_515 | ecosystem: Environmental > Terrestrial > Soil > Temperate... | reverse complement strand
GAGGTACCAGCCCCAGAGGAAGCAGCCGGCGATGAGCACCGACCAGATAGCGAGGGGCGCGATCGTCGCCGAGCGCGCGCGAGGCTTCACGGCGCGAGACTCTACAAGAGGTGTCCCGCGTCGGCATCTACCAGCTGACGCGTCCGGAGGTCGGCGGACACTTCGCCGGACGCCGCGACTTCTGAGTCGTTTATCGTCTTCATCCCATGCAGACGCCCGAAGGGAAGCGAGCGAGCGTCGGGCCGATGTGGGTCCTCGGCCTCGTCCTGTTCGTCGATTCGACGGACCAGAGCATCCTTCGTGGCGTCCAGCCGTTCCTCAAGCACGACTTCGGCCTGAGTGACGCCGCCGTCGGGTTCCTCGCCTCGGCCTTCGTCCTCGTCAACGCACTGACGACGATCCCCGCCGGTTACGTCGCCGACCGTGTGAATCGGACGCGGATCATCGGCATCACGATCGTGCTCTGGAGCGGCATCACCGCGCTCACCGGCGCATGCATGAACTTCGTCGAGCTGCTCGGCGTCCGCGGGCTGCTCGGCTTCGGCCTCGGGATCACCGAACCGTCGGCGAACAGCTTGCTGACCGACTTCTATCCCATCCAGCAACGCGGCAAGGCGTTCTCGATCCAGCAGCAGTTGCTCTTCGTCGGGTTCGGTCTGGGCATCGCCCTCGGCGGTGGCATCGGATCCTTGCTCGGGTGGCGATGGGCATTCGTGATCATCGGCGCTCCGGGCGTCGTCACCGCGCTTCTCGTGATGCGTCTCACCGAGCCGAAACGCGGGTACGGCGACCGCCTGTCGATCGGGCTCGAACCGGAAGACGAGGATGTCACGGAGCACAAACCGCTCTTCGATCACGGCGTCGGCACCTTCGTCGGTGACCTCGTCCGCGGCCTCCGCGACGACCTGAAGACCATCATGACGATCCCGACGCTGCGCTACGTCCTCGTGGGTGTGGGCGTACTCCTCTTCTCGGTGACCGGCGTCGGCTACTGGCTTCCCGTCTATCTGCAACGGTTCGCGCACATGAGCGTTGCGTCCTCAACTTCCGCCGTCGGCGGCATGGTCGTTGTCGCCGGCATCGGTGGCACATGGTTCGGCGGACGGATCGCCGATCGCTACCAGAACCAGATCAGCGGCGCGCGCATCGCGCTGCCCGCGTACTGCGTGATGATCGGGACGGTGCTCTTCTCGCTCTCGCTCGCGCATCTGCCTACCGCCGCCGTCCTCGGGATCCAGACCATCGCGATCTTCTTCCTCGTCGCGGCCGTACCCGGCATCCGCGCCGGCACCGGTGATGCGTTGCCGGCGAACCTCCGCGGCGCCGGCTTCGCCGCGTTCTCGCTCGTCTCGACGCTGTCCGGTGCGGCCCTCGCTCCCCCGCTGCTCGGCTACCTCTCCGACATCACGAACCTGCGCACGGCGTTCCTCGTCTGCATGCCGCCGATCTTCCTCGGCGCCATCGTCATGTACCGCGCACGCAAGCACCTCGACGAGGACGTCGGCAAGGTGCTGATGGCGGTGCAGCGCGCCTATCAGGAGCAGCAGGCCCTCGAAGAGCAGCGCGCCGCCGAAGAGCAGACGTAGCGCGTACAATCGTCCGGTTGCCTATCGGGGAGGTCCTCATGTCCGTTCACGACGTACCCGTCACGACGATCGACGGGAAGGAAACGACGCTCGGCGAGTTCGCAGGGAAGGCGCTGCTGGTCGTCAATGTCGCATCGAAGTGCGGTCTGACGCCGCAGTACGCCGCGCTCCAGCGCGTGCAGGAGAAGTACTCGGAGCGCGGGTTCACCGTGCTCGGGTTCCCGTGCAACCAGTTCGGCGGCCAGGAACCGGGCACGAACGAAGAGATCGTCGAGTTCTGCACGCTGAACTTCAGCGTGAACTTCCCGCTCTTCGACAAGATCGACGTGAACGGCGAGGGCCGCCACCCTCTGTACCAGAAGCTCACGGTGAACCCCGACGCGGACGGCCACGAGGGCGACATCCGCTGGAACTTCGAGAAGTTCGTGATCTCACCGGACGGATCCGTCGTCGCGCGCTTCAACCCGATGATCGACCCGGAAGCCGAAGACGTCACGAAGGCGATCGAAGCGAACCTTCCGGCCTAACGTCTACGGACTGAAGCTGAACGGCGCCGGCGTCGGCGCGGCGGCCAGACGCTTCGTGTACGCGTAGCGGTGGCGGTACTCCTGTCCGCTCAGCTGTGCGATGCGGTGCATGAGATCGTCCGTGAACAGGCGTAGCACGTGCGGATCGTCGCGTCCCTCGAGCGGGACACTCATCGGTTTGCCGAAGGTGACCGACACGCGGGGGCCGAGGCCCGGCACCTTCGCGTCTTTCGGCAGGACGTGTCTCGTCCCGATCAGTCCCGTCGGGATCACGGGACAACCGACCTCGAGAGCCATCCGCGCGGCCCCCGTCTTGCCCTTGTAGAGACGTCCGTCCGGCGAGCGGGTCCCTTCGGGGAAGATGCCCAGCAGATCGCCGCTCTCGCGCAGCAGCTCGACGCCCGCCTCGAGCGAGCTGCCCGATTGCGTCGGATCCTCACGACGCACCGGGATCCCGCCGGCCATCTCCACCAACCAGCGGGTCGTCCACGAGTCCCAGTACTCCGCCTTGCCGATGAACACGATGCGTCGCGGCATCGTGAGCGCGACGAAGAACGGGTCGATGAACGAGAGATGGTTCGGCGCGATGATCGCCGGACCGAAGCGCGGGACGTTGTTCACGCCGCGCACGCGAACGTTGTACACCCCGCGCAGCACGGGGCCGAGCGTCATCTGCGCACCCCGGTACAGCACACGGCCATACATGCGGAGGAGCTGCGTCGGGAGATCGGTCGGGTTACTCATCAGTTCATCGACGGATCCGCGGGGAAGTTCGCGACGAGTGCGAGCTGGCCACCCTGCCGTCTGAGGACGAACCGCCAGAGTCCGATGGGCTCCGAGGACAAGGCGTCCTCGGGGTCGGCTTCGAGGACGTACCACGAACCTTCCTCGATCTCGCGTTCCAGCTGACCGCCGCCCCACCCCGCGTAGCCCGCGAAGACGCGCAACCGGTCGAGGTCCGAACGCATCTCGGTCACGTCGCCGTCGAGATCGAGGACGCCGAGACCGTCGACAACCGGCTGCCACGATGACGCCTCCGCCGGCGAGTGCGAGATACGCGCGAGACAGATCGCCGCCGTCGGCTGCACGGGACCGCCTACGAAGATCAGAGGAGGCTCGGCGGCGGCGGCGCGCCATTGCTCGAGCGGAGTCGCGTCGAGATCCATCTCACTCGGACGATTCAAGACGACTCCGAGCGCTCCTTGGTCCGTGTGCTCGACGATGAGCACGACGGTGCGGAAGAAGTTCGGGTCCATGAGCGCGGGCGTCGCCACGAGCAACCGGCCCTTGAGTGTCGTCTCCACTCGACCTACGTCCCCTCCGCCGCCGCCTTCAGCCTCTCCAGTGTGTGGTTCATGCCTTCGACCAACTGCTTCGTCCGGTGCTCGATCATCGTCGTGCGCTGCTCCGGTTCGGCTTTCGCGAGCGCTTCTCCGAATCCCACCTCGCGATCGCCGAGTTGGAACGACTCGGTCACCTTCGTACCGGTCCCGTTTGGCTCGAAGACGAACCGCCAGCTGCACACGACGAAATCCGGTCTGCCGACCACCCACGCGAACTCGCGTCCTTCGTCCGCAACGACGATGGTGTTCGGTGTCGTCCACGCGTTGCTGTCGTTGCGGTTGTGTCCGTGGAACTGCGCGCCGACAACGGCTTTGTCGTGTCCGTCCATCCAGTCACAGCCGATGCACTCCGGACTCCACTCGCCCATGCGAGTGATGTCACTGATCAGACCGTAGATGGCATCCGGTGCGGCCGCGATCGTCAGGGTTGCCTCTCCGCGCATCTCCATGTTGTGTCCCCTCGCTTCGTGTGCAGGCCAGCCTATCCGGCCGGTAGCGTGCACGACATGGCGCGGGGACTCCTCGACGATCTCGCCGTGGCGTTCGACGCGCACGCCGATGCAGAACGAGCGCGCGGCATGGCCGCATACATGCGCGATCAGTTCGAGTTCTACGGCCTTCCGTCACCCGTGCAGCGGAGCCTCGCGCGCGAGGTTCTCTCCAAACACCCGCTGCCGGACGAACCCGCACTCGCCGCCCTCGTCGACGGCTGTTGGTCGCGACCGGAGCGCGAGTGGCAGTACTTCGCCTGCGACTTGATGGCGCGCCACGCCCGCACGCTCTCGTCTGCCTTCCTGACGGTCGCGGAGCAGGCGATCACGACGAAGAGCTGGTGGGACACCGTCGACAGCCTCGCGTCGAAGACCGTTGGCGGGCTCGTCCGTTCGCATCCGGAGCTACGGACCACGATGGACCGCTGGGTCGGCGACCCGAACTTCTGGCTCGGGCGCACCGCGCTCCTCCACCAGCTGTCCTACAAGAAGGACACCGACGCGGCACGACTCTTCCGCTATTGCGAGCAGCGCGCCGGCGACACGGAGTTCTTCATCCGCAAAGCCATCGGCTGGGCACTCCGCGAATACAGCAAGACCGACGAACGCGCGGTCCGTGCCTTCGTGCACGCGCACGAAAGTGCGCTGTCCGGCCTCTCGAAGCGTGAAGCCTTGAAGTGGCTCAGCGCTCGTCTTCCGGGATGATCTCCGTGCGGTCGGCGCCCGGTCGCCCGCGGGGCGCAACCTTGCGCGGCGCAGGCTTGCGTGGGGCGGGCTTCCGCGCCACCGGCTTCCGGGCGAGCGGCTTGCGCCGCGCGGGCGCGTTCGTCGCGGTTTCGGTCGGAGCCTCGGTCGTCGCGGCCGGTGCCGCCGGCTCCCGTTTCACGCGTTCACGTCGCGCCGGACGACGCCTGGCCGGTTTGGCCTTGGCCGGCGGCTTCCCGCGCTGAGGTCCGCCGTATCCGAACTCCTCGTCGTCGGTGTCGAGGTCGAAGGTCGGATCCGGCTCCTCGTCGATCTCCGGCTCTTCGTCCTCGTCCTCGTCCTCGTCCTCGTCGGCGTCTTCGGCCTCGTCTTCGGCCCCAGGCGTCGGATGGTCCGGCGTCACCTCGAAGAGCAGATCGTCGATGTCGACGTCGTCGTCGTCCGATGGAGCTCCTTCTTCCTCTTCCGCCTCGTGGAGCCGCTGCTGGTACTCGCGCGCGAGATCGGTGTTTCGCGGTGCGAACTTCCGCGGCGCGCGACGCTTGCGCGGCGTCGGTTCCGGTTCCGGTTCGAGCTGCGGCTCGGGCTGCTCGTCGGTCTCGGGCTCGGGCTCGGGCTCCGGTCGCCGCCTCGCCCGCCGCACCGGCTGCGGCTTCGGCGCCGGTGCGGCCTTCGCCTTCCGCGCTGGCCTCGACGGTGCGGGCTTCGACGGAGCGGGCTTCCGCGGCGTTGCCTTCGGCGGAGCAGGCTCGGCCGCTGCCGGCTCCACTGCATCAGCAGCTGACGGCGTCTGCGGGACGACATCGGCGACGACGATCGCGGCCTCGTCGAGGTCACCCCACCGGACGATGCCGATGATGCTCAGCGCGAGGATCCATGCCCCGAATGCGATGTTCCCGGTGTCGTTGATCCACGCGTAGTCCTTGAAGAGGATCAGTCCGGCAGCGGCGACGAATCCGACGGCGAGCGGCAGGCTCAGCCACGCGACGATGCGGCTGTAGCTCGGAAGGTCGTTCCGGCGGACACCGATCACACCCGACGCACCGATCAGCACCGCGATCGGGAAGAAGAGGGTCGGTCCGTCGAGGAGGCTCGTCGCGAGAGCGGCGCTCTCGGGCGACTGCAGCTGATGCGACGCCCACATCGCGCCGACGCCGATCGCCAGCACGCCGGCGACGATCGCGCCCGAGCCATTCACCGCCGCCGCGAGGCGTCCGGAGCCGCCTTCGAGCTGGCGCATCCGGGCCGCGAGTGTCGAAACGAACCAGAACAGGAAGACGGCCGCGATCCCGTGCAGCAGTGTGACCGTGGCGAAGATGTTCTTCGACGCGTGGACCGCGATCTCACCGGGCGTGGTGAGGTGCTTCCAACGCTCGATCGCGCCGATCGCCGCGATGACGACAACGAAGTCGATGCCGGCAGCGGCGGCCTGCCTCGCGTACGTGCGTCTCACGGCGAGCCCTCCTGACGTCGTGGGCTCTCAACATAGCTCGCCGAACGAGTGACGGGCGAAGCTCTTATTCAGTTAGCTGGCGCGCTTCACCCTGGCCGGAGCACGCCGCGCCGGAGTACGACGCGCGGGCGCCGCTGCTGGAGCGGCCTCCTCGGCCGGTCGTTCGTAGCCGGTCCGAATCTCCGCCCAATCGATGATGCCGATGCCGCTCACGACGAGCGTGAAGGCGAGGAACGAGATGTATCCCGTGTCGTTGATCCACGCATAGTTCTTGAACAGCATCAGCCCGACACCGGCGATGAAGGACGCGCCGAGTAAGATGCTCGTTACGGCGACGAGCGACTTGTACATCGGCACGTCGTGCTCGCGCAGCATCGCCATCCCCGCCGCGCCGACGAGGACCGCGGCCGGGAAGAACAACGCGGGGCCGTCGACGATGCCGTTGCCGAGCGCGACGAGCGCGGGCAGATGCGTCGCGCGTGCCATGTACTCGACACTGACGGCAAGCGCGAGCAATCCGAAGATCACCGCGCTCGACGTCGCGATGGCGGCGGCGAGCCGCTCGCCACCCTCGACCGCGCGGCGGATGTGTGCGGCGAACGTCGCACCGAACACCACGAGCAACGCGCCTCCGACGCCCATGAGGAGCATCGTCGTCCCGAAGATCTCGTTGCTTGCGCCGGCAACGTTGCCGAAGCCGGGGAAGTGCTTCACCTGCCGGATGATCGCGTCCGTCGCGATGAGAGCGACGAAACCGATCCCGCTCGCTGCCGGCATGCGTCTCACCAAGGAGTCACGCATCCCAACCGCCTCCTTTCGAGGAGCACGTTTGGCCGGCTATCCCCACCATACGCCCGCCTGTCCAGAGTCTTTAGACTCCGGACGATGAAAGCCGCGGTCTACTACGAGACGGGCGCACCGGACGTCTTCCGCTACGAAGACGTCCCCGATCCGGCCTGCCCGCCGGGTGGCGTCGTAATCGACGTCGAGGCCGTTTCCATCGAAGGAGGCGACGTCCTCAACCGCGCCGGAGGCGCGATGGCCGGGACGCCCCACATCGTCGGCTACCAGTGCGCCGGCACGATCGCCGAGGTCGGCTCGAATGTGACGGACCGCAGCGTCGGCCAACGCGTCGTCGCCGTTGCGCCGTTCGGCTCCCACGCATCGCGCGCGGCGTACGACGCGCAAGCCACGTGGGTGATCCCCGACGGGCTCGACCTGCAACAGGCAGCGTGCGTCCCGATCCCGTACGGCACGGCCGATGTGTGCCTGTTCGAGTTCGGCCGGTTGCGCAAGGGCGAAGCCGTTCTCATCCAAGGCGGCGCGGGCGGCGTCGGGATCGCTGCGATCCAACTCGCGAAACGCGCCGGCGCAACGGTGCTCGCCACGGCTTCGTCCGATGAGAAGCTCGCGCGGCTGCAGAGTGAGTTCGGGCTCGACCACGGCATCAACTACAAGCAGGTCGATCTCGCGGACGAAGCACGGAAGCTCACGGGAGGACGCGGCGTCGATCTCGTCGTCGATTCCGTCGGGAGCACGCTGCTCAAGTCGATCGACGCGCTCGCCTACAAAGGCCGCGTCGTCACCGTCGGCGACATGGATCAGGGCAAGCAGCCGGTCGACACGTCGATCCTCTCCGCACGCAATCTCACGATCACCGGCGTTTTCTTCGGCGCGGAGCTGTTGCTCGGCAACGGACGCGACCTCGTCGCGCAGCTGATCGACGATGTCGCGCGTGGCACCCTCAAGGTCGTCGTCGACCGCACGTTCCCGTTGTCGGACGCGGCCGCCGCACACGCCTACATCGAGAGTCGCCAGGCGTTCGGGCGTGTCCTGCTGATCCCCTGACGGATCACCAGTCGAGCTGCAGCTGCTCCCGCATCGTCGCTTCGAACTCTTCGTCGTTCATCTGACGGCGCACGGCCATCACGAGCTCAGCGTCGGCGCCCACGAGCCAGCGAAGCTTCTGCTCGCGGCCCTCGACGGCGTCGGCGATCGTCTGCGCGACGATCTCGCCCGTCGGCTGCTCTTCGTTGCGGCCCATGAGCCGGTCTTCGGAGGCGGACCAGATCCGGTCGAGTTCGTCGTAGGGAGGTTCGTCGATGCCGAACGCTTTCCGGTTGTCGCCGAAGGCCGTCTGGAAGCCGCCGGGTTCGACGAGTGCAATACGGATACCGAAATGTCCGACCTCGTAGTGCAGCGCTTCACTGATCGCTTCGAGCGCATGCTTCGTCGCCGAGTAGAAACCGCCGAGCGGTGACGAGACGAGCCCGGCGAGCGACGTCACGTTCACGATGACACCGCTCCCCCGCTCGCGCATCTGCGGGAGCACGGCTTGCATCATCCGCACCGACCCGATGACGTTCGTCTCGAACATCCGCTTGACTTCGTCGACCGGCGTCTTCTCGATGGGCGAGTGCATACCCCAGCCCGCGTTGTTCACGAGAACGTCGACGCTTCCCGCCTTCGCAACGGCTTCGTCCACCGACGATTGATCGTCGACATCGAGTCGCAGCTTGTCCGTGACGTCGAGGTCGTCGAGCGTCTCCGGACGCCGCGCCGTCGCGATCACCTCGCACCCCCGCTTCGTGAGCTCGATGGCCGCCGCGCGGCCGATGCCCGTCGAACAACCTGTGATGAGTACGCGTGTCATGTCATCTCCCTTTCGAACCACGCAACGTCCCAGTACCTGCCGAACTTCCTGCCCTGTTCGGTGAAGTAACCAGCCTGCCTGAAACCGAACTTGGCATGCAGAGCGACCGATGCTTCGTTCGGCATCGTGATGCCGGCATAGATCCGGTGGATGTCCGCGTTCGCGATAGCGGCGAACAGCGTCTCGTACAGCTTCGTCCCGATACCTCGGCCGCCGTGGTCGGCGTCGACGTAGACCGTCGCTTCGACCGACGTCTCGTAGGCGCGCTTCGGACGGAAGAAGCTCGACGTCGCGAATCCGAGCACGACGCCGTCGTCATCGGCGACGAACGCGCGGTGGCGACCCGTCTCCGCGTAATGCGTGAGCCACTCCCGTCGTGCGTCAATCTTGATGTCTTCGATGTCGAACGTGATCGGCGTCGTCCGGACGTAGTGGTTGTAGATCTCGTTGATCCGTTCGAGATCGCTCTGCGCGCAGGGTCGGACGTTCACAGTCCGGACGGTTCACCGGACGCGTACGCATCGAGTGCGCGGTCCTGCAGCGCGAGCGCTTCGGCCCCCGTCTGGAGCTCGATGAAGAGCTGACCCTCGAGACGCATCCCGTCTATGAACGGGAGCCGCAAGCCTTCGACGACCGCCTTCTTTGCGGCGGCGAGTGCGCTCCGTGGTTGACGCGCGATGGGCTCCAGCCACTCGACCACATGCCGGACGAAGCCCTCGTCCGGGAGCTTGGCGTTCGCGAGTCCGATGGCGACGCACTCGTCCGCCTCGACGCGCCGGCCGGAGAGGATCAACTCGGCCCCCTTCGCCGAGCCGACGAGTCGCGGGAGGCGCTGCGTCCCACCGGCACCGGGGATGATGCCGACGACGACCTCGGGCTGGCCCATGTGTCCCGACTCGGCGACGAGCCGGAGCGTGCACGCGAGCGAGATCTCGCACCCGCCGCCGTGCGCCTGGCCGTTGATCGCCGCGACCGTCGGCTGCGGCATCGACTCGAGCAGCGCCAGCGCGCGCGACCAGCTGCGCGGATCGCCTTCCACGTGCTCGCCGCGTCCGAGCTTGGTCAGGTCGTCGAGATCGGCGTGCGCGACGAAGTATCCGTCGACGCCGCCCGTAAGCACGACGACGGCGACCGTTTCGTCCGTCGCGAGCTCTTCGAGCAGGGCGACGAGCTCCGTCATCGCGGCCATGCTCATGAAGTTCCGCGGCGGCCGCGTGAACGTCGCTACGGCGATCTTGTCATGCCGCTCGAGCGACCACCACGTCATCGGTCGAGGATGCCTTCTCGACCTTGCTCGCCGCCAGCACGAACGCGCCGATCCACATCATCGCGATCAATGCGAGCAGTGCGAGCACCGACGTCCCGAACCAACCCGGGCCCCCGTGCTGTTCGCGCAGCAGGTACTTCGTCTCGAGGACGAAGGTTCCGTGCTTGTCGACCGCCGGGATCTCCGGTGCGCCGAGCGCTTGATCCGCGGGCATCCAGATCGGGATGGCACCCATCTCGGCTCCACGGTGCAGACGGAGCATCGTCTTCCAGGGTCCACCGACGGGCATGGCTTTGCTCGAGACCCACACGCCGGGTTCCGTCTGCTTCATGTTCGCGACCTGGAACCCGCCACCCTGCCAACTCATCGTCTGGAACCAGCGCGCGTGGTCGGCGGCGTCCGGAGGATCGAGCCGCGCGGTCACGATCACCTTCGACGTGCCGACGTGCTGGAGCGATACGTCCGCGGTCACGTTGCTCCCGTGGCGCGGCAGCGCCCACGCGAGCGAGAAGAGCACCATGCAGAACCCGACGGCGACGACGGCCGGACGCATCACGCTCGGCTCGCGGCGGATCGCCGTCGCGAACGCCGTCCCGATGACGGCGGCGCCGATCGCCGTGATGAGACCGAGGATGAGCGCGTCGGGAAGGAGCGCCTTCGTCCACGGTTGGAACGCGTGCTGGTTCCACCACCACTCGCCGGCGAGACCGAGTGTCCCGATCCCGACGCCGCACGCGACGGCGTAGCGGATGCGGTGCTTCGTCCCGACGATGAGCGCCGCGAGCTCCACGGCCACCGCAGAGAAGATGAACAGTGCCGACGAACGCGCGAAGCCGCGCTCGCCGCCGATGACCCCCGTCCCGCCGGTCCCGAAGAACGCAGCCATGACACCGATGAGGAGCGGCCAGAAACGTCCGAGGACGATGCGCGCGGCCGACAGCGCGAGCCCCGCAGCAAGCGCGATGAGGATCGGGTGGTACAGCTGCTGGAACTGCGGGACGCCGAACTCGAATTCGCCCTGCGTGCTCGCGAGGCCGAGCAGCGCGCAGATCGCGACGGTGACGTGGAGACCGCGGGCCCACGGCCCGTCCGTCGGCGACACCTTCGCTTCTGCGAGCGCGAGCCACGTGGCGATGGGCGAAAGCGATGCCCCGACGATCATCAACAGGTGCGTCGGGCTCCACATCGTGACGTCGATGCCGTAGAACTTGTGCCACAGGTCGTCGAGCGGGAATCCGGCGAGCGCGGAGCCACCGAGCAGTCCAAGCGCGAGCATCGAGTACGGGATGCGCCACCGCTTGATCTTCAGTCCGACGTCGACACCTTCCGCGTTCGCGATGAGCGTCCCGACGATCGCGGACGTGAAGATGAAGAACAGACCCGTAACGATCGCCGTGTGCGGAGCCGTGAAGAGGCTCTTGTCGCGTCCGAGCCGGACGTGCCATGCGACGTCGTTGTAGAAACCCATGCCAGCGACGAGCAGACCGAACGACGCCTGCATGACGGACGCGGCCGCCCATCCTGGGATCTTCGTGATGCGCTCGAGACCGCGCGAGATGCGCGGCAGGAGCAACGTCGGCGCGAAGTGCTCGCGCTTCCCACCCATAACGGCGAGCGCCGCAACGACCGCGAAAAAGCCCACGATCATCGCGATGAGCGGACGCCAATCGCCGAGCTTGCCCGGCGAGACGCTGGTGGCAAGGATCATGTGCGTCATTTCGCGCCCTCCTCGGCGGTGATACCCCTGAATGCGTTCATCCCATCCCAGACGAGTGCGGTGAGGTACTCGACGAGGCGGGCCCGTGTCATCGTCTTGTTCTCGAGCCAACGGTCCCCCGCGAGGTGGACCGCGCCGACGATCGCGTAGGCCCACGGCTCGGCGACGCCGGTGTCGAGGCCGTTGCGGTGCAGCTCCTCGCCGATCGACTGTGCGACGAGCGCGCAGATCTTCTGGATGAGGCGCGGCGTCGCGCTCGGGTCCCCGAAGTCACGCGAGATGAGGAACCGGACGATCTTCGGATCGCGCTCGATGAAAGCCAGGTACGCGTCGATCGTCAGGCCGACGGATTCGCGGTAGTTCGTGTCCTCGCGGACCATCTGCTCGACGAGCGCCTTCGCGAGCTCGTCCGCGAAGTGGTCGGCGACGGCACTCGTGAGGCCCTCCCGGTCCCCGAAGGCCCGGTAGATGATCGGCTTCGTGATACCCGCCTCGCGGGCGATGTCGTCCATCGAGGCGCCGGGCCCCTCACGCCGGACGACCCGGATGGCTGCTTCGAGGAGCTGTTCGCGCTTCGCGCTGCGTCCGGCCTGTCTCTTCGCCCGTTCGGACTCGCGCTCGGCGAGGCGCCGGGAGCGGCGTTCGACTGCTGTTTCTCTGGTCATAGTTACCGACAGTAACGTTACTGACGGTAACTGTCAAGAGGAGGGGCCGAAAAGCGCGACTCCGATCTTGAGCCGTCAGGGCAGCTGAACGAAACCGTCCAGCAGCCTTGACCGTTCACCGGTGCGGACGAAGCACCGATCGACAGATCGTGCCCGAGGCCTCGTAACCCTCTGCGCGAACTCGTCGTTGACGGGGTGACGCAGGCTCGCACAACAGAAAGGCAGGGAGATGCGGCGCAGGATCATGGGTTCGTTGGTGCTCGTGTGCCTCGTGACGCTGCCCCTCGGGGCGACGGGAGCCGGGGCGGTCGCCTCCCGGCCGCGGATCTCTGCCCGTGGGAGTACTTCGTCCGGCGGCTGGGCTTCGTCCAACTGGTCCGGCTACGCCGTGACCGGCGGCCCGTACAGCACGATCACGGGCGACTGGAACGTCCCCACGGTCAGCGCCTCGAGGAAGGCCGCCTACTCCTCGAACTGGATCGGGATCGACGGCTTCAACAACAGCTCGCTCATCCAGACCGGGACGGAGCAGGATTACTACAACGGCCGCGCGCACTACGGCGCGTGGTGGGAGATCCTTCCGGCGGCTGAAACGGTGATCCCGAGCCTCACGGTCTCCCCCGGGGATCACATGCACTCGTCGATCACCAAGGGATCCGGCAGCTCCTGGACGATCGTGCTCGCGGACGTCACGACGGGCAAGAGCTTCACGACCGTCCAGACCTACACCGGCGCCCAGACATCGGCGGAGTGGATCGAAGAGGCACCGACGGTCGGCGGACACGTCGCGCCCCTCGCGAACTACCACTCGTCGGTCTTCGACCCGGGCACCGTCAACGGCGCATCGCCGGGCCTTGTCGCGAGTGAAGGCGGCGTCATGGTCCAGAACCGTGCGCAGGTGTCGACGCCGTCGCTCCCCGATAGCGAGGCCGACGGGTTCACAGCACAGTACGGATCGACCGTCCCGGCGGCTCCGACTTCGTAAGCCCGGAAGCGCTCCTCTGGCCTCAAGGGTTACCTTTGAGGAGAAGCAGTCCATCCAGGGGAGGTCAGCGCATGGCCAATACCGACAAGATCTACGTCGACGGAGCATGGATCCCGTCGACGGGCAAGGGCACGATCGATGTGATCGGCGCCTACAGCGAAGATGTCATCGGGACGGTGCCCGAAGGCACCGCTGAGGACGTCGACAAGGCCGTACGCGCGGCCCGTCGCGCATTCGACGAGTGGAGCCAGACGTCACTCGAAGATCGCGGGAAGTACCTGCAGCGCATCGCCGAGGGCCTGACGGCCCGCACCGACGAGATCGCGAACATCATCTCGCAGGAAAACGGGATGCCGCTGATCCTCGCGAAGCTCGTGCAGGCCGGACTTCCGACGGCCAACTTCGCGAACTTCTCGACCGTCGCGGCCGGCTACGAGTTCACCGAGCAGATCGGCACGTCGCTCGTCGTGAAGGAGCCCGTCGGCGTCGTCGGTTGCATCACGCCGTGGAACTACCCGCTGCACCAGGTCGCGCTGAAGGTCGCGCCGGCTCTGGCTGCGGGATGCACGGTCGTGCTGAAGCCGAGCGAGGTCGCGCCGTTCAGCGCGTGGATCCTCGCCGAGATCATCGACGACATCGGCCTGCCCGCGGGTGTCTTCAACCTCGTGAGCGGGACGGGTCCTGTCGTCGGCGAAGCGATCGTCGCCCACCCCGAGGTCGACATGATCTCGTTCACCGGTTCGACGCGCGCCGGCAAGCGCATCTCGGAAGTCGCGGCGAACACGGTGAAGCGCGTCGCGCTCGAGCTCGGCGGGAAGTCGCCGAACGTGATCCTTCCGGACGCGGACCTGTCGAAGGCCGTCCCCGGTGGCGTCCAAGGCGCGTACCTGAACTCAGGCCAGACGTGCACGGCGCTGACGCGGATGCTCGTGCCGAGGAGCAAGCTCGCCGAGGTCGAAGCACTCGCCAAGGCGGCCGCTGAGTCCTTCACGCCGGGCGCGTCGGAAGACCCGAACACGCGCCTCGGACCGCTCGCGTCGGAGACCCAGTGGGACCGCGTGCAGGGCTACATCAACAAGGGCGTCGAAGAGGGCGCGCGCCTCGTCACCGGTGGGCCCGGCAGGCCCGAAGGGCTCGAGAAGGGCTACTTCGTGAAGCCGACGGTCTTCAGTGACGTTCGCAACGACATGACGATCGCGCAGGAAGAGATCTTCGGCCCCGTCCTGTCGATCATCCCTTACGACACCGAAGAGGAAGCCGTGCAGATCGCGAACGACACCATCTACGGACTCGCCGCAGCTGTGTGGGCTGCGGACCCGGAGAAGGCGAAGTCGGTTGCGCGCAAGATCCGCGCCGGACAGATCGACATCAACGGCGGCGGGTTCAACCTGCTGGCACCGTTCGGCGGGTTCAAGCAGTCCGGACACGGACGTGAAGCCGGCAAGTACGGTCTCGAGGAATTCCTCGAGATCAAGTCGATGCAGATGTCGGGCTAGCTTCGTCCGGATCGTTCTTCGAAGCGGGTGGCTCTTGGGCCACCCGCTTCGTCTTTGCGGGGAGACCCCGCACTCCCCCGGTTTCCGGGATCGGACACCCGCAGTACACGCAGATCTCCTCGTCCGGAACCATGAGATGGCAGGGCGAGCAAAGGACTAACGTCTTCCCGTCGTGCGTGTTCATCTCCTAGACGGTACCTACGAATTGTTCCGCCATTACTTCGCCGTGCCGCGCAAGCAGGTGGGCGGCAAGGAGGTCGGCGCGATCGAGGGCGTCGTCGGCTCGGTCGTCGGGATGCTCGAAGGCGGCGTCACGCACCTCGCCGTGGCCACCGATCACGTCATCGAATCGTTCCGGAACGACCTCTACCCCGGCTACAAGTCGAGCGCCGGTGTCGAGCAGGACCTCCTCGATCAGTTCTGGCCGCTCGAGGACGCGCTCCGCGCGCTCGGCGTCGTCGTCTGGGCGATGACGGACGTCGAGGCGGACGACGCGCTCGCGTCGGGCGCAGCGATCGCCGCGCGCGACAACCGCGTCGAGCAGGTGCTCATCTGCACTCCCGACAAAGACGTCGGCCAATGCATCGTCGACAAGCTCATCGTCCAGTTCGATCGCCGCAAGCGCGAGATGCGCGACGAGGACGGCGTCGTCGCGAAGTTCGGGGTTCGTCCGGCGTCGATCCCGGACTATCTCGGCCTCGTCGGTGACTCGTCCGACGGGTTCCCGGGCGTCAAAGGCTGGGGCGCGAAGTCGGCGGCCGCCGTCCTCGCGCACTACGGCCACATCGAAGACATCCCGGACGAAGCACGCGAATGGAAGATCGAACTGCGCGGCAAAGACAAACTCGCGACCACGCTGAAGGAGAACCGTCCGCTCGCGATGCTCTGCAAGGACCTCGCGACGCTCCGCATCGACGACGACCTGATCCGCAGCGTCGACGAACTCGAATGGCACGGCCCGAGCGAGAACTTTGCCGAGATCTGTGCGCAGCTGGACGCGCCGGAACTCGTCGCTCGTGTAACGAAGCTCGCCTAGCTCTTGTACGTGTACGACGATCGTGGCGCGGGCAACGTGTACGGCCCGTGCAGCTCGATCCCCACGGCCGTCACGTAGTCGAACACCCGCGCCTCGAAGTCGTACGAAGGATGGAACGACACGTGCACGGGCCGTCCGTCCTCGAGTGCGGCGTGGATCGCTGCACGGATGGCGTCCCTCACCGCCGGCGGGATCGCCTCCAGGTATTCGTGGTCCTCGTCGGTCAGGTCGAGGAGGTCCCTAGCCACTTCGAGCAACGAGCCCGGACGGGCCAGCCGCTCCATGAGGTCGCCGTCGTCCTTCAGTCCCGCGACGGAGCCGCCCGCCAGAACGGCATTGATCTTTTCAACCATGAGGTTGCCAGGCATGCCCATTCCCCCATCTCGAGTACCGGACGTGAGATTCTCGATGAGGGAGGACCGCGCCGACAAATGACCGAAAGCTCGAACGAACGCGTCGTCACCGTTCTCATCACGGACATCGAAGGTTCGACGGCGCTCGGAGACGTGCGGGGCGACGCAGTGGCGATGGAACTCGTCCGGGCGCACGAAGCGATCGTGCGCCGATGCCTCCCGGAGGGCGGCCGCCAGATCAAGTCCATGGGCGACGGCTACATGCTCGCGTTCGAGAGTCCGGAGCTCGGCATCGCGTGCGCGCTCGATATGCAGGACGCACTCGCGACCTACAACGACAAACACCCGACAGAGCCGTTGCGCGTCCGGATGGGTCTCAACCTCGGGCCGGTGATCGAAGAAGGCGGCGACCTCTACGGGACGACCGTCAATGCGGTCGCCCGGATCGCAGCCAAGGCTCAGCGCGGGCAGCTGCTCGTCTCCGAAGGAGCGAAGAGTGCGCTGCCCGACGGCGATCGCTGGGTCTTCGCGGACCGCGGGCTCTTCTGGCTCAAAGGTTTGCGCGAGCGCTGGCGTCTCTTCGAGGTCGCTCGAAGTGCGGATGCGATCCGTCCTGCCCCCGTCGTCGCGGGGCGGACTCCGTTCGTGGGGCGCGAGGACGAGCGGGCGGCTCTCCGACTCCTCGTCGACGCCGCGATGGACGGTCGCGGCGGGTTCGTGATCCTGAGCGGGGATGCCGGCGTCGGCAAGACCCGGCTCGCGGAGGAGCTGACGACAGAAGCGCGCGGCCGCGGGTTGCATGCGTTCGCCGCGCGCTGCTTCGAGGCGAGCCGCGCGCATCCTTACGCGCCCTTCGTCGAGATCCTCGAGCGCGCGGAGCGGGAGACCGAGCACGAGCGATTCCGAGTCCTGCTCGGCGAGACCGCGCCCGAGATCTCCCGACTGCTGCCACATCTCCGCCGCCGCTACCCGGACATCCCACCACCGGCCGAGCTGCCGCCGGATCAAGAGCGTCGATACCTCTTCGCGAGCCTGCGCGACGTGCTCGGCGGACTATGCCGGCCGAACGGGGCGATCGTCCTCATCGACGACCTTCATTTCGCCGACGAAGCAACGCTGTTGTTCCTCGAGCAGCTCGCCGAAGATCTCATCGACGTTCCCATCCTGATCATCGGCACGTACATCGACGCCGAGGCATCTGCGTCACGTCCGCTCCGTGGGACGATCGACAAGCTCGTCCGTCGCCGGCTCGTCGAACGGATCCCGATCGGCGCGCTCGGCGAAGACGACGTCGCCTCCTTCCTCGCCGCCTTCGGTGGGACCACACCCCCCGCCGACCTGGTGTCGTTCCTGTTCCGCGAAACCGAAGGGAACGCATTCTTCCTTGAGGAGGTGGTCCGCCACCTCGCGGCCGAGGATCTGCTCTTCGACCGGACCGGCGGATGGCGATCGGACATCCAAGCGGGAGTCTTCGACATCCCCGAAACCGTTCGCCTCACCGTCGGTCGGCGCCTGGACACACTGTCCGACGACACGCGGCGGATCCTCACGATGGCCTCCGCGGTTGGTCGTGACTTCGTCCTCGAGCTCATCGAGCGCCTCGCCGGATCGGATGACGACGTGCTCCTCGACGCGCTCGACGACGCGGAGCGCGCCGGACTGATCAGCTCGAGCGACGACGCGGGCCTCGTCCGGTATCGCTTCGCGCATCAGCTCATCCAGCAGACGCTGCTCGGTGATACGTCCCTCACGCGGCGGCAACTGCTGCACCTCCGTGTCGCGGACGCGATGGAGGATCTCTACGCGGCGACGGTCGCCGAACACTCGGCGGAGATCGCATACCACCTCGGGGAAGCGGGACGACGCGCGGACCCGTCACGCACGAGCCGGCTCCTCGTCATGGCCGGCGAGCGCGCGATCGAAGCCGCCGCGTATGACGAAGGCGCACGGTACTTCGACCGCGCGCTCGCTCTCCTGCCCGCGAACGATCCCGCCGTCCGTGCGCCGCTGATCGAGAAGCTCGGTCTCGCCGAGCGCAGCAGCGGACACCCGACTGCGGCCATCGCGACGTGGCGCGAAGCGATCGATGCGTACGAAGCAGCGGGTGACGGCGCCGCCATCGCCCGTCTCTGCTTGGACGCGGGCCTGCAGGTGGCGCGCTGGCTCCGCCGTCGTGAGTCGGCCGAGCTCGCGCAGCGCGGCCTCGACGCGCTCCGCGAGGGACCGTCACCGATGCGCGCGGGTCTTCTCGCGCTCGCCGGCATCGCCGCGGGCGACGCAGGTCGTTACGACGAAGCGGACGATCTGCTCACGCAAGCGCTGACGATGGCGCGCTCCTACGACGACGACCGCGTCCTCGGCATGGTTCTGTACTCGAAGGCCGCGAATCACTTCACGTTTCGCCAGTTCGCGGAGTGCGCAGAGTTCGGCCGGGAGAGCATCGAATACCTACGGCGCGCGGGCGATCTCTGGAACCTCGCGAATGTGCTCGGTTTCGTCGGGCAATCACTCGGCTGGCTCGGACGGTTCGAAGACGCATACGAAGCAGCCGAGGGCGCGAAGCCTCTCGCACAGCGCCTCGGCAATTGGGTGGCGTACGTCTACGCTGATCGTGCGCGGGCATGGCGGTACGTCGCGGTCGACCCGGACATCGATCTCCTTAGAGCCGACGGCAAGCGCGATCTCGACCTCGGCAACAAGCTCGGTTACGACTGGTTGCGTTCCGTCGGCTACGCACGGATGAGCGTCGCCGCGTTCTGGCGTGGCGACTGGGAGGAAGCGATCGATCTCGCTGAAGAAGCGGCGAAGCGAGAGGGCGTCGGCACAGGCGGCGGACATGTAGCTCGTGTCTTTCTCCTGAAGGTCTATGCCGGTCACACCGACGACGCACGCGGACTGATCGAGACCTTGCGCCACGGACTGACGGCAACGGGATCACCATCGCTGACGTCGTGGAACGTTGTGCTCTCCGCCGCTGAAGGTTTCGCGATGCTCGGCGAGGACGACGACGCGTATCTCCTGTATCCGCTCGCCCTTGAGGCGATGGCGAACGGGACGCTCTTCCGTGGCTGGGACTACCGGATGATCCAGACGATCGCCGGCATCGGAGCCGCGTGCGGACGCGACTGGACCGCAGCTGAGACTCACTTCGAGACCGCGCTCGCGCTCACCAAGACGCTGCCCTTCAGGATCGAGGAGCCGGACGCGTGCCGCTTCTACGCCGACATGTTGCTGAAACGGGGAGAAGACGGCGACGGTTCGCGCGCACGTGATCTGCTCACGCGAGCGATAGCCGGCTACGAGCGCATCGGGATGCCGTCGCACCGAGCGCTGGCGCAGGAACGGCTCTCGACGCTTGCCGCCGGTCAGATCGCGTAACGGATCACGGCCGCGATCGCCGAGATCGCGCACAGCACGAGCACCGGCCCCCGCATCGACCTGCGATCGAGGAATCTGTTCGCGTACCGCGACAACGAGAAGCCGAGCACGACGCCCGGGACGAGCGCGAGCGACAGACGCAACTCACGCTCCCCGAACCGTCCGACGACCGCGAGCAACGCGATCGAGATCAGCGCGCCGATCGTGAACACCGCGGCGAGCGTGCCGCGGAGCTCGCTCCCGGACGCGTCCTGATAGAGCATCGCGATCGGCGGACCACCGACCGATGACAACGTCGAGAACACGCCGGACACCGCACCTCCGACCACGAGGTTCGGTGGCGTCCGCTTCACGTGCCAGCCGGCGACGCTCGTGACGACGGCGATCAGGACGATCGCGGAGAGCGCGAACGCGATCCCACGTTCGGGGAGCGCGCTCACGATGACGGCCGCCACGAGCGATCCGGGCACCCGCCCGACGAAGATCCACCAGAACCCCGTGCGGTCGACGGAGCCGCGTTCGCGCACGCTCACGAGGATCGTCAGCACGAGCGCGGCGACGAGCGTCGGTCCCGGGACGAAGCGCGTGTCGACGAGCACGAGCAGCGGAGCACCGACGACGTTCAAACCGAAGCCGATCGATCCCTGCACCATCGCGCCGACGGCGGCGATCAGCGTCGCCAGTACCACATGGCCCGCACTCATCAGACGGGTATCCTGCCCGAACCGTGAGCGTGGCGATCGAGCGGCCCACAGGCATCGACGAACTCACAACGTTCCTGACGTTCGCCGACCGCGTCAACGAGCGACTCGAGGCGTACTGGCCCGTCTTCGTCCCGATGAACCTGCCGATGCTGAAGGGCGAAGGTCCGGCGGCCGCGGGGAAACGCCTCCTGCCACTGGTAGCCAAGGAGAAGGGCGCGATCGTCGCGCGCGTGCTCGCCGTCGTGGACGAACACCACATCACGCACTGGAACGAGCCGCTCGGGCACCTCGCGATGTTCGAAGCGAAGCCGGACACGACCGACGCCGTCCGGGCGTTGGTGAACGAAGCGTGCGGGTGGCTGCGCTCGGAGAGCATGGAAGCGGTTCGCGCCGGGTTCGGTGCGGGCGACTTCCCCTTCGTCATCGAGGAATCGGACGTCCTCCCGCCGGTCCTCATGCGCCAGAACCCCGTGTACTACCACTCGCTCCTCAAGGAGGCGGGGTTCGAGTCCGAACGTGCGTGGACCGACTACAAGGCGCCCGTCACGGCCGAGCTCATCAAGCGGTGGGAGGGCTTCCTCGCCGACGCCCGCGCCCGCGGCTTCGAGATCGTCCCGCTCCGTGATGTGGACGAGGCGCGGCGCGTCGACGACTTCAACGACACGTGGAACGAAGCGTTCGAACATCACTGGGGGGTCGTCCCGACGGCGCGCGACGAGCAAGCCGACCGCCTCGCGATGCTCGGTCCGATGGGTGCCTTCGATACGTCCGTCATCGCGTACCGGAACGACGAAGCGGTCGGCGTCTGCTTCGTCACGCCGGAGATCGCATCGCAGATCGCCGTTCGGCGTCGTGATCTCCGCGACGACGAGAAGCTGAACTTCCTCGGGATCGGGGTCCGGGAAAGCGCGCGGCGCCAAGGCGTGAACCTCGCCATCGCCGCCTACGCCTACCTCGAGCTCGCGCGGCGCGGCGCCTCACATGTCTCGTACACGCTCGTGCTCGACGACAACTGGCCCTCACGACGCACGGCCGAGAAGCTCGGCTGCCGCATCTGCGCGAACTACATGGTCTACCGGCGGAACTTCAGGGCGTCGTAGGGCTCAGTCGTGCCGGGCGTGGTGTTTCGCGGGCCGCGGCTGATCGTGCGGCACGGGAGCCGCTGGCTGCACGGGCTGGGGTGTCGGCGCCGGCGTCACGGTGAGCGCAGTCGCGATCACGTTCACCGAGCTCCCCTTCGGGAGCGATGTCCCCTGCGTCGGTACCGTTTCCGCGACGATGCCGGCCTGTCCGCTCGTGATGGGCTTGTAGGACACGTCCGGACGTAGCCCCGCCTTCTGCAACGCGGCAACGGCGTCGGGAACGGTCATGCCACGAACGTCGGGGACCGCGGCGGACGCAGCACCGGACGTGTGGAACGCGAGGAGCGCGACGAGCACGAGGAACGCGCAGAGGATCGCGAGACCCGCGAGGGTCGGCTTCTCGATCAACCCCCGCGCGCGTCCCCCGACGCGCTTTGCCCAAGGCCACAGCGGACCGAAGAACACGACCTTCGTGAGGTCGGGGGGCGTACCGATGCGCTCCGTCCGGTCGGTCGCCGGCTCGGCGACCGGCACTGTCACGGGAAGTGTCGCGGCCGGCGCGGCGATCGCTCGCGCGAACTCCGCTGCGCTTCGGAAGCGCCGGTGCGGTTCTTTGGCCATCCCGCGGTGGACGGCTGCGTCGAGATCGGGTGGGACGTCCGCGAATTCCGATGCATGCGGGATGGGTGACTCGATGTGCTTCGCTGCGATCTCCCATCCGTTCGCACCGTCGTAAGGCGCGCGTCCCGTCAGGAGTTGGAAGGCGAGACACGCGGCGGAGTAGATGTCCGCCGCCGGCGTGGCACGCTGGCCCTTCAGGACCTCGGGAGCCGCGAACTTCGGCGTCGCGGCGACGGTCGTCGTTCCGGTTTCTTCCTCGAGGATGCGCGCGACACCGAAGTCGCCGACCTTCGGTCCGTCCGGGCCCATCAGGACGTTCGCCGGCTTCAGATCGCCGTGCACGATGCCCGCACGGTGCGCGACTTCCACACCGAGCAGGACGCCGAGCATGATCTCGCGCACGCGCTCAGGATCGAGCTTGCCTTCGGCGGCGAGCACCTTGTGCAGGTCCGGCCCATCGATGAACTCGGTGACGATGAACGGACGGCCCTCGGCGTCCTCGCCGAAGTCGTACACGGCAAGCACGTTCGGATGGCTGAGCGCTGCCATCGCTTTGGCTTCGCGCACGATGCGCCGTGTGCGCGACGGATCGTCCGCGTGATCGGGGATCACCTTCACGGCGACGTCACGCTGCAAGCGTGTGTCGCGCGCCCTCCAGACCTCCGCCATACCGCCGGCGCCGATGCGCTCGACGAGTTCGTACCGCATCTCCAGTGTTGCTGCCCGCGTATTCGCCATTCCTACCTATCCGGTCTCGAGCCGAGCGCTTCCCCCGCCCACGGGGCCGTCCGAGGACCTGATACCCCAGGTTGCCCCCCCGTGAACCCCCCGAGGTACCGGGCGGTCCGGCCGCCCCGACCAGCCCGTTCGCCTCGGCGTATCGTGTCGGGACGACATGACCGAGGACCCGTATCTCTGGCTCGAAGACGTCGAGGGCGACGACGCCCTGGCGTGGGTGCGCGAGCGCAACGAACGTTCGCGTGCCGAGCTCACAAGCGACCCGGGCTTCGAACCGCTCCGCCGCGATCTGCTCGCCATCCTGAACTCGGACGAGCGCATCCCCGCGGTCGCGAAGCACGGCGACCTCTATTACAACTTCTGGCAGGACGCCAAGAACCCGCGCGGCCTCTGGCGCCGGACGACGCTCGGGTCGTACAAGACCGACGATCCGGAGTGGGAGATCCTCCTCGACATCGACGAGCTCAACCGCGTCGAGGGCGAGGACTGGGTCTTCCACGGTGTGACGTACCTCGAACCGCCGGAGGGCGAGCCGTACCGCCATTGCCTCGTCGCGGTGTCCCACGGTGGAAGCGACGCCGACGTGACGCGCGAGTTCGACCTCGAGACCAAGTCGTTCGTCACGGACGGGTACGTCCGGCCGGAAGCGAAAGGCGGGCTGTCGTGGATCGACCACGACAACGTGTACGTCTACACCGACTTCGGCGAAGGCACGATGACGCCGTCCGGATATCCGCGCATCGTGAAGCAGTGGCGTCGCGGTGAGCCCATGTCGGATGCGGTAACGATCTACGAAGGCTCCGCGCACGATATGTACATCGCGGCGTCGCGCGATCAGACGCGCGGCTACGAGCGCGACTTCGTCCAGCGGTCGATCGCCTTCTACAACTCCGAGCTGTACCTGCGTGACGGTGACGAGCTCCGCAAGATCGACGTCCCGAACTCCGCTATCGCTTCCGTGCACCGCGAGTGGCTGACGGTCGAGCTCCGCGATCCGTGGGACGACTACCCCGCCGGATCGCT
>Ga0307469_10000191_pt1 | contig 23894 bp, 19 predicted proteins | sample atmos_gasesAM2C__FD_203084 | JGI IMG/M metagenome (GOLD analysis project Ga0307469, IMG submission 203084) | Hardwood forest soil microbial communities from Morgan-Monroe State Forest, Indiana, United States - atmos_gasesAM2C_515 | ecosystem: Environmental > Terrestrial > Soil > Temperate... | reverse complement strand
GATCCGCTGTGTGTCGATCGTATAGTGATTGTTATTCCATTCCAGAACCTTCAGCTTTGATTTCCCAAGATTCGTATAGCCGACATCGAAGACCGCCAAGTTGGGAAATTCGTCGTAAACAGTGACCGAGAGATTCTTTCTCAGCACGCCGGACGTACCCGTAACGGTGAGTTTCTCTCCCGCACCATAAGCGTCGGCAACCCGCTCGCGCGTCTGCGAGCTCAAAGCAAAGTCATACCAGGAGCGTTCAGCGCCTTTGAGAGTCTCGGAAGCGGAAAACGCGCCCAGTGGAATATCTTTTTCTCCAAATCGTGCAATCACGCGGCTGTGCATGTTTTGGTCAAACTCGATCCGCAGACTGGGACTTTGGATTTGAGTCACGGCCGCTCGACGCGCCGCGGATGGATCAAGCCGCGCTGAAGACTGGCCCACCGCCAATAGTGCTGTGAAGATGAGCAATGGACAAATCGCTTTGGTCATGGTTCCACGGTCAAAAGCCATGATGGAGGTTCGAACGCAGAGTGAGTGAACCGTCCTCGTTGAGCTTCTGCCGACAAGCCCATTGGACTGGGTAACGCATGCCTTTCACCTCGATCTCCGCTCTGAGTTTCAAACCTGCAAACTTTGTTTCCTTGGGCAGCACAAACTGCGCCTGCCGGAGCTTTCCGGACAGAGGATAACCAGCATCCAGGCATCCCCCCGTCAGAATTTTGCCGTCTTCGCTCTCTACGGTTACCCGAAGTACGCCCGGGACCCCAGCGATGCCATCATTCGCAAAAGCAACAATTAGTCCCAGGTAGCCACCGTCGTCATAGCTCCAAATCATCGACGGCCTGACGCGATAGCCAATTCGACGGTTGATCTGATCGAACGCCTTAGGAAATGCCTGGTAATAGCTTTGCAGGTTCTTGGCGCTGATCGCGTGAAAGTTCCAAAGCGACCAGTAGTTCGCACCCACGTCGATTACGTGAGCAATCATGTTTTCCGCTGGTGATAGTCCTTCCTCCAACGGGAACGAGTCCGGACTCTTCGCAGGGATCCCTTGTTCCAGCGCTGCGGCCACCCACGGTGGACGATTACTGAGAGTCTCGATTTGCTCGTTCTCAATAAAGATAGTGTCGCTACGAATCCAGTTATAACTGCGAATTGTACGGTCGAGGACTTCGGAATTGCCGACGCGACTGTAATCGGGTTGGGTGTTGGTCATCAGCGGAGTCTTGGTAAAGTGCTCCTGCTGAACTTCGAACATTTTGACCCAGGTCTTTTCTGCGGTTTGGTAGTCGGGAAACGGAGTGTTGACGAAAGGCCACGTGTGCCCTTCGCCCCAGAATCCATATAAAAAGGTATCCACAAACTCGACGATCGGATTGCCATTGAATTCCGCCGCTAGAAGGCCGACCAGTTCACCGAATGCCTGTTGAAAAAAAGGATGGTCGAACCGGGGCTGATACCGCGAATATTGATTCTCTATAAAGCGCGCAGCCGCCTTCTTTTCTTTCTCATCAGGAACAAGGTCAACATTCGGTACTTTGTCGAGAACGAAATCCGGGAGCGCCGCCTCGTGCTTGTAGTCAGGCGCGCTCATCTGAATGCGAAGTCCAACCCGCTTATTGTTCTTCTTCGCAAGATCGAAAATGAGCTTGACGTAATCAGGCAACTCGAGTCGCCCAGGTCGCGGCTGAACCTCCCGCCAAGTGGGCCGTATGTAAAGCTGCTGGCCCAAGGGAAATCGAACAAGGTCTTCGATGGCCTGCGGAATGTTGTCCGATTTGATTTCCTCGGTGCCGCTGTCGGCGGTGACGTATGTGATCAATCCCTTGCCATAGTTCGGCACGACTTCTTCTGAAGAAGTCGTAGTCATCAACACATCATCAGTCGGGATGAGGGCCTCAGGCGGGTACTGTGGAAAGGGCCCCTGATTGAGGCGGTCGGCTACCGGAGGACCGGAACCAAAGTCGTATTTGTCCCAGTTGTGGGCAGGGACGAACCCGTGAGCTTGGGTAGTTCCAAGTTCAGCAGCAAGGGCCAATGCAACACTGCTTTTCAGAAAGTCTCTTCGCTGCATCGAAGTTGTGTCCTCTCCCTGCCAATCGGACCTAAGCTAGCCTAGCTTGGCAACAGTGCTTTCGACCTGTTTCTCTTTATATCGTTTTACTTCGTTTTGTCCAGTCCTAAAGATTGAGATTTCCATTGACTGAGAACAATCAAACGTGTCGTTGAAGAAATCGGGACACAGGGCGAGCGAAGCCGCCGGACTCAACCGGCAGTCGCGTTGACCGGCGTCTGAAGCGCCGAAGGAGGTCGTCGTGAAAACGACTCACAGCAGAGGCTCGTTCTGCAGAAATGGGCTTCGAGGAAGTAAAACATCTCATTTCGTTCGACAGCCAAACCGCATTCACGAACAAGCATAGTGTGCCAACTGTGTGCAGAATTCATCCCGGCAAAAACCGGCGACTCGGACAAAGCCATCCGCTGACTGTCGGTCAGCCGTCGGTGCCGGGTCCGGTCGATTGCGAAGCATTCTTAGGTGCGGGCTGTGGGCCAGATCCCGATTCCCTCAGGAGCTCACTTCCTGCACGAGTTCTACGGCTCTCGGTTGCGCTTCGAAAAGATTGCTACCTCGACAGGGCAGACGTCGAAGTCATGAAACCCAGCAACTCCACATAGCTTTTGGTTCGCCGAGCCTGGCGGTCAGCAGTCCAGCCACCAATCAGTGGGTGACACTACCTTGCGGAGAAGATAGGGCTACCCCCTTAGGACGACGGTGGCCCGAGCGCGCGTCAGCGCACTGGAAAGAGTTGAAAGATCCCGATTCACGGTGGCTTTGCCGACGCCCTCCGCCAGGCGCTTCAATTGAAATTCGAAAACCAGCTCTGGAGTGATGTCCAGGAGTCGAATGTTACATCCAAAGATACGTAGGACGTTATTCACGCTCGACTGATAACGAGACTTCGTTTTTGAGTGTCCGATCGAGGCAAGAAACGTTTTTCAGCCAATCACCGAGACGAGGAACATGGGACTTCGGCAACCTCCCCAGCCAGAACCTCACAGTTACTGCAATTAGCCTCATGAATGTACAACGGCTACGGCCTCAGGTTGCGGAACAGTACAATGTCGGCCTCGCCTTTCCCCACGGCGGCGTAGATAAAGTGTCCATTCGACGACCAGGAAACTCTCCGGGTGATGAACGTGGCTTGACGACCAAAGTCGGTAATGCGGCGCATCGGTCCTCCGGTCGTGGGCTGCGCCCAAATGTCTGTGGTCGGTCCATCGGTCAGCAGTGCCGCCAGCCACTTACCGTCTGGAGAGAGCACCGGCTGCATCAGCAGCCAGCTAGACAAGCGCGATCCTGAAATGCGAGTCAACTCTTGCGCTGGTCCATTCTCTGGATTGGCCGCCAGCATTTCCATGTCAGATAATCCGTTCAGAGCAGGCAAACTCAACACAAAGAAAAGCGTCCCTTGCGCATCCACTGCCGGTTTCTGTCCTTCGTCGCGAACCAACAGGGTGGGGCCGCCATTGGGAGAGGCTTTCTCGATGCGAAATCCATTCTGACTGGGTGGCGAAAAATACAACCATCGGCTGTCTGGACTCCAGCAAGCCCATCCTCCGCCGTCGGACACTTTGTGGGCGTTGCTGCCATCGGGGTTCATTAGCCACAGATCGACGTTCCATGCGCTGACGCCGCGCTTGACGTAGGCGATGTACTTTCCATCCGGGGACCAGACGGGTACTCCCACCGTGAGTTGGGGATCTTGCTCGAACGTGACTTGGCGGTTCTCCTGGGTCTCGAGATTCAGCACCCAGAGATTGCCATGACCCCCACTGTCACTGAGGTACACGAGCTCATGATCTCCCGGTCCCACGGACGGTGTTTGCACCGCGCCGGTTTGGTGTGTGATCCGGACAGCACGCTGAACATTTTCTTCAGGAGTGTAGTCAACTGGATAGCGCCAAACATCGAACTGGATCTGCCTACGGGACGCGACCAGGTTGCCGTTCTGGTCCAGGTCCGGCGAGATGTAAGACGTCTCTCCGAAAGTGAGCTGGCGTAAGTTCTTGCCTCCGGTTTGTACCGACCAGAGATTCATGGTCCGCAGGTAGAGAACCGTGTCGCCCCGAGAAGAGCTGTAGACCACTCCCGAGCTGTCGGGAAGCCAGGCGAAGCCCCCGAGCGGATTCTCGTCCTGTGTGATGGCTTGAACGCTGCCCCCCTCGGCTGGTACATAAAACACGTCGTAATCAAAAGTTCTGCCCCGTTGGAATCCTAGCTTCTGGTCGTCGGGGGACCAGCGCAGGTCGGAATAAGTGTATTCCGTCGGAAGAACAGTGAGTCTGTGCGAGTTCGAACCGTCCGCATCCGCCACAGCTAGTTCGAGCTGCCCTTGAATCGAATGGAAATAGGCGAGGTGTTTTCCGTCATGGCTTAGGTCCGCGCCTCCCATGCTGATCACGAGTGGCCGCGCCGTTCCTCCCAAGGCAGGAGTCTGCCAGATCTCCCCTTGCCCGTCCGGCTCACGAGAAGGAGAAAAATAAATCAGCGACGAGGAATCTGAAGACCAACGCGGATACTGATGGTCGGTATCGTCATGAGTCACTTGCAGAGCAGTGCCTCTCGCCAGCAATCGCACCCAGACTTGCCTCCGTCCGCCGACGTCGGCCGTGAACGCCACCGACTTGCCGTCGGGCGAAAGCGCAGGAAACTCTTCCATGCCCACAAAGTCGGTCAGTCGCCTCAGCTCTATGGAGGAAGAATTTTCCGCCCGCTTCGGCCTCTGTCCACGTGCCAGCAAGAATCCGAGCCCAGCCGCCCCAAGCACAGCGAACGCAACAGAAGCGGATATCAGCCACCGTCGATCCTCTTTGGGTGGGGGCGCGGAGACCTCGCCGATGCCACTCTGCTCGCGGCTGATCAACTCCAGATTGAAGGCTAGGTCTCGCGCTGATTGAAAGCGTTCTCCCGGGTCTTTCTCCAGACAGCGATGCACGATGCGTACCAATGCCGGAGGCAAGTTGCGACGCATGCCGGAAAGGTCGGTGGGTTCCTCTTTCAGGATCGCGCTCATCGTATCTGCGGCGGTCTTCCCCTGAAACGCTCGACTTCCCGATAGCATCTCGTAAAGGACAGCGCCCAAGCTGAAGATATCGGAGTGACGATCCACGATCTGTCCGCGCACCTGCTCCGGTGACATGTAGCCCGTTGTCCCGAGCACCACTCCCTGCTCTGTGAGGCTGACCGTCGCCCCTGGAACCTGAGCTCGGGTAGCGTCCGGCTCGACCCTTTTGGCCAGCCCGAAATCAAGGATCTTGACCACGCCATCGCGCGTGAGAAAGATATTCTCTGGTTTCAGGTCCCTATGCGCGATGCCACGATCATGCGCTGCCGCGAGCCCTCGTGCGGTCTGAAGGGCGAATTCCACCGCCCTGCGCACCGGAATCTCGCCCTGTTGGAGCCGCTCCCGCAGAGTCTGCCCTTGAAGAAGTTCGGTGATCAGATAGGGAGGGTCTTTCTCAGCCGTGCAGAAGCGATGAACTGCGAGAATATTGGGGTGACTAAGCGCCGCTGCCGCCCGAGCCTCCTGCTCAAAACGGCGCAGTCGATCACTGTCCGTGGCCAACTCCTCCGGGAGAACTTTGACGGCAACATCGCGGCCCAGGCTCTGGTCACGTGCGCGGTATACCTCACCCATGCCGCCAGAGCCAAGCGGCGCGAGGATCTCATAATGCCCGAGTTTGGTGCCAGGGGTTAGGGCCACGAAGTCGCTGAATTATATGCCGAATCAACGAGTGGCCCTAGCTGCCGTAAATCATTGGCGAGAAGGCAGGCTCCTTTTGTGCGTCCCGATTTTCCGCATCCACGCACTTCCCCGGGCATTAGGGGCCTCTCTGTGACGAAAAGGAGGCGATGGTGTTCAGGCCGGGGGAGGGAGCATTTGTTGATGTCCCGCGGTACAGCAGTTTGGCGGCCTGGTAAAGGCGATGGGCCGGTCAAAAATGAGCTTCGAGCGGGATTTGTTCTCCCAAACCGATTTTCTTGGCCATGACATGGCATTCTTCCATTAAGCTTTCTCACGATTCTTTGCCAGGAGGTTTGAGCTCGCATGAAAGGGATAACTCGACGTGGTTTTGTTCGAATCGCTGGATCTGTGGTAGCAGGAGTCGCGGGTGGCACGGTGACGTTGTTGGAGCCGAAAATGCTTTGGGCCGCGCAAGCACCGGCACCTTCCGACACGGTTCGATTCGGAATTATCGGAACGGGAACACAGGGATGCGACTTATTGAGGCATGTCCTGAAAGTACCCGGCGCAGAATGTGTGGCTGTTTCAGACCTCTACGACACCCGGCTGGAAACCGCCAAGACGATATTGAAGAAGAACGTTGATGCGGCGAGGGACTATCGACACATTCTCGATCGCAAAGACATAGACGCGGTGATCGTGGCGACGCCGGACCACTGGCACCGGAAGTTAGTGGTGGAAGCGGCGCAAGCAGGTAAGGACGTCTATTGCGAAAAGCCGATGTCACACACCGCAGAAGATGGCTTCGCGATGGTGGATGCGGTGAAGAAAAACAACCGAATCTGTCAGATCGGAAGCCAGCGCGTGAGTTCGATCATGTACGCCAAGGCCAAGGAAATCTGGGATTCCGGGAGGCTTGGACAGGTTGACACGATTGAGGCGGTCTGGGATCGCAACAGCGACAGCGGCGCATGGATGTTTCCGATCCCCCCGGATGCGAATGAAAAGACGATTGACTGGGTCACATGGCAGGGGGACGCGCCGAAGCGGCCGTTTGATGGCCGGCGCTTTGTTTCGTGGCGATGCTACAAAGATTATGGAACGGGTCTGCCGGGCGACCTGTTTGTGCATCTGATTTCCGGCATTCACTGCGTCACAGGAGTGAACGCGCCACCGGCTCGCGCGTTCTCTGCGGGCGGAATCTACCATTACAAGGGGCGCGACTTTGGCGATCTGCAGTGGACGATCTACGATTACCCGAAGTTCCAAGTGATTCTGCGCTGTAACCAGAACAATCGCTACGAAGATCAGCAATTCGCATTCTATGGGAAAAAGGGGACGATGTTTATTCGCGGAGCGGGTGCGCCCCAGGCGTTGGGCGCGGGAGGATCACTATCGTTTGTTCCAGAGCCTCCGTACGAGACGGCCGAAGGATATTCGACTGGTTCGTGGCCGCAAACGCAGAAAGAAGAGTACTTGGCGAAATGGGAGCGCGACCATCCTGGGCCTGCCGTAGGGTACGCAAAGTTGGAATCGAGCGAAGAAGTGTACGTTGCGCCTCCGGGGTACAGCGATCTGGTTGATCATCTGGCGAACTTCTTCCAGGCGGTTCGAACTCGGAAGCCGGTTGTTGAAAACGAAGAGTTCGGGCACGTCGCGGCGCTGACGGGTTGTCACATGTCGAACCATTCCTACTTCAACAAGACGATCGCCGTTTGGGACGCGGGTTCCAACAAGATCAAAAGTGCTTAATTCATACGAGTGAAAGGATCAAGCATGAAGCGTCGTGATTTCATTAAGAATGCGACAGTGGGGCTGGCAGGGGCAGCGATATGCACTCAGTTGCCAGGATCGCTCTTTGCCAGTCCCCTTGGGAAACCGATCGGGCTGCAACTCTATACATTGCGCGAGCAGCTTGAAAAGGATGCGCCTGGAACAATCAAACAGTTGGCGGCGATTGGCTACAAAGACGTAGAAATCTACTCTCTGTATGGAAAGGCCCCAGCAGAGTTCGGCCGGATATTCAAAGACAACGGCATTACAGCCTCAAGTGGCCACTATCTCCTGCCGGCGGTGAAGTCCGAGTGGCCGGAGCGGATTGAGGACGCTAGAACGCTGGGACTACGGTACATGGTTATTGCGATTCTTAAGCCGGAAGAGCGCAAGTCGCTTGACGACTATAAGAAGTTGGCAGAGTTGTTCAACCAGGCGGGTGAAGCGACGCAGAAGGCTGGTATTCAGTTCTGTTATCACAATCACAACTTTGAGTTCCAGAAATTGGGCGATACGATGCCCTACGATTATCTTCTGAACACATTGGATCCGAAGCTGGTGGCATTTGAGATGGATTGCTTCTGGGTGACGCATGCGGGCCAGGATCCAGTGGCATACTTCAAGAAGCATCCGGGGCGCTTTCCTCTGCTGCATATCAAGGACATGAAAGATAAACCGGCTCCCACACAGGAACTGGACGCGAAAATGGGATTGTTCGCGCCCGTCGGAAGCGGAAGCATTGACTGGAAGCGGATCTTTGCGGCCGCGAAGGTTGGTGGTATGGAGCACTACTACGTTGAACAGGATTACTGTGAGATACCACCGCTGGAAGCCGTCAAGATGAGCTACCAATACCTGGATGCGCTGAAGGTGTGATCGGCGTAGCGAACGCTTAGAGGGCACGTACTTCGTTTCCGGGACCGCGGCTAACTGTACTTGCTCGGATTCAGAGGGCCTTTCGGATGCTGCGGTTGGCGTCAGAACGCTTTAATGCCGCTTTGGCAGCATCCTGCGGTTCGATATCTCTCCGACGAATGTCGGACAATCGTATCTATAATTTCCACTGACCCGACAGCAATCCCCTCCTTTTCGATCCCCATTCTTACAACAGTGCAACGGGACTGCTCGGGAAAGCCTTCCGGGGACGCGCTCGCGCGCAGTACAGGTCAGGCACAAGCTGAGCCCCAAAACAATTATCCTCAGCTTCGGGTTTGCAACCACTGGCGTGAAGCTTATCGCGCTTTGGTGTAGAACTTATAACCATCTGACGGATCGCAATTGGCAGGAGGCCACCACCTTGGCAACGGATAAAGAATCGCAAGAAATCTCGCGACGGAGTTTTCTAAAGCTTACCGCCATTGGCGGTGCGGGACTCGTAGTTGCGACGGACATTCTGGATCCAGATCTCCTCGCAGCTGAAAAACGGAAAAGTGCGAACTCGACGATGATTGCTGTCCCCTTCGATGCGAGAGAACGAGTGCGGATGGGAATCATCGGCGTCGGCGGGCGCGGTACCAGCTTGCTGCAGGATTTGCTCGCAGTCGAAAATGTGGAGGTCAAGGCGATCTGCGACCTGGTGCCGGAAAAAGTCGCGCGAGCGCAGAAGGCGGTCACGAGCGCAGGCCAACCGGAGCCAGCGGGGTTCAGCAAGGGCGAATGGGATTTCAAGAATTTGACCCAGCTCGAACTCGACATTGTCTACATAGCTACTCCCTGGAATTGGCATGTTCCGATGGCGCTCAGCGCCATGAAGAATGGCAAACATGCCGCTGTCGAGGTGCCGGCCTGTTCAACTTTGCAGGAGTGCTGGGACCTTGTGGACACTTCCGAAGCGACTCGCAAGCATTGCGTCATTCTGGAGAACTGCTGCTATGGGTCTAACGAGATGATGGTCTTGGGCATGGTGCGTGACGGATTATTCGGCAACATCACGCACGGAGAGGCAGCCTATCTCCACGACCTGCGCGGCATATTGACATCGAGTGAAGGGGAAGGACTGTGGCGCCGCTTTCCGCACATGAAGCGCAATGGCAATCTGTACCCGACGCACGGACTGGGCCCAGTGGCCCACTACATGGACATCCATCGGGGCGACCGGTTCGACTACATGGTTTCGGTGAGTTCGGCCGAGGCCTCGCTGAGCGCGTATGTAAAAGCGAACTTCGCTGACGGGGACCCGAAGCGGGCGGAAAAGTACATCTGCGGCGACATGAACACCAGCATCATAAAAACCCAGAAGGGCCGTACCATTCTTCTCCAGCATGATGTAGTCAACCCACGACCTTACAGCCGCCTCAACTCGATCTCGGGCACAAAGGGTGCTTTCGCCGATTACCCGCCGCGTATCTTCGTCGACGGCCCAAAGCAAGAGGATTGGCAGACCATCGATGCGTTTCGCGAAAAGTACGAGCACCCGCTCTGGAAGACAACTGGAGAAATGGCCCGCAAAACGGGTGGCCACGGCGGTATGGATTACGTCATGAATTATCGCCTTATGGATTGCCTGAAAAAGGGTCTCGTGCCCGATATCAATGTCTACGATGCCGCCGCATGGAGTGCGCCTACTCCGTTGAGTGAGGCATCTGTGGCACAGAATGGTGCTCCCCAGAAATTCCCCGACTTCACGCGTGGGAAGTGGAGCGTCCACTCGGATTCTCCAGGCTTTGCAATTCAGACTTAAGTGCCATCGCGGAAACAAGGCAAGAACGAGAATGCCTTTGCATCGTCATCAGTTGGTCACAGGAGCCCTTGATGATCGAAAGCGTGCAGGTTGCGAATCCCGTAGCAGAAGCGCCTGGAGCAGAGCCTGAACGCAAATCTGAAGGCACCACTCGGCTGATCTCGCTGGATGCCTTCCGCGGAATGGTGATGGTCCTGATGCTCGCAGAAGTCATGCGTCTGCCTGAGGTGGCGCGAGCTTTTCCGCAGAGCATGCTATGGCGTTTGATCGCATTCAACACACAGCACGTGGAATGGCAAGGATGCTCATTGCACGACCTGATCCAGCCCGCCTTTTCGTTTTTGGTCGGCGCGGCGCTTCCGTTTTCGATCGCGAGCCGGAAAATGAAGGGACAAACCTTCGGACCGATGTTTGGGCATGCGGTCCGACGCGCGCTACTCCTGGTTTTCCTCGGCATCTTTCTTCGGTCACTGCGGTCGCCTCAAACCTACTTCACATTTGAAGACACACTGACGCAGATCGGATTGGGTTACGTATTCCTGTTTCTGCTGGCGTTCACGCGTCCGCGAACCCAGGTGGTGGCGCTGGTGCTGATCTTGATCTGCTTTTGGGCGGCGTTTGCCCTGTATCCAGCGCCTGGCCCCCAGTTTGACTACGCCAGGGTCGGGGTTCCACCAAATTGGTCTCACAATTACAGCGGATTCCTCTCTCATTGGAACAAGAATTCCAATCTTGCATGGGCGCTTGATGTTTGGTTCTTGAACCTCTTTCCGCGAGGGCAGTCCTTTGTCTTCAATGAGGGGGGCTGGTCCACCCTGAGTTTTATTCCGACACTCGCGACCATGATTCTCGGGCTCCTCACGGGAGAATGGCTCAAGGGCAACAAGTCGAAGCCCGAGAAATTGCGCGGGCTTGTAATCGCGGGAACGAGCTTGCTTTTGCTCGGGCTGGCGTGTCAATGGGCCGGCATTTGCCCGATCGTCAAGAGGGTCTGGACATCGTCGTACACGCTCTATAGCGGAGGTTGGGTAATTTTGATCCTGGCCGGTTTTTACGCGCTGGTCGAATGGAACGGATGGCGGAGATGGGCGTTCCCGCTAGTGGTAGTGGGCATGAACTCGATTGCCGCTTATGTGATGAGTTGGACCATGTCGATGTTCTTCGGGAACGCCTTAGATCGCCACCTTGGAAGGGTGGTAACCGCAATGGCAGGACCGACGATTCAGCCTGTGCTCCATGGTTTTGCTGTGATACTGATCTTTTGGTTCATCCTATTTTGGATGTACCGGCGGAAGATCTTTCTAAAGATCTGAGCCAGTGGCCCACTCCTCGTGAAGAAAAATTCTTTGAGGCCTCCTAGGACTGGGTCTCTAGAGCGATTCCATCTGAACCTGAGAGACGAGGACCGATCGTCCGTCAGTCGACCGAACTATTGACGTTAGGAAACCTCTTGGAATCCCGGTGCCGTGAGGAGGCAAAAACAGCGGACCTGAATCAACCGCGGTTGTTTGTTAGAAAAGGTTAGTTTTCTAATAACCGCTCGACCGTATCGCTGCTATACCATATGCGACTCGGGAAAAAGATCAAAACCGCCCACTGCACATTCGAAGTCCTTCGCGGCTCCTGCGTCATTCCGTTTTGACCGGACCTTACCGCACGAACAAGGAAGACACATTAGCGATAATCGAACCCCATCGCGTCGCTGACAAGAGATTTGAGCCTGCCAATATTTCCAATCTGGTATAGCATCCTCTGCACGAGGTTCACCATGACGACGAGCGCAACCTCCCTGCGAAGTGACGTAACCGCAAACGCCCACCAACCGCAAGCAGCAACTGGTCTGGCGATCGTGCGCGTCACCATCGGCGCGATGCTTGTGTGGGTCTTTTTCGAGAATCTGGGGAAAGGCCTCTACACTCCGGCGGGGTACGCGGGCCTGATCAACTACTACATCAAGGCGAGCCACTGCCCGGCCATCTGGAAGGCGGTGATGGGCCTGGCGGCAAACCACGCCGCGCTGGCTGCTCCCATGCAGGGCTTGACCGAGATCTCTCTAGGTATTTTGCTGGTCATCGGTTTGCTTACCCGACCGGCAGCAACTGTGGCTTTTCTGTTTCTCGGTAGCCTTTGGATTTCCGAGTATGGTACCTCGTGGATCTGGGAACTGCTGGTTCCGGTGATGGCATCGCTCGGGCTTGCGATCGGGCGCGCCGGCCGCAAATGGGGCGTGGACGCGTGGCTCGCGCAACGGTGGCCATCGGCTCCGTGGTGGTTGATTTAAGCCAAGGAAACTCTGATTGAGTTACGCCTTGAAAGGGACCGCCTTCAGGCGGTCCGAAAATGTGCCTTTCTTTTGAAGGCGCCTTTAGAGGCTGCGGAAAAACTCAAGTTCGGGTCCGGTTTTGAAAGGGCTCGGCTTCAGCCGAGCCGTAACCGTGCTCTTTGCCATGACGGCTTTAGCCGCCGAGGTTCAGCGTTTGGGAACGCCGGACTTCTTCCGCAGCCTCTTTAGCCGCCGACAATTCAATCAAGGTCTCCCTAACGTCACCGTGCGAGTCTCCGTCATCATCCCCACCCATAATGAAGCGCAGGCGATTGAGCGCGTTTTAGCGGATCTCCCGTCCGATCTCACGACCGAGGTCATCGTTGTCGACAGCAACTCGACTGACGGGACGCCCGAGATCGCCGCAAGATTGGGGGCGCGCGTCGTTCAGGAACCCCGCCGCGGCTATGGGCGAGCATGCCTTACCGGGTTGGCCGCGGCAAATTCTTCTGACGTGGTTGTGTTCTTGGATGGCGACTACAGCGACCGGCCCTCCGAACTGCCGATTCTCTTAGCGCCAATCATCGAGGGGCGCGCGGACATTACGCTCGGTTCCCGCCTGCAGAAGCGGCGTTCTGCCGGGGCGTTGCCTTGGCATCAGGCATTTGGGAATCGTCTCGCCGCCAGCCTGATCCGGCTTCTCTACGGACTCGACATCACTGATCTCGGCCCGTTTCGCGCTGGCCGCGCAGATGCACTAATCGCCCTCGCGCTCGAAGAAACCACCTATGGCTGGGCGGTTGAGATGATCCTCAAAGGCGCCCTGGCTGGATTTCGCGTGGTCGAAGTTCCGGTGAGCTATTACCCCCGTATCGGAAAATCGAAAATCAGCGGTACGCTGAAGGGCACGGTCGGCGCCGCTTGGTTCATTCTCAGCTTGATCGTGCGCTATTATTTCCGGCGCGGAAGAGCTGGGACACCGCGGCCAGGCTAGGTCCGCAGATTGCCGCTAATGCAGCGCTGTTCTGCTTGGGAGTTACCGCGTATTGCGTGTATAGATTCGGACGACATCGGAACTGATTGGCGGGCCCGGCACGCAAGTAAAGAGAGGTTACGTGAGAAACGAAGAGTCGGCTTTATTGGAAACTGCCCAGGCCACAGAACGATCGGGCAATTGCGCTGGTGCATTCGATGCATGGCAACACCTTGCATCCATAACAAGCCGGCCAGATTACTTGTGCAAGGTGGGACGTGCGGCCCAGAAGCTGGGAAGATGGACCGACGCAGAAAAGGCACTGCTTGACGCCTTAAGCGCCGACCAGACATTTCCGCTGGCGATGGTGTTTCTTGGTTCTTTATTTCTAGCAAGGACAGATGGAGATGCTTCGACAAATGCACGTACCGCGAAAGCCTGGCTTGAACAGGGGGTAGCCGCCGCTCCGAGCCCAATGTTGCTAAGCTTCCTGGGGGACGCACATGATCGACTTGGAGAGAAGGAAGCCGCCAGAGGGGCATTCCGCAAAGCCATCGAGCTCGATGCATCTTATGCGGAGGCATATTTTAACCTTGGGCTTCTGTTGGCTCGAGACAGCCAGAATGAAGAGGCAGAAAGGCTCCTCAGAACGGCAACTCAGCTGAACCCATGTTTTCACGAAGCGCACGGTAGGCTCGGAATTCTGCTACAAGAACTCGGAAGATATTCTGAGGCTGAGGCCGAGCTCAGGCGCGCTAGCGAGATTGATCCTACGGATGAAATCGCGAGTTCCTATCTCAACCGCGCAGCAGGTGGAGCCCCAGGCACAAATAGACCGTGAGCCAACGGCTAAGTCGAAATCATGAAATCTTCAAGCGAGACGGTGGAGCGTTCGTCAGGCGGTGACCGTGTGCTCGTGATCATGGCGAAAGCACCGAGGCCCGGCGCGGTCAAAACCCGCCTAGCTTCCCGCCTTTCTCCCGCAGCTGTCACTGACTTCTATGGCTGTCTTCTGGACGACACGCTGGCTCTGGCGTGGTCATTGGTTAATGTGGAAGTTGCCATCATGTGTCCGGACTCAGACGTGAACGAGCTGGCGCAGCTGGCAGAAAACCGAGCGAGCGTAGTTGCGCAAAAAGGGGAAGGCCTCGCTGCGGGCCTCACATCGGTGTTCGCACACTTTGCAGAGGGTCATCAGCGACGCACGATTGCCTTCAACAGCGACAGTCCACATCTGCCACGCTCTGTCCTCGAAAACGCCTTCGAGACGCTCGTGGAACATGACGTGGTGGTCGGACCAACGCACGACGGAGGCTACTATCTCGTCGGGGCAAAGGCTTCTCATCCTACGCTTTTCGCAAGTGACGGAATGAGCACCAGCAGCGCGCTGGAGAGACTTCTATTGCGCGCACGAACTCACGAGCTCTCCGTAGGTTTCGCAGAGTCTTTTTACGATGTGGATGTAGCTGCCGACCTCTCTCGGTTGGCAGCGGAGTTGCGCCTGGCTCCCGCAAGGGCGCCACGGACAGCGGCCTGGCTTAGGGAATGGGAACTTGCGGCGACACAATCTCGGACGGGCACCGGAGCACTGTGAAGGTCACCCCCGAGTGGAGAGTGTACGTCCTTGGCGCCATGTTGTGCGTGACGCTCACGATTTGCTCACGCAACTTCGGCGATCGGGGTGGCCCGCACTTCATGGCCTCTTTGACGCTCGCGGGCGTCGTGTATCTGCTGGCGATCCGTGAGTTTTTCGCCACGCCGAGATTGTCCGGGCAAGTTGTGGTCATCGGGTTCGTCCTGGCTGCTGTGTGGCACATTGAATTTCTTCGGTTGCCTGCGGGGCCCGATGATGATATCCATCGATACGTTTGGGACGGCCATCTGCAGCGAATGGGCTACAACCCCTATCTTGTTGTTCCTAGCGATCCCGCGGCCCAGTGGCTGCATACCGCAGAAACCCGCACATTGAACAACCCGGATCTCCCCAGCCCCTACCCAGCAGGAGCGCAGCTTTTTTTCCGCGCAGTTACTGCGATTCAGGAGTCCACCTTTGCACTGAAAGTAGCATTTGTGGTTTGCGAACTGGCAATTGTTTTCGTGTTGCTTGATGTCTTGCGTCGTACGGGGAAGGGAGCGCACCTGGTTCTGGCGTTCGCCTGGAACCCGCTGTTGGCCATCGAGGTGGCGGGGAGCGGTCACATCGATATTGTTGGCGCGCTGTTGCTCGTGGTGTCCGCCGCTGCGCTCGTGCGCCGACGGCGGGCAACTGCGGCCATTGCGCTTGCGCTAGCGATCTCCGTGAAATTCCTGCCGGTCGTACTTTTGCCCCTCTACTGGAAGCGGGTTCGCATGCGCGACGCTGTGCTGGCGAGCGCCGTAGTCGCACTCCTGTACCTGCCATTTCTGAATCACGGCCGCATTCCGATCGGCTCTCTGGGTACGTATGTGCAGACTTTCCGCTTTAATGGTCCTGTGTTTGCGGCACTCGATCGGGTCGCGCCTCCGCCGTTGCTTGCTGGGCTGGCAGTGCTCGTCGGACTAGCGGCCGCAACTTGGCTAAGAAGCGCAGAGCCCGGCCGGTCTCCGGACGGTCTCTCAGCCTCGTGCCAAGGAACCTTAACCACAGAGGACACAGAGTTTCACAGAGGAAATGTCACGGTGTCTCCTCTGTGTAACTCTGTGCCCCCTGTGGTTCAAGGTTTTGCATTTGCCTGGCCCATGGCAGCATGCCTGTTGTGCGCGCCGGTTGTATTCCCGTGGTATCTTCTCTGGTTGCTGCCATTTCTGACGTCGGCCTCAACGCTGCTGATCATCGTCTGGACTGTGAGTATTGCCCCCACTTATATTATGTGGCACATGCGCGCGCTTGGGCGTCCGTGGGGCGCGCTTCCTGTTTGGGTCATGCTGCTGGAATATGGATGCGTAGCAGCAGCGGGGGCCACGATTGCATTGCGCCGGTTCATGCGGCCGGAACTGCCTCGATACCCGAACGAACTAGTTTAGTCAGCCAATTGCACTAAGACGCGACTTCTGTATCCGGAAGCCGCAGGGGCTCATCCAAAGACAACATCCTTCAACTCACCGAGGAGCGAACTCTATGAGAAATGCCCGCCTTCGTAGTACGACGATCGGCGTTCTGCTTTGCGGACTGCTGACCCTTCCTTCAAATTCCTGGGCGCAGCAGCGCGCGCCAATTCTGGATCAAATCGCCAAGACCTACGGTATCGATTCGTGGGATAAGGTTGAGGCTATCCGCTACACCTGGAACGCAGATATTCCCGGACTCTTCAAAGCTGCTCACAAGTGGGAGTGGGAGCCTAAGACAAACAAGGTGTCCTATGAGGGGACGGATAAGGACGGTAAGCCGGTCAAGGTGTCCTACGTGCGTACCGACCCCGCCAGCCAAACCGACGCCGTGAAGAATGAAGTCGACCCGAGTTTCATCAACGATAGTTATTGGACGCTGTTCCCCTTCCATGCTTATTGGGACAAGAGTGCCAGCGCAATCGATCAGGGCAAGTTCAACCTGCCACTGGGTTCCGGCATGGCCGAGTTGCTCCCGATAAAGTATCCCGCAGATGGCGGCTACACGCCCGGCGACACCTGGGATCTCTACGTCGGCAGCGGCAACCGCGTCGTGTACTTTGTCTACCACCGTGGCGGGGCCAAGCCGCCGAGCCGCGTCTTTGCAACGTGGGCAGGCTACAAAAAGGCTGGTCCAATTCTGTTCTCAACCGAGCACCGCGGCACCGCCGATGGCAAGCCCCTGCACATCTGGTTGTCGGACGTGTCAGTGAAGCTGACAGGCTCGGATAAATGGATGGACGCACAATAAGTGACGAGTCCCTATCGGGCGATCACGACAGTAGTGCAGGAACTGCTCAGCTTGGGCAAATCGCGGGTGGCGGCCAGGCGAATCTGCAGCGCCGGACGTTGACCACGAACGATCGGACAGTAAGAATCAGGCTGTAGTAGCGCGCCCTGCAAGCGTCGCCGTCCGGCACATCCGCCGTGACACGACTCGCGGAATTCGCACGGATTGCAGGTCTGAGGAAGTGTCCGTGCCATCGCGAAGGGGGGTGAGCCCAGAATGTTGACGCCTGCGGCGATCAAATCTGAAAGCGGCTCCCCCGATCCTGGCCAATAGACGCAGGGTAGTGTCGTGCCTCTGGGTGTCACTCGCACGGTGCTTAAGCCACAACTGCCTCGGAGCGGTGGGAGCCCCGCCATCGCGCGAACCAGCGGCTCGCCAATCGCGATGACATCGGTCTCGTCAAAGAGGTGCCGGAACCCTTCCCAGTACTCTTCGTAGCTCAGGGCATACACATCTGATCGCACGGCCTGGTAGACATTCACTCGCAAAGGAGCATCATACTGTTTGGCGACTCGTGCCACATCCGCTAAACGCTTGTAATTCGACTTCATCATGACGGCAATGATGGTTACAGGAATGTGCAGCCTGCGACACCGTTCTGCTTGCTCATGGATGAGCGCCCAATTGCCCTGCCCGCGCTGTGCATCCTGCTGCGCTTGCGTGGCGTAATCGAGAGAGAACTCGATGTCATGGAAGGCACGGAGCTCATCGTCTTCCAGAACAGCAACACTATGACCATTGGAAGTGATGGTGAGCTTGACCGGTTTCGTTCGAAGGTAGGCGAGGATTGCCTTGAAGTCGGGATGCATGCCGTTCTCACCGGTGCCGAGATTCACCGACCCTACGGGCAGGCACTCCATGACTGCCTTCACTTGGTCCAGGGAGAGTCGATCCGTGCGAGTCGGATCGCGGTAGCAGAAGGCGCAGGCAAGATTACACTCGTTGGTAAGGCCGAGCCCGAGCGCAATACCGGCATCGGGTGTCGTGCAAGATCCCGACGCCGACGACTCTGCTATGATGTCGTTCTTCATGCACCTTCCTTCATGACTAGACCTGAGCGATGTGCCAGGCAATGCGTGTAGCGGGCGACCGCGGCAAACCCCGGCCGCCTGCCCAGCTTGCGCTCCAACTCCAGAATCCGCTCGTACTCATCCTTTCGGGAAATCCTCGACGGCAAGTAATCCGACACCACCCGTACGCCGCGCTCCGCAGTGACCGCGAGTGACGATTGCAGCAGCATGGTTTGCAACATCTCCGCCGTAAATAACCGTACCCTTCCTCCGTACAGGGACTCATGCCCCCACTCAGCACTGAGATTTTGCTCGGTAGCGGCCAAGTCGCCGTCTTGTATTGCGGCCTTGAGTACCTCACCTGCCTGGTTACGCACCAATACCGAGATGATGCACGACGGATTTCGCAAGGCGCGAGCCGCACTGCGCAATACCGCGCACGGGTCGTCAACGTATTCCAGGATATTGTGGCAAAGAATTACATCAAACGACTGGGCGCGGAACAAGTCCGCGATTTGGGCGGCATCGCCGTGTTTCAGCGCAATCCTCTCCGGAACTCCTGCTTCCCGCGCTGCACGCTTCGCGAAATCCAGCATCGGCAAAGACGCATCCAGCAAAGTAACGTGAAGGCCAAGTCGCGCCAAACGCACCGCGAGGGCGCCGGTACCGCAACCAAGATCTAGAGCGAGCAAAGACTGTGTGGCCTGCGGCAGAAAATCCTGCAAGTTGGCAAATGCGAGATCGAGGCGCAGTCGCCCCTCGGGCGTCTCGAGGTAGCCGGCATACTTCGCTACGCCGGTCTGAAACCGTTCGAAGTCGTCATTGGCGGTCATTTCCTTCATGCGCCACTCAGGCGAAGTCGGTCCGATTCGAGTCGCAGGCGAGAACCAGAGCGTATACCGAAGGGATCAGGAACGACAAGTCGGCTTGTGGGGAGTTTGGGCTCGCAATGTCACCCTTCGGCCAGCAAACCGAACTCCCTGCAAGAAACCAGATTCCATATCCGGCCGCCTGAGACTTAAGCCCTCCGCTTTTCTCGCTTGCAATTCTGAACAATCGCTGTCAATTTTGAACATCCTCTCACCGTCATCTGAGTTGGACGTCTGGTTAGATCCCTTTCCATGGGCATGGAGAGAGCCTGAGACCCCGAGAGGAACAGCGCCGGTGACCACCAATACTTCAACGAATCGCAGGGCAAGCATTGAGTTGGCTTAGCTCAATCCTCAGTCGCGCGTCGCGTGGCACGAAAGCCCCTCACGCGTTCTCCATACGGTCACCCCTGTTCTTCTGGATCCCCGTGTTATCGGGCATCGGCGTCTTGCTGGTCATTCTGGGAACCCTGCAATATCGTTGGAGCACACAGATTAAGAAGGTCTCCGAGATCCGGGTAGGGGCCGATCTCGAATCTGTGATGATCAAATGGCACTTGGACTTCTACGGCGAGTTTTCCAATGTGTGCGTGGCTTTGCAGATCGGACCGGACTCCGGAGAGCGTGACAGCTGGGAAGACTATCTGCACCGTTACGCGCGGTGGGGAAGACCAGAGAACAGGGAAACAGCCGCGGATCATCTCTACACCAATCGAGACCTGGTCGAAGAAATCTATATCTGGGAAACCAGTCGACGTGCAGACTCGAGGTTGCTGAGGCTAGACGCTGATAAGGAGAGAATCGAGACGACCGCGGTACCCTCCGATTTGCATCCCTTACTGGCGCACCTGCAGAACAATTCCGCCAATCTGCAAGTTGCCTTGCGCGCGTGGGAAGTTGGAGGGCTGGGGACGGAAATGCTCCCGGCACCTCAAGAACCGCTGTCTCCCTCTTACTCTCTTCGGAGCAACGCCGAGACCGGCTGGCAGTTCGACGAGCGCATTCCTGCACTTGTGCATCCCATCTTCCACTACACACACCATGGCGCCTTCGACACGAAGGCCTTGAGCAGTTCCGATCCGGTTGACTGGGTCGTGGTGGTGCTCAGCCAGGAGACGATTCAGAACAGAATTCTCCCCGGATTGATGCAGCGCTACTTCAGTGGTGCCCATGGCCTCGAATATAAATTGGCGGTAATCACGGAAGGGAAAGCTCCGCGGGTTCTCTACTCCTCCGATCCCGGCTTCGGAACACGGGTCGACAGCACCTCCGATGCCGTGATGAATATTTTCGGGCCGCCGCCCGAGAGCGCGAGAGCCGATCTGTTGCACATCCACCAGAACCAGGCCGCCTTGAGTGGGGCGGATTGGCACCGTTTTTCGAGCCCAGTGTGGTTCCCCGTGATCCAGAAAACTTCCAGCGATGGTCCATGGGCATTGGTGTTGCAGAATCGTCACGGGCGATTTGACGCGGCCGTCATGCACGTCTGGCGCAGCAATCTGTTAACGGGAGGAATCCTCCTGTTGCTGCTTGCAGCCAGCATGGTGCTGGTTGTCCTCGCCAGCCAGCGCGCCCAGAAATTGGCAAATCTCCAGATGGATTTCGTTGCTTCCGTTTCACACGAGCTGAGAACCCCACTTGCCGTGATTCTTTCCGCAGGCGAAAACGTGCGCGACGGCTTGCCGGAGGGCCGCAATGCGTTTATGGAGCAGGGTTCTGTGATCACGGACCAGGCGAACCAACTCGTGGAACTGGTCGATCAGGTTCTGCGTTTCGCGGCCACGGCGAAAAGCGCCGGGCGCCACCAATTGTCTGCGATCCAAGTCGAGGTCCTTGTCGACTCGGCCCTCCGCAATACAGCGGACCTGGTGCAGCGGGTTGGATTTCAGGTGGAAAAGCGAATCCCCGCGGACCTGCCCAACGTTGTCGGTGATATGTCAGGCTTGGTGCAGTCTTTGCAGAACTTGATCATCAATGCTGTGAAGTACAGCGATCGCGAGCGGTGGGTCGGGATCTCTGCGGGGACAGGCATCGATTCGAACGGTCGCCCTGAGGTGCGGATCAGCGTTGCGGATCATGGAACTGGCATCGCAAACTCGGAGTTAACGCAGATTTTCGAACCCTTCTACCGCAGTCCGCGCGCCATTTCTGCGCAAGTTCGCGGCACCGGGCTGGGTCTTGCGATCGCGAAGCGTCATGTCGAAGCATGTGGCGGGTGGCTGTCGGTTGCGAGTGAAGTAGGCATTGGTAGCGTTTTTACCTTACACTTACCACCCGTTGAGGAGGATGCCGAATTGACGCCCCTGCTGTCAGAGGCCAAGACGAGGTCGCATCGATGAAGGAGCGAATACTGATTGTGGAGGACGAGGAGGCTCTCAGGTCTACGCTCAGCGTGCGCCTTCGAGGCGAGGGATATGTGGTTGACACTGCGAATGATGCAACGGAAGGCTTCGAAAAAGCTAGTTCTTCGCCCTTCGATCTCATCATACTCGATGTGATGTTGCCCGACCGCAGCGGACTGGATGTTTGCCGCGACATCCGGCAGGCCGGTCTGGCAACTCCGATTCTTTTTCTCAGCGCACGGCATCAGACAACGGACAAGGTTCTCGGCCTTCGACTCGGTGGGGATGATTACGTGACCAAGCCCTTCAAGGCCGCTGAACTGGTCGCCCGCATCGAAGTGTTGTTGCGGCGCGTCCCGATTCGCGCCGGACACGGGGTTCACCAATTCGGCGCTATTCAGGTGGATATCCGGCGAAGCGAAGTAACTCGCGACGGCCATCCCATCTATCTGTCAGCCCGTGAATTTCAGCTGCTGCGTTACTTGATCGAGCGCGCCGGCGGCACGGTTCCCCGGGTTGAACTGTTGCGCTCCGTCTGGGGCTACGACTCGAACACGCTGACCCGCACTGTCGACATGCATGTGGCTAGCCTGCGCAACAAACTCGAGCAGGACCCCAAGCACCCAGACTTCATCCTTACCGTAGCAGGCGTGGGCTACAAGTTTGTGGGCTCGCGCGATTTGTAAATCCTCACAAAGCTAATCGCAAACCCGAAACTGACGCTCCCTCGTACCCGCGCCTGTTGCCGAGATACTTGCCACAATAGAAGCGACGAACCGGGCCTGTAAAGGCGCCTTTACCTCAGCGCCATAGTGTAAAGACACTTTACGTTTTTAACTATGGGTGGGCTCCAGGCAAAAATCGTAAACTCGGGGTAATTTCGTGCCAGCTCGTCTTGACCCATCGCGAGCTCGACCCTACACTCCGCTCAAGTTTGGGTTCAAAGCAAGTTGCTGAATGGCGCCACTTCTCCCCCCGATTAGCAAGACCCGGACGTATCCCCAACGCAGTCACGATTTGAGTAACAACGAACTTGTGCCCGCAAGGAGACCGCAAGAGTGCTAAAACTACGCGAGGATCAGTCCACCGAGGAGCTGAATCGTGCGTTGTTAGCGGGTTGGCAAGCTCCGGACTTACTGGGGATTGGAGTGATCGTGTGCGATGCCTCCAGCCGACTACTAATTGCCAACAAAACCGCCCTCGATATCTTGCGCCCTCAAGATGGACTCCTGTTGAGTTCCGATGGACGGCTTTGCGGATCAGAGGAATGCGCCCCCCTGGTAACCGACATTGTGCGTCGCTGCGCGAACGAAATCCCCTCAACAGACAAGCATGCCAATGGATGTCTTTCCCTGCATGTCCGCAGAACTTCTGGGAAGACGCCCATTACTTTGCTCGCGCGTCCCTTTCGGCCGCCCGCGAGTGAGGGGCCTGCCTCGATGGCGCTGGTACTCTTGCTGAATTCCACTCTCTTGGCGGTGGAAGAAGAAGACGGACTCGCGCCCCTCCTGCGCCCAGTAGGGGTGGACTCCGTGGGCAAACAGGTGTATGGCAAGGGTTTGCAGTGACAAGAAACGCACGTCACGTCATGCAGCTTGAGGGGAGTCGAGAAAACAAATCAAACATGGCCACAGCAAAAGTATCGACGAGTCCGGTGACCTCACGCGGCAAAGCGCCGCAGGCTCCGCATATTCTGGCGGCAGGTCTGGAAGCACTCGAGATGTTGAACATCGGCGTGGCCGTGACGAATAGTGTTCGTCGTGTGCTATTCGCGAATCAGACGGCAGAGCAAATCTTGCTTTCGCGCGATGGACTGGAACTGACTGACCAGGGCGTCCTTCAGCCCGTCAGCAAGTGGTCCAATCCGTCGCTGGCCCGCGTGATGCAGCAAGCGGCCCAGGCGCCTCCGGAGATTGTCCAGGAACCCCGGGATGCAATCCTCGCGATCCGGCGTCCCTCGGGTAAACGGCCCTTCACTTTGCTGGTCCGATCTCTCAAAGCCCGATCGTCGTCTGACTTGACTGTGCCATCCATCCTCGTTTTTGTGTGGGATCCTGAGTTCCCAGAGCACGATATCGAGGTGGGCCTGCGAGAGCTTTTCGGATTCACTTCTTGCGAAGCACGTCTGGCTAATCTCCTCATGAAGGGAAAGTCCGTGGATGATTGCTGCAATCATCTCGAAATCCGCCCTTCGACTGTCCGCATGCATCTGGCGAATCTCTTTGCAAAAACAGGAGTGCAGCGCCAGGGCCAGTTGGTCTCGCTGTTGTGGAAGAGCGTTGGTATAGTCCGCACTAAGTATGATGCCGGTTCACTCCAGAGCCGATTGTCAATCAAATCCGCCGGTACAACTCCTCAAGCTCTACGCACTC
>Ga0307469_10000190_pt1 | contig 24053 bp, 16 predicted proteins | sample atmos_gasesAM2C__FD_203084 | JGI IMG/M metagenome (GOLD analysis project Ga0307469, IMG submission 203084) | Hardwood forest soil microbial communities from Morgan-Monroe State Forest, Indiana, United States - atmos_gasesAM2C_515 | ecosystem: Environmental > Terrestrial > Soil > Temperate... | reverse complement strand
GTCGTCCATTCAGTTCTTCTTCTTTGCCGAACTGAATCCAATCGTCAAAGCTGCGCTGATCAGGGTGTGGAATTCGATAGGAAGGTTGGGGCCCGACATGAATCTCCGATGCGGGCGTCCAGTCGTATTCCCCTTCCGTTTGCCGGAGAAGCGTTGCGTCCTTCGCATCCTTAATCTCGATTGTGTATTTCGCCTGGGGATCGGGATTAGGAACCTCATGAGTCCACGCATGCTCGGGCGCTAAATCCACCTTCGCGTGAACGATGTTTTCCTTACTCTTCGAAAGCGTGACCGTGGCTTGCGGAATAGCCTGGTTCGCGTTGAAGCCAGCGAACAGGCCCCTGGATGTGCGGCTCAAACTGGCTACGCCAGCGAGATTCGCCCGAGAAATTCCGCCGATCTCTCGGGCTGGCATCCAGAATTCGGAAAAATGGAGAACCTGACGGGGCTCGAGAAACGCATAAGTTTCCTGATTGCGAAAAAGTCCGGCCTGAACTTCAAGGTACCCACTCTCGTTGTCGGAAAGGGCTTTTCGCCAATCGAGCCCGTCCGCGTCCACGCCCCACGACCAGATTTTTTTGGCGGGCAAGTCTTCGTATTCCGCGAAGTGGACGGTGCCCGTGTCGGTGTGGGGATTCCACACGCCCATGAAATTCTCGCGGCTTCCGTGGACGAACATGGAAACGGGACCCTTGGTATGGTTCCGCAGCAGGCTGTAGTCAACGCCATCCTGATCAACCGGCCACGGGTGAATCTCGGTAAAGCCGTGCGTGGCAGCGAACTGCATGGGATAGGTGATTCGGGAATCGTCCCAGGCCTCGACCCCGGCATTGTTCCACCAGTAAAAGCGATGGCGCACATCGCTGCGATTGCTCAGCGTGACGCGCTGCTCCAGCAGTGTCGATTTCGGGCGCAAGATTAACTCGACGGCCCATTCCATCCCATACACGCGATCGACGTTGCCGACCGTTACCGAAGCACTGCCGTCGTCGTGCTGCGCGAAGGCGAAGCTGACGGGCGACATCGTCATCCAATTGTGCGACACCGGAAAGTTAAATTCGTCGCCGAACGCTGCCCAGGCTCCGCGGTACGCGATCGCCGCTTTCTTGATGGAAGGATTCGCGTAAAACATCGGCTTGCCCGAAAGCTTGTCGATGCAGGTGTACAGGTGGCCGCCGATGTCAGGCAGAACAGAACACTTCAAGTACTCGTTTTCGAGGTAGATTGCGCGCCAGGTATGGTCAACGCGATTGCTCGTCAGGTTGTTACGGAAAGTGTATGGGTAGTTAAAGCGATTGGTGGTGAACTGGTCGAACGGCGGGTTGGGGTCGGGCAGCCCTTCTTCGTAGGTTGGAAGCGTGAGCGTGCCTTGCCACACCTGGACCTGCGCCGAGAGAAGCGCCGCACTGGACAAAACGGCGAGAAGCGCAATTCGAGCGAAGGCTCGCATCCTAAATCCGCAGCAGCCTGGCAGCATTCTCGTTATACACCTTGCGCAAAATGGTATCCGACGATTGGATGCCGTAGATTCGCCACCTTCCTTGCGGAGGAATCCTGGCGGGCGCGTAGTCGAAGTACTCATCCTCGGTCTCAAGGAACCGGTAGTAGATTTCGTAAAGCTTGTCGTTGAATACCTGTTGCGGGAATTCGTCGCCGTGCGGCGTCGCGTCGGTCCCGAACAAGATGCGGTCTTGATATTTGTCGAAAAACTTTTTGGACGTGAAAGGCTGGCGTCCCAACTCGCCAATGCGTGCTGCCATGTCCACGTACATGTTGGGATACTTGTCGAGATTCTCCCCGACATTCTGCAGGTTTTCCGAGAAGTTGCCGAAATGCAAGGTCACGAACTGCGTCTTGGGATGCCGTCCCATCACCCGGTTCCGAGCCGCAAGCAACTCCGCGTTACTGGGAAAGTCCGCGCCATAAAACGACCAGTCCGGATGGTTATTCAATTCTTCGTAGCGCTCATTGAAGCGATCGGTCGCCGTAAAAAATGCGACCGGGTCCGACACGTGAATCGCGACCGGCATGTTGAACTGCCCGCACGCATCCCACATGGGATCGAAGCGCGGGTCATCAATCTTCACCAGGGTGCCCGACGTGATGTTCTCGCGCAAATACAAGCCGAGCGTCTTCAGGATCTTCAAACCACGGGCGCCGTCGCGGTGCGCCTGTTCGATAGCTTGTGCCTGCAGTTGCGGATAGTTCGATTCCTTGAAGTGGGAATAGGAAGGCTCAGTAAAAGTCAGGAAGCGCCCGGGATAGGCGCGATCATATTTTGCGACGGCATCGGCCAAACCCTTCCCGTAGCCGCCGGTGAGGTTCACCATCGTCTTAATGTTTTTGCGATCCATGACCGCGAGCAGTTCCTGCGGAGTGCCGAGATAATTGCGATCGGGAGAGAGCTGCACGCCCTTCTCCGCCTTCGCGGAAAACGAGATGTGGGTATGGATGTCGATTACCGGAAACTTGGCACGCTCGACCCTCGTCTCGTGGACCTGCAGCATACTTTTGGGCTCATACTGCGAGAGGTCAAGGGGGGGTGGAGTGGGCTTGCCCTCGGGGATCTCTGCCGCTAACGGGCCAACCTGCATGCCTGCACCGGCTAGCGCACCTACGCCATATAGCCACTGACGGCGATTGATCAACGTCTCACCTCCGCTTCTTTGGTTATTGTCCGGGATCGAGGGCGGGTGTAACGATGTCCACCGCCTCCTTCTTGCCATTGATCGAGCCGTGCCAGACACTGCCCCCGAAAGTAGTGATGTAGATTTTATTGTGATCCAGAGGATCGGGAATCACCCGCTGCCCCCATTTGAAGTTGAACCCGGGGATACGAGTCCAGTGGAGACCACGATCCGCCGACCGCCAGGCCGACGACTCGAACCCAGCCGCATACAACACATCGGGGTCCGAAGGGTCGACGGTGATGTCGTAAATGTGTCGGTCTTTTTCCAGCACCTGCTTCCAGCTTTTGCCACCGTCCGCAGAAAGAAAAATACCTCCGCCATCGCCGTGTTGCCCGGCAGCACGCCCCCACGCGGCCAGATACAGACGATTCGGAAAGCGCGGATCGATGGCGAGCCCATTGGGACCGTTCGTCCCCTCAGGGAGTGTCACGGGCTGCCAGTGTTCGGCTCCGTCGGTGGAGCGATACAGTGCACCGTCGCCTGCATTGCCGATGCTGCCATCTTCCGAACGACGGGCGATCAACACGTACAAGGCCCCGTCGGAGCTTCTCGCCAGTCGCCAGGCAAACGGCTGCGACTGCGCGATGCCCTCGTTCTTCAGACTCCAGGTGCGCCCACCATCCGAACTCTTGTAGACGCCGCGACCGAAGCCGGCGACATAGAGTACTCGCGTATCCACCGGGCTGTCAGGATCAAGCAGGATGTGCGTAGCCCCGGTCTCGTCCATGCCTTCGTTGGACTGGCTCCAATTCCGCCCGCCATCATCACTGCGGCAAACGCCACCCTTATAGTTCAGGACGGAATTGTGTCGCCACATCTTCGGACGGGGCAGGTCGTGGGTATAGCTGTTCACACTCCACATGCGGCCACGCACTTTCGGATCGAACACAATCCAGTAGGTTGTGTTCTGCCAGTCGCGGGGCACACCCGTGGTGGAACTCATCCAGGAGGCCCCGCCATCCTCACTGCGAAACAGCCCAATATCGGTGTAGGTGATGAATACGCGCTTGGAATCGAAGGGATCGAAATGGATGCCGTAACTATTTGTGACATCCAGGCCCATGCTCGTCCATCCGGCATCGTTCACCTTGCGCGAATAGAGAGCGGCCCAGGTCGCGCCACCGTCCGTCGTACGCATGGTGCGACCCAGGTCGGTACCGTAAGCAAGGTTGGGGTCTTGATCGGCGACTGTCATGTTCAGCGGATTCTCGCCCCATCCCGGACCGAAGCGCTCGGTGATCCACGCATCGCGCACGTTCTTTGCCGCGACATCCGATTCCTTCCACACCAACTGCCACTCACCACCGGAGTTCGTAGTCTTCGCCACTCCCATCCAGGTACTCCCGTCGAGCTCGAGATGATCGTACGAAACATAAGCGACTTCCGGATGATGGAAACTGGTGGCAATCGCACGGACTCTCGCGCCCTGACCCGGCAGTTCTGATTTCTTCCAGTCGGCGCCCCCGTCGGTGGAAACAAACGCTCCTTGTTCCGAAGTTGTATACAGCGTTGGTGGGCCATCCGGACCAGAGCCCAGAGAAACTTCGCTGGCCGCAGTCGGCAGTGGAAGACTACGGACATCCGCACCGCTCGCCACAAAAATGTCATGAGCGCTCGCCATAAACAAGGTTCGTGAACCGGGCGCCGAGTGCAGGTCGACCCAAATGCGCCGGGCTTTCCCCGGCAAGTCGGCTTGTTTCTTCCAGCTCTTGCCGGCATCCCGCGAAACAAAGAGTGCGGACTTGTCCTTGTCGCCCGCAACTACATACAGAATTTTCGAGTCAGCCGGATCAATAGCCATCGCCGAGATCGATCCCAGCGGATCGGGATCAGCCACGACGATCTCGTCGGCATGATCGGAGGCCATCTTGACGCCCTTGACGGAGGACGCGCGTGGATAGGCCAGTTCCCAGTGCTCGCCGCCATCCGTGCTGCGCCACAGGGCAGTCGCATGCGCATACATGGTCTTGGGATCTTTCGGATCGAACACGAAGAAGTCCACCACGCCGCGCAGGTTGAACATGCGCCAGGTTTGCCCGGCATCGTGCGTGATATACGAACCGGTCATATCGCACGAGATCAGCACCGTCTTGGTGTCGAGAGGGCTGACAGTGGGATTGAACATGGCACCGCCGCCGCCGGGCCCAATGATGCGGAAATCGCCCGGACGTTCCGCCCCGGCACAGGTCAAGCACACCAATAGGAGAACTGCTGGGATAAGACGAATTTTCATGGTCCCTGCCTGGTACTACTAGAAGGCGGCCTGGTACCGCAATTCCATAAGGTTGATACATATCCGACTGGAAAGCGGCCGCCTGTGAATTGAAATCTTCACGAAGGCGGCCGGTTTTCAGGACGGGGTTAATAGTTAGAACGTGATCCTGAGCCGGAGGCGAATCGTACGACGGCTGTCGATGCCCTCCTGGGAGAAAGTCTGCAGTTTTTTCCCGAAGTCTTCGTTCGGAGTGATGTCGGGAACCAGGGTTCCCGTGCCATCGTCGATCATGTTAAGCACTGGCTGAAAGGTGTTCGGGTCTACAGCCATGTTGAAGTCGCCCAGGAACGCAAAGCTTCCGCCTCCACCACCGTTATCGTTGTCAGGCGACCACAAGGGGTGGTTGAATAGGTTGTCGACATCAGCGCCAAATGTAGCCACCACACGCTCTCCGAAATGGAAGTCCTTGTGTATACCGAGATTGACTCCCCACGTCCCTGGACCTCGCAACAGACCCCGTTTTGCAATCTTGGGATTGTCGAAGATATCCGCGCCGAACGGCATCAGGGCAAACGCATTCGGATCCCAGATCTGATCGCCGTTTTTGCGATTGGGATCTCCGACCACGATCGGCCGGAACGACGGCTCAGAATTGAAATCGCCCACAGCGTCGATCGAAGTAGCAGCCAGATTCCCAGGCAACGCCGGACCGCAGTTGTCGCACAGCCAGAACGGGGTAAAGCTGGTTCCGGTCTTGGCGAACATATTGAACGAGCTTTGCCATCCGCCCAGGAGAACATCCGTCCAGCGCGACCATGACGATCCGAACTGCTTGCCCCGACCTACCGGCAAATCATAAACGCCGTATGCCACAAAGCGGTTCTTTGGAACGAATGCTTCCTGGCCATAGTCGTTATTCGGCTCGAACTGGTTGTAAGCAATGCCACCGAGGCTGGCGTTGGCCGTGTCCAGGCCGCTGGATCGCTGGTCCAGATAGGTGTACGACAGGCTCAACATCAAGCCGTGAGAATAGCGGTGCTCGAGTTGGGTCTGGAATGCATTGGAACGGCCATGCCCAAAGTTGCCGTAGGTGAGCAGGAAATCACCCAGGTTCGGAAATGGCAGACGCGCGAGATCTGCTGTCGAGAAGTTGCAGTCGCCGTTATTAACGGGATCACAAGCTACATATGGGTCGCCCGGATTGGCCGGATCGCCAGTCGTGGTGCCGATCGGAGTGTCGCTGGGCCTGATCTCGTTTAAATCGCGGCCCGCAATCAGTCCGCTCAAAGTGCTGCCCAAATAAGAAAAGCGCAAAGAGGTATCACGGAAAATCTCCCGCTCGTAGGTCGCGTTGTACTGCTGAATTCGCGGTTGCTGCAAACCGACCGGGACGGCATTCACCGACGGGAATCCGCCGAACCCCGAAGCCACACGACCTCCTGTGAGAGGACTGAAGCCATGGCTAAATCCAGGCCAGGGGTTGAGTTGTTGATCGATCGGCAGAAGATCTCCGTTCGCATCAGTGTTTCTTTTGGTCAAACCCTGGTTGAAAGCGTTGGTGGCAATCGCGTCACGCATGCCTTGCGCTGCGGACGTGGGGTAGTAGAAGCCATACCCGCCCCGGAGTACGGACTTGTCTGTCAGGCGGAATGCGACACCAATTCGCGGCGCAAAGTTGTTCTTGTCGGAGCGAATCAGTGCGCGTCCGATGCCCAGTCCCGATTGAGAGGCGGTGGCGACACCGCCCCCGTAGTTGACGATTCGTGTGTCGAGAAGCGCGAGTGTACTGGCGGATGGAACCACGAAGCGTCCGTGGACGCCCGTGTTGGGATTCACAAAGCTCGGGTCGAAATTAACGAGTTGGTTATTTTCCTCAATAAACGGCGTAACCAGTTCATAGCGCAATCCGAGGTTCAGAGTCAGGCGAGGAGTCACCTTCCAGTCGTCCTGGAAGAAGAATCCCTGCTCCCAGTTGTACGCCTTGAGTGGACCGCGCTGAACGTTAATGTAGGACACACTGTCCGGTCGCTCGCCCAGAATGAATTTTGCAAACGGCGTGGTGGTGGAACCCGTATAGGTCATCAAGCCCCGGGGATTTCCGCGGTTTTTCGAAAACCCATCCGATAGTGAGTTGCGTACAAAGTCCGCACCCATCTTCAAGCTGTGCTTGCCGACCACCCAATTCAGAGTGTCCCCGAACGTGGCCAGGTTGGAGTCCAGCAAGCGGTCCGTATCGCGGTTCCCGTTATTGAAGGTTGCGAAACGATTGCTGAAGTTGATCGCCGGGTGGCCCAGTGTTGCCAGCAAATTTGGGCCGACCACCGCCCCATAGGCGTCGATGTCGGACTGGTCAAATCCAATCCCCGAGAGGAAACCTTCCAAACTAGTGTTGCTGTGCCTGTAAATGTGCTCGCGATTAAACCCGCCTCTCGCCTCGTTCACGATGTTGTTCGTGAACGCGCGAGTGTACGAAAGCGCGACGGTATTGTTTCTGCGGTAGTTTTGCTTCAGTCCAAGTCCAGTGTAAGGGCTTTGAACCAGGTTTTGGCTGGATGTCTGCGCCGATCCGTTATAGACAGCAAAAACGTGGTCCCGGTCGGTGAAGTCGTGATCCACCCGGAGAGATCCCGTGTCACGAACAGAAGGCTGCGATACGTTGGTCGTATAGGAAACGCGGCCACTGGTGTTGTTGATGTCGGCGCCAAGTCCGATCTTGGGAAAGTACGTGTTAATCAGACTCTGAACGGTCGGATTTAAGAACCGCGAGGGCACTGTAATGAACCGTCCATTCACCGTATCGTTGGCGATCTCTTCTGGCGTCATTTGATCCAGCACATCCTGCGGTGCAACTGGCTTGGACGAATTCTTAACCCCAGAAAAGTCGCCCGTCCACATCGACGGATGCGGAAGGTTGGTGGATCGAAGTTCAAGGGGGGTGATCTGCCAGTTCCTCTCATAAGCCATGAAGAACCAGGTCTTGTTCAGGTGGGGAATCGGGCCACCGAACGAGCCTCCGATGTCGTTGTAGTTGAAATAGGGAGTGGGATAGTTCGCTTGCTCGGGCGAAGGAGCAAAATTCGCCTTGCCTTTTATGTCCTGAACAGTCCAAGCGGCCAATGCCGAATTCTTGTTGTTGTAAAAAGCCGAACCGTGGTAGCCCGATCCTCCGCGCTTGGTGGTGACCCGGACGTTCCCAACGCCTGAATACTCGGCGCTGAAGTCGTTCGAGAGAACGTTGATTTCACCGATGGCTTCCAGAGACGGCTTGCTTTCGGTAGGCGCACCGAAAACGCCGCCGTTGGACTTCTGGCCGTCCAGCGAGAAGTTCGCCCCATAACTTTGCGCACCGAGGAATTTGAAAGTCCCGTCCGCGTCGGCCTGCGTGATATTCGGGTTCAAGTACAGAAAGGTATAGGGGTCTCGGCTATCCCGGGGCAATTCAATGACTGCCTGACTCGTGATCGTATCGCTGATGGTCTGGTTATCCATATTGACCAGCGGCGCTTCCGCCATCACGTCAACCGTCTCACTCGCTGAGGCGACCTTAAGCTGCACATCCGCCGTGACTATATCGGCGCCGTGGAGGACGATGCCGGTGACTTGGGTTGTCCGCATCCCGGCCAATGAAACCGACACCTGATAAGTCCCTGAGGTTAGGCCAAAAACGCGGTATTCGCCTTGCGCATTTGTCTTTGCCTCGCGTGTCGACTTGGTCCCCAGATCCAGAATCACGACTTTCGCGTTAGGGACGATCGCCCCGGTACTGTCGGTCACCGAACCCGTGATGGTGCCCAGATCCGTTCCTTGCGCGAACGCGGGCTGGGCGCCTGCGAAAATTGCCAACACTATCAGGAATAGAGCAAAGCAGGTTGCTAACTTCATAAGCGCGCCCCCATTGCGACGAGTTTCCAACGCTGACTTCTTACCATAGGCCAACAGCAAAAGCAAAGAAAGAATAGCAAATGAAAATATATGAAAAATAAAAGCAAGTCTTCCGAATTTGGGACGTTGGGCCGGGAAGCAACCGCCTGTGCCGTATAACGGCAGCCAAGATTCGGGGGACCTTCGTTTCCCAAGGGGAGTCTATCCCTGGCCCGTCAATCCTGCGGAAAGTGCAAGGCGAAAGTCTGCACGACCCGGTTGATCACGCCATCCTCGGACGGCGAATCCGGGCGCAGGCCTTCTGCCATGCAATGGAAAAATGCCAGTATCTGGCCCACAACAACGTCAATTACAGAAAGGTTTTCGTCGCCCAGTTGACTCAGCCCCTTGCACTCGAGCACCACGTCGCTTTCTCGAACCAAGTCACCAGGCACGTTCTCGCCAACGACCACTTTCATCAGGCCCAGTTCCTTTTGGTCGAATTCCCGCAGCAGGTCGCCTTCATACAAGCGCAACGTCGGGTCGGAGGACAGGAAGCAGACCACCAGCGTGTCCTCATGAACGAAGCTCATGGGACCATGGCGAACACCCAGGTAGGTCTCGCACATCGTACTCACACGCCCCGCCGTCATCTCGAGCATTTTCAGCGCGGACTCCCGGGCTCCTCCGAACCGCGCACCGCTGGCCAGGAACAGCGCTCGCTTAAACGGCTCGCCGCCCACGCGCGCAAGAGTTCCGAAATGCTCCTGTATCAGGTTCGACGCGATTTGGCTCAAATGGCTGCAGATGGACTGGTACTGCCCGGGATCGCTCACTAACCCGAGCGACCGCGCCGCGAGCACGAGATTCGTGAAACTGCTGGTCATCACCAATCCCCGGTCGTTGGTCTCCTCGTCCAGGGTGACCACCGTTGCGCGGGCATCGTTCTGGTACGTCTGAGCCAGGCTTCCAGCCTCGTTGCAGGTCAAAATCAAATGGCGGATTTTGGGCTCGGCCTTGAGCATGAGCGCCACTGTTGCTGCACTCTCGGGACTGTCGCCGGAGCGTGCGAGAGAAACCATCAAACCCGGCCGTCCAGGGGGAAGCGCTTTACTTCCATGCGCCAGCAGCGCTCCGCCTGCAATGGCCTGGGTCAATACCCCTAACTGGTTTTGCACCACTGGACGAACGCAATCGCCCGCGTATTCCGAACTGCCGGAGCCCGTGAAGATCAGCGATGCGATACTCGAAAGCGCGGACTGGAGACTGGCGGCCTTTCCAACCATCAAGTCACATGTGCGTAACCACGTGGCGGGTTGCTGGCAAATTTCGCGCAGAGTGTGGAAGTAGCCCAGCCGGTGTTGCTCTTCGGGACTCTTGGCTAGCAGCTCAGCCGCTTTGGGCTGGCGCTCGGAGAGGGCACGTAGCCACTCCGGCTCGACGAGGGACGTAGGAAACATATGCTCTGGAAACTGCGTTTCGCTGTCAGGATGGAAAATAACAGAAATATTTAAAAAGTAAAAGAAAATATAAAAGCAAATCGACGAGTTCTATGTATACTCGGTCGGTCTGTAACAGCTTCCCATGCGTCGCCGAGATCTTCTCAAAGGCGCTCTGGTATTGCCTGCTGCCCTGGCGGCAGACGTTCCTGCGCATTTGTGGCAAGGCTACGATTTCGGATCGGGACCTCCCGTTCGCGACCGCCTGAACCAGGGTCCGTTCGATATTGACCAGGACCAAGGCTGGCAAACCATCCTGTTCACCACGCCGTCCGAGCGTCCCGTTCGGAATCCGGGACTCGGGTTGATTGGATATGCATGGGAAGAGAGTGGCCCTTCGCTGGCAGCGCGCGCGGGCCGGGAAACGCTCGAGCAGCACGTCGAAAAGATGTCGAGCCTGCCCTTCGTCGACGTTCTCTACGTCCGCTGCGACTGGCGCAACGTGCAATCGCGCGGGGGGCAACTTGATCTGAACCCGGTATTTGATCTCGTGTTCGATGCTGCCAAGCGCAGAGGACTTCGGGTTGCGTTCCGCATTCAGCTCTCCAATCACGAATTTCAGCCCGAACAATTGGCTCTGCCGGAGTTCTTGCGGGATCGTATACCACTGGTAAAAATCGGGAAGATCCCTGGCAAGGATGGCGAGTTCCGCGAACCCCGCTACGACCATCCGGAATTTCAGAAGGCTTTCAACGAACTGAACGATCTGCTGGCGGCTCGCTTCGAAGGCAATCCTCTCCTGGAGTGGATGGACCTGATGCAGTACGGGTTCTGGGGAGAGGGCCACACCAGTGATTTCCCACGTCCGTTCCCCGACTATCCGACCGCCGAACGAACATTCATCGCCATGACGGAGCGGCAGATCGACACGTGGAAGAAAACGCCGCTCGCCGTCAACACCCAGCCCGACATCAGCAATGTTGGCAATCGCACTATCATCGACGTGGCCGTGCGCGCTGGCGCATGGCTGCGCTCTGACAGCATTATCGTCGAGGAACCCATCCAGATCGAAGAACTCGCTAATCGTCCTCCGTGGCTGGCCGCAATTCTGGAAGACGGCTACCTCCGTCACTACGAAGTCGCCCAACTGCATCCCGACGCCGCCGGTGTGAACGAGCTTGAAAACTACATGCTGCACGCTCTCGATGTGCGGGCCAACTACTGGGCGTTGTGGACGGAGGCCGACAATCTGGCACGCTACAACGAAAAATATCCGCGCGGCTTCGACCGCTTGCGGGTCAACATGGGCTACCGACTGCGGCCGGCCTGGGTGTGGCAACGCAAACGGTACGGCCGATCGGAACTGATCATTTGCGTCGCAAATCGCGGGGTAGCGGGCGTGCCCGGGATTTTGTGGCTGCAAGTACAGGGTCCGGATGGAAAATTGAAAATGCGTGGCACCCTCGACGCTGGACATCCGCTGGGCGGTGGCCTGCGTCAGGCGTCCTTCCTCCTGCCAGAGGGCTACCTCGGTGAAGTGCGGTTGTCGGCAGAGCTCGAAGTTCGTCCCGGCGTGTTGAAGCCCATCGCGTGGGCCTGCGAACAACCTACCAACCCCGATGGCTCGATCGCCGTGGAACTTAAAGCGCCCAACGACCGCGGCTGGCGAAAAGGCGTTTAGGCTTTGTTGTGTTTCCCGCGAGGAGAATTCCTCTTGAACCGTTATTTCTGCCTTGCTCTATTGGTTACGACCTTTGCACTGACGTTCGCGTTCAGCCAACAGACCACAGCCCGTCCCGTTGCCCCCGGGGAACGCCGCCTGGAGCAACTGGTCGAGGCGAACATTGCGGGAGTGCACGCCTATCAGATTCTGCTCGCGCGCAAGCAAACAAACATGGATCCAGCCTGCTGGCCGGCGAATGCACCGAAGGATGCGGATCTGGACGCCCTGGTGGCACATCAGGCCTCCCTTCTGAGTTCTCCGTCGGCCGCGCGAGCCTGGGCACTCGGTGCGCCGTCTCCTTTCGATGCACTGAAAGATTTGCAACCATTGCTGGACGCCAGGTTGCCGATGCCCGCAAACCTTCCGGTGAATTTGTTCGCCACCTATCTGCGGGGCAAGGCACCGCAATATCGGAAAGAAGAAATCCGATCAGTCGCGAATCTCTATCAGACTGCGCTCGAAGTAGAGCGCGACGGAGATCGCCTGCAGGATTTGTATACGTTCTACATCGCGCTAGCTCTACCCGTGTACGTGGGCCAACTCGGATTGCCGGGCACGGACGATGATTTCCTCTCATCCGGGCGCGTGCTCGAAGGACGCGCGTGCGCCTCTCCGCTTGGCTTAAGCGCCCCCGAGTGGCAGATCGCTGGCCGCAAAATCTGGAATTGGGGGGAGAAGAACCTGCACGTTCGCGACGCGCAGGTGCTCGCGGATGAATTGCTGGCGGAGCCGGACGTCAAGACACTCGAACCCAGAATGAAGGCGCTCCCCGCACAGCGTATCGCGATTATCGGACACTCGTTCACGATGGATCTGCACTGGGCGTCACCGTCCGCCTTCGTGCCCATCGTGACGGCAATGTTTGCCCGTGAAAATTCCTCGGTACAGTTTCGGCAATTTCAGGGCGGAGGCCTCACCTCGTCGCGTGCCCTGAAGAACTTCTATCAAGACGCGCTTGCCTGGACGCCGGACACGGTTCTATTCGTGGTCATCAACCGGGCCGATCAGGACTTTGATGATCTGCGCAGCATGGCCCAGGGTTTCAAAAAGGCGGGAGCGCGTGTGGTCATGTTCGACGATGTCCATGACCCGGACGCCATCGATCCGCTTGCACACAAACGCGAGGCTGACATCGCGCAACAGAATGGTATGGAGATCGCGACGGTCAGCCCGATCCTGGCGTCTTCTCCCGATCGCGGCCGTTTCCTCTGCCTCGACCACATCCACATGACCGAGCCTTACCACCGCTTGATGGCTAAGCAGTGGCTGAAACTCATTCTCAAGGAACCGCTGGCGGCGGACAGGAAGTAGTGCGCGCTTTTCAGGATGCCGATGCCCAGGTCGCCGGATTCAGTAAAGCTGACGACTCCTTATCGAGATAAACGGTAGTCTCGGCGTGGGTCCGCAGAATCGAAGCGGGCGCCATGGGCCCAATCTCCCCGTCGAAGCACGCCTTGACGGCTTTCGCCTTACGGGCATCCGGCACAAAACAGATAATTTCCTTCGCTTTCAGAATCTGGCGAATGCTCATGGAGATCGCACGCCGCGGCACATCGTCCAATGTCGCGAACCAACCCTCTCCGAGTTGCTGGCGGCGGCAGGCTTCGTCCAATTCGACGACGAGGTAAGGTTCTTCAGTCTCAAAATCCGCCGGCGGATCGTTGAAGGCAAGGTGGCCGTTCTCGCCAATGCCGACGAACGCCACATCAATTGGAGCCGAGAGTAAAACATCCCCAACCTCTCGAATCACCACGGCTGGATCGCATTCGCCGTTCAGCAGGTGATGATGAACCATCCCGGTTTTCTGAATCAGTCGCTCCTTCAGAAATCGTCGGAAACTTGCCGGATGAGATTCCGGGATTCCGATGTACTCATCCAGATGGAACATTTCCACCCTCTGCCAGTCGATGTCTGGAAGTTTGGTGAGCACCTCGAGAAATGCGAACTGGGCTGCACCCGTGGCCGCAATCAGGCGGGCTTTCCCATGTTCCCGAATGGCCTGGCGCAGGATCGACGCCGCTTGTTCGGCCGCTACCTTCGCCATGTCGTGCTTGTCGTTGAAACATTGAATTACCAAGTTGTGTGACCTCGCATCAATGGCTGACCGGAGCAACACTCTCCGTCTGCTGATTAATTTTCTTCGCCATGTTCAGGCACAGTTCCACGGAAGGGAACACATCTTCGATCGAAGGGCGTAGATCTTGCTTTGAAGCCAACGTCCGAATAAAGCACGAGGTTTCATCGTAAAAACCGTTCAGCACATCTTCCGGTGTTTCGGCAGACTCGTATTCCTCGATCTCCACCCGGTTCTCGCGGAATCCTCGCCATCCGCGCCTTGGGCCGAAGGGGCACGTTATCTGCGCACGAAATCCTTCGCCCATCAGTTCGTACGTCTCATCGAGCATACCCGTCGTCGGAACCACGTCGATCCTTCCGGAGACGCCGCTCGAGAAGCGTAGATCGATCGTGTACCACGCAGCCGAACCCCCTGCGCTCTGCAGCAAGCGAATGTCGGTCGCTGCAATTTCGCCCGCCAGGTGACGCATAGTGTCCACGGCGTGTACCGCTGTTCCCCACAAAAACTCAGGTTCGGTCCGCGCATGTCGCGCCAACAGGCAGCGCACATAACGCAAGGATCCGGCAGTTCGACTCCATTCCAGAGCACGGTTGAGGAACGGCATGAAGCGGCGATTCACAGACACCATGTTGGGTGTTCCGGTCGAGTGGGCCGCAGCGAGCAGCGTGCGCACATCAGCAAGGGACGCACCCAGTGGTTTCTCAACCACACACGCGATCCGACGCTCCAACAAGCGGATTCCAACTTCGGGAATGCGCTCTACCGGTACGACCGCAATGCACCCATCCAGTGCGTTCTTTGCCAGCATTTCATCCATGAGGCCGTAAGCCTGGAGAAAGCCGTATTTCTGGCAGAACGTTTGGGCGCGCTTCACATTCAGATCGCAAGCGGCAGTCAATTCGACTTCGCCCGGATGCAGCCTCTGGTAGCGGACAAGCGGTACTGCGTGCCCGCCCTCCGCATGTTCGCCGCACCCAATCAGTCCCAAACGAATCATAGAAGTTCGAAATCCTAGTCGTGCTGTGCGGGTAAAGGCACGCGATCTTCAATCGCCGCTTTTTCATCCGTGGCAACCCGCGCGCCTCGTATCCAGTGCAAAGATCCACCCACGGCGAGTGTGAGAGCAGAAAAGCAAACCACCGTCAGTCTCTGCTGAGGGGGAGCGGCCAGTATCAGGAGCAAGCTCAGCAATCCCATCCCTGAAATCGTGCGACTCAGGAAACGGAACACGGGAACCGTAAAGTCGGGGGAGTCTTTCAATTCCGTGGCGACGTCAATGGGAGTATTCAGGTTTCTGAATAGGCGCGCCCGCCCGGGAGTGTCGCCCCGGTCAAACAACATGCTGAAGAAGAAAATCCCGAACGAGGCAGGAATGATGTACGCCACCTGTTGAATCAGCGACCAGTGATATACGAACGCGCCCAATATTCCAAGAACAAGTCCGACAGAAAACGAAACCAAGCCTGACCATGGCGGCGTACGCCGTACCGCCAGACCTAACAAAGCCGGCGGACCGTAGGCCAAGGAAATCAGCGTGTTGAACGTTAACATCACCTTGAAAACGCTCTGCCCGCTCGCTGCCATCACCGCGGCGATGATCGTGGTCCCGGCTCCTACCATGAAGGTCGTGATCCAGCCCACGATCAGCAACTCCCGGTCTCGCGCATTCTTTCGGAGTAATGCCTGGTAGAGATCTTTGGTCAGGATCGCCGACTTCAAATTGAATTGCGCCGAAAGATTCGCCATGGTCGCGCTGAACATCGCGGCCAGCATGACGCCGATCAATCCATGCGGCAGCAACGTCAAGCTCGCAACCGCGTACGCACCTTCGCTCGGATTCGCCAGCGAAGGCCAGAGCGCGTGCAGGTCGGGATACAACACCCGCATCGCCATCGGGGGGATGAACCAGAGGAACGCCCCCGCGAAAAATAACCCACAACACAGCAGGGCCACTTTGCGCGCCGAGCGTTCATTGTCCACGCTGAAATAACGCTGCGCCATCGCGCTGGTGTTGTAACCGAACGAGACCATGATGGTCCAGGACACCAGATAGATCCAGCCGAACTCCCCGGAGACATGCAGGCTCTTCATCTCGGGCGGCATGGAGTGCCACAGCCCCGTTACTCCCCCGACTCGAGCGAGCGAAGTAATGACCAGCACAAGGCAGAACGGCATGAGGATGGAAGCTTGCAGAAAGTCAGTGACCACCACGCCCCAAAGGCCACCCAGCACGCAGTAGAAAATGATGATGGCGCCGGCACCCAGAATCGTCCAGGTCACTGGAAACCCGCACGCGGATGACACGAACAGACTGAGTCCGTACAACATGCTCGCGCTCGTGAATAGCTGGAAGACGATTGTGGTCCAGGAAAAGGTCTGATGCGTCGCCGGGTTGAAGCGAGCGGTGAGATATTCCATCACCGTCGTGATCCGACTGCGCCGCCAGCGCGCGGCAAATATGAAATATCCCAGCAGGAAACTCAGTGCATTCCCGATATAGAGGCCAGTTGCCGCAATCCCCGCGCGATAGGCAACGCCAGCTGCGCCCGTGAATGTCCACGCGCTGAAGCCGGACATGAAACAACTCAGGCCCGCGACCAGCCAGGGTACCCGGCTGCCTCCCCGGAAATATTCCGCAGCGCCCCGATTGAAGCGCATCACGTACACGCCGACCAGCACCATGAGCAGTGCGTACAGGCCGATGACGGCATAGTCGACTAAGTTGACGCTGCTCATAGAAAACCAACTTGCTTTCTTATACCGTCTCCCGCCCTAAAAGAGAAGCTAATAGATACTAAACGCAAGAAAACGATGTTAGACTAGCGCTCTCCATGTCTCGCCCCCGCCTCATCGTTTGCGCTGGCCCAGAGTTGTTCGCGTCGTTTTTCCCGGCGGCCCAGAAACGGCAGCTAACCCGCTTCTTTGAATGGCGACGCGATGGGGCTCGTCAATTGTCAGGGATCAAGCGGCTTGCAGGGGCTGAAGCTCTGATCACGACATGGGACAGCCCGAGCTTCTCGCATGACTTGCAGCAGCTCGCGCCGGAACTGCGCATCATCGCGCACTGCGGTGGAGAGGTGAAGTCGCGATTCGCTCGATCCCTGTTCCGCCGTTTGACGATCACGACTGCACCTGTTCCCATGGCGCGCGCCACCGCCGAAATGGGCGCGACCTTGCTCCTGTATTGTGCGCGGAATATCGACCACTACCGCGAACAGCTGCGACGTCGCTCCAACCGCATCTACGCGGATCTGCACCTGCACGGCTCGACCGAATCAGTCATCGGTCGCGAGGTCGCGATGATTGGTTTCGGCAGGATCGGACGTGCGCTGGTCGACTTGTTGCGGGGCTTCGACCTGCGCTGGTGGGTCTACGACCCATATGTCGCCGAGTCCGTCGCCGCCAAATATCCAGCGCGCTTGGTGAGCTTGCCGACCCTGTTATCCAAGGCTCATCTGCTGGTTCTTACCGCGGCTCTGACCGAAGAGACGCGTGGAATTCTGGATCGCAAACGGCTCGCTTGCCTTCCCGACGGCGCTGTTGTGATCAATATCGCGCGCGGTGGCCTTGTGGACCTGGCGGCTCTTACCAAAGAAGTGCAGCGCGGCCGAATCCGTTGCGCGCTGGATGTCACCGATCCGTTGGAGCCCCTGCCCGTCGATCATCCTCTCCGCACCCTGCCGGGAGCGATCGTCACGCCGCACGTAGCCGCCAGCCATCGGCGTGTGCGCCATGAGATTGCAGATGTCGTCATGGATGATCTCAAAAGCTTCTTCCGAGGTCACGGCGTGAAAAACCGCGTGACCACAGCAATGCTCGAGCGGATGACCTAGTGCGACTATCGTTCTCCACGCTCGCGTGCCCCGACTGGAAGATGCCGGAGATCCTCTCGATCGCGTCGGCGTCCGGTTATGACGGCATTGAGCTTCGCTTTGTCGAAAACGAAGATTCGCTCTGGAATCTGTCCGCCTTCCGGGGACAGGGTCTCGCCGCCACCAAGCAGTCTCTCTCCGATTACGGCCTGACCATCTCGTGCGTCGACACGAGTTGCCGTTTCCATTTTCCTGACCCCAAAGAACGATCCCGCTGGATCGAGGAAGGCCAGCGTATGGCTGAGTTGGCCGCTGCCCTGGGCGCGCCAGGTATCCGTGTGTTTGGTGACACCATTCAGACCGGCGCCGATCGCGCGTCGACGCGTTCCTGGATCGCGGAATCGATACGCATCCTGGCCGAGAGAATCGCTGCCCTGGGCGTGGAAGTCTGGCTGGAAACTCACGGCGACTTCGCGGGTGCATCGGAAACAGCAGAGATTCTGACGGAAGCTGGATCTTCCAGAGCAGGTGTGGTGTGGGATCCTGCAAATTGCTTCATCGAATCGCAAGATGAGCCCCGTCAGGGCGCGGTCATCCTGGGCTCGACGATTCGTCAGGTGCATCTGAAGGACTTATGCCTGAACGGAACTGACTGGAAACTCGCACTTACCGGCGAAGGAAATTTTCCGCTGGCGGAAGTGTGTGACGCCTTACAGCAGATTGGCTACAAGGGCTTCGCGTCGTTCGAGTGGGAGAAGAAATGGCATCCGGAAATTCCCGATGCCACGATTGCGCTGCCGCACTTCGCACGCTGGTTCCGGGAGAATGTGAAGTGAGCGCGAGTCGAGAGAGTTTGCGCAAGCTCACCGTCGACGACCTTCCTGCAGCGGTCGCGCTATCGACCGAGGCCGGATGGAACCAGACCGAGGGCGACTGGCGTATGTTGATCGAGCTCGCTCCCGAAGGCTGTCTCGCGATTGAGGTCGATGGAGCGATCGCTTCTTCCGCAACGCTGCTATGTTACGGTCGCCGGCTCGCATGGATCGGCATGGTACTGACGAAGATCAAATATCGAGGACGCGGTTTCGCCCGCCGCCTGCTGAACGAAACACTCGCTCTCGCCGATCGGATGGGAATGGAAAGCGTCAAGCTCGATGCCACCGATCAAGGGCAGCCTCTGTACGAAAAGCTGGGCTTTCGCGCCGAGCAACCGGTGGAGCGCTGGTGGCGCCCTGGATGGGCGCAAGCCGCACATTTCGGTGTCAGTGCGATGACGAATCTCGCTACAAACTGGCAAGCAACGGATGCAGCGGCCTTCGGCGTGGATCGCTCCACGCTCCTCACGAAGTTGTCGCAGCGCAGCGCGCCGCTCCTCGTCGCGAATTCTTACTTGCTCACCCGACCCGGTCGTGAGATCGCGTACCTGGGCCCAAGCGTGTGTGACAGTTCCGCGAATGCTCGCGGCTTGTTCGAGCTTGCGCTTCAGGCGGGAAGTTCGGGCGGCTGGTACTGGGATCTCATGACGGAAAATGCGCCCGCTGTGACCGTCGCAAAGGACCTGGGCTTCGCCCCCAAACGCCATCTGCTGCGCATGGTGCGCGGAAAAGATCTGCGTGGGCAGGAGCAGGCGGTTTACGCTCTAGCGGGCTTCGAACTGGGGTAAGGATGAAGATTCAGAACATAGACGATCTGGAAGAACTGCTGTCGCGCCCCCGCGAAGCCGACGCTGCCGCGATGAAAGCCTTGCAGGGCGATCTGCTCATCCTTGGCGTAGGCGGCAAAATGGGACCGAGCCTTGCCCGGCTGGCTCGTCGCGCCTCCGATCACGCCGGCGATCAACGCCGCATCATCGCCGGCGCGCGCTTCAGCAATCCCGAACTTCCTGCTGAGCTAAACAAACAAGGAATTGAAACGATCGCCTGCGATTTGCTCGAACCGGGCGCACTCGACCGACTGCCCGAAATTCCCAACGTTATCTTCATGGCTGCGCGCAAGTTCGGCAGTTCCGGCGCGGAGCATGTCACGTGGGCCATGAACACGTTTCTTCCCGGCCTGGTTGCGGAACGCTATCGCAGCTCGCGAATCGTGGCGTTCTCGACGGGCAATGTATATCCCCTGCGCTCAGCGACCCAAGGGGGCGCCAGCGAGTCCACGCCCGTTGGACCCATTGGCGAGTACGCGCAGTCGGCGCTCGGGCGCGAGCGCATGTTTGAGTACGGCTCGTCGCGACACCAGACGCCAGTTTGCATTCTCCGTCTGAACTATGCTGTAGAGCTGCGGTACGGGGTGTTGCTCGATATCGGCCGCGCAGTGTTTGAGAGGCGTCCAGTCCAGATGAGCATGCCCTTCGTGAATGTGATCTGGCAGGGCGACGCCAACTCCTGGTGCTTGCGATCGTTCGCACACTGCCAGTCACCGCCTTTTGTCCTGAACATCACCGGACCAGAAATCTTGTCGGTGCGGGATCTCGCAACGCAGTTCGGACGCCACTTCGACATCGATCCCACCCTCGGCCCCGAGGCGAACGAGCCCACGTCGCTATTGAACGACGCCAGCAAAGCGAACTGTCTTTTCGGCCCCCCCAGCGTCACCACGACAGAAATGATCGCGTGGATCGCCGACTGGATTCGCGCCGGCGGTGCAACACTGAATAAGCCGACTCACTTCCAGACGCGGGATGGAAAATTCTGATGACTCTCCGCGACCAGCTTCGAGCGGGCCTGGTCATACCCGCGCACCCGCTTGCGTTAAACAGCCAACGCGAACTCGACGAGCGCCGCCAGCGGGCACTAAGCCGCTACTATCTGGCCGCCGGAGCAGGTGGAATTGCAGTGGGCGTCCACACCACGCAGTTCTCGATTCGCGAACACGGTCTGCTGGAGCCGGTTCTAAGGCTCGCGCAGGAAGAAGCTCGCGCACACAATGTCGTGAAGATTGCCGGGGTATGCGGGCAACGTGCGCAGGCGATCTCGGAAGCACAACTGGCGTCGCGTCTGGGCTACGACGCTGTGTTATTGAGCCTGGCCGCCCTGAAAGACGAAACCATTCCCGAACTCCTGGATCACTCGCGCGCCATCGCTTCGATTATGCCGGCCCTCGGCTTCTACTTGCAGCCTTCGGTGGGAGGCCGGTACCTGCCATACGAATTCTGGCGGCAGTTTGCTGAAATCGAAAACGTAGTCGCTATCAAGGTCGCACCTTTCAATCGTTATCAAACCATCGACGTCATACGTGCCGTCGCCGAGTCAGGCCGCGCACATGAAGTCGCCCTTTACACCGGCAACGACGACAGCATCATCGCTGATCTGTGCACGCCGTTTAACCTGGCAGGTCACCGCATGCGGATGGTCGGAGGCCTGCTTGGACATTGGGCGGTCTGGACGCAGAAGGCGGTTTCTCAGTTGGAATTGGCGATGAGAAGTTCCAACGGTATGTCAGCCGAATTGTTGGCCCTCGCCCCCCAGGTTACCGATGCCAATGCCGCAATCTTCGATCCCGCTCATCACTTCCACGGATGCATTCCCGGCATCCACGAAATTCTTCGACGCCAGGGCCTGCTCGAGGGGCGCTGGTGTCTCGATCCGAACGAAGACCTCTCTCCCGGGCAACTCGAAGAAATCGACCGAGTGTGCAGGGCATATCCCCATTTGCAGGACGATTCGTTCGTTAAGGAGCATCTCGATGAATGGCTTCGCTAAAACATTAATCACGGTTTGCCTTGCACTAGTTCCGGCCATCGCTGCCGACGTACCGAGTTTCGAGAGCATCCACGCGACGGAGAACGTCCCTCTAACCCTCGACCCGTCTTCTCCCTTCTGGAGTCAAGCGCGGTCCGTCGCCATTGAGAAGGATACGTTCGGCAACGTCGTTCCCGGCTTGCGCACGGAAGTGCGAAGCCGCTGGACAAAAGACAATCTCTACCTTCTCTTCACCTGTCCCTACAAGGAACTGAATCTCAAACCCAATCCTGACACTCACCACGAAACCAATCAGCTTTGGAACTGGGACGTTGCCGAAGCATTCATTGGATCAGACTTCAACCAGATCACGCATTACAAGGAATTCGAAGTCTCGCCCCAAGGGGAATGGGTGGATCTTGACGTCGATATGAGCAACCCGCATCACGAAGAGGGTTGGACTTGGAATTCGGGGTTCGAGGCGCTCGCCAAAATCGATCCGCAGAAGCATATTTGGTACGCCGCCATGCGCATCCCGTTTTCAGCCATCGACTCGCGGGTTCCGGCGCCGGGCAACACACTGCGCATCAACCTGTTTCGCAGTGGTGGACCCCAGAACAGTCCTTACTCGATGAACTGGCAGCCCTCCATGAGCAAAACTTTCCACGTGCCCGAGAAATTCGGCCTGATTAAGTTGATTGAATAGCAAGCGGGCACTTTGTCAGATGGTGAGAAGCTTCTGTTGCAGAAAAATCAATCCGGCGGCGCCCAGAACTCCGCCATATCCGACCTCGCTCTGCAAAACAACCGGAACCTCCCGGCCGAGCATGCGTGAGCTACCCTTTGCCATGGCTGCGCGCACGGGCCCAAGGACCTGTTCGCCCGCCTGCGCGATATTGCCGCCCAGAATGAGAACCTCAGGATCGAAGATGTGCAGAAGGCTCACGACCGCAGCCCCGAGATATTCCAGGGCGCGGTCCAGTACGCATTGAGCGCTCTCGTCCCCATTCGCGGCTGCCTGGAAGATGGCCTCCGTACTTGGGGCCTGTCCCTTGCTCTCAACCACCAATGTCGCAGAAGCCGCGCGATGCAGGTGTGCAAAATAGTCAGACTCTATCGCCCGCGACGAAAACCGCGTCTCCAGGCAGCCATGATTCCCACACATGCAGAGACCGCCATGAGGATCGACGGTCATGTGCCCGAAGTGTCCCGCAATGCCCGCAGCCCCATGCAGAATCACCCCATCCACCATGGCTGCGCCACCGACTCCCGTTCCCAGAGTCAGCAACACGACGTTGCGCCGTCCCCGGGCCGCGCCCCATAAGACCTCGGCGACCAGCGCGGCCCGCGCATCGTTGTCGGCGCACACGGGGAGCTGGCTGCCTACCAAATCCTTGAGCAGGCTGCCCTCCAGGAAATGAAGATCGCCCGGCAGGCGATTTACGCGAGAAGAGGCAGAGTCGATGATTCCTTTGCAGGCAAATCCTATCCCGCAGACAGGAATCTTCGTCTGCCGCACCGCCGACTGCACAAACTCTCGAAGAGTGGCCATGTTCCGAGAGGAGGGCGTCTGAAAGCGTTCGAGCAGATCGCCATCGGCGCTGACCACCGCAGCCTTGATCGATGTACCGCCGATATCGATTCCCAGCGCGTGCGGAATTGCATCGCTACGCGAAGTAATTTCGCTCACAGTGATTGTGCATTATACGCATCGTGTGCAATTCTACTGAGCGCTGTCGGTGAACCGGCGAGCTGCAAGATCGCATGCTCGCCAAAGGAGAAAGCTTTATGGAGAAGCGCGCCACTCCGGGCACGCCTTCCCCCGGCAACCCCAAAGCTGCCTCGCAGTATTTCGATCAGGCGTTAACCCTGCTCGAACGACTGAAGCGCACGCAATCCGCAGCTATCCAGAAAGCGGCAGACTTGTGCGTGGAGTGCATTGCTCAAGGTGGTCTGATCTTTCTCTTTGGAAACGGCCACTCGCGCATGATGTGCGAGGAGATGACACCCCGGCAAGGCTGCTTTCCCGGCTTCGTGGCGCTGGTTGAGTTAGCACTGTCGAATCACGCCAACATCGTCGGCACGAATGGCCTCCGAGCACCGCTTTATCTGGAAAACTACGAAGGCTATGCGGAGCAAATCCTGCGCAGTTTTCGTTTCGGCAAACACGACGCCTTCATCGTGATTTCCACCAGCGGTATCCGTCCTGTGGTGGTTGAGATGGCTATGGGCGCACAACTGCGTGGCCTGCCTGTGATTGCGATCGTCTCAAAGGAACACTGCGAGCAAGCCAAAGCCGCGCACAGTTCTGGCAAGAAGCTCGTCGATTGCGCGGACATCGTCATCGACAACCAGTGCCCGCCGGGTGATTGCGTGCTACAGTTGCCCGGCCTCGACTGGCCGACAGGACCAACATCGACGGTCACCGGCGCCGTGATCATCAACATGATCCGCTGCGCGACTGCAGAGGGCTTGCTTGGGCGCGGCATCACGCCGGCAGTTTTGCCCGGCCATCAATACGTCGGCAATGTGAATGCGGCAAGGCAACTGGAAGCATTC
>Ga0307469_10000189_pt1 | contig 24087 bp, 38 predicted proteins | sample atmos_gasesAM2C__FD_203084 | JGI IMG/M metagenome (GOLD analysis project Ga0307469, IMG submission 203084) | Hardwood forest soil microbial communities from Morgan-Monroe State Forest, Indiana, United States - atmos_gasesAM2C_515 | ecosystem: Environmental > Terrestrial > Soil > Temperate... | reverse complement strand
ACTATGGCGAGTAAGGGAACCACGCAAGACCTACACTATGGCGATATCTGCGAACTGAGCCGGTGTTTCAACGAATCCGCCAATCTCGGCATCGGGACGCACTATCGGATCAACGAAGCTCTTAAGGATTTGTTGGCCAGGGCACACGCAGCCCATCCGCACGAAGTAGTCAGGTTGCACAAGGCAGTAGCATCCAAACGTCCTCCAAAGGCAGAGCAGGCCAAAGACGAGCGGAAGGAGAAATGAAATTATGAAAACGCGATTAGGTGAAGAAGGAACTGAGCAGTTTACGGTTGAAACGCAAGTGGACGGCAGAACAATCAAGGTTCAGCCCGTCCATGATCCGTTCATCCACAGCACAACGGTTGTAAGCATTCCGCGCTGGGATCATTTCTTGGCGATCTTCAAGCGTCGGGAGATCCGCGTGCAGGTTGCCGTCCGCGCAAGCGAAGGCGCACAGCGGGCCGTCATGACACTGGACCCATCGCAACTTGCCAAGGACACCGAGGAAATCCTTCACGAGCGCAAGATCGCCCACGAAACCTCGCCCACGATTGGATACTATGCCCAACGATGAGCGCACAGCGCCAGCGTCCGCCTCGCCGTGGCGTGTTGGCAAGCCGACGAACAGTGAATCGATATTTGAGGGCGACCAATTTCGCGCTACTTGTGTGACTCGTGAGGAAGCCCACCGTATCGTCGGACTGCTGAATGCGAAGCCCGAGCAGCCTCCCGTAACGGCGCAACGCGTTCGGGAGATTGCAAACGTGGTTGCCGAATGCGATGCGGAAGATTTGCTGCTGGTGGCCGCATGGCTGGAGCGAACTCGATGAGCAACGCGCACCATTGTCATGCTGTAGGTTGCGACGTGCCCGTACCGCCCAAGATGCACATGTGCCTGAAGCACTGGCGTATGGTGCCTAAGGCCGTTCAGGATCTCATCTGGAAGCACTATCGCCCCGGTCAAGAGATCGACAAGCGGCCAACGACTGAATATCTATGTACCGTTTTTGTTTCCATTTCGTGTGTAGCGATGAAGGAAGGTAAGCCTATGCCGATACTCGTAGCGAGCTATTTTGATAGCCGTAATGAACGGCGGTTACCACAAGACGCCGACATAGATGAGGACTGCCGATGAGCGACTACGAGAAGTTGACGGATCGGGAGATTGACACGCTAATGGCCGAGCGCGTAATGGGCTGGCGTGTAGAACGTCACAGGGTAGGAGACTGGCTGTACCCACCTGATCGTTCACGCATGTTCGCCTGCGATGGCGAGGCCGTTACATCCTGCCAGTTCGCGCCATCCTGGAATGACAACGCCGCCCGTCTAGTGCGCGACAGGATCGCGGAGTTGGGGATTGTTGATCGTTGGGCAATGCAGCTTGATCGAATAGTGTGGGAGCTTCCGCAGATCGATCCCGACATGACGCTATCGAGTGAACCGGCGAGCCTGATGCGCTACATGCAAGCCACGCCTCGCCAACAATGTATTGCCGCTTTGATGGCCGTGGAGGCGAAGCCGTGAGCAAAGAACTAGACATTCCGGCGCTGCTGGCGTTGTGCGAAAACTGTATGCCGGGCCCATGGGAATCCGCGCCAACGCCAGAATACAAATTACTTGCCGAGGGGTACCACTTCCCGACTCCATTTGAGGTTTCAGATAAGCAATCAACCGTGGCCGTCGTGACCAAATATGGCGGCTTGGAGAAAGCGCATGCCGAGTTCATCGCAGCCGCCCGCATAGCGCTTCCTGCCGCGCTAGCTCGTATCCAAAAACTGGAGAAGCAAATTTCACGGATGGCCCAGGGGCATTAAATGAGCGATCAATTTAAGGGATTATTTGCCCAGGCCCGTGAGCACGTCCGCCTCAAGCCACCCACCCAGGCCGAGCAAGACGAGCACGCGATCTCCTGGGTGCTGGGGAACCTGAACGCCAGCACGAATCACCAGACGACGCGGGAAGTGGTGGAGAGGGAATATTACAAGATGAAGGCTGAAAATAATCTTTGTGAACGCTGCGGATTACCAGTGACATCACCACTGCGCTATCACGAATGGTTTGTATGCGTACGGGAGCAGAAGGCCAAGATCGCAGAGCTACAGCGCAAACTCGGTGCGGTTACTGCTGAACGAGATATGGCCTGGGCAGCGGATAGTAATCGCCAGGACGAATGCTACGCATCTGGGCATCGGGACGCCATAGAACAATATAAGCGCCACTTCGACGCCATCGCCGAAGCGCTGGGGCAGCCCAAAGTCGAACCAGTACCCATTATTGGTCGGCAGCCGCTAGACGTAGTTGGACGACTTGGATGGAGTGGGCACGGCCATACGATTGAGATTCCAAAGGAATCCTAGCAACCCACCACGTACCAACCCGATCAGTTGCCGGGGATGGTCAGGGAGTTGCGGAAAGATAAGGAGCGGTTGGATTACCTAGTGCAGCATCGATATGAGGTCGCTTGGTCTGAGGATGGGCCTGGGTATTGGGTTCAGGCTCCAGCAGGTAGCGATGATCCCTACATGCAGGATGGATACTACTCAACCGCACGTGAGGCCATCGATGGTTCCTTGCTCGGGGACTTACTTCACCATCGGAAGGTTTAATGAGACACGTTGTAGGCATCAGCGGCGGTAAGGATTCAGTAGCCTTAGCGCTTCGCTTGCAAGAATGAGACGAATAAAAAGTTGGATTAACCAGCAAGCTGAAGGAGCACATGGACCTAGCGGATTGGGACAGATGGCTGATCCACGATTCGAGCGCATCACCTTGCTGGAAGCCGAGAATCGCACGCTGTGGGAGCTATTGGAACGCACCAACAGGGCCATTGAGGCGCACTGGGACGGCTATCCCGTGGCGTGGCATAGCTTAAATGCTGATATCGTTAGAGCCCGCGCCGCTGCGCCCCCTGCGAAAAAGTAGGCTCCGCCCATGCATGATGCAGAAAAAGTGCGGATGGATGGATTATTTTAGGCCGAGGCGTGATATGCTCGTATCTGTTCAGAACAATTGTGCGGGGTGCGGTGCCGTGAACACTGCGCCCCCAGCCTTCACGGGGCAATATGCTTACCTCGGCTTCATTCGAATCCAACAAAAACCCGCTGAATCGCTGCGCTGTAATTCGCGAGCTAACCAATCAGTTCGCCGCAGTTTGGCGGGGTTCCTTCCGCAGCACTGGTTTACCCATAAAACAACGGGCTGCTGTAGTACGGATACGGATAGAGGCACCGATGAGCGTGAGAAGTGGCGAAATTCCAGGCAACGGGTGGGTGGTCGATCCCACAATCGCGGCGACGCCCTGGTCCAACGCGTTTACATACTAAGCCATTTCGAAGCGTTCAAGATCCGCTGTAACTGGTTGATAAGAAAAGTAAAGCAGCCCTTAAGCTTAACGCGAAGGGATGCCGCTGCTATCTCCGAAACGAGTATTATGACGGCTAGAAATGATCGAAATAGACTCCTTGGGAGCATACGCGGTCGCAAGCCCCTGACGTTTCTAGCCGTGATGATATTTGCGCTGAAGTAGCCGCGCTCGATGCTGGGAGGAATATGGAATGCGATCCAAGAATTACGCATATCTGCGAAGCGTGCGGGCGTGGGTTTATTTGGGTTAACCCCAACGTTCGCAATCCAGTGGATAGATTCGGCAACCGGGTCGGGGAGATTTGCAAAGGTCGCTTGATCTCGGTGAATGATTACCCGTTCACCCAATATCACGCCGCCGACGTTCCCTATGAGAGGGACGCCACGCCATGACTCCCGAATCCTTCGCCGCCTTCTACGCGCTGTTCCCCCGCAAGGTCGCCCGCAAATCAGCGGAGAAAGCGTGGGCGCGCGTTGCCACCAGTGAGGCGCTGATCGAGCAAATCATGGCGGGGCTGAAGGCGCAATTGCCTGAATTGCTAAAGACTTACAAGCGCGACCGATCCATGGTGCCGCATCCGGCAACGTGGCTGAACGGCAGACGATTCGAGGATGAGCAAGCGCCGGTAGTGACCAAGCAGTTCCTTAACCTTTGCACGCTGTGTGGCGGGGTGGAGCAGGTGCTCATCGGTCCCCCCATGCTGGAGATTCGGCGGTGTGCCTGCGTTGCTGGGAATCGGATCGTGGTGCTGGGGCAGATTCACCCGGATGATTGGAGCGGATATCAGCGCGTTCTTGCTGGCGTGGAGGAAAGCGCATGAATGAACCCCTATATCGGTGCGAATGTGGCTTAATTTGCCGCAAGATGACTGTCTGGACATGCCCACTATGCGGATCGGGTAAGCCGCTGTGTGAGATCCCTATCGACAAGGTGATTGCGCGTTACAACGAAGTGGTGGCTGCTATTCACAAGGGCAAGCTATGAGCGAACGCTCCTGCTATTGCGGAAAATGCCACGCCTGCCAGCGCGGGGCGTGGTCGCACGATCCCGCCAGGGACGCCAGAAACGCGCGCAGAGAGGCCGAGATGCGCTGGAGGCATAAGGCCGAGGCAATCTTCAGGGAGCGCGTCAGGGCCGCGCGGGAGTTGCAGGACGAGCGCTTTGGAAAAGTTGAGGATTTAGAAAGGGAAATGCATGGAAAAGTTTGAAGTTCCCGAGAAGTTTTGCGCCAAGGGGCACGTAATCCCGCTCAATGGCGCTGTAGTCGGCTGGAAGAAGGGGCCATACGGGACGGAGTATCCCATTGTGCTAAAAACGCCTCGCCTGATCTGCGCAGAATGCGCGATTGAGGGCGGCGGGGAAATGCTTGAAGGGATGCGCCATCGCCCCGTGCGCGGCAAGAAGCTGGAGAAGCTGGGACAGGAGAGCTTTCTCGCCAAGGTGCCTGCCCGCTTCATCGATTAAACCGCCCCGCTTTGGTGCCTAGGGCGCATTCGGATTATGTCTGCGGTGCCATTCCCTAGCTTTCTCCAATTGAAGCGCTTCTGCTTCGCTTAATCGAGATTCAAAGCCTTCCCCATATTGGTGGCGCATGAAAACAGGGCACGGGCCAGGGCAGATCCAGGTGCATTCGACCTCGGCAATGCAGCCGGGGCACGGTAAGCCAAGTTCGCCGGGAGTCATCGCGCTACCGCCACGCTCGTTTGAAGCAAGCCAGGATCAGGAGGAAGGCGGCGAGGAGCAGAAAGCACTCTACGGCTAGCATGTTGGCACCTTCGATGAATCCACGCGATACAATTCCCACGGGGTAAGGTCATGATCGCATCCACGGCAGTACATATCATCGCGCAAGTCCTGTATTAGCTTACAGATGGGGCACTTAACCAGAATCTTATCGATTTTCGGCATTGGGCTTCTCGCTCGTGGCGTATTTCTTGGGCAACTGCTTGCCGGATGGCGGCGATGTTCGGTAATGGTTCAGCGCTTTAAGCGCGGCGGTAGCCTCTTCGGTGCAGGCCGCGCAATGGCGATCATATTCGGCGATCCCGGCGCAAGAGCCGCATGATTGGATTTCAGCAATGGCATGCGCCACAAAGTTCACCTCGCCCATATTAGGCTCGTAGCTCAATCGCAAAGCGGGCGTTTTCATAATGCTTTCTCCTTTGTCAACTTATTGATATCGTTGGCGAAATCGCTTCTGTTATTATCGGCGCAAAATTGCGCTATCGCGCGCAATCTCGGCCCGCTGACAGTAGCGGACGCTCTAGGTTTAGTCAGCCTGCAATTACAATGCGGGCAGCACTTTGGGCATTCGACGCGCGGGACCCAGGAGTAGCTACAACGTGGGCAGGTCATAACTCACGCTCCAGAAACGCCCCACAGTGGCGCTTTAGACGCGATATAGCGAGCTCCAAATCATCCGACTCCGTGCAGGTACCTGCTTCTTCCTTGAGCCGTCTCAGCGCGTTCTCTAGCGCTTTGGCGATTGTGATTTCGGTATCGGTGTAGATATCGCTCATGATCGACTCCCGCAAAGCTTGCAAGGCGTTTCGTTGTGATTGGCGTAGTTCGTGCAGCTAAGAGTCCCAATTCTATGCACGATTTGGCGGGCCGCATCGGACATGCGGTACTCTCCATGAATCAGCGCGGATCCAAACCGGCTGATATGCGTCATCAGGTCGCGCTCGTCGCTTGTTAGATACTTTGCCATTGTGTTTGCCATGTGTGCCTCCCTAAGCTGCTACTCTTCCGGCGCATCGATAGCGCAAATCTCATCCTGGAATAGATACAGCACGTCGCCATTGTTGCACTGGAGCGTCAGCTTGCCCCAAGCATCCTCCTCTCCAGTGAAGTAGCCTTCCACGACGCCAGATTCAACGCCATAGCCGATATCGCGACATCGATAGCTCACTACGCAGTAATTTCGGATTGCTGTGTTATTTTCCATACACTCACTCTACATCATCATGATGATGAGCGCAAGAGAATAATGCTATTCCCGCAAAGATTGTTGAACAGGAGGCGAAAACGCCAGAAACGAGTAAACTTGTAGTATCCTACCCATAAATATGCGTATTTATGGCTAGACCGGCAGGATCAGTCAATAAAACCACCATGGACGTAGCTCAGAAGCTCGCCAGAGCTTCGTGCGATCCAATCTTGGGTATGGCTACTATCGCCAAGAACGAACTCCCCTGCGGCGTTTGTAGAGGATCTGGCAAGAGCTTTTACAAATTACCGCCTGAATTTCATGCTTCCGATTGCACGAAGGTGCTCGACGATCAAGGATTATGCCCCTGCCAAGGTATCGGCACTCGCGTATGTGAATCGTGCTTCGGCACGCTCTACGAAGCGTGTAGCCCCGAGATTCGCGGCAAGATGTATGCCGAATTAGCGCACTACGTGCACTCCAAGCGTGCGCAGCTAAACCACACCACGTCTGATGGTTCCATGCGTCCTATATGGGTCGTTAACGTCGCGCAAGAGGTGAAACAGCCGCAAGTTGTTGAGACTAAAGCACATCCGCGCGTGTTGGATGTGCCTAAAGACGATAACGTGCAGTAATTCTCTTTTATATTCTCTTGTGGTGCGTCACCCCTGACGCTACCGTAACACCGTATCTGACGCTACCGATTGCTCGGTAACGTCACCCCTGACGCTACCGCGTTTCTGTAAAAGCCTGCTCAAAACAACCGTAATTGTCTTTGGATGCTTCACCGGGCCGTCGCATCGTATGAGGCCGCACGTGCGTAGCTCGCGCAACGCGCGGTCTACGCCGCTACGCGACAGTGAGCCCATGCGCACGATCTCAGCAATCGCCAGCACGTCTGTTTCTTTGTTGAAGCCCCAAGTCTTGCGTATCAGGATCGTGTAGACCTGGTGTGCCTGGAGGCTTATATGGGGCATCCAGGTATCTATGTACGCCAAAGGCAGTGGGCAGTATGCGAACGGTATCTTACGACGCCATGCTTTGCTGGCCATGTACGCTCCTCGCCCATACGCTCATGGTGTAGGTGGGGCTGGCCCTTGCAAAGACGCAGCCCCTAAGGAGCGTAATGGAACGAAATCAGTGTATCATGGGCTGAAAACGCTATTGACGCGATGCCAAACAAAAACCCAGATCGATCCGACCCCACCCCCCTGCGGCAGGGGGTCACTCCCCACACCTTCGCGCTCGATTTTCTGCGCCATACCAATAGAAAATTTCAATTTCCGGGAAAGGTGCTAAGTTTTTAGCATGCCCAGCGCTACGAAGTTCTGTTTGTTTATACTTGGCGGCGCGGTTTTTGCAATATTGTGGGCCGTGGCTGAAATTCACCTGATTGAATGGCTGACAAGATAATGCCACAAATACCAGTGGACGTGCATCCTAAATTCCTTCCTTTGCTACAAGTTAAGCACTCATTCGCGAATATCTATGGGGGCCGTGGAGGGATGAAATCCGAGCAGACGCATAAGGTTGCCTTGCTTGATGCGATCCAGCGCCCTATCCGCACCTGCTGCGCTCGGGAAACGATGGCCAGCATTCGGGATAGCTCGCACAAGCTGCTGGCGGATTGCATTTATGAGCACGGGATGGCGATTTCGCAGAACGGGCCGTATGAGGTCCAGGAATCGCGCATTCTGCGCAAAGAGCGCGATATCGCCGTCTCCGAGTTTATCTTCGTCGGTATCCGCGAGAACGTCAGGGACTCTAAATCATTAAAAGGAATTAATAGGACGATCATCGAGGAAGCGGCGAAAGTATCGCAGGATTCGCTCGATGTGTTCGTGCCTACCGTGATGCGCACCGAGGGCGCTCAGATGTGGTTTATCTGGAATCCTGAGTATACGAGCGATCCGGTGTACAAAATGTTCATGCTGAATCCGCCATCGAACACGATTCACATTCATACCAACTATCTGGAGAATCCGTGGTTGCCCGAAACCATGCGCGTACTGGCCGAGGATTGCCGCAGGACCGATCCGGCGAAATATGCCCATATTTGGATGGGGGAACCTGGATCGAACGTCGAAGGCGCGATTTTCGCGGCAGAACTCCAGCAGGCGACCGATGAAGGAAGGATTTGTCAGGTGCCCTATGATCGCTCGAAACCGGTGGATACCGCTTGGGATCTGGGCTATGGGGACAAGACTGCCATCTGGTTCGTGCAGGCTTATGGCGGATTCTATAACTTCATCGATTACCACGAGGGAGAGGGCAAGACTATCGCGGATTATCTCATCGCGCTCCAAAATAAGAATTACTTATACGGGCTCGACTTCGTACCACATGACGCTGTCGATGCCATCGTGCACCAGAAGCTAGCCGCCACCAAGGAAAAGTCGATTGAGATGCTCATGCGTGCCGCTGGCCGCAAGGTGCGCGTGATCCCGAAGCTCCACAAGATCCACGGCATCAACGCCGCACGCACATTTTTCTCGCAGTGCCGCTTCGATGAGCGCAAATGCGCCGATGGGATTCAAGCTCTCAGGCATTATCAGTGGGGGCCACTGAACGAGCACGGCGTCACCAAGCGCGATCCGCTCCACAATTGGGCCAGCCACGCCGCAGACGCTTTTCGCGGCGCTGCGCTGGCGATCAAGGAGCCGAAACCAAAGAATCAGGATAAGCCGCTCTATGAGCCCACCCGAAAGGTGTATGCGCCATTTGCCTGATTCTGTGATATTCTTTCCGTCAAGCGGATGCAGCATGAAGAAAAACTGTTCGAGACTCTCGGATATCTCGCTCAAGCGCTCACATCCGTCCTCGAATCTTTGGATCGAATTGAAAAAGGAGTAAGAAGGCTTATGGCTGGAGTTAGCGACGTAACAAGCGCACAGACTACTCTGCATGACGATCTGGTGGCCGAAAACGGCCTGATTAAGCAATTGCTCACTGCCTTCGCCGCTGGCAACCTGACGCCTGCGCAGGCACAAGCGCTCGTCGATCAGATGAACGCCGATGACGCCGACGCGAAATCGAACGTAGCGGCCATCACTGCGGCATTGCCTGCTCAGGGGTAATTCCATGAGCTACGCCATCATCGCGGGGGTGCTGTTTGCGTGGATCGTCACGCTGCTGTGGGCCGGTAAAGAAATCGCGGATGCTCGCCGCGCGAGGCCACGCTGATGCCCGTCTTCCTCGAAAAGAAGCTCAAAAGCGAGTACGGCCAGCATTCCTCGATCCCCTATAAGGTCATGAACTCCATAGGCGCGATGAGAGGTAACAAGGAAACCGCGAAGGGCCGCGCGATGGAAGCCAAACACAAAGCCAAGATCAATATTTCGGATTTGATGAAACGCAAATGACTCAATTCCCTGCCGAGCCCGAAGATAAGTCTGTAGCTGGATTCGTGAAACATAGCGCTCTGCGCCGACAGCGGAACCAGTATGCGCAATCCAAGGCTATTGGGCTACTTCCCGATTTCTTCGATGACGACGGGAATAGGCTTAATCCCGGCCCTGAGGAATTTAGGGCATATGAGCAAGCCTACGATGCGGCCCTATTTAAGTGGGACGCTGACCATGCCAGCCAAATACAAGAAATTCTGAAAACGCAAATAAGGAGCAACTAGATGCCAACTGGATTCGGAACACAGCAAGCAGGCGGAAGCCTTCAGCCCCAGACCCTCGCCGCCTTGAACCTGATCGGCTCAGGCGTCTACCCGACGCAGGGGAATATTTTCTTCGTCAACCCGCGCGTTGGCAATGACAACAATAACGGGTCTGTGGGTAGCCCGTTCGCCACGCTCGCCGCTGCTTATGCAATGACGATTACCGGAAACAACGACATCATCTACCTGCAAGCCCACTCAAATACTGCGGCAGACACCACGAATTATCTGGCTTCCGTGCTGACCTGGAATAAGGACCTTGTCCACTTAATCGGCGTCAACGGTGGGCCTGCTTTGGGCCAGCGCTCTCGCATTGCGAACCTGGCGACGGCTGCGGCAATGGCTCCGATGGTGAACGTGACCGGCAATGGTTGCCTGTTCGCCAATCTGGAGTTTTTCCAGGGAACGCCGGGATCGGGCACGACCTCTATCTGCGTACAGGTCACCGGACAGCGCAATCACTTCGTCAACTGCCAGATCGCGGGCATGGGTGATCTGACCGTCGTGGCCGATGTCGCCGGTTCGCGGTCGCTCAAGATTTCCGGCTCGGAAAACACCTTCGACGGCTGCACTATCGGGCTGACCACCACACTACGCGCCACCATGACCACCGAGGTAGAGATTTCGGCGGGCGCGCGCAACCTGTTCCGCAACTGCGATTTTGAAACCTATACGTCGCTCTCGACGTTCAAGATGGTTTCAATTGCCACCGGCTGCGACCGCTACATGAAGTTCCTGGATTGCAACTTCCTGGGCGTGCAAAATGTCACCAGCGCCGTAGCGCCTACCGGCGTGATCGGGATTACCACCATGAACGGGCAGGTGGTAATGAAGAATCCGTATGTCTACGGCTTCGCGCAGATCGTCACCGCCGACAATGCTTATGTGCAGGTGCTCGGGCTGAACGGCCTCGCCACGGGCCACCTGATCGGCATCGCGCAGGGAGTGGATGCAGCCTAAGGGATCGAAGCTCTGTGAAGGCGGGTGCGGGGCTACCGTATCCGCCAACAAGCGGAAGTGTCTGAAGTGCATCGACAGGGAAATTGACTTCCACATGAAGGTGGCGGCATTCAAAGGAGAGGCAATTGGAATCGACCAAGAACACGCATATCCTGGTAACGCATAAATCGCAGCGGGCCTGCCTGCTGTTCCGTGCCGAAACGGGCATTCTGGTATGTATGCAGCAGCGGGAGGTAGTGGTCTATGGGGACAATCCCAAAGACAAGAACTCCTACACGTTTATCGATGACAAGGCGGCTGTGGCGTGGCTGAAGGAGTATCCCGTGCTCGATCTGAAGAAGCAGGGACGGGAAAGCGAAGCTCCATCTATCGAGGAACGGGATGCTGAGTCGCATGGCCTCTACGTGCCCGATGATTCGCTAGAACTGCCGGGATTCGGGCCGCATATGAGCCCGGTGGGGAAGAAATTCAGTAACTAGGTGGGCGACTGCATAAATATTACCGTTTCGGGCCTTGGGGAAGACCTCACGATATCTATTCTCGTTCGTGATGCGTGTGAGCCGGAATTTGGAAAGATGTTCCTAGATCCAGCGCTGGAATCGTTAAGAGCCCAAATTATGCAAGTAGTGGAAGATCGGATTATGGCGCGAGAGGTCTACCAACTTGCATCTTACAATCTTGTAGATAGTACCAAGCAATAATGGCCAGCATTCCTCACAAAGACTTGCCGCGCTTTGTTCGGGCCTGCTACGACGCCTCGCGCAAGTCGAACGAGGATAACCGCAGGGCCGAAAAAGAGCGCCTGCAATTCTACATCGGGGAGCAATGGCGTGAAGAAGAAAAAAGCAAACGCAAGTCTCAAGGAAGACCTTGGCTCGTCGTCAACAAGTGCAAGCCCGCCGTTGACCAGATCGAGGGGGATATTCGCCTCAATCCACCTGGACCCCAATGCCACCCTGTCGGATCGGGTGCTGACGGAGATACTGCCGATATTATCGAAGGGCTCATACGTGAGTGTGAATACCGATCAGGAGCTAAGACTGCATATTCCACTGCCGGAAAGTATGCCGCCGCTTCGGGGTATGGAGTTCTGGAGCTCGCGACTGAGTACAGTGGCGAGAGAGATTTTTCCCAACAGTTGGTAATTCAATCGGTCGAAGATCCCAACTGCGTCTTTTTCGATGCTACCTCCCGCATGGCGAACCGCCAGGATGCGGGGCACGCCGGGAAGCTCAAGATGTACAACCGCGTGGACTATATCGCCACGTTTGGCAATAAGCGCAAGGTGTTAGAGAAGCGCGGCCTGGGCAACGCAATCGGTTGGATGCAGGACGCTATTGGCACACCGGGGGAGATGGCGCAGATCAACGAATGGACCGGCACGGGCAACGGGCCGTTTTACGTCTGCGAGTTCTATATGGTCGAAATCGACCCGATCAAGCTCCAGATGTACCGTTCGACCTCGGGCGCGGAAATCGCGTTTTTCGAGGATGAGAAGATTCCCGCAGGATTCCGCCCGCTGATCGACCCGGATGACCCCAAGCGCTATACGCGAATGGTCCCCCGGCGCAAGATCAAGAAATACGTGGTCGATGCTCTGGAAGTGCTCGATGAAACCGAATGGCTGGGTACGCTGATCCCGCTTTTCCCGGTTTTGGGCCCCGAGGTATATATCGACGGCAAGCTGCACCGGCTTTCGCTCATCGCAGGCGCAATCGACGGGCAACGCGGCCTTAATTACGCAGCGACCACGGCGGCGGAAACGATGGGCTCGATGTCGCGCGCGCCCTGGATCGGGCCTACCGGCACGTTCGACGATCCCCGCTGGAAAGACGCAAACACCGAGATGTATGCCTATCTCGAATATAAGCCGGTTTTCGTCACCGATGAAACCACCGGAGCCCAGCAACTAGCTCCGCCGCCGACCAAAAACATGTTCGAGGCCGCGATTCAATGGATGATCGGCCTGGGATCGTGGTTTTCTGACCACATCAAGGCAACGACCAACATCTACGATCCGTCGCTCGGCCAACAGAAGGGCGATCAGTCGGGAAAAGCCATCGAACAGCTCAGATCTGAGTCAAACGTTGGCAACTTCAGCTATTCCGATAACCTGCATCGCGCCGTCGAGGTCATGTATGGCGAGATGTGCTGCATTTTCCCTAAAATCCTCGACGGACAACGCGTCGTAACCATCGTCAAGCCAGATACGAAGCATGAACTCGTCGAAATCAACAAGGATTTCCCCGCCAATGGCATCGACCCAAAAACGGGCAAAAAGGGGAAGGCGAACAATATCTGCATCGGTGAGTATTCCGTGCGCGTGACAGTGGGGCCGAGCTATGAAACCCGCAATGAGCAGGCGATCACGCAATTTACCGAGTTCATGAAGATCGACCCGCAGATTGTCTCCGCTCCCGGTGTAGCTGGCAAGGCTCTGCGCTGGATCGGGCAGGGAAACCCGCAGATCGAGGCGATTGCCGATATTCTGGACCCGAAACCGGGTGCTGACGTAACGCCGCAGCAGATGCAGCAGGCGCTTCAGCAATCCCAGCAGCAAAACCAGCAGTTGATGCAGGCTGCGCAACGGCTGGCCAACGAACTGAAGTCGAAACTGCCCGAAATCGAGTACAAGAAGTGGTCCGACATGCTCAAGGCCGCTACCCAGATCCGCGTAGCCGAGATTTCAGCATCGAAGGATATGGACAACGAAGCGGCGAATCGCGAGGCCGAGCTGCTTGAAACCTTGCTTGGGATGGCGCATGAACACGGGATGCAGAAGGAAGAACACGAGCACGCGCAGATAACGCAGGCCGCGCAGCAGGAACACGAAGCCGCCAGTCAGGTAAGCGACCAAGCGGCGCAAGCGCAGCAGGCCGAAGCATCACAGGGGGAAAAGAATGGCTGACACGCAAACCGAAGCACCGAAATTCGACCCGATAGCCTATCAGAAGCAGGCGAACGAGCAGGAGCAGGCGCACCGCAACGGCAAGCCCCTGGAGCCACCCATTGCCGAAAAGCCCAAAGAACCGGAAAAGCCCAAAGAGGCCGCAGCCGAGGAATCGGACACCGAAAAGGAGCGCCGCATCTCGCGTTCTGATCGGCGCAGGCTCAAGGCATTCGAGGAAGCCGCCGAGTGGAAGGGCAAATACGAAGCTCTCCAATCCGTTGTTGGTACACTAGGGGGCAAATCCGAAGCCGCACCTCCGATCGGCCAGGATGATCCCGAGCCTCAGCGCGCGGCCTTTACATCAGACGCCGACTATAACCGCGCGCTTGGGCGTTGGGATGCCCGCCAGGAAGCCAAGAAAGAAGTAAGCGCCGTCCGCGAGGAAACCACGGCCAAAGAGCAGCGGGAGCAGTGGGAATCGCACCTGCGCGCCATGAGCGCCAAGGCGCAGGAAGATATCAAGCAGTTCAAAGACTGGGACGAGGTGGCCAAGGAAGCCGCCGAATCCGAGGACGCTATCGAGTGGTTCCCGAATGAGCACCCGACGCTCATGGGCCTGATCGCGTCGAGCGACATTCAGGCGGCGGTGACCTACCATTTTGCGAAGCACCCGGACGAGCTTCAGCGGATGCTCGATATGTCGAAAGACCCGAACGCCCAGATCCGCGCATTCGCAAGACTTGAAGGGCGGATTGAAAAGTTGTATAGTTCAGAAGAACCTGAAAAGGACAAGGCCGCGCCAGCCTTAGAGGAAACTCTTAAAGACCGCACGCACCCCGCAGAGGAGAAATCCGGGCGGAACTCAGCCGTGAGAGATTCCGGCAAACCGAGGCCATCAACGGAAGTTGCTGCTCGGGGAGGTTCCGCACCGCCCGGAGATATCCGCATAGGATCACCCGAGTGGCACAGGCGGGAGAACGAGCGCGAGCGCGAAATGCGCGGACGCTAATCCCCTAAGCTGCTCGATTTCCCTAGATCCCCGGTAATCCTTTAACCGAGGTGAGGGAATGCCCATCAATTCAGTTCCAGTAAGACTGGAAGTGACGGCTGAGGCTCTGCGCATGCTGTACAACAATCTGGCGATTATTCGCTCGATTGGGCGCGAGCACCAGACTTACTTCCAGCAGAGCACTCCCATTGGGACAACGCTCCAGATTAAACGCCCGTGGCGTCCCCAGGGACGGCAAGGGCAAGCCTTCCAGCCTGAGCCTATCGTTCAGACCACCGTGCCGCTGTCGATTTCCTACTGGCGCGGCGGGGACTTCATCTATAACGATACCGACGAAGCCCTGTTCCTGGATATGCCGAGGTTCAAGGAAGAATATATCCGCCCGATGGCGCTGATGATCGCCAACCAAATCGATGCGGACGCGGCGGCGTTCATTCAGGCGACAGCCCCCAACTTCGTGGGCACTCCCGGCGTGCTTCCCACATCGACGGCGACATACAATCAGGCGCGCACCAGCTTGAATAAGCTGCTCGCTCCCGATCCTGACCGTTCCGTGATCTGGACCTCGGATTACGAGCAGAACATGGTCGGGCAAAACCAAACTCTGTTCAATCCCGGTGACATTATCGGGAAAGAGTTCCTGACTGGCAAGGTAGGGCGCTACGCAGGCTTCGACATGATGCGGGATGAGCAGATTCCGGCCTTCACTGTCGGGACCTATGCGGGCACCCCGCTCGTCAATGGGGCCAACCAAGCCGGTACCAGCCTGATTACCGATGGCTGGACCTCATCCAGCTTGGCGCTGAACCCCGGCGACCTCTTTACCATTGCGGGCGTCTACAAAGTCAACCCCTCGGGCCTGCATACCGCCTATACCGGGACGCAGAACCTCTTGCAGTTTGTCATCACGCAATCGGTGACCGATACCACCGGAGCCGCAACGCTCCAGTTCTATCCGCCGCTAATCCCCTCGGGCCAGTTCCAGAACGCCTCAGGCTCGCCCGCCGATAACGCAGCGATCACCGTGGTTGGGTCAACTGGCCAGCAGGTCAATACGGCCTTTTACTTCCAGAAGGATGCCTATACTGCTGCGTTCATCAAGCTGCACCGGCCCTCAAACGTCGAATGCGAAGTGATGGGCGGCGCGGAAGATGGAGCCCCCGGCATCTACATCCGCAGCATCCGGCAGTGGCAATCGAGCGGCCCCTACCAGGGCTATGAAACCGAGCGCATGGACGTGATCTACGGATTCGCGGCCCAATATGCCGACTACATGGCTGGCGTAATTTACGGCTAAGGAGACATTATGAGCATCGCACTGACATCAACGACTCTTGCAGCCGCACTGAACAATCAATCCAACCAGCTAACCGTCGCCTCTGGCTCGGGCATCTATGCCCCGGCCAACGGAGGCATCAATCAGAAACTCTATGTGATTAACCCCGAAACCACGCGGGGCGAACTCATGGATGTAATCGCCATCAACGGGGTGGCTGTTACCGTAACCCGAAACTCGCTGTTCCGGCAGGCGTTCATCAGCGGGGCCTATGTCATCATCGGCCAGTCACCGGGGAACGAATCCATCGGGCTCGGCCCGTCGTTCTTCGAGTACGATCCGGTGGGTTCGGTCACGGCGGTAAACGTGCCGATTACCCCATGGATCAACGTCACCAACGGAAACCAGTGGTTGCGGTCGGTCGATGGTCTGTGGGTCCCCGGCTTCGGCAATACCACCGCCGGCCCCGGCGTGACCGCTGCGGTAGCTTCAGCTGCTGGCGTGGTTCTGCCTTCGGGACCGCTGTTCCATATCACAGGCAATCTGGCCATTACGGGGTTCACTTTGCCGGTGGGCTTCACCGGCGGATCGTTCACGGTCATCCCGGACGGCACATTCACCTGGACCACCGCAGGCAACATCGCGCTGGCTGGCACTGCCGTCGTCAATCGGAACCTCACGTTTGCGTGGGATTCCAATGCCGGTAAGTTCACGCCGAGCTATGTATAACCGAGAGGGCGCATGCGAATCATCCAGGTTCCTGCGCCCTACTCCAGAAATCCGAACAGGGAGGATGAAGATATGGCAGTGATCCAAGCCTACCGGGGAGACATGAAAACCGGGGGTATCAAGGAAAGCCTAGCGAAGTTCAACCGCCACCATCAGGAAGAGGCGGGGCAGCTTCTAAACATCAGCGGCATCGACACCGTCGATGAGAGGGGGAACAAGAACGTGCCAGTAGACAAGGATGATCCCCGTGCGCCCTATGAGCATCAGAACTTCCCGGTAATGGTCTACCATGCCGAGAAAAAGCCCGCTATCGGCCTCTGCGAGGCGGGCGAAGCCGTAGCCATCGACCAAGTGGAACTGGACGCGCTTCTGGCCAAGGGGTACCGCATGGCACCCTATCCGAAGCCTGCGGTGCATCTCGAAGATCCCCGGCAGGAAAAGGCCGCATTGCAGCGCGAATTGCGCGAGAAAGACGGCGAACTGGCCACCTTGCGCGATCAGACCGCGCGGCTGCTCGAACGCATGCAGGCGCTTGAAGACGCCGCAACCGATCCCAAGAACTAATCTCAGGAGGGCGCATTGCCTACTATCGCCGTAACCGGCCAGCAGATGGTCAATTCCGCCCTCATTATCCTAGGGATTTTAGAGGCTGGCGGGGTTCCATCGGCGTCTGAATCGCAGGACGGGCTCTACGAACTCAATGGGATGTGGAACGCTTGGGGGATCGATAACGGCCTAATTTTTGGCCTCCAGTCGATCACCAAGGCGCTCACGGCGGCAACGGCCAGCTACACGGTGGGGCCTGCCGGGGCGTTCGCCACGCCAGCGCCCAGCAAAATCTTCCAGGCGTTCATTGTTGCATCGGATGGAAGCCGCAACGAGATCGAGATCGTCAACGCGGAGAGATATTTCGCGCATAACGACCTGGCTGCTTCGGCGGTCACCCCTGACGAGGTATACCCCGATTTCAATGTAATCTCAGCTACGGGACTCGTCACGATCTACCTGTGGCCTGTCCCTTCGACCACGCCCACGCTCCAGTTAATCACCGGGGCTGAGTTTACAACGTGGACGCTCAATGGCACCTATTTCGTGCCGCAGGGCTACCTCGATGCGATCCAGTATGCGCTTGCATGGCGGTTGATCCCGCGCTTTGGCATGGTGGTCCCGCAGCAGATCGCCCAGGAGGTGGCAATGCTAGGCGAGAAGTCCGAACTGCGCATCCGCGAAATGAACAAAAATAATCGCATGCTACAACCCGGAGCCGAGATGTTGCAGCCGCCCCCGCAGCCGGGAGCGCCAAGGGCTTAAGTGCAGGCACAAGATCGCATCTATACTGCGCTTCGCAAGTGTGGCGCTCTACGCCCTGGATACATGTCGAATCCCGAGCTTCTCTCGGACGCCTTGGCTGAGTATCAGGCGATGTATGACAACTGGAACGCCGAGCGGACACTGAACTACACCATCCCGGACTTCATCTATTCTTGCTCGACCAATCGCAGCCTGAACGGGATCTACGGGCAGAACGTCCAATGGTCCATCGGTCCTTCGTTCACCGTCTTGGGTGACACGACCATAAGCTCTCAGGTGGTAGCCGTCGCTAACACGAATGGGTTATATGTCGGCCAGTATGTGACCGGCACCGGGATTCCAGCGAACAGCTATATTACGGCCCTAACGGTCAATACGAGCATTACTCTGTCGCTAGCCGCGACGGCCTCGGGGAGTGGCGTGACGCTGACGATTCCTCCTTCGTTCAGCGGTCCCCGCCCCGAGGCTATTTTACGGATGAACTTATACATGACATCCGTAAACGCATCGCAGCCCACCCGTATTCCGCTCTCGCCTATTAGCGTCGAGCAGTGGGCGAACATTAGCGTGATACAGTTGCAGGCCATCAACGTTACAACTGTTTTCTACTACGACCCGCAATTCCCGCAGGGAGTCATCAACGTATGGCCTCCGCTCAATGGCAACAGTTTGGAGATATTTACCTGGGGATTCTTGACGCCCCCGACAAGCCTATCGACGGTCGTGATGGAGCCGCCTGGCTACCAGGATGCGATTACGTATACATTAGCCGCCCGCTTGTGGCCGATGGTGACGCACAATCTGGCAGTGAACAAGGTAAGCCATCAATGGCTCCTGGGCCAAGCGAAGATTGCGCGCGATAAGATCAAGGCCGTAAACGCGCCCATGCCGATGCTTCGCAACGATTTCTCGCAAGGCAGGGGCAGCAACGTGCCTGAATGTAATTGGGGCCTACTTTTGGCCGGTGTGCCATACTAAGTTCTTGAATAGATGGGAGTTATGTGATAATATCCAACATGCTTCCTGATCGTGTTCATGCCAATATTTTACCCGAGCCTATCTCTGGATGCTGGTTATGGTTAGGGAATATTACGGCGGCTGGCTACGGGCAAATATCCGTTGACAGAAAACGGGAGTATTCCCATAGGGCGCTGTATCGAGAGTTCAAAGGGGAAATTCCCCAAGGCTTGGAGATTGACCATCTTTGTAGAGTTAAATTGTGTTGCAACCCGCAGCACCTAGAGGCCGTTACCGGGCAGGTCAATTGTCAGCGCGCACAGAAGAAAGATGCCTGCAAATGGGGACATCCCTATGCAATCCATGGAGCGCTTTATAAACGCAAGAACCGCCCCGGCCCAAAACTTTCTTGTTTGGCCTGCAATCGGATAAGAATGAACGCCGCTTATGCCAGAAAGGTTGGCAAGGCGTAAATGCCATCATTCGGATTCGTGGGGCCGTCGTTTGTTTCACGTGGAAAAGTGGGGGAGTGCGAGGATCTTATCAACCTGTGCCTGGAGCGCATCGAATCCGGCATGGGCGCGGCACGCCCGGTTAATTACCAGCTAATCGCTACTCCGGGCAAGGTGCTATTTTGCACGCTCTCTGACGGTCCTATCGCCGCAATCGCCAATTCGACTGTAACCGAGCCCAGCAACCCGGCGACATTCGGCGGGGCTGGCGATCCGCACTTCTTTGCAGTGGGCGGTAAAACGCTTTATGCCGTGCGTGGGCAGACGCCAGTAGGTCCCACTTCACAGGGCGTGGCAACCACTATCGGCACGCTGGATAAGCAAGTCATCAACGGAACGGGTGGGCAGCTATTCCCGGTCAATCTGATCGTGTTCCAGCCTACCTTCCTGATGGCGATCACGCCCAACGGGAATGCTTACCTTGCAGCATGGGGCTTCGCCATCACCGCATCAAGCGTCAATAGCGCGGGCGTGGGCTACGCGGTTGGCGACACCGGCATGATCCTGGGCGGGCTGATCCACTCGCGCTATATCATCACGGGCGTGGATGGCATGGGCGGCGTAACCTCCTACTCGCTCACGGGCGGCACGGGATACGGCATCTCGGCAAACAACCAGACTACGGTAGCGGGACCGCAAGAAGGCAATGGCTCAGGCTTCAGTATCGACATTAACACCGTGGCGGCAGGCGCATGGCTGGTTTACCTGCTGAACGGCACAGACATCGACAGCGCCATCAACGATCAAATCTTTGTGCGCTCGGCCACCTACATGGATGGCTATATCATCATTTCGCTGGCTCCCAACTATCCCGACCCGGCGCGGCGCACGTTCTACATCTCGAACCTGAACGATCCGAACATCTGGAATCCGCTCGATTTCGGCGTTAAGGAATCCAGTCCTGATCCGATCATGAACGTGTTCGCGGCCTATGAGATTCTGGCGCTCCAGGGCTCACAGACGACCGAGTTATGGCAGAATACCGGGAATGCGCTGTTTCCCTTTCAGCGTTTGCCAGGGGGCGGCGTCATCGATACCGGGATCGTCAATCCGTGGGTAATTTGCAAGATGGATGGGACGGTAATCTGGCTGGGTTTCGATGCACGCGGTGAATATACGGCTTGGCAGCTTCAGGGAGCTACGCCGGTTCGCATCTCGAATCACGCCATTGAGAATCACTGGTCTAACTTCGACATGAGCGGAGCGAGCATTTATAGTTATGTCGAGAACGGCCATGTATTCGCCTGCTTCCATTTTCCGATCCCGGATGAGACATGGGTGTACGATTCAACCATCGGTCCCGCTATTGGGTGGCATAAGCGCCTGTCCTGGGATGGCGCGGCGTTCCATGCGGATCGTGGGCGCTACCACGGGTTCACTGCCGACATGCACTGCGTGGGCGATCCGAATAATGGAAATCTCTATCTGCAATCGATGATCTACGTCGATGAGAACTGCAATTGCATTCGCAGGATTCGCGTGTGCCCGCACTTGGTGGATGAAAAGAAATGGCACTTCTATACCCGATTCAGGATGCACATGCTTACCGGGGCGTGTCCACCTACACTAACCCCGGTGTGCAGCCTGCGTATCTCAAATGACGGCGGCTATACGTGGGGCTCCTACCTCGATATGCCGATGGGGACCGTGGGCCAGTATAAAAAGATGGTCGAGTGGTATCACTTGGGACGTGCGCGTGATCGCGTGTTTGAGTGGTCCTGCTGCGAGCCGCTCGATATCGTCATCGCGGACGCCTATATCGAATCACTGCCGGGGGATGGGTAAAGTGAAGCGGGGATTATCTATAGCCCATAACGCCACGCGTGGTGCTCACGTTATGAACATCAACGTCCTGCCCGCCTCAGGGATAGCTTATCATGCCTGATCTGTCCTTTGCGGTTCGCGCCGGAACTCCCGCGCTTCCCGGCACGCTCACGATTGAGATTCAGGCGGTCCAGCAGTTAATTAAGAATGCGCCTCCCGTAATCTATCCGCAGCTAAAAGAGCCCGTAATTGGCCAGCCATCAACGGCCACGGGCGATGCGCAGGCATCGACAGGGGCGAATCTGATGTCGCGCGCTTGGGGACCGGGTTGGGCCGTCCCGGTAACGAATCGCCTGAATGCGCTGGGCGGGGCCACCAATCTGCAACTACTGCGCTTTGAAGCCCCATCCCTCGATATCACCGACATGCTCTGGTTTGCCACGGGCACCATTGATGCGCTGACGGACCCGGTGACGATTACGGCTCCCGTAACGGGCACAAGCATCTACAATCGCGTGTTCGCGGTGGGGGATTACATCATCTGGGACGATCCGGCGCTCGTGAATGGGCGGTATCAGTACGAAATCGATCAAATCGTAGCCGTAAACGGGCAGGTATTCACGCTCTCGCGCTCACAGACAGGGCAGAAGGTCGGATCATATTTCGGCATGGTGCGGGCGGCGCATACGGGGAACTTCTATCGGATGCTTGATCCGTCGTTTGATGTGCTCTGGGATGGCTCTCCGCAAGTGTTCAAATTCTGGTGGGAGCAGATGATCGTATCGGCAGTGCGGGCGACCACGGTGAACGCTGATCCGGCTTTGGTGAACTTGATTCCAGTTCCGCCTACTGCTGCGGCGTTAGGATTGAGCACATAATGCCTACGCCACTCGTCGCTAATGTCGGCCCAATCAACATCAGCGCCACGAATGCAGGCCAGTTCGTCGCATCAGGGCACCTCGGGTCATTCAAGGCTTCCAATAATAACTGGTATGCGGTCTATTCAGAGCGCGACAGTGGATCGCTGAAGCCGCAGGTAAACATCTACAAAAGTACCGATGATGGGGCCGCCTGGGCGCTTCTGACCACTGGTCCGCAGTTTAATCTATATTGCTGTGCCTCGCGCCAAGGAGACATCATCTATGTGGCCTATGAGAAGGACACCGATGACGCAATTCTGACCGACAGTTACGACATGATCGCGGAGGCGTACAACGGGACGAATGACCCCAGTATCGCCATCGCAGGAGACAATTTAGGGGATCAGGCATTCAACATAGCGGCCACGGCAGGGGGAGACATTCTCCTAAGCTGGACTGATATCAACCTTGCGCAGACAACGGCGGAATGCTACTACAAGTTCTATACCTCTGGCTCATGGAGCGGAGCAACCCATATCAATGCGGGAGTTGATCGCGGAGTAAGCGAGAATATCCTCACGGTTGGAACGACCTTCGGAATCTTCTGGTCCAATTGGGCTGCTACATCGGGCGTAGGAAGCTCCAACGGAACTCGCGTTTCATTGTTCTATTCCATCGTAACGGCGGGGGCCTTGGGCGTTGCAGCAACGGCGCTGCTCGACGCATCAAAGGTGAATGACACTACGCTTTCATGGCCGGTTCTGTATCCGGGAATCTACGACAGCGGAAGTGATTCGGTCGCTTTCCCCATCCTGGAAGAATCAAACCCCCACACGCCCGGTTCCGATGTTTGCACCATGACTGTGTTGGTGGGCACTCCCATGGCAGCCCCGGTATTTACGGCAGTGGCGATTCATACCACCAACATAGGCGATATCGTTTCATCTCCCCGGCTTGCGGGACCCATCGCCGATCCCTTTACGGTAATCTATGCAGGCTTTCCGGTCCATCGCGGATTCTTCGCGGCCACAATGCCACCAACGGAGGGGCTGTTCGTTCTTCTTTGGGCATTGGATGACGGTGGGGGAACCACAACCTACCAGAACAGCGTTTCCACATCGCTAGGAAGCGGATGGAGTGCTCCTGGGCAATTTCTCGATACGGGAGTCGCTACCAGCGATACGGACCCCCAATATTTCTTCTGGATTAACGCCGAAGCAAGCGAATCTCCCGGCACTCCCACGGCTACGCTTTATACATGGCCTCCGATCCTGCTGGGTAGTCCCACGCCTCCACCGGGGACTTTTAGTGCAGGATGCCCCAGCCCAATCTATATCGTGGGGACGCCCTATGATTCCTTCGTGATTGTCACGGGCGGTACGGGGCCATATACGTTCGCGGTGACTTCGGGCTCTCTGCCTACTGGCTTGAGCCTGAACGCATCAACGGGGGAGATTACAGGAACGCCTTCAGCTACGGGGCCGTTTTCGTTTACGATCACAGTTACGGATTCCACAGGAGCGACAGCGAGTACGGGGAGTTGCAGCGCGGGGCGTTGCCCTGGAACGCGCTCGATCATCTGATGCCGATACCAGAAACAGCGCCTAATTCGCTTTCGGGTTTGACCTATCCAGTAGCCACGCGCGCGCTTGGCAATATGGGGCCGTTCAAGAACTTCACGACGCTGTGGTATTTTTGCACGCAGCAGTTGGCCGATCTGAGTTATGAGGCAATGGCCTATAAGAGCACGGATAATGGCGTAACGTTCACGCCTGTACCGGATACGCTGGCGGTCTGTTCTCCCGATACGACATGCATCTCTTATGACAACACTGGGAGCAAGGTTTACATCTCCT
>Ga0307469_10000188_pt1 | contig 24094 bp, 22 predicted proteins | sample atmos_gasesAM2C__FD_203084 | JGI IMG/M metagenome (GOLD analysis project Ga0307469, IMG submission 203084) | Hardwood forest soil microbial communities from Morgan-Monroe State Forest, Indiana, United States - atmos_gasesAM2C_515 | ecosystem: Environmental > Terrestrial > Soil > Temperate... | reverse complement strand
AGTTTTGTGATTTATGATTGCAGATTGGTGGCGGGGCCAGGAAAAATCTGCAGTCTGAAATCAGCAATATGCAATCTACTGCCGGGAAGAGAAAACAGTAGGACGCATGCCAGAAGAAACTTTGAACACGTCATGGGAATAGAGTTCGCGCCTTGGAACGTAGCGACTATACATCTGCCTGCTTCCTGGTAAAAGCCGGGTGAATGGAGATCGCACGTGGTGATACTCTCGCGGAATGCCCAGGCGCTTAATGCCGCTTTTGTCCCTGCTGCTGCTGTTGTCCTCGAGCTTCGCGCAGAAGCCGTCTCCATTGCCAGAAACAGAAGTTCGCGAGGTGCTCGCGCACTTTACTCGCGCTTTCGAAAATCTCGATTGGGACGGGTTCCGTACGGCATTCGACGACGATGCGACCGTGTTCTATCCCCGCACTTTTCCGGAGCGAGCCCGCGGACGCGCTGCATTTGAAAAAAAGTTCAAGATCGTCTTCGAGCAGATCCGCGGCGGAAAGACTGTGCCGCCCTACATGCACATCGAGCCCCGTGGCCTGGCGATTCAGATGTTGGGTGAGACCGCCATTGCCACCTTTCACCTGGACGATCGCGCCGGTTTTCTGAACCGGCGAACTCTCGTCTTGCACAAAGCTGGGGCTGGATGGAAGATCGTCCACCTGCACGCTTCCGAGCTGGCCTTGCCGGCGAGTCACTGAGTCGAGGACCTTCTCTAGCCGCAGGTAAGAGAGGAATTTTCAGGAGTGAGATTTCAAAGTGTGCCCCGGGCCGTCTCTAGAATTGAATGATCTCCTTAGCGTCCTTCGCGGGTTTCTTAGCGCTCTTCGCGGTTAAGAGCTCCTCCCGAGGTCGCACACTCCAACCGCAAAGGCGCAAAAGCACATCGGTAAAGGACACGAAGAGAACCTTCACCATCACACTGGAGCAAGCGACATGGCACGGGTATTCATCACCGGTTCTTCCGACGGCCTCGGCCGCATGGCGGCTCAACTTCTCATCGAGCAGGGACACAAGGCCGTGCTGCATGCCCGCATCCCCCAGCGCGGTGAGGAAGCCATGGCCGCTGTTCCCGGAGCCGAGGCCGTTGTGATCGGTGATCTCGCAAGCATCGCGCAAACCCGCAAGGTGGCGGAACAGGTCAACGCCCTGGGCGCCTTTGACGCCGTCATCCACAACGCCGCCATCGGATATCGGGAGCGCCGGCGCATCGAAACCGAAGACGGTCTGTCGCACGTGTTTGCCATCAACACGCTCGCGCCCTACATCCTTACCGCTCTCATTCATCGTACGAAGCGGCTGATCTACCTGAGTTCCGGCCTGCATCTGAGCGGGGATACAAGCCTCAAAGACCTGCTCTGGAAAGAGCGTCCGTGGCACGGACAGCAGGCTTACTCCGACACGAAACTGCACGACGTGATGCTGGCGTTCGCCGTGGCGCGCCGCTGGCCCGACGTTTTCTCGAACGCGCTCGAGCCGGGCTGGGTCGCGACCAAGATGGGTGGTCCGCGCGCCCCCGACGATCTCGACGCCGCCCACCGCACGCAGGTTTGGCTGGCCGCCAGCGAAGACCCGGCCGCCAAGGTCACCGGACAATATTTCTTTCACATGAAGTTGCAAAAACCCAACGCCGCCGCCCGCAACGTCGAGACGCAGGAGAAGTTACTGGCGGCCTGCCGGCAAATATCTGGGCTCGACTTCCCAACCCAATGACAGGCCGACACTATCCGTCGGGTCTATTTGTTGCCCGTTTTCTCGGATTCTTTGTCCTCGTAGTGGACCTGCTTTCCGCTTCGAACCTCGAGCGTCTTGAGCACGCTGCGAATGGAGTCTTTGCCAACTTCAAAAATCGCGGTCTGTGTCTTGCCGCTCTCGTCGGAATATTCCACCGTCAGATAGTGATGGCGTTTCTGGGTGAGCAGGATGGGCAGGACGCCGTACATCCCTAACGCAGCATAAGCCCAGTGACGGCCAACGTGCTGGCCGTAGTCGAGGGCCGTGATTTTTCCATAAGCCACCTGCCACGTCTCGAACTTGCATACGTTCCGCGATCCGGTCGACGATTAATTTTCGCCGTTCTTCCTTCGGCCGCCCAGTCCAGTTGCGGGCCTCGCGGCACTCGATGAACCCTACGAGGAGTCCGGGACCGCCTTTTGGCGGCGGCGCGTCACAGAATGCGCCTGTGGGTCCGGTGTCAGTGAATGCAAGTCCGTTCAGGCCGCGATCTCTCCAGAATGGTTTCTCGTACGCGACCCAATACTTGATGACCGAGCCCATTGGCATCTGCTGCGCAAGAATGTCGCGCTGCGAAGGCAAGGGCGGCTGATAACTGATGCGCACAGAAAGCGGCAGGGGCACGGCGACGATGGCGTAGCCACCATGCCAGTCGCCCTTCTCCGAGACCACGGTTACTCCGTCCGCATCCTGAATGATCCGCGTCACCGGTGCTTCCAGCACAATAGCTTTTCCCAGTTCCTCCGCCACGCGGGTCGCCGGATGATGCATGGTTTCACTGACCAGGAATGCCTGGGCGCCGTTCTTGAAGGCGTTCAGGGTTTCGAAGTTGTCTCCGGAGCGCTGGTAAGAAAGAAAATAGAGGAAGGAAATCTGGGACGGGTCCGCGGAAAAATTCAATCTGGTGGTGAGCCGCAGAACTTCCAGCAGTGCAGGATTCTTGGTCTGGGAGGCGAACCAATCTTCCGCGGTCATGTCGTCCAGTTCGTCGGCGTGCGCCATTGTCCACGGCGTATCCAGAGGCACGAGCGCGGTCAGCCGATTCAATTCTCCGAGAACGTGCTCATATTCTGCCTGTGCTTCCGAGTCGAGGCCCATTTCCTCGCCGCGCGCGAGGACGCGCTTGCCGTTTAATTCCGACTCGTCCTGGCCTTCTTCGAATTGCGGAGTGGTGTGCAGGCCGTATTCCTTGATCAAGTCGAGCAGTTTGGTTTGCGTGGGGCCGACCCACATGCCCCCGAGATCCACGGCGTGCCCGGCAATCTTGCCGGCCTTCACGCGCCCGCCAACGCGATCGCGGGCTTCGAGCACAGCGGTCTTCTTGCCGGCGCGGATCAGGTTGCGCGCGGCGATCATTCCAGCAAATCCGGCTCCCACTACCACTACGTCGGCCTGCTGGGGTGGCGTGCGTTGCTGCGCGGCGAGAGATGATGCCGTGGCGACCGCGCCCGCACCCCCCGAGTCCGAGAACCTTCAAGGCGTCCCTGCGCGAGACGCGCGTTGGTTTTCCATCATGGTTTTGGCGCATGGTCAAAGCTCTCCAGGCAGAAGTGCGACGATTGTGCCGCGTCGATATCAGGGTGCCTGTCAGCGTGTCAAAGAGGATGGGAGTTCGTCCACCCGCGGTCATTGAGGTGTTCAGTGGAAACGGGGTTATGAGGGGACGCGTACCACGAGTTTGTATGTCCGCACTTCGGCGTGCTTAGGCGCGGGCAGCGTTATAATGTAGGCGTTGGAGGTGTTCCCATGCGCATTACAGGCCTCCTGGTTCTGCTGTTGTTTTTTCTGATTATCTTTGCGGCGCCTGCCGCGAGCTACGCACAGACGGCTGCCCCGAGCGTGGCCGCTCCTGCTGCGAGCGACGATGCTTCCACTACATTTGATCGGGCTTTGCGCGAACTGGCGCGGCGCGATGGCACGCAGCTCGAACGCGACGGCGTCTGTTACACCATGCGCACCTACGTGATGGCACGCGAGGAAAGAGATTCCGACGTCACGCGCATGGTCCGCATGACGCGCTGCCTGCCCGCCACCAGGCTGGAGTTCAAGTCGGCGGTGGAAACCGTTCGCAGGTCCCAGGATGATCCGGCGGCACGGCCGTAGAGGCTAATCGGTCTCCGCTTCCGTGCCCTGCCGCCCACCCGGGTCGGCCGCGATCGCCTCGTATCCCGTGCAGCTCAGCACCGGCAGTCGCGGATATTTCGGAAAATTGCGGTTCGTGGTAGACAGCTCGCAGCGCCAAAAGATCGATCCGCGGTCCGATTTCATCGGGTGGGCATGTCGGCAATCCGCGCACAACCCCACCCGGGCCCGATCTCGTCCCGCGCCGGCCTCCGCCATCTCTCTATGATAATTCTCGCGGCCCGGACTTACCGGCGCCTGGACCCTACAACGATGCCTGCTTTCGTATCCAGGCGGCGTAGAGCGCTCCGCCGATGCTCGATCCCAGCACAGTGATCAGGAACATCAGGAACAGCGCAAACACCACGAAGAACGTCAGCCCTTCGGGCGTCTTAAGCAGTTGCTGCACTTGTTCGATCTTTTGCGGATCGTAGCCCCGCCCTGCCATCTGCGCGATGCTATCGAGCATTGCCTGGCGTAGCTCAGTCGGACGGTATACCAGCGTCGCGATGGCCAGGATCGCGGAATAGAGGAATCCGAACCCACCACTGGCCGCGCCGATCTGCGCCCCGGCGCCGGTCGTGGGTAGACTGCCTCCAACCTGCCGCCGGTACAGCATCACGGCCAGTGCGCCTCCCGCCAAAAACGCCGGACCAAAAATGGCATACGGAATCAGCATGGCGAGAAGCGAAAAGACCCCGCCCAGGGCAGCACCTGGCAACGCGCGCGACCATTGCACTCCGGCCCGCAAAGCGCGCTGCGTGATCCGCAATGGCGGTAGCGGCACAACCGGAAACGTCTCCCCGGATTCAGGTGAAGGCGGTGGCGCGGGTTCGAATCCCGGCACCCGGATCTGCGGCGCCCCGCAGTGTTTGCAAAAGGGTATGCCGTCTTCCACCATCGCGCCGCACTTGTGACAGGAATGCTCCACCGGAGTTCAAGGTAACGTAGCCCAGACGATTCAGGCAAGGAAGGTGTGGCGCGCGGACACTCCTGTCCGCGAAGCCGCAGAGCGGCGCAAAGCAAAGCCCGGCAGGTTGCGTGCCGGGCCATCATTTTGAATCCGCAGAGAAGCTAGATCGTGTCCTTGTCTCCACCGCGCGTCTGCACATAGACCAGCGCGAAGTCCGTGCCCTTCCCGCCATCCTGTGGAGAAACCGAGACAATGTGCTGGTTGTCCTTGGTGCCGACCTTCAGTTCGATGGTCGATCCGCTGTCCTTGCCACAGGTAAGCTTGTTGTCTTTCTTGTCGCTGTCGTGGCCTGGGTTGACATCAATGTCGGGCCCGTCTCCGTGCCGGCTTTTCGTGTGGCACTCGAGAACGCCGCCATATTTCTTAAGTTGGCCCTTATAGAAAGCACTGACCTTCTCCGGCGCGTCGTCGCTCAAGAACTCGATGGCCACAACTTTGAGCCCGAAGAAGCCGGAAGAGATATTGACGTTCGCTTGTCCCTCGTTGCCGTCCCCGCTCTTCGGCTTCTCGCGGGCACCCGGGTACACCGGCAATCCCGTATCCCGGACGTTCGCATCCTTGTTCACCTGGATACCGCCCAGCGGCGTCTGAATGTCGACCTTCTTGTCCTCGCCGTTGTCCGCCTTGTTGACGTTGATCTTGCACGCAGGCAGTAGCGTCATGAACAGCACCGCGAATGCGCTCGCGCCTGCAATCCTAGCGTTGGGCCACCTTGGGTTGCGCATGCTGGGAATCTCCTTGTGCCAGTCTGGCCTGGCGTTCAATGCCGGCGCCGCGCTGGGCCAGGTTCGGGATGCTGACCGGCACATGGCCGCGAATCGGAATCTCTCCGAACAATGCCTTCACCGCGCTGAATTCGGACACCGTCTCGTTGGAAAACGTACATAGATAGTTATCGATTTTCGGAAAATCCGTCGCCACGTACGGATTCCCCATGGCGACGACTACGGCCTTTGGGGCCGCGCGATCGAGGATCGCGTTCAGCAGCGTGCCGGTCGCATCCGCCACCGCGACCAGGTTTTTCGTGCTCCCCGGCGTCGGGGTCGCATACACGGCGGCCACGACCGCCTCGGACTGGTCGACCGCCCGCAGAATCTCGTCGCTCATGCCCGCCGCAATTCTGGGGTCGACAAACAGCACGTTGGCATCGGGCACGCGGCCCCGCAACTGCCGGTCGAACATTCGGCCCGCACTCATCCGTACGTCCTCGGAGAACACAATGACAACCAGACGGTTGCGTGTCTCCTCTGTGGTCATATACGGAAGGCCGGTCTTGGCGGTTCCCACCGCTTTCAGCGGCAGCACCTTGCCATTGTCGCGCAGCAGGGTCACGGCGTCATCCGCAACCTGCTGACCCGCCAGCATATTCTGCGGCTTCCCCACTTCCTTCGCCACTCCGGCCACGTCCACAAGCTTCGCCTTGTTCAGGCCAAGGGAAGCTTTGGCTTTCAGCAGCTTGAGAACCGACGCATCGAGCCGCGCCTGCGGAATCTCGCCGCTCTCGACCGCCTTGAGCATCGCCCGGTACGACGCCTCCAGGTCCGCCGGAATGAGCAGCAGGTCGTTGCCCGCTTTGAAGGCTTCCACCGCCGCGCGGCCCACGTCCGCCGCATATAAGCGGGTGAGGCCGGCCATGTCGAGCGCGTCGGTGGTGACGATGCCTTCGAACTTCAACTGATTCTTGAGCAGGTCGGTAACGACTCGAGTGGAGGTGGTCGCGACGCGGTTGGGATCCGGTTCCAACGCGGGCACGGTGACGTGTGCCACCATGATCGAGTCCACGCCGGCAGAGATGGCTTTCTCAAAAGGCGGCAGCTCAATCGAGTTGAGGTGCGCCATGTCCCCGTTCACCCGGGCGACGCCCAGGTGCGAGTCCGACGCCGTGTCACCGTGCCCGGGAAAATGCTTGGCCGTGGTGAGCATCCCGCCTTCATGCGCTCCCTTGATGTAGGCGGCAACCAGTGTGCCGACTTGTTGTGGGTTTTCGCCAAAGGAGCGCGTGTTGATCACGGGGTTCACGGGATTGGAATTCACGTCGGCCACCGGAAAGAAGTTCCAGTGAATTCCAATGGCGCGCGCTTCGTTGGCGGTGATGCGTCCGAAGGCCTCCGCGTACTCCGGCTTGCCCGCCGCGCCAAACGCCATGGCGTGCGGAAAAATTGTCGGCCCGTTCAGGCGCATGGTCAGGCCGCGCTCGAAGTCGGCCGCAAACAGCAATGGCAACTTCGACTCCGCTTGCAAATGGTTCAGCAGCATGGCAGCTTCGTACGGTTCGCTCTTGATCAGAAATGGACCGTCGACCGGCACCGTCATGGCAAAACCGCCGACATGATATTTGTCCATCGTGTCGCGCAGCTGAGCGAACGTGTCGCTGTCATTGTTGAGAAACTGCGCCCGCGCCCACACCATGAAAAGCTGCCCGACCTTCTCTTCCGTCGACAGCTTGCGCAGCGTCTTCTCCGCCCACTTCTCGCCATCCCGATCCAGGTGAATCGGCCCCGGTTTCTGAAAGCGTTCTTTTGCAAAGGAAGGAGTCATCAGAAGAAACATCAAAAGCCACGCAATGACGGAGCGCATAGCCAGACGATAGCAGAAAGGCGTTTGGAGCAGTTAACAGTTCACGAGTGACAGGTGACAGCCCTCAGGGTCTCATCCCCCGGGCTCGGATGTCGGGTATCAAATCTTGTCATCCTGAGCGTAGCGAAGGACCCATGTATTTTTCTTGCGATGCCTGAGAAGCTACAAACTCTAAGCCTAGAGCCTAGAGCCTAGAGCCACTGCCGTCTCCAGCGCCTGCTTCTGAATCTGTGCTTCGTCTCCGAAGCCGTTCAGCCATGCCACGTCGGGCTCGCGGCGGAACCAGGTGAGCTGGCGCTTGGCGTAGTTGCGATGGGCTTGCTGGGCGGCAGCGATGGCCGCATCGCGGCTGAGTTCGCCGCGCAGGAACTGCACGGCTTGCTTATAACCGAGCGAAGCAAGCGGCCGCGCCGCGTCGCCGTACTCGTCGAGCAATTGTTTCGTCTCTTCGACCAGGCCGCTTGCGAACATGCGGCGGGCGCGCTCATTGATGCGCGCGTAGAGGGCCTCGCGGTCGGGATTCAATCCGACTCGCAGGATACGAAAGCCGGTGAGCGGATCGCGCCCCTCGCGCCACATGGCACTCATCTGGCGGCGCGTGGCCAGGCACACCTCAATGGCGCGGATCAGCTTCGGCGTGTCGTTGGCATGAATCTTCTCCGCAGCAGTCCTGTCTAGCCGGCGCAGAAACTTGTGCAGGTGCGCGGCCCCCTTCGCCTCGGCACGCCCGCGCAATCGCTCGCGCAACTCCTCCGAGCGCTGCGGCCCGGGGAACAATCCTTCGAGCAGCGCGCGCAGGTAGAGTCCGGTGCCACCTACGACGATGGGCACGTGGCCGCGCGACTGGATTGCGTGCAAGACCTCGCGTGCCTGTCGCGCATACTCACCCGCCGTGATGTAGCCGGTGGGCTCGACGATGTCGAAGAGATGATGCGGTGCGCGGGAACGTTCTTCGCGAGCGGGCTTGGCGGTGCCGATCTCGAATGCGCGGTACATCGCGACCGAGTCGCAATTAACAATTTCGCCGCAAAGTTGCTGGGCGAGCGCAAGAGACAAAGCGGTCTTGCCGCTGGCGGTAGGACCTAGGATGGCGACCAGTAACGGGTCTGCTACAACGCTCAGCGCAGACTCCAGTGGATTGCGTACCAGTAGCGGACGAGCGTGATGGTGAGCAGCGTCGCCGCAATGATGAGCACTCCAGTGGACTCGAGCGCGTAGACGTGTTGCCGGTTACGGCCGGAGCTAGTCTTTTCCATGGGGGAGACCACGGGCCCATTGTAGCGCCGGAAGGGTCCCGCCGGGAATGGGGAATTCAATCAGCAAGCCCACAGAGAGTAATCGCAGTAATGTTCCACGTGAAACATTGTGGAAAATATTTGACGCTAGCGTATATCTATAAGATATTATTACGGCCACTGTAAGTGTCTGTGCGGGCTGGAGTTATCGTGCCTTTAAGGAAATGGTCTGTCACAGGCGGCCGTGATCGAGATCACCCGCGACGGCCGGTCGACACCTTGGAGAAGCGGCCCCCCTAAAGGAAGGCGATGGCCTCCGAGGAGTTCGAATCGAGTGCACAGGTCCTTGGCTGCGTTCGGCTGGCGCCTCACTTCGCAGAATGACACTCGCATAGAGATGGGGTGCGTTGAGTTTCGAGACTACCAGGGTGGCCGCCCATAGGAGATGCGTTATGCGGTGATAAACTACCGCGTCGTTGGAACGCCATGGCGGACGAGAGAACTGCGAAAATCGCGCGTTTCGGGTTGTTCGAAGTGGACAAGGTGTCAGGAGAGTTGCGCAAGGACGGCACTCGCATCCGCTTGCAGGAGCAACCATTTCGGGTTCTGGCGATGTTGCTGGAGCGGCCGGGAGAGATGATCACGCGCGAAGAGTTGCGGAGCCAGTTATGGCCGGGCGACACGTTCGTCGACTTTGATCACAGCCTGAATACGGCGGTCAATAAACTCCGGGAAGCCTTGGGCGATGTTGCGGCGAATCCGAGGTTTGTGCAGACGGTGGCTCGTCGGGGGTACCGGTTCATTGCGCCGGTGCAGCAGAATGGCGGGGCCGCGGCGGCGGCAGCGGGACCACCCGGTGGCGCGACCGAAATAGAGGAGAGTGTTCTGCGGCCCGAATCGGTTTTGCATCCCGAACTCGAAGTGCCCGTTCCGCGGCGGGGCGTGACTCGCGGGCTGTTCCTGCTGATCCAGGGGATGTATCTGATCTTTTATGTTGCGGCATTGTTCCGCTGGCAGGGCGTGCAGCGCGTGGCGGAACAGTATCGGTCGGGATGGTTCGCGTGGGTGATTGTGATTGGGGTGCTGGTAACGGCGGGTGTCGGGATTCCGCTTCGCTGTTATCTCATCTCGGCGGTGGCGTTCGATCACTCGCGGTTTGGAGAAAAGTTTCAGCGCCTATTTCCCGTGATCCTGGTGATGGACGAGTTGTGGGCGACTGCACCATTCCTGCTGGCGGAGAAGATCGGATTTGGCGCGGCATTTGCGGCCACGGCGGGGTTGTTGTATCTGCCGTTTTCGGAGCGGAGCCTGGTGCGGCTGGCGTATCGGGACAGGTCGTAGCCCGTCCCGACCGGAACTGCAGGGCGGCCTTAAGGTTGTTGCCTACCCCAGCACTGCCGCCCTGGGCTCTCCTGTGCCGACGCTCCGCGGCTTGGGTGCTCTCGGGGCTGGCGATGGGGTTCTGGGATAGCGCCAATCGGGGAACTTCGCTTACTTCGTTCGCGTATCTGCGTCTGAGACGTGGGAGAGGTGTGCCGCGTCTTTGAGAAGCCCAAGATCGATGCACTTGTGCAATCCCACCCTAGCGCAAAGAGCGCGCCAGGGTGGTGCACCCTCGGACCGAGATGCTGCGGGCAGAATGCACGGGTCCTTCGCTACGCTCAGGATGACAATGTCATGAGTGGAATAGGCCCTGGATGGATGGCAGCTTTTTTCAAGGAGTAAGTTATGCGGCGATTGAGTTGGGTGACGGCGATGTTGTGGATGGTTGTCGTGCTGTCGGCGGCGGGTTGGGCGGAAGAGTGGAGTAAGAGCTACCCGATCAGCGGACAGGCGGATTTGCGGGTGGAAACCTCGGACGCGCAGATTCGCGTGGATACCTGGGAGGAAAAGAAAATCGACGCGCATATTACATCGACGAAGTGGGGCTTCGGGCAGGGCGGGATCCAGGTGACCGAGCATCAGGCCGGCGACTCGGTGGAAATCGAAGTCCGCTTCCCGCACGGAATTCACGTCATGAGTGTGGGCGACCGGCGGACCGTGATCGAGATTCACATGCCACGGGAAGGCAAGGTGCGGCTGCACACGGGCGATGGAGAGATTCGACTGCGCGACCTGAAGGGTCAGATGGACCTGGAGAGCGGCGACGGGCGCCTGGAAGTGGAAGGCGTGGATGGAATGCTGCGGGCGCACTCGGGCGACGGTCACGTGCGAGTGCGGGGACGCTTCGACAATCTCGACATCAGCACGAGCGACGGCAGAATCGAAGCCGAGGCGCTGCCCGGGTCCTCGATTGGGAAGGGATGGAACGTCTCCACCGGCGATGGCGGGGTCTCGGTGACCATTCCGGGGAATTTAGCAGCCGACCTGGCTTTGCAGACTGGCGACGGGCACATCACGCTCGATATTCCGGTCTCGGTACAGGGCAAGTACGAATCCAACAGCATTCACGGCAAACTGAATGGCGGCGGGGGCCTGCTAAACATTCATACCGGTGACGGGTCGATACGATTGGGCAAATCTTAAGTGGCTGGTGGCTCATAGCTGGTGGCTCATGGCAAGCCTGCGCTTCAGTGAGAACTGAATGACTTGCGGAGGCGACGCTTTTTGATCGGTCTCACGCTGGGTGTTTTCAGAATTTCGGAAGCAAGGAGAACTATGCGTTCTTTTACCGGGGGCACTCTTATTTTCGTTCTGATGCTGAGTGCTGTTTTCATGAGCGCTCAGGAGCAATCTCAGTCCAGTCATCAGCCAGTGCTCGATCCTTCTTCGATGGACAGCACCATCGATCCTTGCGTTGACTTCTACAAGTACTCTTGCGGCGGGTGGATGAAGAAGAATCCGATTCCGGCGGATCAATCGAGTTGGAGCGTCTACGGCAAACTACAGGATGACAACTTTTTGCAGCTGCGGGGACTGCTGGAAAGCGCTGCGGCCGCTACGGGACAGCGCACGCCCTACACGCAGAAGATTGGAGACTACTACGCCTCTTGCGTGAACGAACCGGAGATTGAACAGGCGGGGATTGCTCCCTTGAAGCGGCAACTGGAGCACATTGACCAACTCGATGCGAACGACAAACTGGCGGACGTGGTGGCGAACGGCGCATCGGATTGGCCCTTGTTCAAATACCGTTCCGACCAGGACTTCCGAGACTCCACGCAGGTGATCGCGGAGGTTGACCAGGGCGGGCTGAGCCTGCCGGATCGTGATTACTACCTGAAGGAGGACACCAAGTCGGAAGAACTGCGGAAAACCTACGTCGCCCACGTCCAGAAGATGCTGGAACTGCTAGGGGACACTCCCGCAGCGGCGGCAGCGGGCGCGCAGAACGTGCTGCGGATCGAGACGGAGCTGGCGCGCGGCTCGATGACCCGGGTGGACCGGCGCGATCCGAAAAGCCTGTATCACAAGATGACCGTGGCAGAACTCGAGAAACTCAGCCCGGCGTTCCGCTGGAAAGTTTATTTCGCGAAAGTTGGGTCATCGAAGCTGACCTCTCTGAACGTGGAGGTTCCGAAGTTCTTCGAGACCATGAACGTACAGATCGAGAAGGAAGGTCTGCCGGCATGGAAGTCTTATCTGCGCTGGCGGCTGGTTCATGCCAACGCGCGCTATCTTTCGTCGGCCTTCGTGAACGAGAACTTCAATTTCTTCGGAAAAACCTTGTCGGGCGCGGAGCAGCTGCAGCCACGGTGGAAGCGTTGCGTCGAGGATGTGGACAACGATCTGGGCGAGGCGTTGGGGCAAGCCTATGCAGAGAAATATTTCAGCGCTGCGGCCAAGCAGGAAGCATTGAAAATGGTGAACGAGATCGAGGTGGCGATGCAGCAGGACATCGAGACGCTGCCCTGGATGTCGGCCGACACGAAGAAGAACGCGCTGGAAAAGTTGCACGCGGTGGTGAACAAGGTGGGATATCCCGATCGCTGGCGAGACTACAGCAAGCTGGAGATCCGGCGCGGGGATGAGATGGGGAACGTGATTCGGGCGCGCGATTTCGAGTTTGACCGGCGGCTGGCGAAAATCGGCCAGCCCGTAGATCGTCTGGAGTGGGGAATGACTCCGCCCACCGTGAATGCGGAATACGATCCACAGAGAAATGACATCAATTTCCCGGCGGGCATTCTGCAGCCGCCGCTGTTCGATGCCTCCTCCGACGCTGCTCCCAACTATGGCAACACCGGCGGCACGATCGGGCATGAGTTGACGCACGGGTTCGACGACGAGGGGCGGCAATTCGATGCAGGTGGGAATTTGCGCGACTGGTGGACGGCGGCCGATGGAGCGGAATTCGAGAAGCGCTCCGGCTGTATCTCGGACCAGTATTCGCAGTACGTGATTATCGACGACATCAAGATCAACGGAAAGCTGACCCTCGGTGAAGACGTCGCGGACCTGGGCGGTCTGCTGCTCGCTTACCGCGCGTGGAAAGAAGATACGAAGGAACAGAAACTGGAGCCGATCGACGGGCTCACGCCGGAACAGCGGTTCTTCGTGGGCTACGGGCAGAGTTGGTGCGGCAACATCCGCGACGAGGCGCAGCGACTGCGGGCGACTGTGGATCCGCATTCACCGGACCGGTACCGGGCCAGTGGCGTGGTGACGAACATGCGCGAATTTCAGGAAGCGTTTCATTGCAAAACGGGGACGCCGATGGCTCCGGAGAACCGGTGCCGGGTGTGGTGAGGGGGCGTCAGTTGTCAGTCCTCAGTCGTCGGTCGTCAGTCGTCGGCTACATCCCTTGTCGCTAGCGGTGGGGTGAGCCCACCCTAGCGCAACGGGCGCGCTAGGATGGGGCACCCGGTTTCGTGGCCTCGCGGGCGAATGCAGAGGTCCTTCGCTCAGCTCAGGATGACAAGACGCGGGACCAGGAATGACGAGACGCGGTTACCAGACGATAAGGAAGTTTGATTCTCTGCCGTTTATTAACGCAGGTCTCCGCCTTCGGCTTCAATGTTGTAGTAATAGCTGAAGCGGAGGCCGAGATAGGGTCCGTTGAACTCCCGGGGCAGGGGTGGGAATGGGTTGGACCCGGTGATGCTGCCGTAAGCCGGCCGGTCGAGCGAGATGTCACCGGAACTGCCTTCAATCTGCAGCCCGGCGACGCTTCCGTCCTTCAAAATCGCAAACCTTAAAACAACTTTGCCGCGCTTCATTCCGGCGGATTCCGGGATCAGTTCGTACCAGTGCTGCTTCACGTCGTGCAGCACGCGGCTCAGATAGGGATTGAAGTCGACCCCCATGGTGTCGGTGAGCACCTCGAGCGGGCCCATGGTGCCGGCTTTGCCTTGCGTGAGGCCAAAGTCTCCGCCGTCTCCGCCATAGCCTCCGCGGTTCTGCGCGGCGGCGCGCGCCGCCTGATCAATCGCAGAGCCTGCCGAAAGACTGCCGCCGAACTTCACGGGCGGTTTCTCAATCTGGGGAGGCTGGAGCTGCGCGACCTGGTTGGACGTCTGGGGAGGGGGTGGCGCACCCTGTTGCTGAGATGGAGGCGCTGGCGCCGGCGTAATGGAGGCGCTCTGCTGCGGGGGTTGCTGGTTCTGCGGGCCAGACGGTCCGGGACGTCCCGGACGGCTGGAGTCGATGATCTTTTTCAGTTCCTTGGGATCGACTTGCGGCGTGCGGGAACTGGCAGTGCGGTCCTTATCGGAGATCACGTTGGTGTCGGGACGCTTCGTGACTTTCTGCAGATCGGGTGGCAACTCGAGGTAGGTGAGCTCGCGCTGCTTCAGAAGGTCCTGTACAGAGACGCGCATGATGGGCTGCTGGTGCAGAAACACGCGGCGGTAAAAACCTTCCAGGCGCGGCTGGTTCACGAAAAGAATAATCACCAGCAGGTGAACGATGACAGAGAGCCATGCGGCTTCGCGGCGACGCGAGCGCGTGAGGTCGTCCTGCAGATGAAGAAGAAGTGCAGGAACCGCATCCTCGTCGAAGTGGCGGTAGGCAGTTTCCCAATGGCGCGCGTCGTACAAGCCCGGCGTTTCCGAAGCGGCAGGGGGGCTGGAATCCCGCGGAGTTGTGGGTGTAATCGACATCGTTGGGCGTTCAGCCTTTAGACACGAAGCAGAGAGTCCGGGTTGCGCGCGAAAGGACTCGGGGCGGCGTGCCTGGGCGCCAGTTTCTCCTATTCTCGCACTTTTCCCCAGAAACCGCTAAAGCTCAGAGGTCGCAAGACTTACGGGCATCCGCCTGGTAACAACAAGTAGAACACGGCACGGAAGCAGGGACTAGGGAAGATTTGTAAAGGTTTGTAGCACGATTGAACGGCCAGGAAAGGGCGCGGGACAAGGAAGGTGGGAAAGAGGCCGATACAAGGGAGAGATACGGCAGTTGAGTGATTTCGACAAGCTGAAAGATCACATTGGAGGGGTTGCGCATCGAGTTGATGGAGTCGGCTGCAGGAACGTTTTTCGAGAGCGGCAATCCCCTTCCGAAGGCCGAACGGCCGAGACTTTCTGGTGGCTCTGGCGCATGAACTCGGCAAGCTGCCCAACAAGATCTCCATCGAAGGGCACACGGATGCCAAGCCGTTTGCAGGCTCGGCAACTTACGGCAATTGGGAGCTTTCGCGGACCGGGCCAATGCAGCGCGGCGTCTGATGCAGGAGAATGGGGTCGATCCGGATCAGGTGGTGCAGATTCGCGGCTACTCAGACCAGCAACTCCGCAAACCCGACAGTCCGGAAGACCCCTCCAATCGAAGAATTTCCCTAATCGTGCAATACCTCGCCAAAAAAGAAGATGGGGATTCGAAGGGCTCGGACGCGCCGAAGCCCGAAGAGGCCCCGCCTAAAGGGGAACACGCAGAAGCCCCCGCCAAAGTCGAACCCTAAGACTTGACGACCTGCAGGTTGTTGGTCACTCCGAATGTGCCGGAGACCGTTTTGGCGCGAATGCCGGCCGTGTTCTTGTCGGCTTCGCTGTCGACAACACCCTCCAGGGTTACATTCCCACCCTTCACGATGATTCGGATGGGCTGCTGCACTCCCAAGGCGTATTTCTGGAGGCTGGGAAAGCCGTAGATTGCGCGATAGAGACGGCGACGAAGTTGATCGTCCATGGGCGAGGGCGGAAGGACTTCGATCTGGTTGTCAACCTTCTCGACGCCTTCAATCTTCTTCACAACGTTTTCCGCATCGTTCTTGAGGCTGGGACGCGTGACCTGCCCCAACAACGTCACGTTGTAACCGTCGACTTTATATGCCAGGTTGTCGAAGACGTCGAGGTAGGGGAGCATGAGCAGTTCGTGACGAACCTCTTTCTGAATGCGCTGCACGGCTTTGTCGGATGGCGGATTCTGAGCGGATGGAGCAAGGGTGGCCAACAGCATCGCAACTGCAGCCAGAAACAGTCGATGTTTCATTGGGTCTCCTTATTTGAATGATTTCGGCGCAACTGGATTGAAGGCTGGCTGCAGTTCCGCAGTGGAAGGAGTTCCCGGTGGAGTTGCGGCGGACCGCCCAGAGGAAAGGCGAAGGATGGAAGCTGCCGCCAGGTAGCGAACGGCGGGCTTGTCATCCAGCAGGAGGGGCTGCAGATATCGCACCTGATCGCGGCGGCGGCAAGTTCCAAGGCCTTGGGCCGCGGCAGCGCGCACGATCCAGTTCTTGTCGTTGAGTGCATCCTGCAGCTGCCTTAGAGAATCCAGGGTTGCATCGGGTCCCAGAAGGATAGCAGACATTGCACGGGCCGACGCGAAGCGGTCCTGCGTAAGCTCTTCCATCACCTTGATTCCCCAACTTGCGGGGCCGAACAGGGACGTCGCGGCCTCCTTTGCCCCGATCACGGCTAAGCCCTTGGGATCATCGAGTTTTCTTCTCGTGGACTGGAGTTGATCCTTGATCAGGCCCCCGGGCCCGCCGCCAGAAGATTTCTCGCCGGCCAAGATGGCGATGAATACCTCGCGTCCTGCCCGATCGCCCATAGTCCAAAGCGATTTTGCGGCCGCGAAGGTGACTTCTGCAGAGGGGTCGTTCAGTGCCTTGGTCAGGCTCGGGATTGCAGAGCGGGCGCGCATCTCACCCAGAACTCTGGCAGCGAGTCCTCGAATCGAAGGATCCTTATCGTCCAATCTGCTTTCGACCAGGCGGACGAGGCGACCTCTGGGGGGGATCGTGCCAAGCGCGGCCAGTGCCTCGGCACGACGAATAGAATTCCGGTTGTTCACACCGGAAGACAGCACCTCCCAGGGATCGTTGGATTCGGTTTTAGCGGGCGAGGCAGCGACAGAATCGGAGCTGTCCTCTGCTTTCTTGACGTCTGGTACGGCAGGAGCGGGTGTATCCGGGTTTTGCGCAGGGCAGAGACGGTTGCTTAAACAAACCACCGCCCCGAGAATTATCAGAGGCACGCTTCGACTCGCGGTCCTGCGAAACCGGCTGAGGATTACCAACCACCACACTCGAGGATGTGGAAGCCATCTCATTTGAGTTACGCCAAGAACTACTAGCGGGACCGTTCTGCTTCAGCCGTTTTCCAAGATCGCCCGGGTGGGCATGCACTCGTCGCGGTGGTTATTGGCCATTCGGCACGGGGCCTTCGCCCGAGCCCGTCTCTGAATTGGGGCTCAAGAGTTCGGGGCCGAGTTTCGAACGACGTCTTCCGCCGCTGCGGCGAAGCTCATCCTGCATCGCGCGGATCGCGATCCATTGCACGTCACTGCGCCGGCAGGGGCTGGCAATCATGTCGAATGCACCCAGAGCCAACGCTTCGTTATAGTGCTCATCCAGTTCCGCAGCCGCAGAGATGACCACCAGACGGGTCTTCGTGGCCTTGCTGAGTTCGTGCAAGAGTTCGCGATAAGAGCCATCGGGAAGATCTTCCTCGCAGAAGATGAGTGACGGCCGGGCGCTGGGCAGGAGAGTACGAGCCTCTCGAACCCCGCTGCAGGGGACCGCTTCGATCGACCAATGACTCATCGCGGCCGTGACGACGTCGCGATTCTCGCCGGTGCTGATAACCAATACTTTGCCTGGTGTCGTCGTAACTTCCTCCCCCCAGGACTTAGCCGGCTTTCTGAAAACACCGGAGTGCGCCCGACAGCCCCCCACGCCACGGGACACCACGATTCCAGTTCCTGGTGGAAACCGCTGGCTTCAGGGTACGGGTGGCAGCCAAAGAAGCCCATCCGGTCAACGCCGTAGCGTTGACCGGAAGCATCCTTAGTAGAGGTTCGACGTAAGTGAAAGGATTTTATGGACTAAGCGACCTGGACGAGCTTATTGCGAACGGCGTAACGAACCAGGTCGGCGACCGAGTGAAGGTCGAGCTTGCGCATGACGTTGGTGCGGTGAGTCTCGGCGGTTTTTACGCTGAGATTCAGAACCACCGCCACCTCCTTGCTGCTTTTGCCTTCGGCCAGCAGCTGGACGACCTCGCGCTCTCGCGGAGTAAGCCGCTCCTTGGAGAGCTTGCGCGTATCGCCCCGGCCGTCGAGAAACCCGTTCAGCACCATTTCGGCGACGCTCGAAGTGAAGAAGGTAGTTCGGCGCTGTAGCGCTTGAATGGCGGAAATGAGGTCGCGAGCCGCGTCGGTTTTGAGCAGGAAGCCGCGCGCGCCGACTTCCAGAACCTCGCGGACGATCTGCTCCGATTCGTGCATGGTGAGGATCAGCACGCGGGTCTGGGGAGCGATATCCACGATCTGCCGAGCGGCATCCAGGCCGTTAAGATTGGGCATGCTCACGTCGACCAGGGCGAGATCAGGATGAAGTTCGCGAACTTTTTCCACCGCTTCGCGTCCATCGGAAGCTTCGGCGCAAACTTCCCATCCGGGATGGTTTTCGATCAAGGCGCGAATGCCGCGCCGAACAATCTCGTGATCATCTGCAATCAAAATTCGAAAAGCACTCATCTGTCACCTCCGAGCGGGAGAGCGGCACGCAGGCGTGCGGCTTGTAGATGCAAGATTCGCGAACAAAGTGCATATGAAAATGCGCGAAGACGGTAGTGCGCAAGATGCGAAACCTTCACAAGTCCTGCCCACAGCCAACGCGAATCGCCAGTGTTAATCACGACTTCATGCATGGAGAACGCTCTTCGTTCATATTCGACGTTAGTGTCTACAGCACGAAGAAAACGAGTTTACGATGAGAACCGGGGATGAAGAATGAATTCTCGATCGCGCTGCACAGGAGATAATGACGCGTATCGCGTGACTCATCAACTGTGTTTTACAAAGGTTTACAACCATTCATCTACGGGAAAGACTTAGCATCGCCCGTGCCAAACTCGTAAGCGACTGAATTTTCTGACTTAAGGTGTTTCACCCAGTCGTGTGCACGTGTAATTTTTGCCGTTAATCGACCTTCTTGTCCGGCACTTCACCGGGACACTCCTCGCGCAGTTTCGTGAAGTGCGTGGGTTGGATTTTGAACGAATCACCGGTACATCAATGACAAATTTTCCCGGAAATCGGCGGTGAATCGAACCGTTGCGCTCGCCTTTACATCATTGTGACAAGCACTCCTGAGTCCGCTGGTCGGCATTTTTACGTATTCGTGTTGTGCACTCTACAGCAAGCCCCCGATGCACGCGCTTTGCGCAGCATGTTTTTATGTGCAGCATGACAATGAAGCTGCGGGCTGAAACGCTGTCGGAAATGCAGTTGGTGCGTCAGGCACAACTGGGCGATAAGGAAGCATTCGCCCAGCTCTATGAAACTCACAAACGAAGAGTGTACGCAATTTGCTTGCGTATCACTCGCGAACGAGCAGAGGCGGAGGACTGCGCGCAGGAAGCCTTTTTGCAGTGTTTTCAGAAGCTGCCCACGTTTCGCGGGGATTCCGCCCTGTCGACGTGGCTCTACCGTCTGACGGTGAACGTTGTCCTGATGCGGTTACGGACGAGCCATGGCAAGCCGGTCTCGCTTGACACCGGCGGGAGCCAGCAAGACTCGACGGAAAGCGCGATTCTCAACGCTTGTCCCGTGGATGACCTGCACCTCACGGGCGCGATCGACCGCATCGCCATCCACCGCGCTTTGCGGAAGTTGCCGCCGGGCTATCGCACGATCTTTCTGCTGCACGACGTGGAAGGCAAAGCACACAGCGAGATCGCTCGCGAACTCGGCTGCTCGGTGGGAAATTCGAAGTCGCAGCTTCACCAGGCACGTGTGCGGCTGCGCCGCTTCCTGCGCCGGCCGCTCGGAATCCGGCACGATGCTAGCCCGAACGGGATGCAGTACGAATATTCGGTGCAGTAAGGAAAAACGCAGTGGGGAAAAATAGGACAAGATTGGCAAGCGTCTAGGGTCTTTACTGGATTCTGCCTTATCCTGTGGTCAACCTAAACTCCCTGCTCGATGCAAGGTCGACGTTGAAGTTCATCCTGGTGGCCCGCTCGGAAAGCGGCCAGAAAGCAGGTCTCGCATGCTTTGGACAATCGCAGTAATTCTGCTCGTACTTTGGGCGCTCGGCATGGTGAGCTCGTACACGCTGGGTGGATTTATTCACCTGCTCCTCGTGCTGGCGATCATCGTCGTCCTGATTCGCGTGATCCAAGGACGCAGTCCGGTCGCGTAGTTTACCGGTGCCCGGCCAAGCTCCCCACTATGGGTGCTCGACCCGGGAACAGAATCGACCACGAAAACTACAAGCTGATTGAGATTCGATCTCACTTTATCCAACGGAGGTGCTGTATGCGGCGATTTGTTGCCGGTTCGTCCTTAATGCTAGCTCTGGCATTGAGTTCGATTGTTTGCATGGCGGCGGACGACAAGAAAGATATTTCCGATGAAGTGAAGCGCATGGATTCGGCGGCCACGGTATTGAACGAAATTATGGGCACGCCGGACAAGGGCATTCCCCAAGAGATCCTCGAGTCGGCGAAGTGCATCGCCGTTGTTCCGTCGATGCTGAAAGGGGGATTCGTGGTGGGGGCGAACTATGGTAAGGGCGTAGCCACTTGCCACACTGCGACCGGTTGGAGCGCGCCCGCTCCCTTCAAACTAGCGGGTGGAAGTGTCGGCTTCCAGATTGGCGGGGAAGCAGTCGACGTGGTCATGCTGGTCATGAATGACAAGGGCATGCGAAACCTGCTGAACAGCAAATTTAAACTCGGAGCGGATGCGTCCGTAGCAGCCGGACCCGTGGGCCGGCACGCGGAAGGCGATACGGACTGGAAAATGCGGGCTGAGGTGCTTTCCTACTCGCGTGCGCGGGGCGTATTCGCCGGCATAGCCCTCAACGGCGCGGCGATCAGCCAGGACAATGACGAAACGCGCGTGCTGTACGGAGACAACACATCGTTCGAGAAGATCCTGACGGGTGGCGTGCCCGCGCCGGCTGGTGCTGACACGTTTCTCTCGACTGTAAGGAAATACTCCGCGGAAGCCAAGGCCAATGCGAAGGCGGATGCGAAGTAAAGATTTTCATGTACGAGTGACAAGGCTCTCTCAACCCGTAGAACTTGCCCAGCACCCCGGTGCTGGGCTTTTTTTGTTGTTTAGCGAGTTTCTCGGGCGCGCAACAGGTCTTCGATGTCGGCTACTTTTTCGCCGATATGGTTGAGTTTCCCAGCCAGGCCCTGAATCTCGGCTTCGGCGCGGCGGTTGACTTCATAATCCAGTTCGCCGCGCAGCCGGTCGCGCGTGTCCTGACGGTTCTGACTCATCATGATGACGGGCGCCTGGATGGCGGCCAGCATGGACAGGAAAAGGTTCAGCAGGATGAAAGGGTAAGGATCCCAGGCCTTGTGACCCAGAAATATGTTCAGCGAGCTGTAAATGACGAGAACGGACAGGAAAATGATGATGAAGGTCCAGGATCCGCCGAACCCAGCCACGGTGTCCGCGATCCGCTCTCCGAAGGTAGCCTCGCGGTCGATGACGTCATTGGGATTGCGCATGGCGCGTACGCGCACGAGTTGCTGGGATGCGTGAAACTGACGGCCCAGGACCGTGAGCATATCCATGCCGGCAAGGGGCTTGCGCTGGAGGAGCACGGCGATATCGTTGCGGTCGACCTCGAGGCAGACGGTCTCGTCGAGCGCGATGGCGGTTGTCTGGTGCGGCGTCTGCTCCAGCATCGATGCGAAGCCGAAGAACTCGCCGTGCTGCGGCTCATCGATGACGACTTCCTGATGATCCTGGTCGACCGTGGTCACCCGAACCGTGCCGGAGACCATCACATAGGCTTGGCCGCCGGGCTCGCCCATCTTGTAGATACGCTGGCGGGGAGCAAAACTCTTGAGCTCGACCTGTCCAGCCAGGACTTCGGTTTCGTCGGCGTCAAGCAAGGCAAACAGGGGAACGTGCTTCAGCACCTCGGGATTGCAAGCCATCGAACACCTCGCGGAGTCTTACCAGAAGTTGAGCAGTGGGTCCGTGATGCATTTCCGTCCCGACCTTCCGGCGAGTTGCCGGTAAATGCTCGATCGGGCGAACAGTAGTGTATAAGGCAAGGCCGCGGATGTGTACGCGGCCAGTCCTGGAAACATCGATTTGCAGCACATCCTTAAAAGGCCCGACCGACGCGGGGTTCAGGACAGGCCGAGCCGACTTTCGGCCAACCGTGCCTTACGGCTTGTCCTCCCACCACCAGAGTGACGGCAGCTTTTTTTCTGCCGGCCATACTTGGTTGAGTGTGTCGCCTTCGAAGAGTTCGCCGTCTTTCATGACGTAGCGGATCGTGTTGGTGTTGCGGATGTCGTCGAGCGGGTTCTTGTTCAGGACCACGAGGTCCGCCATTTTACCGGGTTCGAGAGAGCCCAGGTCCTTGTCGAGACCCATGGCTTCGGCCCCGTGGATGGTCGCGGATTTGAGCACCTCCATGCTTCCCATGCCGCCGGAAGCGAGAGCCCACATCTCCCAGTGGTAGCCGAGACCCTGGAATTGTCCGTGACTGCCGATGCAGACTTTTCCGCCGGCCTTGATGATCTTGGTGTCCTGTGCCGCCAGACGCGGGAAGACCTGCTCATCATTGCGCACCCAGATCGGGCGCCGGCGCGTGTGATCGTCGAGCAAGTTGTGGGGCATGAAGTGGCGGATCTTCGGATTGTCGTGCACCTCGGTGGTCTCGTAAAAGAAGTTCTCTGCCCACGGGCCGCCATACGCGACGATCAACGTTGGCGTGTAGAAGATGCCGGACTTCGCCATGAGCTGAACGACGTCGCCGTACAGCGGCGTGATAGGCATGCTGTGCTCGTTGCCGCTGAAGCCGTCGAGGACGTGGCTGAGATCGAGCTTGGTGTCGAGGCCCCCTTCGGTGGTGGGCATCACGCCCTCGGACTTGCAGGCCATCACCATCCATTGACGTTGCTTACGGTTCCCGACCAGATAAGACTTCAGATACGACGTGCGGTAGAAGTGCTTGTACTTGTCAACCACGCCCTTGGCATCGTCGAGCGACTGGAAGTCGGTATCGGGGAAGACTCCGGGGCCTGTGGAATAGGCGCGCGGACCCAGGATGTCGCCAGTGTCGACCATGTCCTGGTAGGCGAACATGTCGTTGGTGGCGGTCTGGGGATCGCGTCCGGCGGTGACGCCATACGCCAGGTTGGCGAGGAATCCCCAGTTCTGCAGGTCGAGAACGCCGCGGCGGATTTCGGACCAGTGCGGGTGAATATCGACGAACCCGGGAACGATGGTGGTGCCGCTGAGGTCGATGACCTTCGCGCCGTCGGGAACGGAAACTTTGCCGCGATTGCCGATGGCGGCGATGCGGTTGTCTTTCACGACGATGTCGGCGTCGGTGAGGATGTCATCGCCATGCATGGTGATGACCTGCGCACCGCGCAGCACGACCGTGCCAGAAGGATGGTGGCGGGGAAACTCCAGCTTGACGGCGATTTCTTCCGGCTTCGGCTTCTTCGGCTTTTCTTTCTTGGCGGAATCGGAATCTGCGTCAGCATCGGAGTCAGGGGCGGGCGTCCCGGAATGCTTTTTTGCGGACTTGTTGCGCGGAGGCTCTGGAGGCTGCGGAGGTTGCGGCTTCGGTTCGGGCTTCGACCCGGTGTCCTTATCTTTATCTTTGTCCTTGTCTTTTTCGTCACTCGGCTTGGGCTTCTCGAAAACGACCTTATCGATGGGCAGGCGGAGGAAAGTCGAGCCAACTGCCCAGGTGATGGTCTTGCTGTCCGCAGACCAGGCCATGAAATCAGAGCCGACATCGGTCAGCTTGGTTAGCGGAACGACCGCCTTGTTCACGTCGACGGTCGGAGCCTCGCCGCCCATGTGAGGGACCGCGAGCAAGTAGAGTTGCGTGCTGACCTGCGCGAGAGCCCAGTTTCCGTCCGGGCTGAGGCGAACATCCTCAGCGGGATTGCCGTCGCCCTTCTCGGGTGGCTGCGGGAACCATGATTTGCCGATCACTTTCACGGTCGGACGACGATCGGTGCCGTCGTAGCGCATCGAGGTCAGTCCGGCATCGGAGTAGACGTAGACTCGATCTTTCTCCGGGCCGAAGTGTGGATGCTGTCCTCCGCGAGCGGGAAGAATGAAGTTGG